>Ga0210383_10003560_pt1 | contig 13921 bp, 12 predicted proteins | sample IncBWC14OmetaG_FD_160072 | JGI IMG/M metagenome (GOLD analysis project Ga0210383, IMG submission 160072) | Forest soil microbial communities from Barre Woods Harvard Forest LTER site, Petersham, Massachusetts, United States - Inc-BW-C-14-O ...
ACCTCGTTCTCGGCGCTGTCGGGCTCGATGGTCTCCAGCCAGGCGCTGCAGGCGTCCTCCTTGCTCGGCCATCAAGCGCTGGTGAGCAGCTCGGCGGCGTCGCTGGCAACCGCCGGCGGGACGATTACGGGAGCGGTGGCCGTGCCGCAGACTACGTCCGGGGTGACTCTGAACATAGCCAACAGCGCCGGCGTTCTGGTGCAGCAAATCAACCTCGGGGCGCAACCGGCGGGGCTCGCCAACTTCTCTTGGAACGGCAAGCAGGGCGACGGCTCGCAAGCGCCCGCGGGGCAGTACACCTTGACTGCGCAGGTCGCCGGCGTCGCCTCCGGCACGGCGGTCGGCACTTACGTGAATGGCACCGTGCAAAGCGTCACCATGGGCGCCGGCACCACGGGGCTTACCTTGAACGTCGCGGGCCTCGGCAGTGTGCCGTTCAGCAGCGTTCAGCAAATCTCAAATTAATCAGCTAGTTCAGGAGTAACTACATGTCAAGCTTCAGCATTGCGCTCTCGGGATTGACCGCTTCCAGTTCCGATCTGGATATCACCGCGAACGACATCGCCAACGCGAACACGGTCGGTTTCAAGGGATCGCGCGCCGAGTTCGCCGACGTATACGCTTCCGGCGCCGTGAACCTCAATACCTCGGTCACGGGCGAAGGCGTGCGGCTCGCGAGCACTGCGCAGCAATTTACGCAGGGCAATATTTCCACGTCGTCATCGAATCTGGACCTGGCCATCAGCGGCGACGGCTTCTTCACCTTGAAGGACGCGAACGGGGTCGTGTATTCCCGCAACGGCCAATTCGCCGAGGACTCGAGCGGCAATGTGGTGAGCTCCACCGGGCAGGCGCTGCAAGTCTACCCGCCCTTGGTCAGCGGCGGCTTCAACACCGGCGCCTTGAGCGACTTGAACTTGCAGACCGCGCAGAGCGCCCCGCAATCCACGACCACGGGAACCGTGATCCTGAATCTGCCGGCGGGGGCACCCGTTCCCACCGTGCCGGCGTTCGATCCAGCGAACTCGTTGACTTACAACCAGTCGACGTCGACCACGATATATGACTCGCTCGGCCAATCGTACCCGGCGACCATGTACTTCGTGCAGACCGCGGCGCCCAATGTGGTGGATGTCTATATGACGGTCAACGGCACGCCGGTCAACGCCACCGTCGCGAACCCCAACGGCGTTCCGCAGCCGCTGACTTTTTCGAACACCGGTGCGGTGACCGCACCCGTGGGCGGTGGCGTGACTTTCGGCGGATTCACCCCGCCGGATGGCGCGCAGGCGATGAACATGAATTTCAATTTCGGCCAGACCACGCAGTACGGCGGCGGTTTCGGCGTGACTTCCATCACCCAGAACGGATTCGCAACCGGACAGTTGAGCACGGTGGCCATCGACTCCTCCGGCATCGTATCCGCCGTCTACACGAACGGCCGCTCGACGCAGCTCGGTCAATTGGCCATGGCGAACTTTCCCAATCCCCAGGGTTTGAAGCAGTTGGGCGACACCAATTGGTCGGAGACGTTCACCTCGGGCAACGTAGTGCAGGGCACGGCTTCCTCGGCGGGCTTCGGCAGCATTCAGTCCGGCGCTCTGGAAAGCTCGAACGTGGATTTGACCACCGAGCTCGTCAACATGATCACCGCGCAACGTTCGTTCGACTCCAATGCGCAGGTCATCACGACGGCCAATCAAGAATCCCAGACCGTCATCCAGATCTCGCACTAGTCGTTAAAGCCAAGATCAAGGAACTGAACCATGGATAGAGGACTCTACGTCGCGATGACCGGTGCCAAGCAAATCATGCAGGCGCAGGCGGTCAACAATCACAATATCGCGAACGTCAGTACGACCGGCTTTCGCGCCGACGCGGTCTCGTTCACGAGCGAACCCATTTACGGTGCGGGCTACGCCACCCGCGTCAACGCGGTGGCGGGCGACGGCGGGACCGATCTCTCGAGCGGCGTGCTGGCCTCGACGAGCCGCCCGCTCGACATCGCCGTCAACGGCAAGGGATTCATTGCGGTTCAGGGAGCGGACGGCAAAGAGGCTTATACGCGCGCCGGCGATCTGCGGGTGATGGAATCCGGAGCCGTCGTGACGGCCACCGGACTGCCGGTATTGTCCGAGTCCGGTCCCTTGAACGTTCCGCCATCGACCCAGGTGACCATCGGCAGCGACGGTACGATATCGGTGGTGCCGCTCGGCTTGAGCCCCGCGGCGCAAAGCCAGGTCGATCGCATCAAGCTGGTCAACCCGCCGGCGAAGGATCTGCAAAAAGGCGCGGATGGGTTGCTGCATCTGAAGAGCGGCGGTAAAGCGCCGACGGATGAGACGGTCACCGTGTCGTCCGGGGTATTGGAGTCGAGCAACGTCAACCCCGCGCAGTCCCTGGTCAACATGATCGAACTGCAACGTCTGTACGAATTCCAGATCAAGAGCATCAACGCCACCGACGCCGACGAACAGAGCGCCGAGCGCATGATGTTGACTTCATAACTTTCGAGGAGCACTGAAGATGAACTTGGCATTATGGGCCGCAAAAACCGGCCTCGACGCGCAAAACACCCAGATGGCGGTGATTGCCAACAACCTTGCGAACAGCAACACCACCGGCTTCAAGGCCGATCGGGCCGCGTTTCAGGACCTGATGTACCAGAACGTGCAGCAAGTGGGCGCGCAGAGCACGCAAAATACGCAGTATGCGACCGGCCTGTCGCTCGGTACCGGCGTCAAAATCGCGCAGACCGAGAAGAACTACGCCCAGGGCAGCGTTCTGCAAACCGGCGGCACCTTGGATATGTCGGTCACGGGACTCGGATTCTTTCAGGTCACGATGCCCGACGGCACCCTCGCGTATACGCGTGACGGCTCCTTCTCGTTGGACTCGCAGGGCAATGTCGTGACGGCGACCGGCTTTCCGATCTCGCCCGCGATCACCATTCCCATCAGCGCGCAGTCGGTCACGATCGGCAACGATGGCACGGTCTCCGTGACCACCGCGGGCGCGGCGAAGGCGACATCGGTCGGCCAAATTCAATTGGCGAACTTTATCAATGTGGAAGGACTGCAGCCGACCGGCAACAACCTGCTGGTCGAGTCCGGATCGAGCGGCGCACCGCAGGTCGGCACGCCGGGCACCAACGGGCTCGGCTCTTTGCAGCAGGGCTCGCTCGAAACGTCCAACGTGAACACGGTAACCGAGCTCGTCAACATGATTACGTGTCAGCGCGCCTATGAGATGAACTCCAAGGCGATCAGCACGACGGACCAGATGCTTCAATACCTGACGACGAACCTGCAGTGATGTTCAATATCGCTTCAATTCAAGAGAATTGCCGCCGCTTTGGCCCGGCGCGCCAGCTCGCTTTGGCCGGCATTCTGGGCGCGCTCGTGTCGGCTTGCGGAATGATTCCGGCCAAGGATCACAAGCCGGAACCCGTCGTCGCGCGGGTATTGCCGCCGCCCACACCGCGCACCGAGGGTGCGATTTATCAGGCGGGCCAGCAAATGGAGCTGTTCGCCGACCTCAAGGCGCGCCGCGTGGGAGACGTGTTGACCATCGTGCTGAACGAATCCACCAATGCCAGCAAGAACGCCATCACCAAGACGGCGAAAACGACCACGGTCGCGAATTCGGCTCCGACGCTATTCGGACAGAGCATGACGATCAAGGGCGCGCCAATCCTGTCCGCGACGCTGAACGGCGCCGATAGCTTCGACGGCGAGGGCTCCAGTACGCAAAGCAACAGCCTGGCCGGCAGTCTCACCGTGACGGTGGTCGACGTCCAGGCCAACGGCAATCTCGTGGTGCAGGGTGACAAGACGCTGAAGCTCAATCAGGGCGACGAGTTCGTTCACATCTCCGGCGTCATCCGCACCGCAGACATTGCCACCAACAACACCGTCACCTCCGACAAGCTGGCCGATGCGAAAATCAGCTACTCGGGCAAGGGAGTCGTGGACAGTTCCAATCGCATGGGATGGCTGGCGCGGTTCTTCAATTCGCCCTTTTCCCCATTCTGAGGCTGGCCCATACACATGTTCATCAGACTACTCGTGATTTCGGTCCTGACGCTGGCCGCCGCGTCTTTCGCAAGGGCCGAACGCATCAAGGATATGGCGCAGGTCCAAGGTGTGCGCACGAACCAGCTGATCGGCTACGGGCTGGTGGTCGGATTGAGCGGCACCGGCGACCAGACCAGCCAGGCGCCGTTTACCGTGCAGTCGCTCACCAACATGTTGGCGCAGCTCGGCGTCACGGTGCCCCCGAACGTCACGCCGCAGCTCAAGAACGTGGCCGCCGTGTCGGTGCACGCCGTCCTGCCCGCCTTCGTGAAACCCGGACAAACCATCGACATCACCGTCAATTCCATTGCGAACGCCAAAAGCTTGCGCGGCGGGTCGCTGCTGGTGACGCCGTTGCACGGACTCGACGGCCAGATCTACGCGATTGCCCAGGGCAACCTCATCGTGAGCGGCTTCGGGGTGGAGGCCAACGATGGCTCGAAGCTCACGGTCAACGTACCGAGCTCCGGCCGAATTCCCAACGGCGCCACGGTCGAGCGCGCGGTGCCTTCGCAAATATCGCAGGGCGATGCGATCATCCTGAATCTCAACGATCCGGACTTCACGACTGCGACGCGATTGGTGCAGAGCCTGAACAAGAGCGTCGGCATCGGCTTTGCGACCATCATCGACGGCGGCTCGATCCGGGTGCGCGCGCCCCAGGACATCACCGAGCGCGTCGCCTTTCTGTCGCAGATTGAGAACCTGCAGGTCGAGCCGGCGAGCGCGCCGGCCCGCGTGATCATCAATTCGCGTACCGGCACCGTGGTGATCAGCAGCAACGTCACTGTGAGCCCGGCCGCCGTATCGCACGGCTCGCTGTCCGTCACCATCAAAGAGGAGCAGACGGTCAGTCAACCCGCGCCGTTCGCCACGGTCGGCCAGACCGCGGTGGTCACGAATTCGACCATCAAAGTCGATCAGGGCTCGAATCGCATGTTCCTGTTCAAGCCGGGCGTCGAACTGGAGCAGATAGTTCGCGCCGTCAACGAGGTCGGAGCGGCACCCGGCGACTTGGTTGCGATATTGGAGGCACTCAGGGAGGCCGGCGCACTGCAAGCCGAGCTCATCGTGATCTAAATGGGCAATCCATTACAACCCGTCGCGCAGATGCCGGTGCCGGCTACTACCGCGAACACGTACACCGATTTAAACGGCCTGGCGGCGCTCAAGAAGGATTCCAAGTCGCCGCAGGCCATTCACGCGATTGCGCAGCAGGTCGATGCGCTGTTCTTGCAGATGATGCTGAAGAGCATGCGCGATGCGGGCGCCGGGCAGGGGGAGGCCGACAGCAACGAGATGGGCATGTACCAGGACATGTTCGACAAGCAGGTCGCGCTCACCTTGAGCCAGCATCAAGGGCTGGGAATTGGGACCGCCTTGACCCGTCAGTTGTCCAATGCCGCCGCGGCTGCTGCCCCGGCAGGCGCGCCGACAACGGGCACGCCGGCCACGGGCGCGGCTCAAGGAGCAGCGGCGAGCGGCGCGGGCGCAGGGGCGCCGGCTGCGGGCGGCGCGGCGACGGCGCCCGCGGCAAGCTCCAGTGCGTCGCCCTCGACCAGCATGCTGCAAAGCGCAACTCAATTCGTCAGCGAGGTTCTGCCGACCATTCAGCGCGCCGCCCATGCGCTCGGCGTCAGCCCCTTGGGAATGCTTGCGCAGGCCGCTTTGGAGACAGGCTGGGGGCAGCGCATGCCGCGCACCGCCGACGGCACGCCGAGCCTCAATATGTTCGGCATCAAGGCGGACGATGGTTGGGCCGGCGCACGAGCGGTGGCGAGCACCGTCGAGTTCAGCGGCGGCGTGGCGACACCACGGCAAACGGCGTTCCGAGCCTATGGCTCGATACAAGAGAGCGTCAGCGACTTCGCCAACTTGCTGAAAGGCTCACACCGTTACCGCAACGCCATCGCGGCCGGCGGCAACGCGCAGGCCTATGTCAACAGCATCGGCCAATCCGGCTATGCAACCGATCCCGAATACGCCAATAAGTTAAATGACATTTTGAACGGCAGCACCTTGCGCCTGGCGCTCAACGTCGGCACCAAAAAATTATAGAAATGAGAAATAGTGCCGATACCCCGAGATAGGCTGAACCGCCGGGATCGGCGCTGCGGAGAAGAATTGTGTCAGATGTGTTTGGAATCAGCATTTCGGCGCTGCAGGCGTTTCAAACCGCGCTGCAGGTCACGAGCAATAACATTGCCAATGCGAATACCCCGGGATACGACAAGGAGAGCATCGCGCTGACCTCTGCGATACCGCAGTCGGCGGGCAGCGCGCCCATTGGCGCGGGCGTCAACGTCGCCGGGATCAGCCGCGCCTACAGCCAATTGAGCGCGAATCAGCTCAATATCTCGCAGAGCAATCTCGGTCAGCTCAACAGCCTGCAGAATTACACCGGCCAGATCGACAATATCGTGGGTACTACGGCCGGGGGTTTGAGCACGGCCATACAGAATTATTACAGCGCCTGGTCGACCGTGTCGAACGATCCGACGTCCACCGCCGCGCGCCAGGCGCTGCTCAGCGCAGCGCAGAGCGTCTCTGCGGCCTTCTCGTCCACCAACGGTCAGCTGCAGGGCCTGAACTCGAACATCAACTCAGCCGTCGCGGCCGACGTCACTCAGATCAACTCGCTGAGCACCTCCATTTCGGCTCTGAACCAGCAGATCATCGTGGGCACGGCGGACGGCGGCGGCCAGCCGCCCAACGATCTGATCGATCAGCGCGATCAACTCGTGTCGAACTTGTCCAAGCTGGTGGGTATTACGACGACCGCGGGTTCGAATGGCGCGGTGAACGTCTTCGTCGGCAACGGTCAGGCCTTGGTGCTGGGGAACGTGACCACCGCCCTGACGACCATCCCCAACCAGTTCAATGCCACGCAACTCGAAGTGTCGATCGCGAGCAACGGGACGAACCCCATCAGCAGCCAAATCACCTCGGGAGATTTGGGCGGTCTATTGGCCGCGCGCACCCAGGCGGTGGACCCGGCCATCAATCAATTGGGGCAGATCGCCACTGCCTTGAGCCAGACCGCCAATGCGCAACAGAATTCCGGTCTAGATCTGAACGGCCAGCTCGGCGCGAACCTATTTTCAGTGGGGGGACCTCAGGCGGTGTCCTCCGCGAGCAACACCGACGGCACATCGGCCACCGTCAGCATCGCCAATGTGGGTGCCTTGACCACGAACGATTATGTGCTGAGGTACCAGGGCGGTGCTTACAGCTTGACGAACGCCAGCGACGGGAGCGCCGTCGCATTTACCGGCAGCGGCACGGCATTGAGTCCGATCAGCGCCGCAGGGCTGTCGATCGTGCTGTCCGGAACACCGGCATCGGGAGATCAATTTCTGATCAAGCCCACGGCGCAGGCCGCCGCAACCTTCAGCGTGGCCTTGACCAGCACCTCGCAGTTGGCGGCCGCCGGCGCGATCCAAACCGCGGCGGCCAACAGCAACGCCGGCAACGCGACGATCAGCAGCGGCACGGTGATAACCGCGTCGAATCCTGCCTTGCTCAACCCGGTGAACATCCAATTCACCAGCGCGACGACTTATACGATCAACGGCGGCGCCAGCCAGCCGTACACCTCGGGCAGCAATATCGCGCAGAACGGCTGGCAGGTGCAGATCAGCGGGACTCCCGTCGCCGGCGATACCTTCACCGTGCAAAGCAACGCCGGGGGCACCGGGGATAATCGCAATGCCTTGGCCAGCGCCAATCAACAAACCCTCGGCGTGCTGTCGAACGGCACCGTCAGCGTCAACGGTGCGGTGGGCGCGCTGATCACCGGCATCGGCAGTCAGGCGCAACAAGTCAACACGGCGCAGACCGCGCAGACGGCGGTCAACAGCCAGGCGCTGCAAAACGTCCAGTCGACGTCAGGCGTCAATCTGGATGAGGAGGCCGCAAACCTGCTGCAGTGGCAGCAGGCATATCAGGCCTCGGCTCAAGCGCTGTCCATCGCCAACAGCACATTCACGTTCTTCATGGACTCGATCAACGGTACGTACTCGTAGGATATTCGCATGCGCGTCACTCAAGGCCTCAATCAGACCCAGTTCATCACCGCGCTCGATTCACTCGAGTCCAGTCTCTCGCAGACACAGAACCAGGTTTCATCGGGACTCGCCTTCACGACCCCGTCGCAGAATCCCATCGCCGCGGGCACGGTCAGCAATTACAATCAGGTGCTCGCGCAAAGCAAGCAGTACACGGCCAATGGCAATAGTGCGCAAACCGGCCTGCAGACCGAAGACACGGCATTGACGCAATTGCAGAACCAATTGCAGAGTCTGCGCAGCCTGGCGCTCGAGGCCAATTCGGGCACCCAAACCGGCGAAGACTTGAGCGCAATCGGGGCGCAGGCAACGCAGATCCAAAACACCCTGCTGACCATCGCCAATACCCAGGACGGCAACGGCCAGTACATATTCAGCGGCTTCGCAACTCAGACCCAGCCGTTTTCATTGACCGCGACGGGCGCCGCCTACGCCGGCGATCAAGGCCAGCAGCACGTGCAGATCGCAGCGGGTCAAACGGTTGCCGCCGGCGACAATGGCGATGTGGTGTTCAATCAAATCAAGACGGGCAACGGCGTGTTCACCACGGCGGCGAATGCGGGCAATACGGGTTCCGGGGTCATCGGCGCCACCACCGTGAGCGGTGCCGCCGGCTATACCGGAGGAACCTTCTCGATCAATTTCACGGCCGCGAATACCTATAACGTGGAAAATGCCGCCAACGTGGTCGTCGGCACGGGAACCTATACACCGGGTCAAACGATCACCTACGGCGGCGCGCAGATCGCCTTGAGCGGTCAACCTGCCGTGGGCGACTCGTTCGACGTGGCGGCGAGCGGCAATCAGAGCCTGTTTACCACGGTGCAAAATCTGGTCACTGCCCTGCAAGCGGGTGCCAACAGCGCATCCAGCAAACCGGCGCTGAATAATGCGATCGCCGGCGCCCTGAACAATATCGACCAAGCGATCAGTCAGACGTCCACCGTGCAGGCCAATGTCGGCGGGCGGCTCAATACCATCACCACTCAGCAATCGCAGGCGACCAGCCAGCAAACCCAGCTGCAGCAATCGATATCGTCCCTGCAGAGCCTGGACTACGCCAGCGCCATCACCAGTCTCGATTCGCAAAACACCACGCTGAGCGCGGCGATGCAGGCCTACACCCTGACGCAGGGCTTGACCCTGTTCAAGTATATTTAGTAGGCGGCATTTGCGCCGCTAGTGGTGGTGGCCGCCGGCGCCGTGCACGTGGCCGTGCTCCAATTCCTCGGCCGTGGCCTCGCGAACGCCGACGATTTGCACGTCGAAGTGCAGGGTCTGGTCCGCGAGCGGATGGTTGCCGTCGAGCGTGATCATGTCGCCGACGATGGCCGTCACCGTGAACAGGCGCATGCCGTCGCCGGTCCGCGCCTGAAACTGCATGCCCTTCTTGATCTCGCCGGAGCCCTGCAGGGAGCGCTTCGGCACGCGTTGAATCAGCGCCGCGTCATGCACCCCGTACCCATCCTGGGGCGCTATCACGACGGCCAGCGTAGCGCCGTCCTGTTTGCCCTCGAGAGCCTTTTCCAGGCCGGCCACGAGATTGCCGTGGCCTTGAATGTAGGCGAGCGGCTCGCCGCCGGCGGAGCTGTCGATGATGGCGCCCTGGTCGTTCTTCAGGGTGTAGTGAATGGTGACTACACGGTCCGCTGCAATTTCCACGCGTCAATCTCCTCGTTGATGTAATTTCGCCTCGAGATCATAGTCGCTCGCCTGCGTGATCCTCACCTCCGCCCAATCGCCGACCGCCAATTGTCGGGGGTGTGAAACACGTACCACGCCGTCGATCTCCGGCGCATCGCTGCTCGATCGGGCGATGGCGACATTGCCGTCGATCCGGTCGACCAGCACACGCATCTTGCGGCCGACTTTTTGCGCGAGTTTCCGCGCGCTGATCGCCTTGCTGAGCTCCATGAAGCGCCCGCGGCGCTCCGCCTTCAATTCCGCGGGAACCTGCGGCTGGCGCAGCGAGTTGGCCGCCGCACCCTCGACCGGCGAATATTCGAAGCACCCGACTCGATCGAGCTGGGCTTCCCCGAGCCACTCGAGCAGCAGGGCGAAATCTTGCTCGGTTTCGCCGGGAAAGCCGACGATGAACGTGCTGCGAATGGTGATATCCGGCACCACGCGCCGCCACGCCGCGATGCGCTCCAGCGTGTTCTCCGCGGCGGCGGGCCGCTTCATGAGCTTCAAAATCCGCGCACTGGCATGCTGAAACGGAATGTCCAAGTAGGGCAGTACCCGCCCGTCGGCCATCAGCCCAATGACTTCGTCGACGTGGGGATAGGGATAGACATAATGCAGTCGCACCCAGGCGCCGAGCTCGCCGAGCGCCGCGGCGAGATCGAAAAACCGCGCGCGCCTCTCCTGGTCCCGCCATATCTGCGCGGCATATTTCAGGTCCGCTCCATAGGCGCTCGTGTCCTGTGAAATGACCAACAATTCCTTGACGCCCGCCTGCACCAACCGCTCCGCCTCGCGTAGAACGTCGCCGATCGGCCGGCTGACCAGCCGTCCGCGCATCGACGGAATGATGCAGAAGCTGCAGTGATGGTTGCAGCCTTCGGATATTTTCAGGTAGGCATAGTGGCGCGGCGTGAGCTTGATGCCTTGCGCCGGCAGCAGATCGAGAAATGGCTCATGCTGCGGCGGCAGATGTTCGTGCACCGAGGCGACGACCTCTTCGTAGCGCTGCGGGCCGGTAATTTTCAGAACCTGCGGATGGCGGTCCAGAATCTTTTGCGGCTGCGCACCCAGACAGCCCGTGACGATCACCTTGCCATTTTCGGCCAGCGCCTCGCCGATCGCCTCGAGCGACTCGTCCACCGCCGCGTCGATGAAGCCGCAGGTGTTGACGATGACCAGGTCGGCCGCGGCATAACTCGCCGCGACTTCGTAGCCCTCGGCGCGCAGGCGCGTGAGGATGCGCTCCGAGTCGACGAGCGCCTTGGGGCAGCCTAGACTGACGAAACCCACTTTGGGGCTGTTGCGGACGGCCTTTTTCAATCAGTATCAACTCTGGCTCGGAAGGGGGCGAGATTCTACCCCAAAATCCGCGCTTCGCCCCCCGCCCGCGCCTACCCCGCAGGGCGTCGCGCCGGATCCAGCAGCCGCAGAAACTGGCCTTCGAGCTCCAGCAGATCGCGCTTTCGGTCGCCGATTCGCCGTGCGGGCGAACCCGCATAGATGCCGAACGCCTCGCAATTCTGTTTGATCAAACTAAGGGCGCCCACGGCAACTCCGTCTTCCAATGTCACACCGGGAAGCAATACCGAGCCGGCCCCGATGATGACGTGTCTGCCGATGGTGACGGGAGCGTGCGCTACTGCGGTGAATTCGGGCGGTACGGTAGGGTTCGTCATGTGCGCGCCGGAGTAGTCGTCATTGCTCGAATAAATGGATGTGCGCGAAGACAAGTTGCAAAAATCGCGCAGCGTGATTCTGCCGGCGCCGATCAACGACGAAAATACGCCGACGTGAATGAAGTTGCCGAGCTCGATGCCGCCGTCGCCCGCCGACAGAACGCAAAAATCGTCGATCCGGACGTGGTTGCCGATGCGTATGTTTTTCGCGTTATGCAAAGAAGCCTTGGTCGAAATCCGCACGTCGTCGCCGTGAGCGCCGAGACCGAGGGCGGCGAGTTCCTGTGCGCCGAGGAATGACATGACATCAGCCTCGAATGATGCGGATGACGCGTGCCTGGTCTTCCAGCGTCAAGTCGGGATAGATGGGCAGACACAGAACCTCGTTTGCAATCTGGTTGGCGACGGGCAGATTGGCCGGCGCCGCCGAGGGCAGCCCGCGGTACATCGGCATGTTGCTGACGATCGGATAGAAGTATCGGCGGCCGAGCACCTGCGCATCGCGCATGCGCTGGTAAAGGGCATCCCGCGTCATTCGAAAATCGGCTTGAACCAGGATCGGAAAATAACCGCAATTGTGGTCGGTGTCCGCGGGCGGCTGAGGAACCTTGATGCCGGCCAAGTCGCCGAGTGCTTCGCGATAGCCTTTGTCCAGGGCCTTGCGCATCTGCAGGGCGCGATCGATGTGAGAGAGCTGCAGCAAGCCAAAGGCCGCTTGCACTTCGTTCATCTTGCCGTTGATCCCGGTGGCCATCACCGTGACCTCGTCGGCAAAGCCGAAATTCTTGAGATAGTCGATGCGCTGCTTGGTTTTCGCGTCTCGGCAGACGATGGCGCCGCCCTCGAAGGTATTGAATACCTTGGTGGCATGAAAGCTGAGAATCGCCAGATCGCCATGCTGGGCGACGCTCGCGCCGCGATGCTTGACGCCGAAGGTGTGAGCGGCGTCGTAGATCACTCTAAGCCCGTAGGTATCGGCGATGTGCTGGATGCGCTCGACCTGGCAGGGATACCCGTAGCAATGCACGGGCATGATGGCGGTCGTCTTCGGCGTAATGGCCGCTTCGATCAGATCAGCGTTCAAGTTCATGGTGGCGGGATCGATGTCCACGAACACCGGCTGGATGTTGTTCCAAACCAGAGCATGGGTGGTGGCGACGAAGGAATACGGCGTGGTGATCACTTCGCCCGTGATCCGCAGCGCTTGCAGCGCCGTGATCAATCCAATGGTTGCGTTGGTCACGAGCGAAAGGTGCTCGAGTCCCAGATAGCGGCCGAGCGCTGCCTCGAATCGCTGATGGAAAGGTCCGTTATTGGTGAGCCATTTGCTTTCCCAAATCTGCTCCAGGAAGGGTATGAACTCCTCCAGCGGCGGAAGATAAGGCTGGGTGACGGTGATTGGCTTGATGCCGTCACTTCCGGCGTCCGGCGCAGAAGCCTGCGGCCGAGGCTTCAGGATCGTCGGCGCCGGCGCGGATTTTATCCTGTTGACGCGGCTCAACGACTTGCCTGATTCGACGCGGTGATTGCAAAGGACTGTGCCGGAAGCTCTTCGCACCATTGCCGCCACATGTGACGCAGGGCAGCTTCAAGACCGGAGGCGATGATCTCGGGCCGGCGCCCCGGCGATCCTAGCCAGCGATCGCGCAGGCCGTGGCGCACTTCGGCCAGCGCGGCAATCTCAGTCGACCAAAACAACCCTTTCCGCACGAAGTCATCCGGATCCGACGCGGTGAATCCTTCCAGTCCTAGATGCCCCAAATTGGCGGCGCCTTGCCGGGTCGCCGGCGTTTGGCCGACCAGCGTCAGTGTGGGCACCCCCATCCAGAGGGCATGATTGGTGGTGGTTCCGCCGGTGTAGGGAAACGTATCGAGGCAGATGTCGACCTGATGATGCAGCGCGAGATACGTTTCCATGGTGCTGCGGGGAAAAAACGCCACTCGCTCGCCGACGATGCCTTCCGCGTCGAAGAGCTCCGTCAGTGCTTGCCGGCGCTCATCGGCCGGGATCCCTCCCAAGACGATTCTCGAAGTGGGTACCTCGCGCAGGACGCGGGACCACAAGCGAACGGTGTAGGGGTTGAGCTTGTTCAAGCGATTGAAGCTGCCGAAGCTGACAAAGCCCGCATCCACGGCCGGCAGGCGGTTCACCGGCGGCGAGTTGGGGTGCGGCTGGAAGCCCCAGGCCGCGGGCAGATGCACGATCTTTTCGGTGAATGTCCGATCGAATTGTCCGGGAGGCAGGAAATGCTGGTCGGCCAGGTAATAGTCCATGGCTCGGAGCCCCGTAGTCCCCGGATAGCCGATCCAACTCGCTTGAATCGGTGCGGGCTTGCGGGCGAAGGCGCGCAGGCGGTTGCGCGAGGTATGGCCGGAAAGATCGATCAATATGTCGATTCCATCGTCCATGATTTGC
>Ga0210383_10003562_pt1 | contig 13919 bp, 8 predicted proteins | sample IncBWC14OmetaG_FD_160072 | JGI IMG/M metagenome (GOLD analysis project Ga0210383, IMG submission 160072) | Forest soil microbial communities from Barre Woods Harvard Forest LTER site, Petersham, Massachusetts, United States - Inc-BW-C-14-O ...
GAATATGTGCTGCGGAATCGAGTATGGCGATGGGCCGCATTATTTGTGCCCCTGTGCGCAGGCATGTTCTGGTGGCAGTTGGCCCTGTTTCCCGCCAGCGCACATGTCGAATTGCCGGGTATTGCACCCCAGAACCCATGGGTGCAAGCGTTCGAATGGATTCGGGCCAACACTCCGTCTGACGCAATCTTCGCGCTGGATCCTCTTCACATGGACACGCTGGGCGAGGACGAAAACGGTTTTGAAGCCATCAGCTCACGGAGCATGCTGGCGGACGCGAACAAGGATAGTGGCGCGGTTTCCATGTTCCCTGGAATGGCCGACGAATGGCTTCGGCAGATTCAGGCGCAGCGCGGTTGGAAGACATTTCAATTGCAAGATTTCCAACGCCTGCGGTCGGAGTACGGAGTGGACTGGCTTGTTCTGCAACAGCCGGGAGCGGCTGGTCTTGATTGCCCTTATCAGAATGATGTGGTCAAGGTTTGCCGGCTGAATTGAGAGGAACAACCTCGTAGTTTTGGCAGCTACTTGGCGGAGATGGAGAAGTTCGCGACTGCGGTTGCGCCTTCGCCGACGCTGACCTTTTTCTCCCAAGTCAGCGGTTCGGAGAAGATGGGTCGCTCAACTTTCTTTTCGGTAAGAACATCAAACGCAGCTTGCCGTCCCAGTATCTGCCAGCCTTCGTGCCAGGCCACGATCTCGTACTCTCCCGCTGGCACATCCGTTAGCTGGAATGCACCATTTTCGTCAGTCACGGCGTAGTAGGGATGGGGTGCCACAAACATCTCGGCATTCATCCAGACGTGTCCGCCGTTGCACTTTAAGTTGACCAGGCCCGGCGTATTCATATCGCGAGAAACCGGCTGATTGGCAAAAGGAAATGGAAGGTTATAGGTCGCTGCACCATCCATGTGGATCGTATGCAGGGTAGCGTCCGAACTCTTCATCTGCAGCGCGCCATGCTCGGGAACCAACAAAATATGGGGTTCGTAGCGGCAGAGGTGTTGGTCCAGCGCACGCCGCGCAGGAGGCAGGTCAAACGCTTTTCCGCTGGAGATATTCTTGATGAAAACAACGGTGTTCGCCACGCCCCCTTGGGGACCGATGACCAACCGCTCCAGGTCGCGAGTCTTGTGCGATTCGGGATCGCAAACTTGCGGATCTTTAGTGATGGGGAAGGCGCTAAGGTGGGGCTCGGGTCCGGACCACTTAACCGTCCCTTTGATGATTCCTCCGTTGGGCACGGATATGACGCGGTATTCGCCGCTCTGGCCGGCAGCGCTCGCTCCGGTCATCAGCACCCCTAATACAGTCGCAAGTACAGTCGTCCGCAACATCCTCACCACCTTGTCCAAATCTTAGAACTGGCAGTGACCTGCAGCAAGTAACCAAAGTAATGGATTAAGGAGCGGCTTTGGGAATGAGAATTTGGTGACTACAGATGAAGCATCGAGTTTCGGCCTCAGTCCTTAGTCTGCATGGCTGGCGGCCGGGGACACCGGCCCTGGAAGGTCGCTCTTTTTCCGGCTCGAGCGCAGACGGAGGCGGTCCATATACAAATAGACGACGGGCGTGGTGAACAAAGTTAATGCTTGACTGACAATCAAGCCGCCAACGATGGTGAGGCCCAGCGGCCGACGCAGTTCTGAACCCGTTCCCGTGCCCAGAGCGAGAGGTAGACCTCCGAGTAACGCCGCGGCGGTCGTCATCATGATCGGACGGAAGCGCAGTATGCATGCCTCGTGAATGGCATCGAGCGGCGACTTGCCTTCTTTCCGCTCCGCTTCGAGAGCGAAGTCGATCATCATTATGGCGTTTTTCTTAACTAGTCCAATCAGCAGAATAATGCCGATCAATCCAATGACATTGAGCTCGTTGTGCGTCAGCTTGAGCGCCAGCAGAGCGCCTACGCCTGCGGAGGGAATCGTGGAGAGAATCGTCACGGGATGAATGTAGCTTTCGTAGAGGATTCCCAGAACGATGTAAACCGCCAACAGCGCCGTAATGATCAAGACCGGTTGGTTGGCCAACGAGTCCTGAAAAGCTGCCGCGGTTCCCTGGAAGCTGGCGTGAATGGTTGCAGGAAAGCTGATCGAGCGCTCCGCCTTCTCGATCGCCGTGGTCGCCTGACCCAGAGACACGCCGGGTCCGAGATTGAACGAAATCGTCACCGCGGGCCACTGTCCCTGATGGCTGACGGCCAGAGAGGTGTTGGCGGGTCCGAAATGCGCGAAGGCTGAGAGCGGGACCACGTTGCCGTTGGAAGAATGGACGTAGACACTCTCCAGCGTGTCCGGGCTTTGCTGAAACTGCGGAGCCACTTCCATCACGACGTGATACTGATTCAGCGGCTCATAGATAGTCGAAACCTGTCGCTGTCCAAAAGCGTCATAGAGCACGGTATCGATGTCCGCTGCTGCAACCCCCAACCGCGACGCCGTGTCACGGTCAATGATGATGTTGGCCTCCAGCCCCTTGTCCTGCTGATCGGTGTTTACCTGCTGGAGTTGCGGAAGGGCGCGCATTTTCTGCAGTAGCTGCGGCGCCCAGGTGTTCAGTTCGTTCAGATCTTCCCCCTGCAGCGTGTATTGATATTGGGCTTGGCTCACGCGGCCGCCGATCTGCAAGTCCTGTTGCGTCTGCATGTATAGCGTTGCGCCCGGAACCTCGGCAAACTTCTTGCCCAGTTCGCGAATGACCTGATCGGCGCCCAGTTTGCGCTCACCCAGGGGTTTCAGCGTTATGAACATGCGTCCTTGGTTCATCGCGGTGGTCCCGCCACAAAAGCCGATCATGGTGGCAATATTCGGATCTTTCATTCCGATGTCCACGTAGCGCTTCATCTTGCGGCTCATTGCGTCGAAGGAAATGTCCTGCGCAGCCTGTACCGATCCCTGAATTCTCCCCGTATCCTGCTGCGGAAAGAAACCTTTGGGAACCTGTTGGAAGAGATAGACGCTGAGGCAAGCCGTGGCTATCGTGATCACCAGTACGCTGAACTGGTGGCCCAACACCCAACCCAGGCTAACCCGGTAGATGTTCAGGATGCCGTCGAACATCTTTTCGCTGAAACGATAAGCTCGCCCATGCTTTTCCTCATGAATCGGCTTCAGCAACTGCGCGCACATCGTGGGCGTGGTAGTGAGTGAGACGACCAGGGAAACGGCGATCGCAATACTCAGAGTGATCGCGAATTCGCGGAACAGCCGGCCGATGATTCCGCCCATCATGAGAATCGGGATAAAGACCGCGACCAGGGATGTGCTCATTGAGAGCACGGTGAATCCAATTTCCTGGGCGCCGCGAAACGCGGCTTGGACGGGCGCAATCCCCTGCTCGAGGTAGCGGGTGATGTTTTCCAGCACCACAATGGCGTCGTCTACGACAAATCCAGTAGAAATGGCCAGGGCCATCAGCGACAGATTGTCCAGCGTGTATCCCAGGAGATACATGACGCCAAACGTCCCAATCAGTGACAGCGGCACCGCGATGCTGGGAATGATGGTCGCGCGCACGGTCCGCAGAAAAACGAATACGACCAGAATGACGAGAGCCACGGAAATCAAAAGCGTGATTTCGATGTCGCGCAGGGAAGCACGCACCGTGGTCGTGCGATCCGAGACCACCTCCAGCTTGACGGCGGGAGATATGGAGGCCCGAAGCTGCGGTAACAAATCGAGAACGTTGTCGACCGTCTGAATAATGTTTGCGCCAGGCTGGCGGAAGATAATCAAAATGACGGCGCGTTTGCCGTTGGAGAGACCGTAAATGTGCGCGTCCTCGACAGAATCCAGCACGTCCCCGACATCGCCGAGACGAACCGCCGCGCCGTTGTTCTTGTTGTAGGCGACGATCAGCGGCCGATAGTCATCGGCGTGCATAATTTGATCGTTGTTATTGATCGTCCACGCGTTGACCGGATTTGCCACCTGCCCCTTGGGCCGATTTGCGTTGGCCGCTCCTAACGCCGTCCGAACCGCGTCCAAACCCACGCCCGTCTTATTGAGCAGGTTCGGATCAAGTTCAACCCGTACCGCAGGATTGGCGCCCCCGCCCACATACACTTGCCCAACGCCACTTACTTGCGCGAGTTTCTGCGCCAGGATGGAGTTGGCCTGATCGTAAATATCGGGCAGGGTTACGCTGTCGGAGGTCATCGACAACAGCAGAATCGGCGCCTCCGCCGGGTTCACCTTGCGATAAAAAGGATTGCCAGGAAGATACGACGGCAACTGACTGCGCGCCGCATTGATCGCGGCCTGTACGTCGCGGGCGGCCGCATCGATATTGCGATTGAGATCGAACTGCAGAACGATGCCGGTCGAACCAAGCTGGCTCACCGATGTCATCTGATTAATGCCGGCGATGCGCCCGAACTGACGTTCCAGCGGAGTCGCGACGGCAGAAGCCATGGTCTCGGGGCTCGCGCCCGGCAGGCTTGCCGAAACCTGAATCACCGGAAATTCGACTTGCGGAAGCGGCGCGACCGGAAGCCTAGTAAAGGCAAGCGCTCCCGACATCAGCAACGCCAACGTCAGCAGTGACGTTCCGATCGGCCTCTTGATGAAAGGAGCGGAGATATTCATCGCTCAGTCTCCGACCGCCGGTTCTTCCACGGAATTCACAAGACCGAATCGTTCAAATCGTTTAGCCAGCCGGTCGAACCACAAATAAACCACCGGAGTGGTGTACAGCGTAAGCGCCTGACTGACCAGCAAGCCGCCCACGATGGTAATTCCAAGGGGATGGCGAAGCTCCGATCCAGTCCCCGAACCAAGGGCCAAAGGCAAGCCGCCAAGCAGCGCCGCCATGGTTGTCATCATGATCGGACGAAAGCGCAGCAAGCAGGCCTGGAAGATCGCTTCCTCGGGCGGCTTATGCTCGACCCGCTCCGCCTCGAGAGCGAAGTCGATCATCATAATTGCGTTCTTCTTCACGATCCCAATCAGCAGGATTATTCCGATCAGTCCGACGACCCCGAGATCGTTTCCTGTAATCAGCAACGCGAGGATTGCTCCCACGCCGGCGGAGGGCAGCGTCGAAAGAATTGTGATGGGATGAATGTAGCTTTCATAAAGAACGCCCAGCACGATGTACACCGTCACGATCGCGGCCACGATCAGCCACGGCTCGCTCGACAGCGAGTTTTGAAACGCCGCGGCAGTTCCCTGAAAAGCGGTATGCACGCTCGCTGGCATCCCGATTTCAGCTTCCGCCTGCTGAATCGCCTTGGTCGCGTCGCCCAGCGACATTCCCGGCGCCAGGTTGAACGAAAGCGTTACGACGGGAAATTGCCCTTGATGATTGACCGCCAAAGAAGTATTGGAAGTGTGGGTCTGGGTAAAAGTCGAAAGCGGCACTTGCGATCCACTCGTCGATTTCACATACAGATCCTTGAACGATCCCGGATTCTGCTGGAACGTGGGATCAACTTCCAAAATGACGTGGTATTGATTCAACTGGGTAAAAATTGTCGACACCTGCCGCTGCCCGAATGCGTCGTACAGCGTGTTGTCGATTTGCTGCGGATAGATTCCGAGCCGGGAGGCAGTGTCGCGATCGATCATCACATCGGCCTGAAGGCCCCCTGCCTGCTGATCACTGGCTACATCACGCAATTGCGGCAGGGTCCGCAGCTTGTCGACCAACTGCGAGGAAAGCTTCGCCAACTCCTTCGCGTCCGCGTCCTCCATCGTATATTGGAACTGAGTACGGCTTACCCGGTCTTCCACCGTCAGATCTTGTACCGGCTGCATGAAAAGCGTGATGCCTTCGACTTCGGCGACCTGCGGCTGTAGTCTGCGAATAATGTCCGATGCAGACGCGCTACGCTGGTCACGAGGCTTGAGGTTAATCTGTATCCGGCCGCTGTTGGGCGTGAGGTTGGTGCCGTCCACACCAATGAAGGATGACAAGCTCTCGACGTCCGGATCTTTAAGGATGACGCGAGCGAGCGCCTGCTGGCGATCGGCCAGGGCTTTGAACGAAATATTCTGCGGAGCGTCCGCAATTGCCAGGATCACGCCAGTATCTTGGACCGGAAAGAATCCTTTCGGGACGATCACATACAAGAACAATGTGAGCACAAGCGTTCCAACAGTGACGAGCAGCGTAATCGTCTGATGCCGTAGGACAACTTTCAAAGTGCGGCCGTAGAACTCAATAACCCGGTTGTAAAAGTCCTCTGAAAGATTGTAGAAGCGGCTGCGTTTCGCGGGGTCTCTGTGCTTGAGCAGCTTGGCGCACATCATCGGGGTCAAGCTCAGAGAAACCGCCGCGGAAACGAGAATGGTCACCGCCAGCGTTACTGCGAACTCGCGGAACAGGCGGCCAACGATGTCGCCCATGAACAAAAGCGGAATCAACACGGCGATCAGGGAAACCGTCAACGAGACAATCGTGAATCCGATCTGTCCCGCGCCTTTTAGCGCGGCATCCAGCGGAGAATCGCCTTCCTCCAAATAGCGGTCGATGTTTTCAATCATGACAATGGCATCGTCCACCACGAATCCGGTCGAGATGGTCAGTGCCATGAGTGTGAGATTGTTCAGGCTGTAGCCCAGCAGATACATCACCGCGAAAGTGCCCACGATGGACAGCGGTACCGCAATGCTGGGAATCACGGTCGCTGCAAGATTACGCAGGAAGAGGAAGATCACCATCACGACCAGGCCGATGGTGAGCATCAACTCAAATTGAACATCCTTCACTGAAGCCCGGATGGTGACGGTGCGGTCAGTCAGAATCGAAACGTTGACCGCAGCGGGCAAGCCGGCCTGCAATTGCGGCAACAGTTTCTTAATCCGATCGACGACGCCAATAATGTTCGCGCCCGGTTGCCGCTGGATGTTCACGATGACCGCCGGATCCAGATTCATCCACGCGGCCTGCATCACATTTTCGATTCCGTCGGTCACCGTGGCCACGTCGGAGAGTCGCACCGCAGAGCCGTTGCGATAGGCGATCACGATCGGCCGATACTGATCGCCGGACATTAATTGGTCGTTCGCCTGGATCGTGAACGACTGCCGCGGCCCGTTCAGCGTTCCCTTGGCCTGATCGACGTTGGCCGCCGCCAGCGCGGTTCGCACATCTTCGAGGCTCAATCCGTAAGACGCCAGCGCGGTGGGATTGGCCTGAATTCGAACCGCCGGCTTCTGTCCGCCGCTGATTGAAACGAGCCCAACCCCCGTGACCTGCGAAATCTTCTGCGCCATCGCCGTATCGGCGAGATCCTCAATCTGCGAAAGGGGCAGCGTCTTCGACGTGAGAGCAAGGGTAAGAATTGGCGAGTCCGCAGGATTTACTTTGCTATAAATCGGCGGATTCGGCAGGTCGGTGGGCAGGTAAGTTTGCGCCGCGTTGATCGCGGCTTGCACCTGCTGCTCGGCAACATCGATATTCTGATCAAGATTAAATTGCAGCGTGATTACCGAACTGCCAAACGAACTGGTCGAAGTCATCTGGCTAAGGCCGGGGACTTGACCGAACTGCCTTTCCAGAGGCGCAGTCACCGAAGATGCCATCACATCCGGGTCGGCCCCCGGATAGAAGGTCATCACTTGGATGGTTGGATAATCCACCTCGGGAAGAGCTGATACAGGAAGCTGCCGGTAAGCCACGATGCCGACCAGCATGATAGCCACCATCAGCAACGCTGTGGCCACGGGCCGGAGAATGAACAGACGCGAAGGATTCATTGCGTTCCTGGGCGGGGAGCATTCGCGGAAGAACTTCCGCCAGGATTTCCCGAACCGTTGCCGCCCGCCGCTTGCTCATGGCTTCCTGCAGCCGGCGCGCGAGTCTCGATCTTGCTCCCTTGCTGCAATTTATCCTGGCCGTCGGTTACCACAACTTCGTTCGGGGCAAGCCCGCTGGCAATAACCGATAGATTATTTTGCGTGAAAGATACATTCACCGGGCGCACATCGACCGTGTTATCCGATTTGACTACGAATATGTAGGTGCCCTGCGGTCCTCGTTGAACCGCCGCCGCCGGAACCACCGTACTGTTGTTCCGCGTTTCCAGCAGCAAGCGCACGTTTACGAACTGATTGGGCCAAAGGGAATTGTCCCTGTTGTCGAACACAGCTTTAAGCCGCCCCGTTCCAGTCGTCTGATCGATTTGATTGTCGATAGTCAGCAACTTTCCCGAGGCAAGCTTGGTTTGATCGTCGCGGCTGTACGCGTCTACCTCGAGAGTGCCCTTCGCCATTCGCTGCGATACCGCCTGAAGGTTGTCTTCCGGCAGAGTGAAGAGAATCGCAATGGGCTGCAGTTGCGTGATCACGAACATTGGATTCGCATCGCTGGCGTGAACGATGTTGCCAGGATCGACTTGCCTGAGCCCAATTCGTCCCGTGACCGGCGCGGTGATGTGGCAATAAACCAGATTGAGCTTGGCACTGTCGATAGCCGCTTGGTCGTTCCGGACGGTTCCTTCGAGCTGATCTACCGTGGACTGCTGCGTATCCACCTGCTGCTGCGACATGGCGCCGGAGCTTTGCAGCAATCCCTTGAAGCGGTCGTAATTCAATTTGGCATCGCGCAGCAGTGCCTGATCTCTAAAGAGTGTCGCCTGGGCTTGCTCGAGCGCGACCTGATAAGGCCGGGGATCGATGACAGCCAAAAGGTCGCCGTTCTTTACATCCTGCCCTTCCTTGAAATTCACCTGCATCAATTCACCGTCGACTCGGCTCTTCACGCTAACCGTGTAATAAGCCGTAACCGATCCGAGGCCGCTGAGGTAATAGGGCATATCGCGCCGTTCCGCGGTTGCCACCGAAACCGGAACCACTGGCGCTACGTTTGCGCGGGCCGATGCCGGTTTGGGATCGCTCCCTCCACAACCCGACAAGGCCGCTCCGAGCAACAGCGCGAGTCCAAGGGCGCCACCGGCGGGTAAATGAAACTGGCGGCGGATTCGATGGGCGGACGGTTGCAGGAAGGCAGAGGCTTGCGCATCCCTTGCAGCCTCCGGTCCACGGGAAGCCGTTGTCATTCGCAGACCTCTCTCTGGGGAAATAATGATAAATTCAGCATAATCGTAGTCGTGTCTGGTTGAAAGCCCAACCATTGGACGTTCAAATCCCAAGTCAGGTTGCGGAGATATTGCCCCCGGACGGGAGGGAAACATTGCTGGTTCTTGTTCGCGCAAAATCAATTTTATCCTCAAACAAAAGAAGCACTTGCGATCTTTACAAAAAATTACCTTGATTGACCCATTCTTTACGATGGGTCCGTCGCGGGCGCGAGTTCGCAGGCAAAATCCCCGCGCTGGCGCGCGACCATCTTCTCGCGTATATTGTTCCGACTTTCCCCAACTCCAAATGGCTGAGACGAAGCTCAAACCGGCGATCACGATTCGCGACCTGCAAACCTTCGAAGACATTAAGCAAGTCGAAGAGGTCGAGAGGGAAGTCTGGGGCCTTTCCGACCTCGACACCACGCCTTTAACTTTATCCATCGCGACCAGGGAGGCGGGCAGCATCTGGGTAGGCGCCTTCGATGGAGCTAAGTTGGTCGGTTTTGCCTTCGCTTTTCTGGGCACGGAGCACGGCCAGTTGATCGTGCACTCTCATATGCTAGCGGTGCGTGAGCCCTATCGGAATTCGCGCCTCGGCTACAAGCTCAAACTTGCGCAGCGCGAGCGCGCCCTGGCGCTACGTATCGACGAGCTTCGAATCAAAGAAATGACTTGGACATTCGACCCACTGCAAAGCCGAAACGCGCACTTGAATTTCTCGAAGTTGGGAGTCGTCTCGGAAAGCTACAAGATCGACTTTTACGGCCCTGAAACTTCAAGTGTCCTGCACCGCAACAGCACTGATCGCCTGTGGGTCACGTGGCCAATCGCCAGCCGCCGGGTGCAGGACCGGATACTGGGAAAAGAAAATCGCGCCGAAGTCCTGGATGCGCTTTCGATCCTGGCGCCGCTGGTGCAGTTCAATGGCGACGGGAAACCCGTCTGCACCGACCTTACTGCGGCTTTGAGCCGGCAAAGAATTGCGATTGAGATTCCCAGCGACATCGGGAACGTGGAACAAAAAGACCCAACCTTGGCCAAAGAGTGGCGACGACAAACCCGTTGGGCTTTCACCGAAGCCCTGAAAAAGGGATTCGTGGTTGCGGAATTCTGCCGTACCGTGAGAGGCCAACAGGGTCCGGGCGTCTATCTGCTGGAAAAAGGTAGGATCGAGGACATCGTACCCGAGATGACGCGGCCAAATTCCCGGTGAGGCGGGCTTCCCCGGCGGATCACGGGACAATGCCGAGACGGGATTCCGCGAGGTATAGATCGAAGGCCGGTCCCGTCTCGCTCGCACAATGCTCGCCGAACTAGGGCGTGCCCGACTTGCTGCTGCTCAGGATGCTGCCCTTCGCGTCTCTCCCGTTTACACGCTTCACATACATCTTCTTGCCGGCAATCTTTACCTGCACGTCCTTACCCTGAATCCACGACAGGTCCTGGTCTCCCTGCGCCTGATAGCGGACAATGTAGGCCGTGTCCCCCACTTGCACCGAGAGTTTGTAGGTAGCTGTTTCGGGCTTTAGCTGGGTATCGGTACCGCCCGCGCCTCCGCTTGTCCCTACCCTTTCGACGTTCACGATCTTTCCCGCTTGATAGTCTGCCGTTTGTGCAAAGGCAGGCAGACAGACCACACAGACCAGCAGACAACCAAGCCAAAACGTTTTCATTACTCCTCCTCGAATTGAAAGTGAACCGCTTCGATTCCGTACTGTATTGCCTTATGCTATCGAACGTAAAGCGCTGCGCGACGACATTGTACCATCAGCAATATAACGTCCATCAAATTAGTAGGCATTAGCACGATTGCGGCCATTGAGGGGAGATCTTTGGCGGGCGATGATTTCAGGCATTCATCGGTTTGGGCCGCAGAAAGCGGCCAAGGAAGCAAATCCAGCAATGCAGACCTTTGCGGTTGTTGGGTAAATCAGATGCCCTGTCCCCACGATAGGGCGTGGTATCCGGTAGCATGATTGAAGACGCATATGTCCGCTTCGGGCCCTAATCCGATCATTCTTTATGACGGTGTCTGCGCGCTCTGCAATCGCCTGGTCCAGTTCGTTCTCAGGCACGATTCGCGAGACCGCTACCGCTTCGCCTCCCTGCAGAGCGAATTCGCCGCCCAAGTCTTGCGCCGCCACGGGGCATCGCCCGATGATCTCGACACCATGTACGTCGTAATCGATTGCGGCTTACGGGAAGAGAGGATTGTGTCGCGCGCTGACGCGGCAGTTGAGGTTTTGCGGGAACTGGGCGGAGGATGGTCTGTGTTAGGTACAATGCTGCGACTCCTACCTGCATGGCTGCAAAATTGGGGCTACAACTTCGTCGCGCGCAATCGCTACCGCACCTTCGGCAAATATGATTCCTGCCCACTCCCCAGTAATAGTAATGAAGACCGGCACAAGTTTCTGGACCGTAACCAAAACGGAGTTGCCTGAGATTGCACCAGCCTGAGTAACCGCCCCGAAAGTTACTTAAGTGCATTGGCCAAATGACCGAGACCTGCTAAATTCGTGCCGCAGCAAAGGCAGGAGAACTCCATGCAAGTCAGTATGCACGCGGTCGAAGCGCTTTGGAGTTTTCATCCGGTCATAGAAATTTGCTTGGCCGTAATCATGTATCGGCGGAAGGTCCATCGGCAATACCCGATCTTCTTCGCATATATTTTGTTTCAAGTGATGCAGTTCGCGATCTTGTTTCCTATTTATCTGTCTCAAGGCGTGTCGGGTTCTTACTGGTTCGCTTATTGGGCCGCTGCCGTTATCAGCTGGGTTTTCGGGTTCAAGATAATCCAAGAAGTTTTCTTTGAGATCCTTCGTCCTTTTCCTGCTCTGCAGGGTGCGGGAGGAGTGATGTTCCGATGGGTGACCACGACCACGGCATTATCCATGTTCCTGCTTATAGCCGCCGTCCCGTCTAATTCTCCCTCTGCGGGTCTATTGATTTACGCCGAACGCTTTGCGCGCTTTGCTCAGTGCGCGCTTATTCTCTTTATTTTGATGTTCGCGCGCTTCATAAGGGTTTCATGGCGACAGCCGAGCATAGGTATCGTTCTCGGTTACGGCTCGTTCGCCGGTGTCGAGATTTTCGTTTTTCTGCTGTACTCTGGGCGCGTCGTTGACCGCGTCGTTCTAGACTTGGTCAATGCTGTTGCCTACAATCTCACCCTCGTCGTGTGGACCGCCTACATTGCATTCCCAGCACCGAATCCTTCCCCTGGACTCCGCACCGGTCCGAATGTTCCCGTCATCGACGCCGGAACAGTTTAGCCAAGTTCGATAGGCTCGGAATCACGCGAATTCGCCAGTCCCTGACAAGAACTCCCTCGCCACTGTAAAATTCGGTGCGGCTCAGCGCGGCCTCTCCAAATGCGCGAGGAATAATCCATGACCGACAAGCCTACCGTTCCGGCCTCCGACACCAACATCGATTCCGTCCTGCAAGAGCAGCGCAGGTTTGAATGCCCGGAGGAGTTTCGTCAGCAAGCGCACATCAAGAGTCTGGAAGACTACGACCGCATCTATCGCGAATCGGTCGAGAATCCAGAAAAGTTCTGGGCCGGCATCGCGGAAGACCTGCATTGGTTCAAGAAGTGGGACAAGGTTTTGGAATGGAACAACCCCTGGGCCAAATGGTTCGTAGGCGGACAGATCAATCTTTCTTACAACTGTCTGGATCGCCACGTGCAAACCTGGCGCAAGAATAAAGCCGCGCTGATCTGGGAAAGCGAACCCGGCGAAGTTCGCACGCTGACTTATCAGCAACTACATCGCGAGGTGCAAAAGTTCGCCAATGTGCTCAAGTCGCTTGGCGTCAAAAAGGGCGATCGCGTCGCCATCTACATGGGAATGACTCCCGAGCTGCCGATCGCCATGCTGGCCTGCGCCCGCATCGGAGCGCCGCATACGGTAGTCTTCGGAGGATTTGCAGCGAATGCTCTCGTCGATCGCATCCACGATTCGCAAGCCGTAGCCGTCGTCACGCAGGACGGTTCCTACCGCCGAGGCGCCGAAGTAAAACTATTTCCAGCCGTCGAAGAAGCTTTGAAGTCCTGTCCCTCGGTAAAGCACGTCATCGTCTACCAGCGCACCAATTCTCCAATCCATTTGCATCCCGGACGCGATCACTGGTGGCACGAACTGATGGCATCCGTCTCCGACGAGTGCCCAGCCGAACCGCTTGACGCCGAGCATCCGCTCTACATTCTTTACACTTCAGGCACAACAGGAAAGCCCAAAGGAGTCGTGCACACCACGGGCGGCTACTCCGTTGGCACTTACATCACAACCAAGTGGGTGTTCGATCTCAAAGAAGAAGACACTTACTGGTGCACGGCCGACATCGGATGGGTCACGGGCCACAGCTACATCGTCTACGGTCCGCTACAGAACGGCGCCACCACGGTGATGTACGAAGGCGCGCCCAACTGCCCCGAGCCTGATCGCTTCTGGAGCATCATCGATCGCCATCAGGTGACCATTCTCTACACCGCGCCGACGGCAATCCGCACATTCATTAAATGGGGAGAACAGTGGCCGAGAAAGCATAAGCTTGACAGCCTGCGGTTGCTCGGCACGGTTGGAGAGCCCATCAATCCCGAAGCCTGGATGTGGTATCGCGAACTCATCGGCCACGAAAAATGCCCCATCGTCGACACCTGGTGGCAAACCGAAACCGGCCACATCATGATTACGCCGATACCCGGCGCAGTCGGAGCCAAGCCGGGCTCAGCCACGCGGCCGTTTCCCGGAGTCGTGCCCGAGATCGTGGACATGCATGGCAAGCCGGTTCCCGACGGCTCTGGAGGGTTTCTAATCATCCGCCAACCGTGGCCGGGAATGCTGCGCACCATCTACGGCGATCCCGACCGCTATGTGAAGCAACACTG
>Ga0210383_10003563_pt1 | contig 13918 bp, 10 predicted proteins | sample IncBWC14OmetaG_FD_160072 | JGI IMG/M metagenome (GOLD analysis project Ga0210383, IMG submission 160072) | Forest soil microbial communities from Barre Woods Harvard Forest LTER site, Petersham, Massachusetts, United States - Inc-BW-C-14-O ...
AGCCAACTCACTCATGAAGCAACCTGTTTTCTACGATCCCCGGCAAGCCCGTTGGAAGCGATTGCGGCGCCTGTTTGATGTTCTTGGCGTGGGCGTTATGTTGCTGGTAATTTTCTTCATCTATAACGCCTTGCGTGGTGAGCAACTCCCGGAGTTGATTTGGCAAGCGCAAAAAAAGCCGTACCACGCGCTCCGGGAAAACGAGAAAGAAAAGGCAAAAGAGCGGCGACGCAAGCAGGCCGCGCAACGCGGAAATCGGAAAACCAAATCCAATCCTTCCCTGGTAACGCTCAATTCCGACGAAGGCGTTCGTGCCGCTTTCTATGCTCCGTGGGACGCTGCCAGCTTCTCGTCCCTGCGTGAGTACGCACGACAGGTTGACCTGCTCTATCCCGATTGGCTTCACGTTCTGACCTCCGACGGCCACTTGCAAGGCGTCGATGACCAGACCAACAAGTACTTCGACGTGGTTCAATCTTCGGCAAACCAGAGCTCGGCCATCCATCCCGTGGACGACAAAGTCATGCCCTTCCTGAAGTCCGAAAATACCGGACTGGAAGTGTTCCCCATGGTGAACAATTCCGATGGCGCGAACTGGGTCGATATCACATCGTTCCTGAATGATGCGAACGCACGAGCCCGCTTCCGGGAACAAGTGGCCGCGTTTCTCGCCACCGACAAGTACCACGGCCTCATGGTGGACTTCGAAGAGATCGAACCCGAAGCCCAGCCGGGCTACATGGCCTTGCTGCGAGAGATCTCGGCAGATCTTCATGCCAAAGGCATGAAGTTGTACGTCAGCGTGCCTCCACACAATGAGGATTTCAATTATCCCGCTGTCGCCAGTAACGTCGACGGCGTCGTGCTCATGAACTACGACGAGCACTATCCCGAAGGCGCGCCTGGGCCGGTTGCTTCGCAGGACTGGTTTGTCGCTAATCTGGAATATGCCAGCAAAGTGGTTCCGCGGGACAAACTGATTTGCGCCATCGGCAACTACGGCTACGACTGGGTACGCAAGCCGAAGCATGGGAAACTCCCCCCCGGGGTCCGAGACACCAACGTCTCAGTGCAGGAAGCCTGGTTGGCCGCACGCGATTCGGAAGAAGACGTGGATTTCGACGGCGACAGCAGCAATCCGCATGTCAGCTATATGGACGAGCAAAACCGCCGGCACGATATCTGGTTCCTGGATGCGGTCACGGCGCTCAACCAGATGCGCGCCGCTCAACGTCTGGGAATTGAGACTTTCGCGCTCTGGCGTCTGGGCGCGGAAGATCGTTCCCTGTGGCGGGTTTGGGATGTGCCCGGCGAACCCGGAGCCCCCGACAAGTTGAAAGATGTTCTCCCCGGCCAAGATGTCGACATGGAAGGGCTGGGAGAAATTCTCCGCATCGAAGCTCGTCCAGCAAACGGCCAGCGCCAGATCACGGTTGATGCAGACGGGATCATCACCGATGAGACCATTGATCCTCTGCCGGAACCGTACCGTGTCGCCCGCTATGGCTACAATGCGAAAGCCGTTGCCATTACTTTCGATGATGGCCCTGATCCGCAGTGGACCCCGAAAATTCTGGACGTGCTGAAACAAGAAAATGCCTCTGCGACGTTCTTCCTGATCGGGCTTCAAGCCAAGGATTTCGGCAGCGTCACTTCGCGCATCTACCGCGAGGGCCACGAAATCGGGAATCACACTTTCACTCATCCGGACATCAGCAACTTGTCCCGCAGCTATATGAAAGTGGAGCTGAACCTCACCGAGCAGCTCTTTGCCAGCCGCCTGGGAATTCACACCATCCTTTTCAGGCCACCCTATTCCATCGATCAGGAACCGGATACGGAAGACCAGGTCCGGCCACTGGAGGTGGTTCAGGACATGGGCTACATCAGCGTAGGCAACAAGATTGATCCCAACGACTGGAAGGACAACCCGCGCCACTCTGCCGAGCAAATCGCCGCTGATGTGCTCGCGCACATCCCCCCTTGTGATCTCAAGGACCGGCTCTGTGGCAGCGTCATTCTGCTGCATGACGGTGGCGGCAATCGCAGCGAGACTGTCCGTGCGTTGCCCATGATCATTCAAGGTGTGCGCGCCAAGGGAGACGAAATCGTTCCGCTCCATGAATTGATCGGCAAGACTAAAGCGGACGTCATGCCCGCGATTCCCAACAATGAGCGCTGGGCCGCCCGTCTCGACCGAATCAGTTTTGCAATTTGGGATTTCAGTACTCATGCCATCGTTTGGATTTTTTTCCTAGGCGACTTGCTCATGACTGGACGTTTGTTATTTGTCGGAGCCTTCGCGGTGTTTGATCGCTTCCGTCAACAACCCTTTGGCAGCCCGAGCGAAATCGCTTCCTATAAACCCGCGGTCGCAGTGCTGATTCCTGCCTACAACGAAGAGAAGGTGATTGAGAGGACGGTTCGAGCTGTGCTGGCCTCGGATTATCCGGGCCTGCACGTAATCGTGATTGACGACGGGTCCAGCGACAACACTCTGGAAGTCGCGCGGCAGGCCTTCGCCGATGAACAAGCCTCCGGCCGCGTTTTTATTTTGACCAAGCAGAATTCCGGCAAGGCGGAGGCCCTCAACTTCGGCCTCGAGCATTTGCACGACGAAGAAATTTTCGTTGGCATCGATGCTGACACCGTCATTGCTCGCAATGCGATTTCACGATTGGTTCCGCATTTCCTCAATCCCAAAGTCGCCGCCGTCGCGGGAAACGCCAAAGTAGGGAATCGCGTGAATCTGTGGACCCGCTGGCAGGCGCTGGAGTACATCACTAGCCAGAACTTCGAGCGCAGGGCGTTGAACGTTTTGGGAGCCGTCAGTGTGGTGCCGGGAGCCATCGGCGCTTGGCGGACGTCTGCCGTCCGCGAAGCCGGCGGCTATCACACTGACACCGTGGCCGAAGATGCCGATCTGACCATGGCGTTGCTTCGTCTTGGTTACCGCGTGCAGTACGAAGATTTGGCGCTCGCCTATACCGAGGCGCCCGTGAGCGCCAACGGCCTCATGCGTCAGCGCTTCCGCTGGTCTTTCGGAATTCTGCAGTCGGTCTGGAAACATCACGCCGTGTTCGCGCGCAAGGGAGCCTTGGGCTGGGTTGCTCTGCCCAATATCGTTATCTTCCAGATCCTGCTGCCGCTGGTCTCGCCATTCATCGATCTGATGTTCGCCGTGGGGGCAATCTGGTACTTCGTGCAAAAGCATTTCCATCCGGACTCGACTGATCCGGCAAGCTTCCAGCGGCTCATATTATTCTTTGCCGCTTTCCTGATCATTGATTTCATTACATCCGCAATCGCGTTCGCCCTGGAACGCCGCCAGCCCGAAGCGCGCGAGGACGGCTGGTTGCTCAGCCAGGTGTGGCTGCAACGCTTCGCTTACCGTCAGGTGTTCTCAGTCGTGCTGTTCAAGACCGTGAAACGCGCCATCGAAGGCCAGCGCTTCGCCTGGGATAAGCTGGAGCGCACCGCCAAAATGAGTTTCCAGACCACCGAAGACCACGATTCGGTGAAAGTGCCGTAATTTGTCATTCGTCTGATTTCAGCTGGAAGCATTCCCATTCGCGAAGAATGATGTACCAAATCGGCCGCTGGATGCCCAAAGTCATCGCAAGAAGCCAAGCGCATCTCCGCGAACTAGGGTATGCTAATGACATGCTGCTAAATGGAAGAGAAGCGATTCTTAGTCGTGTCCACCTGCTGAAGGCCGAGATCAGTGACATCCAAAGACTCAACGAGCAATATGCCCAGCAGAGACGAACCTTGCCTGCGCAGCAGAATCACGCCCAACGCCGCGGCCGGCTGGAGCAAATCGTCGAAGAGCTCAAGGCCCTGACCAACCGAAAAATCCAGTAGCTCCTTAACACGTGTGGGGACAACCGCCCCCGGCTGTCCGGTCGAGAGGCCGCGACAGGGTTTCTGCTCCACCATCACACACATTCCACGGTGCTACAATAACTGGTTCCGCGCCCCTCCGCGCCGCATCTATATACCGTTCGAGGTGATCAAATGGCAACCGTTGAAGCGCCCACGCAACCGCAGATTCGCCTTCATCAAGGCCCCTTCGCCAATGAAGCACTGACCGATTTTAGCAAGGAAGAAAACGCTCGCAAGATGCGCGCCGCCATCGAAAAAGTTCGCGGCCAACTTGGCCGCGAGTATGACCTCATTATCGGCGGCAAGCGCATCAAGACTGAAGACAAGATCAAGTCGCTGAATCCGGCCAAGCCGTCGCAGGTGGTCGGCCTGCACCAAAAGGCAGGCAAGGAGCACGTCGAACCCGCCATGCAGGCTGCGCTCCGCGCCTTTGAACATTGGAGCCGCACCTCGATAGAAGAGCGTGCGAGCCTGCTCTTTCATGTGGCCGATCTGCTGCGCGAGCGTAAATTCGAGTTCTGCGCCTGGCTGGTTTTTGAAGTGAGTAAGAACTGGGCGGAAGCCGATGCCGACATTTGCGAGACCATCGACTTCTGTGAATACTACGGCCGCGAAGCTCTGCGTCTTTCTAAAGTCAAGCCCGACGTGCAAATGCCCGGCGAGCACGATTCTTTGCGCTACATTCCCCTGGGCGTCGGCGCCGTAATTCCTCCGTGGAATTTCCCCTGCGCAATCATGGCTGGGATGACGATGGCTTCAGTCGTCGCCGGCAACACCGTCATTCTTAAACCGTCGAGCGATTCACCCACCATCGCGGCAAAGTTTATTGAACTCGTCGAAGAAGCCGGGTTGCCGGATGGTGTTGTGAACTTCTGTCCCGGCGCGGGCGCGAGCTTCGGTAATGCCGTGGTCGCGCATCCCAAGACGCGCTATATCGCTTTCACCGGTTCGCGCGAAGTTGGCCTCGACATTCACAAGCGCGCCGCCGACAAGGTTCCGGGCCAGCTCTGGATCAAGCGCACTGTCCTTGAAATGGGTGGCAAAGACGCAATCATCGTCGATGCCGACGGCGATTTCGACGCCGCTGTCGAGGGCGTGGCTCAGGCCGCATTTGGATTCCAGGGCCAGAAGTGTTCGGCTTGCTCGCGCGCCATCGTTGACGAGCGCATCTACGACAAGTTCCTGGACCAGCTCAAGGCTCGCGTGGAAAAGATCACCGTCGGCGATCCCGCCGAGAACGCGAACATGGGTGCGGTAATCAACGAAGGCTCCATGACGTCGATTCTCGAATACATTGAATATGGCAAGAAAGACGGACGCCTGATCACCGGCGGCGGCCTCGCCAAGGACGCTGGCGAGGGCTACTTCATCCAGCCGACAGTCATTGCCGACATCAAGCCCAAATCAAAACTGGAGCAGGAAGAAATCTTTGGCCCGGTCTTGGCGGTAATCAAGTCAAGAAACTTCGAGCACGCGCTCGAGATCGCCAACGACACCGAGTTCGGGCTGACGGGCGCGGTCTACACCGGTTCGCAAGACAAAATCGATCGCGCCGTCCAGGAATTCCACGTCGGCAACCTCTACATCAATCGCAAGTGCACCGGCGCGATGGTCGGGGCCCATCCCTTTGGCGGATTCAACATGTCCGGCACCGACTCGAAAGCCGGCGGCCCCGATTACCTGTACTTGTTCACGCAAGCCAAGTCGGTAGCCGAAAAGATTCGGCAGTAACAAGGCCATCCTCTTGTCAATGCGAAGAGCGATGCGACGAGGAATCTGATTCGGCTGACCTCGCGAAGAGGCCGGATCCATTGCTCGGGTATGACAGGAACTGATTTCCGGCAAATCAAAAAGGCCGCCCGCGGGCGGCCTTTCTCACTCCGCAAGGCTTTACGACGGCACGGCTTGTCCTTGATGCGGCGGCGCAGCAGCAGCCGTGGCTGCGGCGGCCTCATTCAGAATGCGATGGTGAATGGTGAACAGCGCCAACTCTAACCGGTCAGAGACACCGATCTTGTCATACACGTTGCGCAGATAGTTCTTGATCACCTGCTCGGTCGTTCCGAGCTGCGTGGCGATCTCCTTGTTCTTGTAACCTTGGACAATTAGCGCGACGATCCGCAGTTCCTTCGCGGTTAAACGATCGCGCACCCGCAGACCCACCATGTCGTTTTCGGTAAGCTCGCTGGGGACGGCGATGTCCTGCACCCAGGTTTCGCCGCGAGCCACTTTGCGCACGCAGTCCACCAGCGCCGCGCTGGTCACGTTGCGGTAGACGACTCCGTGCGCCCCCGCAGCCATGTAGCGTTGCGTGCTTTCGCCGGTGTCGGCCAGCACGACGACTCGCGTCTTGGCTTTGTTGGCGGCTTGCAACACTGCCAGGAAATCGCCATGGAACCCGCCGGCGATCACCAGCACCGCTGCCCGGAATTTATCCAGGGCCATGAACATCTGTTCTTGGGTTTGCGCTTGCGCTACAATGCGCATCTCGTCTTCGACCGCCAGCACTTTGGCGATTCCCGCACGGAAGATTGCCTGATTGTCGGCCAGAATCAATTTAAGCATCGCTTCAGCCCCTCTTTACGAGTTACACGAGTGACGACTATGGGTGGCGAACAAAATCATACGAATCAATCACGCAGGCCACACCTCGGGCCTCCGCGGAAGCACTACTGCCGCCTGAGGCAGGCTCATCGGTGCGGACTACGCGTCCCTTGCATTGCACCGTCACATTTTCCTTGGCCCCGGTGACTTCGGGTGGCAGGACGATTTCGAACTCCACGTTGGAGCCCACTTCAAGCGCCGCATCCGCCCGAATGTACACTCCGGCGGCGCTCAAGTTTCCGGTTACTCCGCTAGCTTGTCCCGCCTCGTCTGCTTTATGAATCTTTATCGGCAGTTCCAAGGGGAACCGTTTTCCCGTCCGCGCTTCGGACACAAGCCCTCCTAGTTCCTGGCCTTCCTTAGCTTGCAAAAGCCAACCCCACGATGACATCTCCTGATGGATTCCAGTTCGCTGCTGATTTGTACTTATTCGCCCTTATATCATGGAAGCCACTCCCGTCAAAGGCCTGAGTTACTATCGTAACCTGATAGAAACTAGGTTCCCCCCGGATGACGCCGGGGACAAGGCAGTCCGCCCGGCCGATTTCCACCATCACGCGCTTTCTGTCACAATAACCACTCGTCAGTCATCTAACCTGATCGGATCATGACCCTACGTCCTAAGGAGTGATTTTCCATGCTCGTTCCAGCCGGGGCCTCGAGAGGTTTTGCTTTCAATTTCGTTTTGACTTCCGCTCTCACCGCGATATTCCTTGTCCTCTTGACGCCTTGCCGTGCTCAACAAGCCGCCGGGAAGCCTGCAACACCACCGCAAAAGGCGAGCCCCGTGGCCGAGGTAGGAAAGGCCGTGGGCGAGCGCCCCTCAGAAGCTCCGCAGGTCTTGCAACAGCTGAATTCCGCTCTGGAAAGTCTGGTAGCCAAGGTATCGCCAGCCGTGGTTCAGATTCTGGTCACCGGCTACGGGGCGATCGACGAAAGCAATCGCAGCCAGACCGCGCTGGTCACGCGCCAGCATGCCGTCGGCTCAGGAGTCATCGTTGATCCGGACGGCTACATCGTGACCAATGCGCACGTGGTCGAGGGAGCGCATCGCATTCGGGTGGTGTTGCCCATGCCTTCGCCGGATCGCCCGCAGGTTGAACCGGTGGGCAAGGAGCACGTGCTCGAGGCAAAGCTCATCGGCATTCACAAAGACTCGGACCTGGCACTGCTTAAGATTGACCAGAAGAATTTGCCCACCCTCGAACTGGGCAGTGCTCGCCGTGTGCGCCAGGGACAGTTGGTGTTCGCCATCGGCAGCCCCGAAGGCTTACAGAACTCGGTCACCATGGGCGTGGTCAGTTCGGTCGGCCGGCAGCCTGATCCAGATCGGCCCGTCGTCTATATCCAGACGGATGCCCCCATCAACCCAGGAAACAGCGGCGGTCCGCTGATTGACATGGACGGTTATGTCCTCGGCATTAATACCTTGATTCTTTCCGAAGGCGGAGGCAGCGAGGGCTTGGGCTTCGCAATTCCCGCCCGGATCGTACGCTTTGTCTATCAAAGCCTGCGCAAGTATGGACATGTGCACCGGGTCGAGATTGGGGCCGTAGCGCAGAACATTACGCCGAGCTTGGCCCAAGGACTCGGTCTTTCGCGGAGTTATGGAGTCATCGTCTCCGACGTGAATCCCGGAGGACCCGCCGAAGCCGCCGGATTAAAGGCCGGGGACATCATCTTGAGCGCCGATGACCGGCCGATCGACACTCTGCCCGCGCTCACCGCCACCATGTACCTGCATCCTCTAGATGAGGTGATGAAACTGGTGGTCCTGCGGGGGAACGAAAAACAAACGCTGACGGTTGCAGTAGGCGAACACCGCGATCAAATGGACAAACTCATGGACTCGGTCGATCCCGATCAAAGTCTGGTGCGGCGCCTGGGAATCCTGGGCGTTGATTTGAACGATCAAATCAGGTCCGTCGTGGGCAGCCTGCGCATTTCCACCGGCGTGGTTGTGATTGCCCGCACCGCCGACCTCATCGGCCCCGAGACTGGCCTGAAAACCGGCGACGTGATCCACGGGCTGAATACCACGCCAGTAGAGTCTTTGGAAACGCTTCGCGCTGCCTTAAATGGCCTCAAGCCTAGTTCCCCGGTCGTGCTCCAGGTGGAGCGCGAGGGCCAGTTGCAATGGCTGGCCTTCGAAATGGAGTAGAGAAGCTTGGACCGTTTTCGCGGCGTACCGCGAGCCAGAGGCTGCCTGCCTAAGACAGTTTCACAACTGCTGTACCCAACAGGAATTGTCATCCCTCGCACTCCTCGGGATGACAGAGTGTTCTTAATCCACGTTATCTGTGAAGAGGTCTAAGAACTTCGATCACTCAGAAATCGATCCACCGAAAACGCCCCCGATCCCTCAATCAGAATTGCCAGCGTAATCGCGATGGCCAGCAGGTGATATTCAAATCCTTCGCCTTTCTGATTGCCAGCCCAGTTCATGAAGAAGCCGTTGTACCGGTGCACCATCATGATCGCAACAATCATGTTGCACATGATCCCAAAGGCGGCGATGCGTCCGAGGAATCCGACGATCAAGCCCAGCCCGCCAAAGAACTCGGCGCAGATGGCGAGGAACGCGAAGAGCGCTGGGATTCCGAGTTGGTGGGTGAAGAATCCCATGGTGCCGCTAAAACCAAATCCCCCAAACCAGCCGAGCATCTTCTGCGAGCCGTGCGCAAGAAATACCACCCCGAGCATCAGACGAACAATCGTCATCGCCCGGTCGTCGTTCGTGTTCACTATTCTCTGAAACATGTTCGCCTCGCTTTCCTTGTCGCCACGCAATTTGTAGGACTGTACTACAAAGCGATCAATCGCGGGACTTCTCGAACCCCATCCGGATCACGTCCGCAGTTTCTTCCGGCAACCCAAGCCCCGCAACCTCTGCGCGGGTAAACCAGCGGGCCTCAGCTGCGTCGTCCGCCGCCTGAAACTCGCCCGCGATTTTCCAGCACAGGAAATCGATGAGCACATAGTGATAGCGCGGACGCTTGTCCGCATCGCGCAAGATCCGGTCATACACGCCGAGCAATTCGCCAACTTCGACTCGAAGGCCAGTTTCTTCCAGAGCTTCCCGAACCGCCGCCTCGCGCAGAGTCTCGCCCACTTCCAGCACTCCGCCCGGGATGGACCACTCGCCCGCCAGCGGCGGATGCCCGCGCCTCACCAGCACGACCCGATCAGCCTCGATAATGATTGCGCCGACGCCCACCAGCGGCGCATCTGGATATTCGCGTTTCATTCTGAATCCGACAGCTACCTCAAACCGTGCCTGCGATTGTAAACAAACTGGCTGGATTCGTGAGGCAGTTTTCAGATATCAGTTCCCGGTTCTCAGTAGAATAGCTCGATGCCATTAGAAGAATACAAACGCAAACGCCGCTTTGAGGAAACTCCTGAGCCTCCACCCAAGCTGGAGAAGAAAGCCGGCCACCGCTTCGTGGTGCAGAAACACCGCGCCACCCGGCTGCATTACGACTTTCGGCTGGAGATGGAAGGCGTGCTCAAGTCCTGGGCTGTACCGAAAGGTCCGTCGCTCGACCCCGCCGATAAACGGCTCGCCATGCAAGTAGAAGATCACCCGGTTTCCTACTTTGATTTCGAAGGCACGATTCCCCAGGGAAATTACGGCGCCGGCACAGTGATGGTCTGGGACGTCGGCACATGGGAACCGCTCTCGCCGCAAACCGTGAACGGGAAATACGTACGAGGAACAGAAGCCGAGGCGATAGCCATGCTGAGCAAAGGCGATCTCAAGATACGCCTGCATGGCCAGAAGCTTAAGGGCGATTTTGCCTTGATTCACATTCGCGGACGCCGTCCCGGAAGCAAAGGAACCGAATGGCTGCTGATCAAGAAGCATGATGAATACGTGGTCGAGGGCTACGACATCGAGCAATACGATAGCTCGGCGCTCACCCATCGCAGCATGGCGCAGATTGCCGGCGATGCAGGCTCCGCCGAATGGACGAGCAGCCGCCCGGTTTCGCGGGGGAAGGTGAAAGCGCCATGGTTGGCCGCCACGCTGGCCAAGCTTGACAAGAAACAAAAAGAGGATAAAAAGACACCCAAAGTAAAAAAAAACGAAACAAAGAAGACGCCAGCTAGCCCATCATCCGATGAAGAGCCTCCGCTGCAGGGTGCCGTCCGCAAAGCCATGCCGGCAGCTATTCATCCCATGCTGGCCACGCCGGTCGACAAGCCATTCGACGGTCCCGAGTGGCTATTCGAAATCAAGTGGGACGGCTATCGTGCAATCTCATTCCTCAATGACGGCAAGGTCCGCCTGGTTTCTCGCAATCAGAATGACCTCACCGGAGAGTTCCCCGAACTTCACGAATTATCCAAGTCCATCCAAGCCAAGAATGCGGTCCTCGATGGCGAAATCGTCGTTCTCGACGACCAGGGCCGCCCGTCATTCAGCATGATGCAACAGCGCACGGGCATTCGTAAGGGCGGAAAACGAACTGGAGCCCGCCGCGATCTCCCCGTGCAATACTACGTTTTCGATCTCATCTATCTGGACGGTTATGATCTGCGCCGCGTCGCCCTCGAGCAGCGGAAGCAAGCTCTGGCGCAAATTGTCTTGCCCAACGCATTGGTTCGCTACTCCGATCATTTCCCTCAGGGATTGGCCTTGTTCGATCTGGCAAAACAAAAAGGGCTGGAGGGTATTCTCGCGAAAAAGCGCGACAGTCACTACGAAGAACGCCGCAGCCAGGAATGGCTCAAGATCAAAATCACACAGACCGTCGATTGCGTCGTCGGCGGATACACCGACCCCGAGGGCAGCCGCCAATACTTCGGTGCGATTGTTCTGGGACTGTATGACAAGAAAGACCGGCTCATCCATGTCGGGCAAGCGGGAACCGGATTCAACCAGGCGATGCTCAAGGAAATCTTCCAGCTACTCAAAGGCCTGGAGACCAATCGCAATCCTTTTTACGGCGAGGTGGATGCAGCCCACGTGCACTGGGTGAAGCCCCAACGAGTGGCCGAAATCAAGTTCACCGAATGGACGCATGAAACGACGGAAGGCGGAATGAAATTACGTGCGCCGGTCTTTCTTGGCTTGCGAGAAGACAAAGATCCGAAAGAATGTACACTCCAAACTGAGAACTGAGAACCGGCAACTGCTTACTTGATTTCCTTCATCGGCAGCAGCGAACCATAATCCCGGCCAGTCGTGGGTTCGACCGCACGCGCCACCACGCCCTCGAACCCGTCGCGAAATTCCGGATACTTCGCTACCAGGGCTTTGATCACAGCCATGTTGTCCTGAAAGGTCTGCGCGGTGTTCGAAACATCCGCCGACTGGTATTTCACTACCACATCGACATCTTGTCCCACGGCCAGCGGAAACAGCATGGTCAACCGATACGTCTTTCCTCCCGCTGGAAGCTCCACGGTGCTACCGCCGCCCGGCAAATCCGCCGGCTTCACCGCCTCCGACTCGTCCGCCAGCTTATCGGTCAACTGGCTATACATGAAGGGCACGGGAGCCGCCAAGTCGCGTGCTTCCATGTAGTACAGCCACGCATCGCGGTTCTGGCCCTTCGCCTTGAAAGCGCGGGCACGTTCGGCGAACCAACTCCCATCATGCCCCGCCACCTGGGTTTCCTTGACATAAAAGCCGCCGAGCTTCCAATCCTTGCCTTCGAGTTGCAGCACAAACGACACCGTGCGGAGTGGTTTGGCACTTGGAACTTCCAAAGTCACCACGCCGTAATTTCCCGGCGCCAGGTTTGGGATCACGAATACAGCGCTGTCCGCCGTCTGCCCGCTCTTGCCAAACACGCCGCACAAAAACTCGGCACGTTCGAGCGGCGCCGTTCCTTCGGCCTTCAATAGAAAAGGAGCGCGTGCAGCAGCCTGGGTTCCGGAAAAATTCGCCTGATTGTCTTTCACGACCGTTTCAATGCCGGAGAAATTCGCCGCCACGCTTGCAATAGAATTCTGCCGCAGGGCCGCCGAATCGCCCCGCGCTGCCATGTCAAAGTAACGTGTTGCCGTGTTCACCAGCGCGGACCGCGTTGGTTCCTCCATATCGCCTGCGGTGAGGCACGTCTGGGAATGAGCAACTTCCGCGCAACAAATCAGCGCCATCACACAAACGCTCATCCCCGCGCGAAGCCTGAGCGGCTCTGTCCTCAATATTCTCATGGATACCTATATTCTACGTCGCAAGATTCCCCGATGCGAGACTTTCTGACGAGAGTCACTACTGTCACGTTCAAACCCGATTGTCATTCCGAGCCCCAACCCGATTGTCGTTTTCGAGCCCCAACCGGTTGTCATTCTGAGCATAGCGAGGAATCTGCTGTTAGTCGAACTCGCGAAAATGCAGATTCCTCCCGCCAAAGAACGGCGCTCGGAATGACAACGCGTGGACCATGGCGATCGGGCCAGCCTCGATTGCACCCACTCCGCCTCTGTGGTACCGTCCCCTTGATTCCCACTTCGAGGGAAAAGGAAGAACATTCATGGTCTGGATCATTTTGGTCGTCCTCGTCGTCATCGCTTTTGCACTCATTGGGATGTACAACAGCCTCGTCCAGTTGCGTATCCGCTGCGACTCGGCCTGGTCCGACATCGACGTGCAACTCAAGCGCCGGCATGACCTCATCCCCAACCTGGTTGAGACGGTCAAAGGATACGCCGCCCACGAAAAGGGCACCTTCGAAAACATCGCCAAGTTTCGTTCCCAGGCGATGCAAGCGACTTCGCCCGCCGACAAGGCGGCCGCGGAAAATCAGCTCACCGGCGCCCTGAAAAGCCTGTTCGCCGTCGCCGAAAACTATCCCCAGTTGAAGGCTTCCGAGGAATTCACTCAACTGCAAGGTTCGCTGAGCACGACCGAGGACACAATTCAGAACGCCCGCCGATACTACAACGCGGTCGTGCGCGATCTAAATACCAAGATCCAGTCCTTCCCAACCAATATTCTGGCCGGCATGTTCGGCTTCCAGGCGCGGCAATTCTTTGAAGTGGACGCAGCCGACCGCGAACCGGTGGCGGTGAAGTTCTAGCCGCAGGGCAAGTACGATTCGTATCGGGGCACGGCTTCAGGCGTGCCGAAAACATCAGAATGAATCCGCCTTTAGGCGCGGTTAGGCGACCATGATCAAACTGGTTTATTGCATCACCAAGAAGGCGGGCCTGACTGACGAAGAGTTCTTCCATTACTGGCAAAATATTCACGGCCCGATCGGCGCGCGGATACCCCAACTCCGAAAACTGGTCGAAAGCCACCGCTTGACCGTTCCCGGCGACAAATCTCGTCCCGATTACGACGGCATGGCCGAACTCTGGTTTGACGACATCGAGGCTTTGCTGGCCGCCCGTGAATCGCCGGAATGGAAAGCTTCCACCGACGACGAAGCGAATTTCATCGATCACAACCAAGTCGTTTACTTCGTCTCAC
>Ga0210383_10003564_pt1 | contig 13914 bp, 6 predicted proteins | sample IncBWC14OmetaG_FD_160072 | JGI IMG/M metagenome (GOLD analysis project Ga0210383, IMG submission 160072) | Forest soil microbial communities from Barre Woods Harvard Forest LTER site, Petersham, Massachusetts, United States - Inc-BW-C-14-O ...
TGGCGAATCCTTGTCGCCGGCCAGATCGACGGGCGCGGCCTCCGCTGGTTTACCGATGCCGGCAAATCGCAACTGTTCGCCTTTCACTCCTGCGATTAAAATATGAACCGATTTGAACTGGTTGGCCTCGGCCGCCTCGCCGATCAGGTTGCCCAGCTCGCTCGAATGCAGCGGATTGATCCCGCGGAACATGTGATAAGCGCCGAACTTGAAAAAAACCTTCGGCAGCACCCCGTTGCTTGCGGAGGAAGCCGCAAACGGCTCCGAGAAATTCTTTTTCATCAGCAGCGCGCGCTGCCGGTTCGATTCGTAGTAGTCGCCGCTCATATTCTTCTGGTAGATCTCCCGGCTCAACAGCAAGGCTTCGAATAGTTTCTGCGCTTCGGGCTTGCCCTGTTTCTTTAGCAGGTCCCGCAGCTGATCCAATTCCTCTTGTTTGGCCGTCATCATAAACAGATCGCCGGGGCTGCCGCTCTTCGCCGCGGCAGCCCGAGCTTCGCCGGCCTCCTTTAAAAGCGTTTCAAGGGCCGCTTTCGCTTCCGGTCCCGGGTTCGTCGCGAGAATCCGGTCTGCCAGAAAGCCCGTCGCGCCCATGAACTCCTGGTCCAGCCCCCAAATCGTCATGTGACTCGGCAAAGCCGCGCTCTGGCATTTTTCGAGCATCTGGAACTCTTCCTGCCAATTGTAGAAGGCGATTGTTTCCGGGTACTTCCGCTCGAACAGAGCCAGCTGCTTCGCTCCGTCCGCGCTACGCGCCATTTTTTCCAGTTCCGGCGCAACGTAGGTCCCGATTTCCAGTCCCATATGGTGGAATCCGTGCGGCTGAAGTTCCGCGCAAAGCGCGGCGGCAAACTCGGGAATTTGCCGGATGCCGTGGTCTTCTCCGAGGGCCACAAATTGCGCTTCGGCTAATGCTGTGCGGAGTACCTCCGCGCCCGGACCCGCGAGTTTGCCATCCTGGACGCTGATGACCCCGCGGTTTTTCTTCAAGGCCTCCGCAAATTCCGCGTTCTGCGCCCGCGCGCCCATGGTAAACACAAACGAAGCCGCCAGAACGACCGCCGCCGCGCGCTGCTTTTTCATCTCTTCTCCGTCAGTAGGGGAATCCCGGAAAGGCCTCGAGGCTAGTTGGCCCCGCATGCTTTACGCATTGTAGAGAAGAAAGCTTGCTCGTCAATCCTCAAGAAAACAGCCGGTCGATGTCCCGAAGAAAACAGCTTCCGAAGCAGCCTCCGGAGCCGAGCCCTCGACGTGCGAATCCGGGCCAGTGGTTCTAGCGCTTTTCCCTGGGTACGGCGGCGGATTCCAACTCGGCAATGGAATGATGCATGCTCGCCATACGCCAATGTCCTTCGGACTTCTTGCACATGGCCATGCCGCGACCGTGCAACTTGCCGCGCGCTGAGTCAATCGTAAACTCATACTCGTACCACACCGCCTCGCCGATGGGATGAAACGCACTCTCGCGAATGTCCAGCCGGGCTGGCGGCAGCTGATGAAAATAGCGCTCGCGGAAATACCCGACTACTTGTTCCCGGCCATAGAGTTCGATGTCGATGGAGAACAGCACAATCTTGGGGTCCAGGCAGTCGCCAAATTTCTGCTCGTCGGAATCATTAAAAGCGTCCACGCAGCGGTGCATTTCGTGCTGCATGGCCGTCACCAGCTCCGCGCCATGCACATCGTCCGGCGTCGCGACGTGAATCGTCTGCTCCTTCAGATTGATGCTGGCTCCCAGTTTTCCTAATAGATCGACGCCCAGGATGCCGTCGATCCTCCGTCCGCACGCTTTTCCAATCGCCGAAAGATCGATGGCCGGCAGTTTCAGCTCAAGCACTTTTGTTCGACCCACAGTCAAATTAGGCAGCGTCACTTCCTTCGCGCTGGTTGCGAGCGTGCCACTCCACGAGGTCACGCGGATGTCGCGCGCCTGCCCGGCGGCAAACGATTCCAGATTCAATATCGAAGTCGCGGCCGTATCCACCAGGAACCACTTGTCGAGCCCGGCGACCTCGACGTCGATCACCGGAAGTGTGTCGCAGCGCTCCATGGGCAGCTCCTGCGCGCTCGCGACGCGCGCCGCAATCCCGGCCTGCAAGAGAATTGCAATCAGCGCCGCAAGACGAACCAAACTGCCCGAGGGCGTGCCAGCCGTTCCTGGCCCGGCGAATAGCGGCGAGCGGTCAGCCCATGGCGTTGGCTCTACCAAGCGTTTAAAAACTTTCGCGCAGCGTGACATTTTCGGCCAAAGAAGTGGACCGAGGACGACGGCATTTCCCATGGAGCACACCCCCTGTGCGCCAGAGCATACCATAAAAAACGAACGTTCGTGCTTATTTGTGTCTTGTGTTACAGTATTTTCAAATGCCCCACGCGCTCGGCTCCCGTGCCGCCAAAAAGCCGGTCAAAAAACGCGTCAGCGAACCCGTCCAGAGGCCCGTGCGTCGCCGCCAGGCCAAAGGCCTGCGAACCCGCGAAGCGATCCTGGCCCGCGCCGTCGATATCGCTTCCGCGGAAGGCCTGGAAGGCCTTACCGTAGGCTCCCTCGCCGAGCAACTCGGCATGAGCAAGAGCGGCCTGTTCCGGCACTTCGGCTCCAAGGAAGAATTGCAACTCGCCACCATTGAAATGGCTCGCCAGGTTTTTATCAATAAGGTCACGCTCCCCGCCATTGCCGCGCCGAAGGGCATGCCCCGCCTATGGTCTTTGATTGATCATTGGCTGGTGCTGGTCGAAAAACGGGTCTTCGAGGGTGGCTGCTTCTTCACCGCCGCTTCGTTCGAATTCGATGGCCGCCGCGGCGTCGTGCGCGACCGCATTGCCGCGATCATGCACGAATGGATCGCGACCATCACCCGCGCGGTAGAGGGAGCCCAAAAGGCCGGCCACCTCGACCCGAAACTTGACGCCACGCGTCTGGCCTTCGAGTTCCACGCCATCGCTATTGGGGCGCACTGGGCGCATCAATTGCTCGAGGACCGTCAAGCGTATTCGCGCGCGCGCCTGATGGCGCTCGAGAAGATGCGCAGCGTGGCCAGCCCGCAATCGCCCCGATTGCCCTAGTTCGGACCCGGTTACGAACACACCTGCGCCCGCGTCTGCTAACTACACTCGTTCCCATTTTTCGTTTTAATCTCTTGGATCAGCGGCCGGCTGGAACTACTTCTGCGGTCTTGCGGGGATATTTTTTCGCGATGTAGTTATCGACGAGCGCTTCGAACGCCACCGCCAGTTCGTCGTAATTTCCTTCGAGCGTCACATCTTTCTTCCCGTCAATATAGATAGGACAACGCGGCGCTTCGCCGGTCCCTGGCAAGCTGATGCCAATATTCGCGGCCTTCGATTCGCCCGGGCCGTTTACGATGCAGCCCATCACCGCCAGCGTCATTGTTTCCACACCCTCGTATTGCGTTTTCCAAATCGGCATGCCCTCTCGGATGTAGTTCTGAATGCGTTCTGCCAACTCCTGGAAAGTTGTGCTGGTGGTGCGCCCGCAGCCAGGGCAGGCCGTCACGCTGGGCGAAAACGATCGCAGCCCCAGCGCTTGCAGCAGCTCGCACGCGGCATACACTTCGTCGCGCCGGTCGCCGCCAGGTTTCGGGGTTAGCGAGATGCGAATCGTGTCGCCAATCCCTTCATAAAGCAAAACGCCCAGCGATGCTGCGGACCAGATCTGGCCTTTCATGCCCATGCCCGCTTCGGTCAAGCCCAGATGCAACGGCTGCTCTGTCTTGCTGGACAAGTCGCGATACACGGTAATCAGATCGCGCGGCCGCGAAGTCTTGCACGAAATAATAATCTGATCGTGCCCCAGCCCGCACTCCAGCGCCAATTCGGTCGACTGCAGCGCCGACAGCACCATGCAATCGTTGATAATCTCTTCGGACTCCTTGCCCAGGTTCTTGTCGGTGTTCTCCTGCATCTTGTGCATCACGAGCTCTTGATTCAGCGAGCCGCCATTAACGCCGATGCGCACGGGCTTGCCGTTGTCGCGCGCGATCTTGCAAATCGTAGAAAATTGTTCGTCGCGGCGCTGCCCCGCTCCCACATTCCCGGGATTGATCCGATACTTGTCCAGGGCCTTGGCGCACGCCGGGTACTTCGCCAGAAGAACGTGTCCGTTGTAATGAAAATCGCCGATGATCGGCGTGTTCGAACCGGCATCCAATAAGCGCTTCTTGATTTCCGGCACGGCCGCGGCAGCCTCCGGCACGTTGACGGTCCAGCGCACAATTTCCGAGCCCGCTTCGGCAAGCTCGATCGTCTGCTGGAAGGTGGTCCCGACGTCGGCCGTGTCCGTGTTCGTCATGGACTGCACGACGATTGGCGCGTCGCCGCCCACGAGCACGTGGCCAACGCGCACGCCGTAAGTCTTGCGCCGCGGGCGCCCGCTAGCCGCCGCGTCCGTTCCTTTGATCTGTGTAAGCATTCTCTATGATTCTAACGTGATTTCGCGATTCCGTGAATCAGGACTAGTGCCCTCTGAAAGAGCTGAGCACTCCTAAGTTTAACTCCTGCATCTGGCTTGGTCCACTTAGGCTGCGGATTGGGTTTCTGCCAAGCTTCCAAGTTTTCGTATGAGTTCCTACGCATACCTGTAGTTTCCACGGAGCTTTAGAACCGATTTATATCTCCGCATACGATAACTCCTTGTTTCTAAAACGCTCGCTTTGACTCGGGCCAAAACGCGTTCCAAAACGATGTGGCGTGTCTCGTGCTCTCCGACCTGCAGGTCAGTGTCCAGTCTCAAAGGCCAAATATTCCGCTATTCCTTTTGGAGGAATCGATGAAGCTGCTGCTGGGTCGCATTTTTCCTGTCGTAAGTCTCCTGTTCCTACTTACGCTGAGCACACATGGCGTCGGAACGACGGGCACGCTGGTCGGCACGGTGACCGACGCAAAGGGAGGAGTGATTTCGCAAGCCAAGGTGACGGTCAAAAACGTTGGCACCAATGCGACGCGCGAACTCACGACCAGCCTCTCCGGGGAATACAGTGTTCCTTTGCTCCCGCCGGGCGAATACGAAGTCTCTGTGGAACGCCCCGGCTTTAAGCGCGCTGTATTCAGCGGCATCAAGCTTGAAGTGGATCAGACGGTGCGTGTCGACGCTACGCTCGAGATCGGCGAGGTAAACCAGCAGATTGCGGTCACAGAATCGGCTCCGCTTCTTCAGACCGACTCGTCGACGGTTGGCCAAGTCATCGACCAACAAAAGGTGAGCCAACTTCCTCTTAACGAACGCAACTTCCTGGCGTTCACGCTTCTTGTTCCGGGCGCCCAGCTTCCCTCCGACGGCTCGCAGAATTCCACGCAAGGCGGTGCCATTAGCGTCAATGGCGCTCGCGAGCAGGCCAACAACTTTCTTCTCGATGGCGTGGACAACAACGACCTCGCCATTAACCAGTACACGGTTTTACCTTCCGTGGATGCCATTCAGGAGTTCAAAGTCCAATCCAGCGACTCCTCCGCGGAATACGGCCGCAGCGGCGGCGCCCAGATCAACGTGGTCACCAAGAGCGGCACCAACCAATTTCACGGGACGGGCTTTGAATTTGTTCGCAATCGCCACTTGGATGCGAAAAACTTCTTTGATCAGCCTTATTGCACGGCCAGCTCTGCCGCGGGAACTTGCGGTCCGATTCCCCGGCTCGATCGCAACCAGTACGGCGGCACGATAGGCGGCCCGATTCGCAAAGACAAGACGTTTTTCTTCGGTTCCTACGAGGGCTTGACTCTGCGCCAGGCGGAAACTCGGAACGCCACCGTGCCCACCACAGCCGAACGCCAGGAGGCGCTGGCTGACGTTCCGAATCCCAATCCGGCCGGTCTGGCCATCTTCAACTTGCTGCCCCTCAGCAACGTGGGTAGCCAGCCCAACGAGTTTGTGGCCTCGCCGGCAATCGCCAATCAAGTGAATCAGGTGCTCGGCAAGGTCGATCACAACTTCAACGCTACGAATACGTTGTCTGGCGAATACGCTATTTTCAACGAGCATCGCTTCAATCCTTTTGACCCGCTGGCTTCGTTCACCAACATTCCCGGCAATGGAAGCTTCACTCTAAATCGCGGGCAGATCGTGCGTATCGAGTACACCCACACCTTCAGCGCGAAACTCCTGAACGACTTGCGCATCGGCTTCAACCGTTCCCGCGGCGGGATTTTTCAACAGCACTTCGGCACCAACGTCAGCCAACAGCTCGGGTTTCCCACGGTCCTTCCCAACTCGCTCGACCTCGGAGTTCCCAACGTCGCCATCGCCGGTTTCAGCAGTATTGGCGAGCCGGAGAACACTCCCCAAGACCGTCGCGACAATACCTTTCACTATGCGGACACGCTGGCTTGGCATCCGGATTTTAACGGCGGACGTCACCAGTTCAAGTTCGGCGCTGATATTCGCCGCTTCCAGCTGAACTTCTACCTCGACGAGATCGCGCGCGGCCAGTGGACCTTCAATGGCGGCGTTTCAGCAGCCAGCCAGGCTGCGCCGGCCGACATCCAGTCGCTCGTGGACCTCTTGAGTGGAACGCCCAACTTTGCTATCGGCGTTTCCGGCAACACGCAGACCGAAGAGCGCACCACGGAGACGGACTTCTTCGCGCAGGATGATATTCGCCTTACTTCGCGTTTCACCTTGAATTTCGGGTTGCGATGGGAATTCAACAGCCCCGTCGTGGATCGTCACAACCGTCTGAGCGTTCCCGATTTGACGGCCAATGCGCTTACCTGCACGCCTCAGCCTGATTGCCAGTTCATCGTAGCCGGCACGGATGGCGTTCCCAGGGCCACCTACAATCCCACCTACACGAACTTTGCTCCGCGAATCGGCTTTGCCTGGCGGCCGCTGGCCTCGGACAAGTTCGTCGTACGGGCGGGCTACGGCATGTTCTACGATACGGGAATCCTCAACGGCAACATTCTGCCGCGCTTCAATCCCCCGTTTTTCAACGTGCTGCTGTTCCCGAACAACGCCGCGGGCAACCTCACGATTGAAAACATTCTCAGCCAGACCGGAGCCACTCAGCCTGCTTTGCCAAGCGAGATTGCTCCCAACTATCGCGACGGCTACGTCCAGCAATGGAACCTCGATCTGCAGCACGAAATCGCCAAGAACCTCGTCCTTGACTGGGGATATGTAGGCTCCAAGGGAACTCATCTCCAAGACGAGCGCGACCTCGACCAGGGCGCACCAGGCTCTTCCGTTCTGACCCCTGCAGCGCTTCCATTCCCAGCCTATGGAGCAATCACCCTGCTCGAATCCGCCGCCTCCAGCACCTACCACGCGTTCCAGTTCCGCGCGGAAAAGCGTATGAGCCAGGGTTTGGTATTCCTGGGTTCCTACACCTTCTCGCGTTCCATTGACGACGCGTCCGCCCAGTTTGGCACGGCTGCCGAGGCAGGCCTTCCGCAAAACTCCAATGACCTCGCCGCGGAGAAAGCGTTGTCCAATTTCCAGACGAAGCACCGCTTCGTGTTCAGCTCTGTCTACCAGATGCCCTTCGGCAACGGCCAGCGCTGGCTCAACCACGGGGGGCTGGTGGATCATATTTTCGGACACTGGCAGGCCAGCGGCATCCTGACGCTGCAATCCGGCAAACCCTTTACCATCCTCACGGGCGTCGACCAGAGCGAATCGGGCAGCATCAACATCGCCGCTGCGGATCGCCCCGACATTATCGGCAATCCCTTCCAGCCGGGAAATTTTGCCGCCAATCCGGGATGCGTTGGCCCAGCGCAAGTGCATACCCCGAACGCCTGGTTCAATCCATGCGCGTTCGTTGAACCAACTGTTCCGGCCTTTGGCAATCTGGGCCGCAACACGCTGATCGGGCCAACCTTCCGGGATCTGGATTTTTCGCTTGCAAAAGAGATTCCTCTCGGGAGCGAGGCCCGCAAGCTTCAGTTCCGCGTCGAAACGTTCAATCTTGCAAATCGTCCAAACTTCGACATTCCCAACAACGTTTTCACCGGCGCAACGTTTTCACAAATCGCCACGGCCGACGCGTTTGGCGGGAAGCCCCCGCGCCAGATTCAGCTCGGCTTGAAGTTCCTGTTTTAAGTCTGGAAACTAGCCTGCGCCTGGCGCCACGTTTTTGTTGTGCCAGGCGCGGTTTTCTTTTGCCCCGAACTTTCTGAACAACATTTCAGTCGACAGCAGCGCCGACAGCACTCTGCAATCCTTGATAGTCTCTTCGGACTTCTTGCCCAGGTTCTTGTCGGTGTTCTCCTGCATCTGGGGCATCACGAGCTCTTGATCGAGCGAGCCGCCGTGCCGGTCCCTCCACCATGTCTTTCTGTCCGCCGGCGAGACTTCAGAGCAATACTTAGATACGTCTCCCCTGAAGCAACGGTCGTTTCGTTTTTTTGCTTTTATGAATCAGTCGTTGACACCCCCAGACTTTTTGGAGTAAAGATTGCCTCATCTTTAGTGGTGGGGTCTCCGGCGTGTGTCTATTCTTCCGTTTCGATCTGAACACACCCTTCTGTATCTCCATAGAAGGGGCGCTGCTACTGCTTGATGGGCGTGGCCGCCCGTCGGCGTCGGAAACCGCTTAGCGAAGCGCGATACTGCCGTTGCTCAACCGACTAAAGCGGGGGGATTATGAAACTGTTCGCACGTTTTGTTTCTACCGCACTTTTGGTTCTTGGAGTTTTATCGCTCGGAATCACCGCTGAGGCGCAAACCTCTACAACGGGAGTCGTTCTCGGCACGGTGGCCGATTCCAGTGGCGCCGCAGTCCTCGATGCTTCGGTGGTTCTTCGCAATACTGCCACAAATAACCAGACCATACAGACCACCAACGGAGCGGGACAATACACCTTCGTCAACGTGCCGCCGGGAACCTATGAAGTCACCGTTAAGAAGGAAGGCTTCCGAAGCTCGACGGTCACGGCATTGACCGTCGAGGTTGCCAAGAGCTATACCGTGGATGTAAAGCTTGAGATCGGCGCGGTCTCAGAGTCTATTACCGTTTCCACGGAAGCCCGGGTCGAACTCCAGACCACCGACGCTCAGCTCGGCGATGTCATCGGCGGAACCACACTTTCGCGGCTACCAACGCTGCAGCGCGATGCCGCTGAGCTCCTGACTCTCCAGCCGGGAACCACACCGTACGATACGCCTGCCAACGGTGGCTTTGGAAACAACGGCGGCACCGTGGCTGGGGCTCGCAGCGACCAAAACGCAATTACCATGGATGGTATCGACATTACGGACAACACCGTGGGCGGCGGCGCTACGGCCCAGAACTTCATTCCTACGGGCGTCGAAAGCATCGAAGAATTTCGGGTAGGGGTGACCAATAACAACGCCGATTTTAGCCGTTCCTCGGGCGGCAACATCACTCTTATCAGTAAGAGCGGCACGAACACCATCCACGGTGACGGCTATTGGTTCCATCAGAGCGATGGCTATAACGCCAATTCGTGGGACTTGAATCACACCCCCGACGCAGCGACCGGGAAACCATTCACCTACAAAACCCCTTTCAAGGACAACCGCGAAGGCGTGAGCGTTGGCGGACCCGTGATCAAGAACAAGACCTTCTTCTTTAGCAATTATGAAGTCCGCCGTTTCCCATCGTCCTCTCAGGTAAGCCACATCGTACCTACGGACAACTTGAGAAACGGTATTTTGTCGTTCGTAGATGGCACCGGTGCAGTCAGGCAGTATGACTTAGCTACCTCTACCGCCTGCGGTCCCAGCGGAAACCTTCCCTGCGATCCCCGCGGCATCGGCATCAGCCCCACCATCAAGACTCTTTATGGTCTCAACCCCGCCGGCAATGACCCTAGCCTGCCGGGGGTGGACGGAAACAACACCACGGGGTTTGTTAGCAATGCCTCGACCCCAATCAAGGACGATTACGTCACCTTCCGACTCGACCATAATTTCTCGGACAAGGCGCATTTCTTCGGTCGATATATCTACTCCCGGGCGCTCGCAGTGACCAACAACCAGATCGATACCCTGAACAACCAGACTATCGCTACGACTGGAAACGATACCCGCGGCGACGGCGCGATCGGCGCTCTCGATTATGCTTTTAATTCGATGACCAGCAACGTCATTCACTTCGGATGGATTCGCAGCCGCGTTTTCCTCCCTGGTTTGTCTCCCAGCGCCTCTGCCGCGACTCTGGCCCTTGCGGGTACCGACACCTCGGCGGGCTTTATCGCCCTGGCTCCCGGCCTGGCCCAAACCGGACTCATCGACGTTCCCATTGACGTGGACACACAGCGCGCCCGCACCCAAGGCAATTTCCAGCGAAACAAACAGCTCGTCGACGACTTCACCCGCATTCAAGGCCGGCACAACATTACTGCCGGCGGAGATATTCGCTGGTTGCCACTCATCGCCCAGCGCAACGATAAGGTCGTTGGTTCGCTCGCCTCTCTGGTTGCCACCGAAGACGCCGACGTCCCCGGTACCACCCAATCCGTTTCACAAGCGGATATGCCTCCGGCTTGTAGCACTACCGTGACAACGTTTTGTCTTATGCCCACGGATGTCCTGCGGTGGCAGCGTCTGTATGCCGCAACCCTCGGCATCGTGGACAATGTCAACGTCCTGGGAGTGCGCGACGGAAACCTTAATCCGCAGCCGTTCGGCACGCCACTTATTGCCAACACCACGCAGCGCGCTTACGATGCCTACGTTCAAGATTCTTGGCGTATAAAGTCGACCTTAACACTCACCTACGGCCTCGGCTACGGTTGGCAAACGCCGCCCTCAGAACTACACGGACAACAAACCTTCGAAATCAATGACGGCACGGGACAGATCCTCACCGCCGCAGGCTACATTCAGGCTAAGGACCAGGCCGCCATGAACGGTCAGATCTATAATCCCACGATTGGCTACTTGCCCATCAAGAGCTCTGGACGCAACGCCATTTGGAACACAGATTACGGCGATGTCTCCCCACGTCTTGCAGTCGCCTGGAATCCCTCCTACACGGATGGCAAGCGCGGAAAGCTCTTCGGCCAGGGAAAAACCGTCGTTCGCGCGGGTTTTGGCATCTACTATGACCGCATCAACAACGTGCAAAGCGTGGAGATTCCCCAACTTGGCGTTGGATTCGCCGAAACCTTGGTCCTCCCCACGCCTCCTTGCAGCCTAAACGGCGTCACAGCCGGTTGTAACGCCGCTTTGGGCCAATCCAATATTGGAGCGTCGGGATTCCGAGTTGGGGTAGACGGCACGCTTCCCGTACCCACCTTTCCGGCCGTCTCCTCACCTATCGTTCCGGCTCTTGGCGGAGAGAATCTCTCCTTCGCCGTGGATCCCGACTTTAAAGTGGGTCGCAGCTATAGCGTAGACTTCACCATCCAACGCGAGTTGCCCGGCAATATGCTCATGGAGGTCGGCTACATCGGGCGCTTTGCTCGCGATCTTCCGAATAGCGTTGACTTTGACTCCTCTCCCTACATGTTTGTCGACAAGGCCTCGGGGCAGACCTTTGCTCAGGCCTTCGATATCGTCTCCCACGAACTCGCCACCGGCCAGGCGGTTACGGATCAGCCTTGGTTCAATAATCAGTTGGCAGGTCTCAACGCGGGCATCGCCGGTACCCCTTGCGGCACCCCCACGAGTTGCATCGCGGCCCAAGGTGCTTCTGGGTTTCTTGGCCAATCCGTGACCAGCGTCTTTGCTTTTATCGATGGCGACCGGCAGGCCCTCGGGTTGCCCACTTTCAACAACCATCAGATCAATTTTGCCCTCTTCATGCGCACGCACAACGATCTTTCCAACTACCACGCAGCCACTGTGACTTTGCGTAAGCGGCCGTCTCATGGCTTGCAATTTGATATGAACTATACTTTCTCGAAGTCCCTGGACCAGGTCGGTACCGTGCAGAACAATGCCGGCACCTACGCCACCAGCTTTGATCCTAACTTCCAATACGGGCCGTCGCTCTTCGACCGTACCCACGTCTTCAACGCCATCTTCAACTATGACCTTCCCGGTGGGCATGGTCATAAACTCAGCTTTGGGAACAACATTGCCGATAAATTTATCAGCGGGTGGTACGTCTCGGGCGTCTTCCGCGCCGCCAGCGGTCCTCCGCTCATCGTCTCCGATGGAGATCTCGGCGGCGGCTTCTTTGGCAATGGACTGAACGCCATTCCGACCGTTGGTATTGGTTCGCTCGGTGCGGGCGTCCATGGTACCGTCTGCAGCTCTGGCGGGTTTGGCTCTTCCGGAGATGGCCCCAACTGCACCGGCGCTCCTCAAGGAACCGGCCTCAATCTCTTTGCCAACCCCGGCGCTGTCGCTGCCGATTTCCGGCCCGTCAATATCGCCACCGACGGACGGGATGGCACAGGCAATCCCATTCGCGGTATGGGATTCTGGAACCTGGACGCGCGCCTTGGAAAGACAACTTCCTTCCACGAGCGCTACAAGGTTGAATTCTCAGCCGATTTCTTCAATATTTTCAACCACGTCAATTTCTTCCAGCCATCCATGAATCTCCAACAGCCCGCGACGTTCGGGGTCATCAGCCAAGAATTGATTCCTGCCGATCGCACCCAGGGCAGCCGCTGGATTGAGCTCGGCCTGCGCGTCAGCTTCTAAACAATCTTAAGCAACTTCACCGGGGAGAGGCTTAAAACGCCTCTCCCATTTTTATTTCCTCGCCTTCTCGCATCCCGAATCGCCATCAGGAATTTGGTTCTTGCTCGAGGTTGGCATCCGCGTTTGTGACCGCCCTGGTGAGCACCTTTCGGTTAAGTCGCCTGCGGCTCTAAAATGCCGTATTATTACTCTGATTCCAGGCCATCTGAGACGGTGCGGCTTAGATGCCGGGCCGCAGGGGAGCGAAATTGATCCCACGTTACACTCGCAAAGAGATGGGCCAAGTCTGGAGCGATGCGAATCGCTTCCAGAAATGGCTCGAAGTCGAGCTGGCTGCCACCGAAACGCTGGCCGAAGCTGGCCTGGTGCCCAAAGAGGCCGCTCTGGCGATTCGCGAGCGCGCCAAAGTGGATGTCCCGCGCATTCACGAACTCGAAGCGCGTGTGAAGCACGACGTCATTGCCTTTACCATGAACGTCGGCGAATCGATCGGCGATCCCGCTGCCGCGCGCTGGCTGCACTATGGCTTGACCTCGAACGATGTCGTGGACACCGCGCAGGCGCTGCAGATTCGCGATGCCTCCCGCATCCTCGAGCGCGGTCTTGTTCTGTTCGGCGAAGTGCTCGATCTGCGTGCGCACCAGTTTCAGAAGACTCCGCAGATTGGCCGTACTCACGGCGTTCATGCCGAACCGATTACTTTTGGCTTAAAAATAGCGAACTGGTTTTCGGAAAACCAGCGTAACATCGGCCGGTTCCGCGCCGCTGCGGCGCAGATGGCCGTCGGAAAAATTTCCGGCGCGGTCGGCAACGCTTCCCATCTCGGCCCGGAAATGGAAGAGCGCATCTGCAGGAAGCTCGGGCTCAGCGCTGCACCCGTTGCTTCGCAAGTCCTTCAGCGCGATCGCCACGCGCAGTATCTCAGCACGCTTGCACTCATTGCCGCGACGCTTGAAACAGTGGCGTTGGAAATTCGGCATTTGCAGCGCACCGAAGTTCGCGAAGCCGAAGAGCCCTTCAGCGGAGAGCAGCGCGGCAGCTCTGCGATGCCGCATAAACGCAATCCGGTTATGTGCGAGCAAGTCTGCGGCCTGGCGCGCCTGGTGCGTTCCAACATGCTTGCGGCCTTTGAAAACGTGGCCCTCTGGCACGAGCGCGACATTTCGCACAGCTCCGTCGAGCGCATCATTCTTCCCGACTCCACGATTCTCGTGGACTACATGCTCGGGAAGATGACCACCATCATCGCGGAAATGCGCGTCTTTCCGGAGCGCATGCTGCGCAACCTCGAATCCACGCACGGCCTGGTGTATTCCGGGCAACTCCTGCAAGACCTG
>Ga0210383_10003566_pt1 | contig 13909 bp, 11 predicted proteins | sample IncBWC14OmetaG_FD_160072 | JGI IMG/M metagenome (GOLD analysis project Ga0210383, IMG submission 160072) | Forest soil microbial communities from Barre Woods Harvard Forest LTER site, Petersham, Massachusetts, United States - Inc-BW-C-14-O ...
GGGATTCGCAGCGGGGCGACGGAGAGAGACGTAGCGGAGCTCGGATTATGCGTGAATGAAATCCTCAGGGAGCGGAAGCTGGGAGAGTGGTGGGGGGTCGTCCGAAGCCCTGAATGCAGCACTCTGATCTATTACGGCACAGATGCGCAAGAAATGTACCAGGCGATCGAGCCTACCCTGCGGACGGATGCACGATTCGAGGGTGCACGCGTCACAATCCGACAACGGAGCGAGCAAAGCGAGATTATGATACCGCGTCGAATGGTGAACTAGGACAGCACATCAGTTCTAGACACGCGGCCTAGACACGCGGCTATGATCTCTCACCGCATGGGACTGGCCCCGTCGCCGATTCAGAGGTCATCGTGTCCCTCAACATCGGCTTAGCTCAACCGCCCGTTTCTCTCCGCACCCCGCGAATAGGTCCTCCCTTCCGGATCCTGTGACACAAACCGAAGCGGAGGGCAATTTTACATTCGACTAGCCACCCTCCGCAACGTTTCACGAAGGGTGGGGAAGGTCAACTAACGCGGCAAAGCGAACTCGCAATTACTGTGGAAACCTGTTGACCGGGCCGTGGCAAGCACCGACGCCCTTGTCGCTGTAAGAGGTCGGACCGGTTGTTTGTGCGGGATCCTTCAGTGCCGACTCGAAATCCCATGCATATCCGTTCTGATTGAGCGTCAGGCCCATCACGCCCCAGAATGTCCCGCTTGCCGCCTCGATATTCTCTAAATTGAAGTTGGGTTGGCCGGTAAGATCGGCGGCATCGGCGCCATCGGTGTTGGGTAGTGTGGTGGTATAGACGATCGGATCGAGTGTCTCGCCGCCGGTGCCGACGATGAATTCCCGTATGCCCTTCTTTGGATCGTAATTCCCGGAGGGATCAAGGGGGCGGTAGCGGGCATAGAGGTGGTCATGTCCGTTCAGCACCAGGTCGGCCCCGTACTGGTAGAGCAGTTTCCAAAAGGCCAGAGCGCTCTGGCCCTCTGGTAAGGTGACGCTGCCGCCAGCGCTGAACGAGGGTTGGTGCCAGTAGGCCAGTGTGCACGCGGAATGATTCGCTGCGAGGTCGTCTTGCAGCCATTCGAGTTCGGCGGCAAGCCAGGAGCCTGTGTTCGAACAGCCGCCCGGCTGCGTCTCGCACTCTATATTGAGCGAGATCAGGTGCCACGCGCCTAGATTGTAGGAATACCAGCCGTCTCCGACGCCGACAGGTCCTCCGCCGGTATTGGTTCCGGCTCCGCCCGTTTGCTCGAAGTGCCCTGCCTGTCCATCCGAATACGGCACGGGTTGGGTGAAGGTACCGCCGGTGTCAGGGGTGCCGGCGATCGTCGCCATCATCATGGTGCCGTCGGGATTATGCTGCACGCCGTTGAAGTACGAGAAGTAGCCGTAGCCGGCAACGCCGATCGCGCCATGTTCGGTATAAAACTCGTGGTTTCCAGGCGCGGGCCGGGTGATAAATTTGAAGGCGCCATAAGTCGATTCGTACGAGTTCTCAAAGTCTGAATATTGGCCTACCTGGTATTGCTCATCTCCGACCAGCGCGACAAGGTCAGGCTTCATGTTCTCAATCTGATTCGCAGTGGCCGCCTGGGATGCGTACAGATTCTGAACGGTGTCCCCCATGCAGTTTTCACCCGCCTTCTCACCAGGCAACTCCGTCTCGCCTGGCTGGCAGGCGACGTCGCCAACCACCGCAAGCACGGGCGAGCGGCCCGTGGTCGCGTAAGGCCACGCATTCTGTGATGGGTGAGGCCACGGATTCTGTGCCTTGGCCCCAGGTGCAAATGCCAGCACTAAGGCGGCCGCTCCCATGATCGCTGCCGCTCGGAACTTTCCCCGAATCGTCTTCATGCAGTTCCTCCCTTTCGGACTTGTAGTTGGATAGTTGCCAAAGCGCTGAGTTTATCCCGTCAATATTTCGACTGTATGGCGAACGTGTGAAAAAAACCAGAACGACCAGTTTCAGGCTATGCAGTTCGACGAATGCAGAACCGTCTGCTCCGCGGAATCGGCAGCGCACCAGTGTTGCAGGCGATGCGGTGCTTAGGCGTAGCGAAAGAGGGCCTTGAAACCAAAGTCCATGTGCTGCTGGATATGGCAGTGAAACAGCGTGAGGCCAGGTTGGTCGGCAACCAGATCCACGGCGACGCGTCCAAATGCGGGAACGATCACTGTATCCTTCTTGATGCCGGCAGTTTGCTTGCCGTTGAGCTCGACAAGCTCGAACAGGTGCCGGTGCATGTGCAGCGGGTGGGAATCGTCACTCCGATTGTGAAACAACAGCCGGTAGCGCCCGCCCTGTCGGAACACGAATTCCCGTTCATGCGGATATTCCTTGCCGTTGACGAGCCAATGATTAATCCCATGAGGCCCGCCGGGCACTTTTTCGAAGACCATGTCGATTGTCTTGTCCGGCGCGGGATGCGGAGCGGGCTGGCCAAAGATTGTGTAGTCCCAGCGCGCGCTCGGAGGTGGAAGCCAAGTGGCGCGCTGCTGCTGCTGATTGGCGTACTCCACCACGATGCCCATGCCGGATTGCCGCGCGACATTGCGCAGCTCCCCTAATATCCAAACACCCGGCTGAGTCATCTCCACGATCGCATCCACGCGCTCACCGGGGGCGATCTCAATCACGCTGACCAGCTGCGGCGCGGGCACACGATTGCCGTCGAGGGCGATCACCTGAAACTTGTGGGCGGGCAAAGCCACGCGATGAATCTGCGAAGCGCTAGCGTTAAGCAGGTGCATCAGGATGCGCTGACCCGAACGCACGCGGAGAGGCTCCCCCGCACCAAGCATTTTGTCGTTGATGGAGTAAAGAGGCGCGCTGACTTCGAGCCCGTTGGGACGCGAGTCTGGAGTGGCTGGTTTTTCGGGCATCGGATCGCTGGGATCCGGCCGCTCCTCGTCCGCATCCATCGTGGTCAGAAAGGGCTGCCATTCACGCAGCGCCAGAAAGACTTCTTGATCGTAGAGCCCCGGGTCGTTCGCGGAATCGATCATGAGAAAGCCGAACTGGCCGGTGTAGGCACCGCGATGCAGATCCAACATGGCCTCGGTATGCGAGTGGTACCATCGCGAACCCGCCGGCTTGGCCACAAATTGATAACGCCGGCGGCCATGCGGAGGCACCGGGGGTGTACCTTCTTCCTCCGCCCCGTCCACGTCGGAGGGAACGAACAAACCGTGCCAATGCACGTATTCAGGAACGTCGGTGTCGTTCACAACCTCTACGGCGACACGTTGGCCCTCTCGCATCCGCAGCAAGGGACCGGGGACCTGGTTGCTGTAGCCGATCGTGCTGAGCACAACCTGGGGAGCCAACTCGACCATCGTCGGTGCGATCCGCAGAGTAAAATCGGCCGCGCGCCCGGTGGCTTTCGGTTCCAACGTCGCCACCATCGGATGCGGTGGCGGCCCCGGAACCTGCGCTAACGACTGAGCGAACGCGGGCCGCAGCTTCCCTGCCCCCGCCCCGATCACGGTGGCCCATCCAAGCCGCACGAGATCCCTTCTATTCATTTGATCCTCATCCCGCCTGCAATGCCAACGCCCGGCGCTACTACCCGTTCGACCACCAATTCTACGTTACTTGCGAGCTGCCGCTTCCAAAGTTGGGAGTGTTGCGATCACACTCACGTTCCCTCAAATGATGGAGAATTTCGCCGGGTTCCGCTCTACGCTAACGACAAGGCGGCAGTTTACAATGTGAGCCAGCCAGTGCGAAAAAAACGTTCCCGTAGCCCGGTGGCGAAGCCAACGCCTGCACGCGGCATCGATTTGAAAATCCACTTCGCGCTGGCTGCGCTCGTTCTCATCGCCTGGTCAAATTCCTTTGGCTTGGGATTTGCGCGGGATGGCGGAGCTGTAACTAGCGACGTCCGCATCCAGGCCGCCTCGGCCGAGAACGTCGGCCTCATTTTGAGCAAGGACTATTGGTGGCCAAATCCGGCCGACCGTCTCTACCGTCCCGTCACCACGCTGAGCCATCTCGTGAATTATAGCGTTCTGGGCGAGGGAGACAAGCCCGCGGGATATCACACCACCAATGTTCTGCTGCACTTGGTAAACGTATGGCTGGTCTTTGCGATCGCATTGCGATTGTTGCGCGAGCGGCAGCCAGCCTTCTGGGCGGCGGCTCTCTGGGCCGTGCATCCCGTCACCACCGAATCAGTAACGAATGTAGCGGGGCGCGCGGATCTGCTCGCCACCATGGCCGTCCTGAGCGGGCTTTTGCTGTACGCTCGTTTTCGCTCGGCGCGCGGCGGCACACGCTCGCGGGCTGCGATAGCGTTGTTCGGGATTGCGATCGTCGGCGTGTTTTGCAAGGAAAATAGCGCGGTGCTGCTAGCACTCATTCTTCTCTGGGATGTTTGCTTCGAGGTGGATGCCCCAAAAAGCTTTTTGAGGCAGCTGCCCTTTTACGGCGCTGTCGCAGCCAGTCTGATCCTCATGTTGTTCGTGCGATGGCGCGTGTTCGCAGGTGAGCCGTGGCCCGAGGGGGCCTTCCCCGACAATCCGCTGCTGGGTGCCAGCTTCTGGGAAGCACGTTTCACCGCAGTCAAAGTAATCGGCAGGGAATTGTGGCTGCTGGTTTTTCCTCTCCGGCTTTCATCCGACTATAGCTACCACGCCATTCCGATCTCATCGGCGGGCGATCCGTGGGCATGGATGTCTCTGGCCGTGATTCTGGCGATTGTCACCCTCGCCATCGTGCGTTACCAGAAGAACGATCGGCTAATGTTCTGGTGCGCGGGGTTTGCAGCCTTCACTTTGTTGCCCAGTTCCAACCTCGTGATACTCATCGGCGCAAGCATGGCGGAGCGCTTTCTCTACCTGCCGGCGATCGGTTTCGCGATCGCGATGGTGGCCTTGGCTTTCCGCCTGCCCTTGGCTTTTCGCCTGAGGGATCGCCGCATCGTTTCCTGGTTGCTAGCTGTCATCGTCGTACTCTTCACGGCACGCACCTGGCTTCGCAACATGGATTGGAACAATGACCTGACAATCACAACCGCGGATGTAAAAGTGGCGCCAGGATCGTTCCGCTTGCACGAGTTGCGTGCCCGCAGGCTCTTCGCGGAATCTCCGGAGCGCAATGTTGACCAAGCCATTGCCGAAGGGGAAGCTGCGTGGGCGATTCTCCGCAACGTGCCGCCGGTCGACAGCGACCAGCGCACTCCAGCCCGGCTCGGGGTCTACTACCGCAAGAAGGGGGATCTGGCGGAGGCCGGCGCGTCGTCCGATAAAGCCGCGGAGGCGGCTCGCCCCTGGTACGAAAAGTCGCTTGCGGTTTTGCTAAAGGCTCGCGAAATTTCCCGCGCGCGGGAAAGGGCCTTTGACGAAGCTCAGCTCGCGCACGGCCGGCCGCTCGCATTTCGATCGGGTGATGACGTTCTGTACTTCAATCTTGCGGCCACCTATTCGGAACTCGATATGCTACCGGAGGCGGTGGATGCGCTGCATTACGAGCGGGTGCTGAATCCGACGTCACCAGACTCCTATGAGGCGATCGCTCGCGTGTACATGAAACAGGGCGATTTCGCTTCCGCCGCGGTTGCTCTGGATGAGAGGGCAATCGTGTCGGGGCCGACGGCGGAGATCGTTTCGGCTCTGCGAGACGCCTATTCACGGTTGCCAGGGGGCAGCTGTGCCTTTAAGAGCGATGGCGAGGGGCTGAATCCGGAGTGTCCGGGAGTGTTGGAAAACCGATGCAGAGCCCTGTCGGAGCTGAAAGGTGTCTTCGCAGACGCCAGGGCATCGGGGACGGCGTCGAACTTTTCAAATCTGGCTGATCAACAAGGCTGCAATTCCACTACCGCAAACCAGTGAGCTCAACTTCGCCCGAAGATCCCCATCCAGAAGCGTTTTCCGGCTGGAACAGAGCGATAGACTTCGTGGACTAGCCGAAATCCGCGTCTTTCCAATTCTTTGCTGAGCCAGGCAGGGTCGACAAACGTGAAGTGATCCTTAAGGCTCAGCATGGACGGGAAGTCGCTAGAACCAACCGCGTGGCCCAGCTCACTCGGCAATTGCAGGACTGCGGAGAGTGCTCCATCAGGGCCAACCAGCGACACTGCGTTCTCAAGACAGCGATCGACTCCAGCGTGTTCGAAGACCAGTGCCGCGTGAACCAGTTGCACAGGTCCACATGCAACTTGCTGTGCAGCCAGGTCCACGCAATGGAGGTCAAGATTGCAGATCGCCCCATACCGGTTTCGGACTTCGCTAGAAAAAGCGGGTTCAGGTCCAACCCCACGACGCGTTTGGTGATGCTAGGATCGACTCGGTCGAGTCCATTTCCCCCAGCGATTCCCAAGATGGCTACCGACATGGGCTGACATCGCCCAAGGGCTACGCCGAACAGCTCCGACAGTGCGTCCAGTTGCTGAACTTCGGGTGAACACATATGTCCTTCGTAGTCGGCAAGTGGGATATTCAGCCAAGGATCGGACATGTTTCGATGGTATAACCCACCGGCATTCGCCGGAGAGCGCCTTGGGAATCCCCTTCCTTATTCCCAAGGCGCTAACCGCCGAGCGGCGCGCACGCAAAGGCCTGTCACCCAAAGCAGGCCTCGCATTGTCCGCAAGGTCGAATCGCACGCGATCATCGATTAGCGGCGCTGGATGTCGCGCAGATAGCGCGCCAGATTGTCGATTCGCACGCGGCCGAGATCCTGATCGCGCGTTACCTGCGAAAATACCGGCCCCCAAAGGGGCATAGCGCGGGTTCCATGGCCGCTTGGAAGCGCTTCTTCGCCCGCGATAATACGGTCGACGCGCTCCAGCGGAAATGTGCCGCCGTTTCGGGCAGCGATGCGAGTCAAATCGGGAGGGGGCACTTTGAGCCACGCCGCCATGGGGCCGCTGCCTTTCGCATCGTCGCCGTGACAGGAGGCGCAATAAGTTTTGTAGAGGTTGTCGCCGCGGATGGATGCAATCAGCACTGCTTGTTTCCCATCTTGGGTTGCGCCCGCCGCGCACGCCAGCAAGCTACCGAAAATTGTCCACCGGACAAGAGATTTTCCGTGCATGACGCGTCTCCTTTACCGTGGGTGAAGCAGGGCGATGGCCGCTATAGTCAGTAACACCAGCGCGATCAGCGCAACCCACTTTTCTCGCGAGCTAACCGGCAAGGATTCCTGATTAGGATCGTTGGAAAGCATCTCGTTATCGTCCTCGCTGGAACTAGATGCAATCACAATGCCGCTGGTAGTGAAGGTAAAACCAACCATTTTTCTGGGGTTAGCGCTGCTTAGCGCAAATGGGCTGCGGGATTTCCCTCAGATTCCGCGTCTGCAAGGGATTCTCGGCTAAGATGGTCTTTATCCATTTCGAGATGCTTCCTTCGATAAAGCTGGTCGCTATCGACGATACGCCTGCCAGCCTGGAACTGGTGAGCGAAGCGTTGCAACAAGACGGGCTCACTATATTCACGTCGACGGACCCAGAAGGTGGTCTCGATCTGATTTATCAAGAGCATCCCCAAATCGTACTGCTGGATCTGATGATGCCCAAATTGAGCGGGCTGCAAGTGTTGGAAAGAGTGGTGGAGTTTGATCCGGCTATCGATGTAATTTTGATGACGGCGCACTATTCGACCGAGACGGCCGTGGAAGCGATCCAAAAAGGCGCCAGCGATTATCTGAATAAGCCGATCTCGATTCCAGCGTTGCGCAGCCGCGTGGAAAAACTATTGGCCGATGTGCGCCGCAGGCAACGTGCCCTGGCTTTGGATAGCGAGTTGGTGGACACGGCGCGCTTTGAGGGAATGATCGGGCGCAGTCCGCTGATGTGGGACCTTTTTGCGCGCGTCCGCCGCGTGGCGCCGCACTATCGGTCGGCCCTCATCACCGGTCCCACTGGAACCGGGAAAGATCTGGTGGCGAAGGCGCTTCATGCACTCAGCCCTGCTAACACCGGCCGTTTCGTCACCTGTAATTGTTCGGCGGTAGTGGAAAGCTTGTTTGAGAGCGAGTTGTTCGGCTATGTGAAAGGCGCGTTCACCGGGGCGGCCGCCGACAAGATGGGCTTGATGGAATTCGCGCACGGCGGCACTTTGTTTCTGGACGAAATCGGAGACATGCCCCTGAGCACGCAAGCCAAACTGCTCAGAGCGCTGCAGAATCAGGAAGTGACCCGGGTGGGCTCGGTAACGCCCCGTAAGGTGGACGTGCGCGTGATCGCAGCCACCAATCGCGATGTGCAGGATCTGATCGCGCAAAAGCAATTTCGCGAGGACTTGTATTACCGATTGGCGATGGTGGAGTTGCGGACGCCGCCACTGTCGGACCGGCTAGAGGATCTTCCGCTGCTCGAAAAGTTTTTGCTAGATCGCTTTGCAACCCAATTCAACAAAGAGATTCGTGGTTTAACGCGACGAGCGCAGATTGTGCTGGCGCGGCATGCGTGGCCGGGAAACATTCGTGAACTCGAAAATGCGCTGGGCCATGCCTGCATGATGGCTATCAGCGAGATGATCGATGTGGAGGATCTGCCTGCATCGGTAAGATCCGAGCGCAGAGCGGCAGCCACTGCGAGCGGGCTGGAACCCGAACCCAATCACAGCGAAGCGTCGTTTGACGACCACGAAAAGAGTCTGCTGGCCGATGCGCTGGAGCGCGCCAGCGGCAATCAATCGGAAGCCGCGCGAATGCTGCGTATCAGCCGCGATCGTCTGCGCTACAAGATGGCGAAATACAATCTGCGGTAGGTTCGCCGATTATGGCTCGTAAGGAAACTTCCGTATTGCTTGGATGCACTCGGCCAGCGCCTGCAGCAGAGACGGTCCCCATCCGCAAGGTGTGTAAGGCGCGGTTTTTTGATTGGTTTGTTTGTCGGCTTGCGCCAGAAATCGCATAGCCGGATCGGGCGGATTCACGTATTCCCGAACGGTAATCAAAAACTCGATCTCACCGCCGGCCTGCTCTTTTAGCACCGCGTAATGCTCGAGCTTGCACAACCGCTCGGCGGGCGTTTCTTGCGCGTAGAACCATTCGGACAAGCGCAAACCTCCTGGAAATGATGGCTGTAGGTTTTTAGTGTATCGCAGCGCCTCATAAGGCAGGAAAACTCATCCCTAACCGTAACTCTATATGGTTCCGCGTAGTGGCGTGCTACCATGAAAACCAGTCAATTTTGCTCGCGATTTCGCCTCGCGTTCCGGCGTACGCCAGCTCGCCTGTAACCGTGAACCAACGCTGCCGAACGACCCGCAGCTAAGGAGTGTCCGCATGACCAACATTTTTGTAGGGAACCTTTCCTACGAAACATCCCAGGAAGATCTGGAAGCAGCTTTCAATGAATTTGGCGCCGTGGAACGAGTGAATATCGTGCGCGACCGCGACACTGGCCAGCCGCGCGGATTCGCGTTCGTCGAGATGACCAATCGGAATGAAGCCTCGAACGCAATTTCTGGTTTGAATGGCCGCAACATGAACGGCCGCGACATCAACGTCAACGAAGCACGTCCGCGCGAAGAGCGCTCCGGCGGCGGTGGGCGTCCCGGCGGCGGTGGTGGTGGACGTCCCGGTGGCGGAGGGGGCGGCGGCGGTTTCAAGGGTGGACGTAGTAAGGGACCGCGCTGGTAACGCGCGTCCGTTTCTTTTTTTCCCATCTTGGTTCGTAAACTCACAACCCGTTTAGGGCCTTACTGGCTGCTTCTCGAAGCTTCCGGGGATTCCACCTGGCGCCTGCAATTATTGGGCGACAATCATCATGAGGCGGAGATCACCGCGGTGGATGAAGAGGAAGCGAAAGACGCGGCCGTAGTGGCGACTGTGGCCCTGCTGAAAGAAGAGAACCCCGAGTTCAAAGAGCCTGCGAAGGTGCAGTGGAATCCGGCGTTCGTTTCCGACAACCGGTTCAATCTTTAAGATCGCGTTTTAGCGGCAGCCGTTTAGACCTTCCGTCAAACAAATGGAGGAGGTGGGCGGCGGCGGTATCGGAATATTTTTTTCCGTCATCAATTTGGCAAGCAGGGCCGCGGCTTCCGGATGCGCAATGGCCGATTGCACGCCCACGCGGACCAGGCCGCGCGCCCAATCGAGTGGAATCCAAGTCTTGCCGAGCAGCGCTCCGTTCACGCTATCGCGGCTTCCGCCATCATGCGCGTCCAGATTAGCGCCGTGATCGACCAGCAGTTGGATTACTTCCACCTTGCCTTTGTGCGCAGCGCCGTGCAGCGCCGTCCGCCCTTCGTCGTCGGCCACGTTGGGATCGATACCCAGATCCAGGCACATTTTGACAGCTTCGATATTTTCCTCTGGCGACCATTCGTAGGTGACGCCTTCCACCCAGCCAATACCCGACGCAACGGCCAGCGGAGTGACGTTGTGAGCGGTGAAAATCTTGGGATCCGCGCCGTGCGCGAGCAACAGCTTCATCAGTTCCACGTCGCCCGATTGCGCAGCGCGCAGAAACGGAGTAGCGCCGTCTTCAAACAACCACTGCATGGTAAAGTTGGTGCGCGTTTCGGTGCTGTCACCTTTGCATTCCTCAGGTGTCGATTCCACGCCGCAGATGCGAGCGTTCACGTTCGCGCCTTTCGCAAGCAGCAGCTTGATGAAGTCCAGATGATCCATATCGGGCGCACGCACTGGATAGTCGCCGCCCTCGATGTTGCGATTATCGGTGGCCAGATAGAGCGGCGTCCATCCGCCGTTGTTGGGCGTGTTCGGATTGGCGCCATGTTCCAAAAGATATTGCGCCAGCTTGTAATGCCGGTTTTGCGTTGCCACTAACAGCGGCGTCCAACCGTAGAAGGTACGTTGATTCACGTCCGCGCCGGCTGCGACTAACGTTTTGGCACATTCAAAGCAATCTTCGCGCGCGGCGTAAACCAGAGGCGTGAGACCGCCGCCGTCTTTCTTAGCGGGACGACGGAAGAATGCAGCAAAGTCCTCTTCAGCATTCGCTTCGCTCGCTGACGACGTCTTAGCGCCAGCCGCAGAGGTTTTCGGCGCGGCTACGCCAACTGGTAACGGCGGAGTTCCATCGTTTCCAGGCCCCCGTTTCCCAAGCACGCCAAAGTTGGAATGCAAGCGCTGCTTCACCGTGTTCGCTAGATTGTTCCGCGCGTTGCGGGTGTCAATCTCAGTCTGAGCGCCTACGCTTGCGCCACGCTCGACGAGCATCTTCACCGCTTCCGGATGAGATTGCTCGGTGGCCCACATCAGCGCCGTGGTTCCGCGCAGCTTGTCTTTTGCATTGACGTCGGCATGTTGATCCAGCAGCACGCGAATCGCATCCAAATTGCCCGTGCGCGACACCAGCATCAACGGCGTCTCGCCTTCGGGGCCCAATTGATTTACATCCGCACCGGCCTTCAGAAGCTTTTCGATCATCGGCGCGCTGCCGTGCGTCGACGCCAAGTAGAGCGGCGTCGCGCCCTCGCGATTGGCTAGCTTGATGTTCGCACCGGCCGCGATCAGCGCATCGGCCATCTGTAAATCGTCGCGATACGCAGCCCATTGAATCGCCGTCGCGCCATCGGCCTGAGCGGCGTTTACGTCAGCCTTCTGTTGGATCAGCGACTGCACGGCGATGCGATCGCCATTCATGGCCGCGTCCGCCACCGGACTGTTGCTCGCTGCGAAAGCGCTCAGACACAGCGCGAATGCTCCTGCTAGGGTGCGCACCATAGAGTCTCTCAGACCAACCCCGGAAGACGGCCGGTGCTATCGCCGATCTGGTCTTCGTGAACGCCATACATGTCGAGAACGCTCGCCAACAAGTTTCCAGTGGGAACGGTTTTCGATGGATATGCCAGATGCCGATTTCCCTTGAGCTGACCCGAAGCGCCGCCGATCAATACGTGCGGAACGTCGTAATGCAAGTGCTGGTTGGAATCGCCCATGTTTGTTCCGTAAAGGATCAACGAATGATCCAGCAGTGTGCCATCGCCATCGGGGGTGCTCTTGAGCTTGTCGATAAAATACGCCAAACACTTGATGTGATACTGATTCAGTTTCGCGTAACGAGCGATGGTCTCCGGATTCTCGGCGTGATGCGAAATGCCGTGGAAGCCGTCATGCACTCCGCTTTCCGGATAAGAACGCGACGTCAGATCGCGGGCATAAAGAACCGTGGAAACTCGCGTAATGTCGGCCTGAAAAGCCAAGCGCTGCAAATCGAAGTGCAGTTTCACGTGCTCATCGAAAGACTCGGGAACTCCGGCGGGAATCACCACGCCATCAGTGGACACGGTGCCGGTGGCCTTCTTCGCGATGGCCAAGCGACGTTCCAACTCTCGAATGTCGGTTTCATATTCGTCCAGCTTCGAACGGTCGCTCGGATCGAGATTCTGTTTGAAGCTGGCGAGTTTAGCCGTGATGGAATCCAGGATGCTTCGATCCTGTTCGCGCCGCGCCGCGCGATCGGCGGTGTTGCCGCCCGCACCGAACAAGCGCTCAAAAGCCACTTGCGGATCCAGCTCCATCGGCAGGGGCTGCGTAGGCGTGGACCAGGAAATCGTATTCGAATACGCGCAGCTATAGCCTTCACCGGAGTTGCTGGAATTTGCGCCGGGATCTTCGAGCGCTAGTTGTAGCGACGGCAACAGCGAACTTTGGCCCACGTGCTGCGCGATGATCTGGTCGATGGTGGTGCCATCGTAAATGTCGGCGCCAGTGGTTTTCTTCGGTTTATCCGCGCACAGGAATGCCGCGGCCACCCAATGATCCGCACCTGTTTGTCCCGGAGGCGGCTCAGCCGATTTGGACCATAATCCGCTCATGATCACCGTGTGCTCGCGGAAAGGTTCCAGCGGCTCAAAGATCATCGGATATTTAAAATCTTTCGCGCCCTCTATGCGCTTCGGTTCACCTGGACCGCCCCCTTCGGGAACCCACCATCCGGGGGCCGCGCCGTGCGGAACAAAGATGCCTGTAAAACGAGTCTTGGGGTTCGCAGCGGTCTTGCTGATCGGCGTCTGCGCCGGAAGCATGGAATCCAGCAGCGGCAACGCCAGCGCCACACCGGCTCCGCGCAGTAGCGTGCGCCGCGAAATGTGCTTCTTAGTAATAAACATGATTGCGCCCCTTCTCTATTTCTTCTAACGTGCTGCCCGCAATGAGCCCTGACCGTTGGAAGTGATGTCTTGCTTCTGATTCACTTGGAACGGCTCGCTCTTAACAATGCCTAGTATGAGTGATGAAAACCGATAATTCTTCGACTCAGATTCACGCACAATGGACCGGATCAAAGGCATATCGTAATACTCAGTTCCCCGCCCCATAGCGTAAATAAATAACTTCTCGGTCACCACGCGAACGAACTGAGGTGAGTAGCGCAGCAGGGCTTCGCGCATGCCCTTGACGCCGTCGAGTTTCGATCCATCCACAAGCACGCCGGCCGGATTAATGGGACTGCCGTTGTCCGTGGTCCGCCATGCGCCGACTGCGTCGAAATTTTCCATGGAGAATCCGATCGGGTCCATGATCTTATGGCACGTGGCGCAGGGCTCGTTCTTGCGATGCATCTCCATCTGCTGCCGCATGGTGGGCTTCGCGCCGCCATGGATGGCCGCGCCTTGATCCTTCAACTGCGGAACATTCGGTGGCGGATCGGGCGGGCTGACGCCCAGGAAAATCTGCATGATGGTTTTGCCACGCACCGTGGGCGTGGTGCGCTGCGGATACGAGGAAATGGTTTCGATGCTGGCCTGGCCCAACAGTCCGCGGCGCACATCGAAGTCCGGCGTGAAATCCACACGGCGGAAATCGCTGCCGTAGACACCCGGAATCCCGTAGTGCTTGGCCAGCCGTTCATTCAGATAGGTGTAATTGGCGTTGAGAAGATCGATCACGCTGCCATCTTGATGCACGACGCTGCCGACAAACAGCTCGGTTTCCTTGCGCATCGCCAGGCGCAGATTGTCGTCGAAATCCGGGAATAGCGAA
>Ga0210383_10003567_pt1 | contig 13908 bp, 6 predicted proteins | sample IncBWC14OmetaG_FD_160072 | JGI IMG/M metagenome (GOLD analysis project Ga0210383, IMG submission 160072) | Forest soil microbial communities from Barre Woods Harvard Forest LTER site, Petersham, Massachusetts, United States - Inc-BW-C-14-O ...
TGAAACTCTGATACAACTTCCATCACCACGTGATATTGATTCAGCCCTTTATAGATATTCGAGACTTGCCGCTGGCCGAAGGCGTCGCCGAGGGCGTTGTCCACGTCCTGCAGCGAAATACCCAGCCTGCCCGCCGTGTCGCGATCAACGGCCAGATAAGTTTGCAGGCCGCCGTTCTGCTCATCCGAATTGATATCCCGCAACTCTGGGATCTGCTGCATCCGCTCCATAATGATCGGCGCCCAATGATACAGGTCCGCCAGATTGTCGGCCTGCAACGTGTATTGGTATTGTGCGCCGCCGAATCGTCCGCCGACGCTGACGTCCTGCACCGCCTGCAAAAAAATAGACGCGCCCGGAATGTTTGCAGTCTTTTCGCGCAACCGGTCAATCACGTGATCCGCATTTATCTTCCGTTGCTCCAGCGGCTTCAATTGCGCGAACATCCGAGCAGTGCTCGTGCCGTTTCCGCCGCCCGTAAACGACGCCACCGTATCAATCGCCGGGTCGGCCCTCACAATATCGGTAAACACGCGCATCTTCTTGGACATCTCCTCAAATGAGGTGTGCTGATCGGCCTGAATGAATCCATTGATGCGCCCGGTATCCTGCTGCGGGAAAAAACCTTTATTCACATGTTTAAACATGTACACGCTGAGCCCGGCCGTAAAAATCGTCACGCACAGAATCAGAAACTGGTGCCGCAACACCCAGCGCAGCATGATGTCGTATCCATGCAGCATATGATTGAAGCCGCATTCGGATAAACGGTAGAAAAAACCATGCTTCTTCTTGTGATCGTGCTTCAGGAATCGCGCGCACATCATCGGCGTCGCGGTCAACGACACGAACAAAGAGACCACGATGGCCGCGCTCAGCGTCACCGCGAATTCCCGGAACAGCCGTCCCACCAACCCACTCATCATCAAAATCGGAATAAATACGGCCACCAGCGACGCGCTCATCGACAACACCGTAAATCCGATCTCGCTGGCGCCTTTCATCGCCGCGGCATAGCCCGGCATTCCGTTTTCCATGTGCCGCGCAATGTTTTCGATCACCACAATCGCGTCGTCCACCACGAATCCCGTTGAGATCGTCAGCGCCATCAGTGACAGGTTATCCAGTGAGTAGCCGCACAAGTACATCACCCCGAACGTCCCCACCAGCGAGAGCGGCACGGCCACGCTGGGAATAACCGTCGCCCAATAATTCCGCAGGAACGCGAATACCACGAACACTACCAGGACGATGGAGATCACCATGGCGCGTTCGACGTCGTGTACCGAGGAACGTATGACAAGCGTGCGGTCCATGATTACGTTCAGATTTAACGCCGGAGAGATTGACGCGCGGAGCCACGGCAATGTCGCTTTCACGCGATCGGCCGTGTCAATCATGTTGGCGCCGGGCTGCCGGAAAATTGCGATGATCACTCCGCGCTTACCGCCAAACAATCCAAGATTGCGAATGTCCTCCACCGAATCAGTCACTTTGGCGATGTCCGCAAGCCGCACCGGTGCGCCGGCGTGCCCAGCCACAATCAGCGGCTCATATTCGTATGCCTTGAATAGTTGATCGGTATCGGAAAGAGCCCACGCACGATCCGCATTCGAAAGCGATCCTTTTGCCAAGTTCGAATTGGCGGATTGCAGCGCCTTTCGCACAGTCTCCAGGCTGATCCCGTAGCTGTTCAGCTGCTGCGGATTCACCTGAACGCGTACGGCGGGCTTGGACGATCCCCATGTAAAAACTTGGCCCACGCCCTGGATTTGCGCAATTTTCTGCGCCAGGATCGAATCGGAAGCATCGTAGATTTGCCCGACGGGCAATGTATCGGAGGTCAGCGACAGAAACAGCACCGGAGAGTCCGCCGTATTCACTTTGCGATAATCCGGCTGCGACGGAAGGTCCGCCGGCAATTGGCTGCGCGCTGCGTTTATGGCCGCTTCGACGTCTCGCGCTGCCGCGTTGATGTCTCGATTTAAATCGAACTGCAGCGCAATTCCCGTATTGCCAAGCGTTGAGCTCGAGGTCATCTGCGTAACCCCGGCGATCCGCCCGAACTGGCGCTCCAGCGGCGTCGCCACCGCCGAGGCCATCGTCTCTGGGCTGGCTCCCGGCAAAGAAGCGCCCACGCCGATAGTTGGCAGGTCAACTTGCGGAAGTGGCGCTACAGGCAAATATCGAAAGGCGATTACACCGGAAAGGAAAATCGCGATGGTCACCAGGGAAGTCGCCACCGGCCTTCGGATAAACGGAGCGGAGAAATTAGATTGAAAATTCATCCCTAATCTCCGCTAGCTGGTTCTTCAATAAGATCACTTGAGCCGAGATGCAAACGCCGCGCCAGCCAGTCGAATGCCAGATACACCACCGGCGTCGTATACAGCGTGAGCAACTGGCTGAGAATCAATCCGCCGACGATGGTGATGCCCAGCGGACGCCGCAACTCCGAACCCACTCCGTGTCCGAGCGCCAGCGGCAATCCGCCTAACAGCGCCGCCATCGTGGTCATCATGATCGGACGGAATCTCAACAAGCAAGCTTCGTAAATCGCGTCCAGCGGGCTCTTCCCTTCTTTCCGTTCGGCTTCTAACGCAAAGTCAATCATCATGATGGCGTTCTTCTTCACGATGCCGATCAACAGGATGATTCCGATCAGCGAAATAATGCTGAAGTCCGTGCGGCACAACAGCAGCGCCAGAATCGCTCCCACTCCCGCGGACGGCAACGTCGACAAAATCGTGATCGGATGGATATAACTCTCGTACAAAATTCCGAGCACGATGTACACCGTAACCACGGCCGCCAAAATCAAAAGCGGCTCGTTGCTGATCGACCGCAAAAACGCGGCTGCGGTTCCCTGGAACGTCGCCTGAATGCTCGCCGGCAACCCTACTTCCTGCCGCGCTTTTTCAATCGCGTCGGTCGCTTCGCCCAGCGAACCGTGCGGCGCGAGGTTGAACGAAATCGTCACCACAGGGAATTGTCCCTGGTGGTTGATCGCCAATGGCGTGCTTCCGGGTTCGAATCGCGTGAAAGCGCTCAGCGGAATCTGTGGTCCGTTCGCCGAGTGCACATAAATATTTTTCAACGCGTCCGGATTTTGCTGGAAACTTGGATCCACTTCCATCACCACGTGGTATTGATTGAGCTGCGTAAAGATTGTGGATACTTGGCGCTGGCCAAATGCGTCGTACAGCGTATTGTCAATGTCCGCTGGGAAAATGCCCAGCCGCGAAGCCGTGTCCCGGTCGATCGTCAGCGTCGCCAGCAACCCATCATTCAACTGGTCCGTAGCCACATCGCGCAATTGCGGCAAAGTTTTGAGTTTGGCCACAAAGATCGGCACCCAATGGGCCAATTCCTTCGGGTCCACATCTTCCAACGAATACTGATATTGCGTTCGAGAGACGCGGTCTTCCACCGTCAGGTCTTGTACCGGTTGCAGGTATAAAGTGATTCCGCTCACTTTTGCGAGCTCCGGTTGCAGGCGCCGGATCACGTCCGAAGCGCTGAGCTTTCTGTCCGCCAGCGGCTTCAAATTGATCTGGATGCGCCCGCTGTTCATGGTCGTATTCGTTCCATCAATACCAATGAACGAGGACAGGCTCTCCACGGCCGTATCACGCAGAATCACGTCTGCCAGCAGTTGCTGCCGCGCCGACATGGCCTGGAACGAAACATTTTGCGGCGCTTCCGAGACGCCCAAAAGCACTCCCGTGTCTTGCACCGGGAAAAAACCCTTCGGCACATAAATATAAAGAAGGATTGTGCCCACCAACGTCCCGACCGTCACTAACAACGTAACCGCCCGGAAGCGCAACACTACCTGCAGGGTCCGTCCATAAAACGCGATTACGTCTTCGAAAAGCTTTTCGGATTTACGATAGAACCAGGTTTGCTGCGCTTCCGGTTGGTGCTTCAGCAGTTTCGCGCACATCATCGGCGTCAGCGTGAGCGAGACCACCGCGGACACGAGAATCGTCACCGATAGCGTCACGGCGAATTCACGGAACAACCGCCCTACAATGTCGCCCATGAATAACAGCGGGATCAGCACCGCGATCAAAGAAACCGTCAGCGATACGATGGTGAACCCGATTTGCTCCGAACCTTTCAACGCCGCCTGTAACGGTGAATCGCCTTGCTCGATGTAGCGGCTGATGTTCTCGATCATCACGATGGCATCGTCCACGACGAATCCCGTGGAAATCGTCAGCGCCATCAGCGAAAGATTGTTGAGCGAATAGCCCAGCAGGTACATCACGCCAAAAGTGCCCACGATCGATAGCGGCACGGCAAAACTGGGAATGATGGTCGCGCGCACGCTGCGCAAGAACAAAAAGATCACCATCACCACCAGCGCGATGGTCAGCAGAAGCGTGAATTTCACGTCGTCCACAGACGCCCGGATCGTAGCCGTCCGGTCCGTCAGAATCTCTACTTGCACCGAGCCCGGCAGCGCCGCCTGGAGTTGCGGCAAAATCTTCTTCACGCGATCCACCACGCTGATGATGTTCGCGCCCGGTTGCCGCTGAATATTTAAAATAACCGCCGGCCGCTTGTTCGCCCACGCCGCTTGCCGGACGTTTTCCGCGCCATCCGTCGCCACCGCCACGTCGGACACGCGCACGGGTCCGCCGTTACGATAAGCGACGATGATAGGGTTGTAGCCTGAGCTGGAAAGCAGTTGGTCGTTGGCGCCAATGGTGAAGGCCTGGTGTGCGCCATCAAACGTGCCCTTTGCCTGGTCCACGTTCGCATTCCCAAGGGCTGTTCGCAGATCCTCCAGGCTCAGTCCGTACGAAGCGAGCGCCGTCGGGTTTGCCTGTACACGCACTGCTGGCCGTCGCCCACCGCTGATGCTGACCAGTCCAACCCCGGAAAGTTGCGAAATCTTCTGCGCCAGCGTGGTATCCGCCAGGTCTTCAACTTTTTCCAGGGGCAACGTATCGGACGTCAGCGCCAGTGTCAGGATCGGCGCGTCGGCGGGGTTGATTTTGCTGTAAATAGGAGGATTCGGCAGGTCTTTGGGCAGAAGCTGAGAGGCGCTGTTGATTTCTGCCTGTACTTCCTGTTCCGCCACGTCGATATTCAAATCCAAAACGAACTGCAGCGTAATCACCGAGCATCCGAACGAGCTCGTCGACGTCATCTGCTGTAACCCGGGAATCTCCCCGAAGTTTCGCTCGAGCGGTGACGTCACCGACGAAGCCATCACGTCTGGGCTTCCTCCGGGATAAAAGGTGGTGACCTGGATTGTGGGGTAATCAACTTGCGGCAGCGCGGAAACCGGCAACTGCAGGTAGGCCACGTAGCCCACCAACAGCACTCCCACCATCATCAATGTGGTGGCAACCGGCCGCAGAATAAACGGCCGAGACGGATTCATCGAACCGGTCCTCCGGTTGGAGCACCCGGGGTGGAACCATCCGGCAAAAATGAACTTTGTGCGGCGCTGCCCCCGCCTGGCCTTTGCGTGTGCGGGTCCACCACGATGCCGTCTTTCAATTTGTCCTGGCCATCGATCACTACCACGTCGCCATCATTCAAACCTGTCGCGATGCCCGCCACATTTCCGGCCGTGTTCGCCACCTTCACCGTCTTCACAGAAACGGCATTGCTTGCGTTTACGCCATACACATACGCGCCATTCGGGCCGCGCAAGATCGCCGTCGTCGGCACCAGCAGAACATTCTTTTTCGTGTCGACCAGTAGATGAACATTTACAAATTGATTTGGAAACAGCTCGTTCTTGGCATTGTCGAAGACAGCCTTCAACTTGTACGTCCCGGTCGTGGTATCGATCTGATTGTCAATCGTCAGCAATTTCCCGGTGGTAATCTTCTCACTGTTGTCGCGGTCGTACGCCTCTACGGATAATTGCTTTGCGCCGCGCATCTTGGAGATGACATCCGGTAGTTGATCCTGCGGAAGGCTGAACAGCACGGCGATGGGCTGGAGTTGTGTAATCACCAGCAGGCCGTTGGTGTCCGTGGCATGCACGATGTTTCCCATGTCCACCAGTCGTAATCCCACCCGGCCGCTAATTGGCGCGGTGATGTGCGAATACGTGATCTGCAGTTTGGCGTTGTCGATCGTGGCCATGTCCGCTTTGATGGCACCTTCGTAGGTCCCGACTTGCGCCTGCTGCGTATCCAGCTGTTGCTTCGGAATCACGCCCTCTTTGAAGAGCAACTGGTAGCGCTCATAATCCACCTGCATGTCCTTCAATTGCGCCTGGTCTTTTGCAAGCTGCCCCTCGGCCTGCTCCAGTTGCACCTGGTAGGGACGCGGATCGATTTCAATCAGCGCATCTCCTTCTTTCACATACTGGCCTTCGGTAAAATTAATTTTTACGATTTGTCCGTCTACGCGGCTTCGTACTGTCACGGTGTTAAATGCCGTTACCGTCCCCAGCCCATCGAAATACACGGGCAAATCCCCGCGATGCGCTGTGGCCACTACCACCGGCACCGCCGCACCCGCTGGCTGTCCGCCGTTTTCCCCACTGTTTCCGCCGTTCGCCTGGGCACCACGGGAATGGAAATACCACCAACCGCCCGCTACAACCGCCACGAGCAAGAGCACAATCCACCATTGATTTCGGGAAGAGCCTTCGCGGCTCAGGGAAACTCTTGAAGGAACACCACTTCGGTCTGCGCGTGGCGCATTGACCTGGTCGATTCGGGCCATTCCGAAAACTCCTCGTTTCTCCGGTCCTGGTCTTTTACCGCGGAGCGTACGGCGCGGAATTGAATGCGAGCCTGGCGGAAATACACTAAGAGTGTACCCCATTCAAACACAAAGGCTCTTTGATACATGGACGCCCCGGCTGGTGAATTGGTTACGCTTCCGGAGTGTTCTCTAACCCCTTTTTACAATTCTCTCTACGACGGTCTACCAATTCCATCGTGCAGAATTTCCCGACCCGTCGTACACTATCCGCCGGTTTGGCCTGAAACCAATAGAGCGCGTTGTGCCCCCGTCGCAGGGGAGGAGAGAATCAATGCTGAAGGGCGTCATTTTGGGAATCTTGGTAGGCTTTTTGCTCGTCTTTTTCGGCGTTTATTTCTACTTCTCCAGCGGCCGCGCACCCGTTGCCACCAAGGGTCCGGAAATGCCGTTCGAGCATAAGTTGGCGCACATCGCCCAAGACGCGTATCTGGCTAAACTACCGCATACTCCATCCCCGGTCCCCGAAGATGAGAAGAATTTCATCGAAGGGGCAAGAGTCTACAAAGAGCACTGCGCGGTCTGCCATGGCCTTCCCGGCGAACCGAAGACCGCTGTCGCCGATGGCATGTTTCCTGGTCCGCCCCAACTCTTTCGTGGCACAGGAGTTACGGACGACGAAGCTTGGGAAACGTATTGGAAGGTTTCAAACGGAATCCGTATGACGGGTATGCCTGCTTTCAGCGATCATCTCGGGGAGACCAAGATGTGGCAGGTCAGCGTCCTGGTGAAAAACGCCGACAAAATCTCTCCCGCAGTGAAGGCAGAATTGGCGAGCCCGTTTATGCCTTCGGCCACCCCGACGTCCCCACTGCCGCAAGCTGCGGCACCCAGCCCTTCTTTGCCGGCACCGACGCAAAGCACGCCGACACCACATAACTAAACTCTTGGCGGGCGGCGGCGCGCCACTGCTTTTGTGCACGGTCTTTCACCCCCGGGTCCCTGCTAACTTGTCGGCTCTTCGTATCTCCGGAAACATCCACGCCCACAGTACCGTTACCAGAATTGTGCCTACACCGCCCAACACCACCGCAGGCACCACTCCCAACCATTGCGCCGCAAGCCCAGATTCAAATTCTCCCAACTCATTCGAAGCGCCTATGAAAATCATATCCACGGCGTTGACCCGGCCTCTCATCTCGTCCGGTGTCTCTATCTGAATCAGCACGCCCCGCACGACCACGCTGACCATATCCGCCGCTCCTACAAAACACAGAGAAATCAGCGATAGCGGCAAGCTCCGCGAAAATCCAAACACCATGGTGAATACACCGAATCCTCCCACGCACCACAACATGGTGGCCCCGGCGCGCTTGTGAATCGGCTTAAACGCAATCAGCAGCGCCATCACTCCTGCTCCAATTCCTGGAGCGCTGCGCAACAGTCCCAGTCCCCATGGCCCCGTGCGCAGAATTTCTTTCGCGTATACCGGAAGCAGCGCTACCGCCCCTCCCAACAAAACAGCGAAAAGGTCCAGAGAAATAGAGCCCAGCACCAATTTGTGCGACCAGATGTAACGGAACCCTGCTAACACGGTTTGCAACGTAAACGGCTCTCGCGGCCGCGGGCGGCTCTCAATGCGGATTTTCATTGTTGTGAGCACGGACAAAAAACCGGCGAAGAACGCCATGCCGTAAACCAGCGCAGGCCCCCGTGAAAAGGCATACAGCAGACCGCCGAGCGCCGGACCCAAAATTGTGGCGCATTGAAAAATCCCGGAGTTCCATGCCACCGCCCCCTGGAACTGTTCTTCCGGCACCAGTTGCGGCAATAACGCTCGGCTTGCCGGCATGCTGAAGCTGCGCACCACCCCCACAAGCAGCAGGGTCGCAAAAATCGGCGCGACGGTTTCCACGCGATGCAGCACGCTGAACCACAACGTCACCGCAAGCAGCAGGGCAGAGGAGAGTGCGTAGCCCGCGTAACACACGGTCAGCAGCTTTCGCCTGTCGAATCGGTCCGCCGCGTGCCCGGCCAGCAAGAAGAGGAACACTCCGGGCAGGAACTGCACCAGCCCCGTCAGCCCCAGGTCCAGCGGACGCTTGGTAATTTCATACACTTGCCAGCCCACGGCGACAGACTGCATTTCCGTGCAGAACACGATGCAAAAACGCGCGATCTGATAGAGCCGGAAGCTGGAAAACTGGAAAGCGGCGGTGCCGGAGGTAAGTCCTTGGTCGGTTGTCCCCATCCCTTATTAGAATGCCATAGAATTTCGCCGTTCTAGCGTCGCTCGGCGCTTGCCTGCCAAGTCCATCCGGAGCTGGCACTCATTGTTTCCATCCGCCACTTGAAACTCCCCTCACCCACTTCACAAATTCGCGTTACCGTTGTAGAAGTAGAAGTCTCCTCTCACGTGCATTTTTTCTTCCCCACGCTGAGTGGCCATTTTAGGAGTCAATCTCGTTGTTCTTGCGACCTGGTACCCTCGACGAAGCGCTGCACACGCTGGCCCACACGCATGCCACCATCCTTTCCGGGGGCACCGATCTGTTCCCTGCTTTCACGGGTGGTCAGTTGAAGGGTCCGGTCCTCGACATCTCTGGCATCAACGAACTCAAAGGAATTCGCGCTTGGCAGGACTTCTTCCACATCGGCGCCCGCACCACCTGGAGCGAATTGCTCGCTGCGCCCTTGCCTTCCGGCTTTGACGGGCTTCGCGCCGCTGCCCGCGAAATAGGTTCGATCCAGATTCAGAATCAAGCCACCATCGCCGGTAACATCTGCAATGCATCTCCGGCGGCCGATGGAGTCGCCGCACTTCTGGCGTTGGATGCCGAAATCACTTTGGCTTCGCACGCTGGAACCCGCAACCTTCCACTGGCCGAATTTGTTCAAGGCAATCGCAAAACCGTCCGCCGGCCCGATGAAATTCTCACTTCGATCCGCATTCCGCGCCGCTGGCAAGACGCAGCGTCGAGTTTCTTGAAGCTTGGCGCGCGCCGCTATCTCGTCATTTCCATCGCCATGATCGCCGCCAGTTTATTGATCGAAGATCGTCACGTTCGCGAAGCGGCGATATGCGTCGGCTCCTGCTCGGCCAAGGCGCTTCGCCTCACGGAACTGGAAAATGCGCTAGTGGGCGCAGCTATTGATTCATCGATGCTGCAGATTGTCAGCGCCGAACACTTTTCTGCTCTCTCGCCAATTGACGACATTCGCGCCACCGCAAGCTATCGCCTGGAAGCCGCGCAAACACTGGTCCGCCGCGCGCTCGCCGATTGCGCTGGCAAGGTTCTCTGACGATGGAGACCACCCTCACCAAACTGTCGATCGCGTTGAACGGCAAGACCGTCCCCGTGCAGTCCGATCCGCGCACGCGTCTCTCTACGGTTTTGCGCGAAGAGTATCGCCTCACCGGGACCAAGGTCGGTTGTGATGCCGGCGATTGCGGTGCGTGCACGGTGCTCGTCAACGGCAAAGCCGTGTGTTCCTGCCTCACCGCTGTCGGCCAGCTCCCGGATGCCGAAATCCTGACTATCGAGGGTCTCCGTGAATCATCCGTTCAGTTCGACCGCCTCCACAAATCTTTCCTTCAGCACGGCGCGGCGCAATGCGGCATCTGCACTCCCGGCATGCTTGTCACGGCCGTTTCGTTGCTGGAGGAAAATCCTGCGCCGACGGAAACCGAAATCAAAGATGCGCTGGGCGGAGTCCTCTGTCGCTGCACCGGCTATCGCAAAATTATTCGCGCGGTAATGGAAGCGAATAACGAGCCTGCCTCTGCATTCGCTGGCGACCCGCTGAGCCCAGTCGGCCAACGCCTTGTGCGCCTCGATGGCCATCGCAAAGTCACCGGCCAGGATATTTACGGTGCGGACGAGTGGCCCGAAGATTCCCTGGTCCTGTTCGTCATCCGCTCGCCCTATGCCCACACGAAATTCTCCTTCGGAGATTTGCAACAATTTGCTCGGGAAACGCCTGGACTCCAGGCTGTCTTCACCGCCCGCGACGTCCCCGGCAGAAATTGCTTTGGCGTGCATCCCGATTTTGCCGACCAACCTGTTTTTGCGGAGAATGTGGCGCGTTATCGGGGTGAAGCCGTGGCAGGCGTTGTTGGCGATGCTACAACCATGGCAGCTTTCGATCCCACAACATTCCCGGTGACTTGGAGGCAACTCCCGGCCCTGCTGACACCCGCCGCAGCGCAACTTCCCGGCGCGCAGGCCGTTCACGAGTTTCGGCCTGACAACATTCTTGTGCGCGGTCACGTCATCCATGGCGATGTGGAGAGCGCATTCCGCGAAGCGGCGGTTGTAGTCGAAGGTGAGTATGAAACTGGCTTTATCGAACACGCTTACATCGAGCCCGAGGCGGGTTTCGCTCGTCGCGTCGGCGATCGAATCGAAATCCAGTCCTGCACGCAATCCCCTTACATGTCGCGCAAGGATATCGCCGCGATCCTTGGGATCGAGGAAAGCGCCGTGCGCATCGTTCCCACTGCCGTGGGCGGAGGTTTCGGCTCCAAGCTTGATCTTTCCACCCAGCCGTTCCTCGCCGTTGCGGCGTGGCATCTTCGCAGGCCTGTGAGAATCGTTTATTCGCGCCCTGAATCCATTCGCAGCACCACCAAGCGCCATCCCTCAAAAATCCATTGCCGCGCCGGGGCCACCGCCGACGGAAAATTGCTAGCCATGGATTTAGAGGGCGAATTCAACACTGGCGCGTATGCTTCCTGGGGGCCAACGGTCGCGGCGCGCGTGCCCCTACACGGTTCCGGGCCGTACAAAGTTCCCCACTATCGCGCAGACACTCGCGCCGTCCACACGCACCTAGTTCCCGCCGGAGCCTTTCGCGGTTTCGGGGTGCCGCAAGGCACGATCGCGCAAGAGCAGCTTTACGATGCTCTCGCCGACAAACTCGGCATAGACAAACTCGAGTTTCGAATCTTGAACGCTCTCGAAGACAACAGCCCGACTATCACCGGCCAAGTGCTGGGCGCGGGCGTGGGTATCCGCGCCTGCTTCGAAGCTCTGCGCCCGCGCTGGAATTTTGCGCACCAGGAAGCCGCCGCATTCAACCGGGAACACGGCGCCAGGCGGCGTCGCGGCGTCGGCATCGCTGGCATGTGGTACGGCTGCGGCAACACCTCTCTCGCGAATCCATCCACCATGCGCATCGGGCTACAGCGCAACGGGCGCATCGCCATCCACATGGGGGCGGTCGACATAGGCCAAGGTTCCTTCACCGTGGTCACCCAAATCTGCGCCGAGTCTCTCGGCGTGCCGGTCGATCGCTTCGATCTTCTCCCCGCAGACACCGACGTTTCTCCCGACTGCGGCAAGACCTCCGCTTCGCGTCAAACCTTCGTCAGTGGAAACGCCGCCATGCTCGCAGGGAAGCAATTGCGCGTCGCAATTCTCAAAATGTTTGGAGGCGGATGCGCCGATACCACAAGAATCGTGTTAATGGACGGTGCAGTCCTGTTGATGCTGGGAAATGCGCGCAGGTACGAGCAGCTGGATAGATTTTCCCTCGACGAGCGCGGCTACGTCGTCAGTGCTGAAGCCACATACGATCCTCCCACGCAACCACTCGACAAAAATGGCCAAGGCATTCCCTACGCCGTTTACGGTTTCGGCGCTCATCTCGCCGAACTCGAGGTCGATCTTGAATTAGGCACGATCACGATTCAGAAAATCACCGCCGCCCATGATGTCGGCCGCGCCATCAATCCCACTCTCATCGAAGGCCAGATCGAAGGCGGTATCGCGCAAGGACTTGGCATGGCGCTCATGGAAGAATTCCTTCCTGGCAAAGGGGAAAATCTTCACGATTACTTGATTCCCACGATCGGCGATGTTCCTCCCATAGAATCGATCCTCATCGAAGACTCTTCGCCCGTTGGTCCCTTCGGCGCGAAGGGCATTGGCGAACAAGCCCTCATTCCCACCGCGCCTGCAATTCTCAACGCGCTTTACGATGCGGCCGGGGTGCGTATCTACAGACTTCCTGCTACTCCCGACAAAGTCCGGGCCGCCATCGTCGCCATAAACAACTCGCCGCAGGAAAATTCGCATGGCTGAAGCCCTGCCCAAAGATACGATTCGCTGCGACGCTTGCCCCGTCTTGTGTTACATCAAGCTCGGCCAAACCGGCGCCTGCGATCGTTACGGCAATTTCCACGGCCAACTTGTGCGCGTCGATCCGCACATCCTTCTCGATCGCGCGAAATCTCAGGGCACTCCGCTCGTGCCGTTCCTCGAACGCGAAGGCGAATGGGACGGCAAGCTCACGAAATCCAAAGACACGTTCGTCACCGCCATCGGCGCCGGCACAACTTACCCCGATTACAAACCCGCTCCGTTCATTGTTTCCTCCGAAGTCGATGGCGTGGACATGGTCACCGTCGTTACCGAAGGCATCTTCAGCTATTGCGGCGTGAAGCTGAAAATCGACACGGACCGCCATCTGGGCCCCGAACGCAATCTGGTTCGCGCGCAGGGCGAACCCGTTGGCCACGTCACCACAGCCGAGTACGGGTCGCAAATGCTTTCCATCGGTGGCGTGCATCATCTTACTGGCGGCATCAAGAGCGAAGGCCGCGTGACTTGTGAGACGCTGCTCGACCTTTGCAACGGCAAGGAAGTCGCACTCACCATCGATGAAGGCGCCAGCATCACGGTCGCAGCCGGAAAAGCTCCGGTCGTCAATGGGGCACGGGAAGAGCGTATGCGCGTCGGCTGTGGCTCCGCCACGATCGGAATGTTCGCGAAGCAGTGGTTTGGCAAAGTGGACGAAGTCGTCGTAGTCGACGATCACATCACCGGCGTCCTCTCCGAGCATCAAGCTGGCAAAATGCTTGGCGTCCGCGAAACCGGCATCGCTATTCAGGGCCGCCGTTCCACTCCCGGCCGTTATTTTCAGGTGGCACAGCCCGGAACCGGCTGGGGCGGCACAAATATTTCCGATCCGCTCGCTATCCTCAAACCGTTCAAAACCAAATTCGCATGGCCGCATCTGCGGTTGCTTATGGTCAGCACAACCGGCGAGCATTTTGCTTACTACGAACTAGACGACACATTGCGCCCGGTCGAGAAGGAATTGCCGCCGCAATTGCAGGAATCCGTTGCGCGCATCCAGGAAAATTGCGAGCCCGCGCTCACCACTGTCCTTTTTATGGCTGGAGCAGGTGGCTCTCTGCGCGCCGGAGCCACGGAAAATCCG
>Ga0210383_10003569_pt1 | contig 13905 bp, 16 predicted proteins | sample IncBWC14OmetaG_FD_160072 | JGI IMG/M metagenome (GOLD analysis project Ga0210383, IMG submission 160072) | Forest soil microbial communities from Barre Woods Harvard Forest LTER site, Petersham, Massachusetts, United States - Inc-BW-C-14-O ...
TTCAAGGTTTCGAAAAGCTTCAAAGTCTCAAGTCGGATCGGCGCTGGGCTGGGTTGTGAAACTTTGAAACCTGGAAACCTGCCCCTCAGCCTTTGCGGATCGCCGCCGCCGCAATCTGCGCCACATCCAGCAACTCCGGCGGAGTCGCCGTCGCCGCTGCCAGCCCATCCCTCAGCATAGAATTGCAGAACGGGCACGCCGCCGCCACCACACTCGCCCCCGTCGCCACCAACTCCTGCGCCCGCTCCAGATTCACTCGCTTGCCGGTTTCTTCTCCCAGAAACATCAGCCCGCCGCCTCCGCCGCAGCAGAAGCCGCGTTCCCGCGCCCGCGGCGGATCCACCACCTGCCCATAGCGCGCGATCACATCCCGCGGCTCGTCATACACGCCGCGATAGCGCCCCAGATAACAAGCGTCGTGAAACACGGTCTTCTTCTGCTCGTCATTGCTGCCCCCCGCCGGCAGCTTGTCGCGATAGCGGTCCATCAATTCCGTGTGATGTTCAATCGCAACGTTTCCGCCGTGCTCTTTCCAGTCCTCGCCAATCGTGCGCACGCAATGCGGGCAAATCGAAACCATCTTCTTCACGCCGCCCGCACGAATATTTTCAAGATTGCCTTGAGCCAGTTCCCCGAACAAATAATCATTGCCCAGCCGCCGCACCGGATCGCCGGTGCATTTTTCCTGCCGCAAAACTCCGAACGTAACGCCCACATGCCGCAGCACTTCCACCAGCGCCAACAGAATCTTCCGCCCGTTCGGATCAAACGATCCCAAGCATCCCATCCACAGGCAATATTCCTGCGTGCCGTCGAAATACGGCAAGCCATTTTTCTCGATGAACTTTTCCCGGTCCGACGGCGGAAATCCCAGGGCATTCCCCTGGCGCTCCAGAGTGACAAACAACTCGCTGCCATGAGAGTTATCCCACTTGCCGGTATTCACCGCGCCCCGCCGCAACCCTATAATCATCGGCAAATGTTGAATCCCCACCGGACACTGAAATTCGCAAGCCCCGCACGTGGTGCACTGAAAAGCCGCCTCCATCGAAACATGTTTCCCCAGCAGCGGCTCGCTGCTCTTCGGTCCAAACTCGTCCAGGTAATGCCGTGCCCCCAGAATAATTTCCTTGGGATTCAGAATCTTTCCCGTAGTGTTCGCCGGACAATGTTCCGTGCACCGTCCGCACTCCACGCAGGAATAAGCCTGCAGCGCGGCGATCTGGGTAAGATCTTTGCCCTCGACGAGCCCGAAATCCTCATCCCCCACCAGCGGAGGAATTTTGCTGAACCCGTCGCGCTCCAGAAAAATCGTCAACGGACTCAGCACCAAATGCATATGCTTGGTACTCGGGATCAGCGGCAGAAAAACCAGCAACACCACGGTGTGCGCCCACCACAATGCCCAGCCCGCAGCAGTTCCCTCCGACACCCAGAACGTAGCCAGATACGTAACCATCAACGCAAAAATGAGAAACGCAATCAGCCCCGACTCTGGCGAAAGCGGCTCCAGCCACTTCGGACGAATCACGAATCTCCGAAACGCCAGCCCCGCAATCGAAATCGCCACCGCCACCGCAAACATCCCGGCGATCAAAAAGTAATCACGCCCCCAAAAACTATCCCGCGAAAGAAACGCAAAGCCCAGCCCAGTGGCAAAGTGATTCAGCGTAACCAGGGCAAACACGCAAAAGCCCCAGAACACCAGCGCATGCGCCAGCCCCGGCAGAGGCCTCTGCGCAATCACCAACCCCTGCGCCCCCACTTCCCACAGCACTTTGCGGATGCGCGGCCCGATCGGCCTCAGCTTGAAATCGGCGTCCGGCTTCGCCGCCAGAATAATCCGCAGCGCTCGCCCAAACTTCCGCCAGAACAGAAACGCAGAAACGAACATGCCGATAAGCAAGACAACCCGTCCCGGCCAATTCATATGATTGATGTCTCCCAGGAACCAGACAGTCTACTCCACGCTCCGTGACTAACGGGGGGTTTGGAAACGGGGCGACTCACGGAGGGTCAGACTACGGATTGTCGCCGAGTTGTTCTGTTGCGGTCAGCATGCGCTTGCCGTGAATCACCGCAGCGGTCACAACCTCATCATCACCATCCTGCAGACGGTAAATAAGGCGATAGCTGTAGACCACCAATTCGCGGACGCTCTCGTCGTCGAATTCAGGCACCTTGCGCCCAGCGCGAGGAAACTTCACCAGCATCTGGGTCTGGTTGACAAATGTTCTTGACCACGATGCCGGCGTAGGTGGGAGAATCGGAAGCAATGGAGTCGGCGATGGCTTCGATGTCCTGAAGAGCGCTCCGCGACCAGGCTACTCGGTGAGCCATTTGCTCAGGCGACCCTCGACTTCAGCCTGGGAAAGCGTGCCGTTAACACGTGCATCTTCGAGCCCACGGCGCACCTTGTCGAGCACGTAGAGATGGTATTGAATATCCTCGACGGACGCGTCATCGGGCAGCTTGTTCAGCGGATGTTCCACGTCCTGTTTGGTGGTGCTCATAACGTTTCGTCATATGGATACACCGCCTGGTTTGACCCTGCCACAGCGGCAGTCGTGGGCTGCTTCGCCGTGATAGCATTCCCGCCATGCGATCCCGCACCATAATTTTCGGCGCCCCAGTTCTGCTCGCGCTCACCGCCCTGGCCCAGCAGCCCGCCCCGCCCACCATCCCCTCCACCGGCTTCCCCGGCCTGGACGAGTACCGCACTTCTCGCATAGCGATCTACACCGACGACTTCGGCGAACTCAAACGCTATCGCGATGCCGATGCTGCCCTTAAGCCTCCCGCGGCCGCCGAGAATCGGGTCGTATTCCTGGGCGACTCCATCACCGATTACTGGAAGCTGGAAGACTATTTCCCCGGCAAGCCTTACCTCAACCGCGGCATCGACGGTCAGACCACTCCCCAGATGCTGGTGCGCTTCCGCCAAGATGTGATCAACCTGCAGACCAAGATCCTGGTCGTGCTCGCCGGAACCAACGACGTTGCCGGCGTCACCGGCCCCACCCGCAACGAGGACATCGAGGCCAACTACGCATCCATGGCCGAGTTGGCCCGCCTGCATCACATTCGAATAGTCTTTGCCTCTCTGCTTCCGCTGAACAACTACACCAACGACGCGAAGGAATCGTTTGCCCTGCGTCCGCGCGAACGAATCCTGGCACTAAACACGTGGCTCAAAGATTACTGTGCGAAGAACGGGCTCGTGTATCTCGACTATTTCTCAGCCGTTGTCGATGACAAAGGCATGCTGAAACGCAATCTCAGCGACGAGGGACTGCATCCCAATGCGTCCGGATACAAAATCATGGCGCCGCTCGCAGAGCAGGCCATCGCGCGGGCGATTGCCGGGAAACCGTGATCGGTCTTACTGGAACGACTTTTCAGCGTCACCCCAGGACGGTTTTCAGAGTTATCCCGATAACGTTTAGGGGCAACCACATGAAATTATCTCGTTACTTCCAGACGCTCGCGCTAGTTCTCTTGCTCGCCCTCTCGGTCCCGGCGCAACAACCCGCTCAAACAGCACAGCCCGCCCCGCCCACCATCCCCTCCACCGGCTTCCCCGGCCTCGACCAATACCGCGCCTCGCGCATCGCCGTCTTCACCGACGATTTCGGACAACTCGCCCGCTACCGTGACGCCAACGCCGCCCTCAAGCCGCCCGCGCCCGGCGAGAACCGCGTCGTTTTCTTCGGAGACTCCATCACCGACATCTGGCATCTCGACGAATATTTTCCCGGCAAGCCCTACCTCAACCGCGGCATCGGAGGCCAGACCACCCCGCAAATGCTGGTCCGCTTCCGCCAGGACGTAATCGCCCTGCAACCCAAAGTTGTGGTGATTCTCGCTGGCACCAACGACATCGCCGGCAACACCGGCCCCATGCGCCTCGAAGATATCGAGGCCGACTACGCCTCTCTAGCCGAACTGGCCCAAGCCAACCACATCGCGGTCGTGTTTTCATCGGTGCTGCCCATCCACAACTACACGGATCGCTCGAAAGATTTCTTCGGCCAGCGTTCGCCAGAAAAAATCCTCGCTCTCAACAAATGGCTGAATGAATATGTAGCCGCGCACTCCGACTGCCTCTATCTCGACTACTTCACCGCCCTGGTCGACGAAAAAGGCCTCCTGAAAAAAGACCTTGCCGATGACGGCCTGCACCCCGACGCCGCCGGATTTAAGATCATGGCCCCGCTGGCGGAGGCGGCGATTCAGAAGGCGCTGGGTGATTCCGCGACCAGACCGAAATGAAAATCACCTACCACATCACTCGCGAAGACTTCATCGACGCGCAGAAGTTGCATCGGTCCAAGAGCCCTGGCGCTCTAGGTCGCGCCATCGTCGTGATAGGGAAAATACTGGCAGGAGGGAGCGGCCTTTTACTGATCGCGCTGGCGGCGGTCAACAGGGACCGGAGGCTCTGGGCGAACCTTGCCCCATTGATTGTTTTGTTGGCTCTCTGGTTGCTGGCGATGTTGGTGTGGGTACCCTTCAACTGGCGGCGTTGTTATGCCAAGGATCGAAGGCTGCAGGACGAATTCACCACCGAAATTTCCGAGGAAGGCGTCCACATGGAAAGCCCTACTTTCGACGCAAATCTGAAGTGGGGACTTTTCCTCCGATTCCTGGAGTCGGACCGGGTTTTCCTTTTGTACCAGACAAATCGAATGTTCAACTTGCTTCCCAAGTCGGCCTTTGCCTCAACCGACATTGAGGAGTTTCGCCAATTAGTACGGCGCAAACTGCCAGACAAATAGCACCGCCGAGTCCTGGCACCCATCTATAATCAATAATGAGTTTTCGACCGCTCTTCGCTTTAAGCTCACAGCTCAACCGGAGCACGTACGCCAGCGCCGTAAGGTGTAGCTAGGAGCTAGAAGCTAAAAGCCAAAAGCCGTGCACCTCACCGACAAATTCGGACGCCGCATCTCCGACCTGCGGATCTCCATCACCGACCGCTGCAACTACAAGTGTGTCTACTGCCGCACCGGCAACGAAGGCGCGCTCTACGGCGACCTTCCGTTCGACGATTATCTCCGCATGGCCCGCGTGCTGGTCGGTATGGGCATTACGAAAATCCGCCTCACCGGCGGCGAGCCGCTGCTGCGCAAAGGCGTGGTCGAGTTCGTTCGTGAGTTAGCGAAGCTGCAGCCCGAGTTTTATGGGACACCGGACGCCCCCGTCCGGGGTGGTCGCCGAGATGTACGGGCGAACGATCTGCGGGGGGATGATGTGCGGGCACTAGATGTGCGACCGGACGAGGGCGTCCGCCCCTCCACACACGCCGACCCCCTCGACATCGCACTCACCACCAACGGCCACCTGCTCGCCGATCTCGCCCAGCCGCTTAAAGCCGCCGGGCTCACCCGCGTCACCGTCTCCATGGATGCCGTCGATCCCGACCGCTTCGCCCGCATCACCCGCGTGCCCAACGGATACGACCACGTCCTTGCCGGCATCCGCGCCGCCCGCCGCGCCGGCTTGTGGCCCCTGAAAGTGAATTGCGTGCTCATGCGCGGATTCAACGAAGATCAAATCATCCCCTTCGGCATGTTCGCCCGCGAAGAGGGCGTCACCGTGCGCTTCATCGAATTCATGCCACTCGAAGAAGGACGCACCTGGTCGCCCACCACGGTCGTCACGCTCGACGAAATCCTGGCCCGCATGGCCGAATACCGCCCGCTGGTCGAAATCCCCCATGCGCGCTCCGAAACCGCCCGCCGCTACCGCTTCGACGACGGCGTCGGCGAAATCGGCATCATCGCCCCCGTCTCCCATCCCTTCTGCGGACACTGCAGCCGCATCCGCATCACCAGCGACGGCAAAATCCGCACCTGCCTGTTCTCGGTGTGGGACCACGACCTGCATGCCCAAATGCGCCGCGGCGCCAGCGACGAAGACCTAGCCGAATTCATTCAAGGCGTGATCCAGAAAAAAGAAGAACGCCACCACATCGGCGAACCCGACTTCGTCCCCGCCTCAAGAACCATGGTGCACATCGGCGGCTAGCGAAAGCGTCGTGGAGACGCTAGTTTGCTACGTCTCCTGCCGGGAGCAAGCAGCCCCGATGCTACGCGGGAAGACCGGCAAGGGCACGAGTTCCACTCGTGCCACTAAGCCACGCTGGAATACGCGGCTTCAGCCGCTGAGGTCCGCTCGTTTAAGATGAACCCGATGAGCGCAAATCGCCTCGCCGCGTCACTAATTCTCTTCTGCGCCACACTAACCGCGCAGACCGCCTACCTCGGCTTCGACCGCAACGCCTACCCCGGCGACGCCAACCTCAAAGCCCTGCACGAAACTTTCTCCTACACCGGATACTGGCTCAACCATCCTCCCGGCGAAAAAACCAACTCCTGGACGGGCCACCGCGAGGCCATCAAATCCGCCGGCTTCGGATTCCTCGTGCTCTTCAACGGACGCCTCTACGCCCAACTGAAACCCGTCGCCAAAGCCGCGCGCCTCGGCCAATCCGACGCGCAAGCCGCCGCCGCAGCAGCGCATCGCGAAGGCTTCCCCGCGTACACCGTCATCTTCCTCGACCAGGAGCAAGGCGGCCGCATGCTCCCCGAGCAAAAAGCCTACATCTACGCCTGGGTCGACGGAGTCACCGCGGCTGGATTCCGCGCCGGCATCTACTGCTCCGGCGTCCCCGCTGCGGACGACGACAACATCGTAACCGCAGAAGATCTTCGTGCCAGCGCCGGCAGCCGCCACATCGTCTACTGGGCCATTAACGACGCTTGCCCGCCCGCACCCGGATGCGCTTTTCCGCAACACGCGCCCAACCCCGCCGAAAGCGGCGTCCCCTTCGCCGAAGTCTGGCAGTTCGCGCAATCCCCCCGCACCGCCACCGCCGCCCACTGCACCAACTACAACCACGACGGAGATTGCATCGCCCCGAAAATCCCCGCCGCCGAACGTCTCCATATCGACGTGAACACCGCCGCGTCGCCCGATCCCTCGCAGGGCCGCTAGAAGCGGCTTCAGCTTTCGGGCTTCGCAAGAATCATCACGAACTATGGGGCGACGGCCGCCTCGGCTGTCCAAGCCTGGGCGAAGCCCGGCGCCCCCGTCCGATAAGCCGAAGCCCAAATGCTGAAGCCTGAGGCCCTGCTACACTGTACGCACCCTGCAATCCCCACTCTGAGGAGCCAGCATGTCCCGCTCTCTAACCGCACTCGTCATCGCACTGTTCCTCATCCCGGCCGCGACTCTGGCCGCACAAGACACCTGGCAAATCGATCCCATGCACTCTTCGGCGCAGTTTTCCGTGCGCCATCTCGGAATCTCCACCGTCCGCGGCGCCTTCACCAAGGTCAGCGGCACAATCCTGCTCGACGACGCCAATCCCGCCAAGGACCAGATCACAGCCAGCATCGACGCGGCTTCGGTCGACACCCGCGTCGAGATGCGCGACAACGACCTGCGCAGTCCCAACTTCTTCGAAGTGCAAAAATATCCCACCATCACTTTCAAATCGAAAAAAATCGAACCCGCCGGCCCCGGCAAGCTCAAGATCGCCGGTGACCTCACCATTCACGGCGTCACCAAAGAAGTGGTGCTCGACGTCGACGGCCCCACCGCCGCCATCAAAGATCCCTGGGGCAACCCCCGCCGCGGCGCCTCCGCCTCCACCAAAGTCATCCGCCAGGACTTCAGCGTGAACGGCGCCCCCGGCGTAGTCGGCGACGAAATCACCATCACCCTCGACGTAGAATTCATCAAGCCTCCGGCGAAATGATAGAAAGTGGAACGAGCCACTGATCACTGACCCCTGGTTTCCACCCACCAGCCGCTTTTTTCACGTAAAATGAAGGTGTAGCCCACAATGCCCGACCGCACCTTCACTCTCGACGAAGCCCAGTCGCTGCTCTCTGTGCTCGAATCGCTTCTGCGCGGCGCCATCGCCGGCAAACAGCTGATGGACGAAGTTGAGTCCGAGATGCAGGCCACCAACCACCGCATCTTTCTCAACGGCGGCACCTTCGTCGACATCGTTCCCATCGCCCGCCGCAAAGCCGAGCGCGCCAAGGCCGAGCAGCGCGTGCGCGATGCGCTCGCCGAGATCGATTCCATCGGCGTGCAAGTCAAAGATCTCAGCATCGGCCTGCTCGACTTTCCCTGCGAAGTCGAAGGCCAGATCATTCTTCTCTGCTGGAAGCTGGGCGAAAAATCCATCACCCACTGGCACGGCACCAACGAAGGCTTCGCCGGCCGTAAGCCCATCGACGCCCGAATCGCCAAAGGCAAAAAAGCAAACTAGGCTGCCCTCCATAAGTACTCACCTTAAGCGCCAGCGACTTCGTTGCGCTGGTTTCTTAGTGCGCGGCAGTCTGAGCGACGATCGCTTTCTCATACTCACGCAATTGGATGGTCGCCTCTTCACGATAGCCGGGAGGAAATCGCGGTGACTCCAGAGCTTGCCTTTGCGTGACAACAGCTTTCTCAAACTGGCCAGAGCGGAAATACGAAAGAGCGAGAACAGTAAGATATGCGGGATGATCAACGTCGAGGGCAATCGCGTGCTGAATGAGTGCGATCGCTTTTTCTGGATCACGGTATTGAGGGTCCGGGCAGTCAGTATAGACGCCTGCCTCCAAGTTGTACGCCTCAGCCCATTGGGGTCTCAGTTGGGCTGTCTTTTCAAAATCCTTGGCCGCTTCCGGGCAGGCCTTGACGGTCCGGTAAGAACGCCCTCGACGTAGATAGAGAAATGGCTCCTCGGGATGAAGTTCGATGGCGCGTGTGTAATCCGCAATCGCAGCGTCGCGATAGTTCTGTGCGTGCTCCGATTCGGCCCGCCGCAAATAGGCATCCCAGTCTTTTGGATCGCGGCTGATTAGGTGAGTGAAATACGGAATCGCATCCTCCAACAGGATGGCATCCTTCCCGGGCACCCAGCCGACGGCCGCATCGCCGGCTCCGTTCGCTTGAATCCAGACGCGGTCCCCCTCCACCCGTTGCACCACGGCAACGATGTTTACCCCCAGCCCTCCTGGATCGACGAACTCAGGCTGGCCATGGTCGCCAGAAACGAAGTAGTTCCCAAACCCTTCCAGGGAGACAATCCGCCTCCCAGCCCACGTTTGATCCGGCTTGGCAGGGAGCGGATGAGGTTGTGCGTCCTGACCCTGCAGCGCAAGCGTGCCAATCAGCAGTATGAAAGTCAGGTTGACATACGGGCGGTTAAACTGCGTGGCCACGGACGACATTCGAAGACCTTCTCCCTTCTTCTCTTCGACGCTCGAAATTCAGGAAAGATTACCTGTCGACCCGTACTTAAGAACATAGGGACGCGCAGCCTGTCCTCAGAGCGGCGCGCCACCAAATTCCCATGCGAGAATTGATGGTACTGCGAACCTGCAGATTCTAAACGTCTTGCCCCCTTGCAACATCCCAAACGGTTCCGTGTTTATAGAGACTGAGGGCAATTTAAGGACACCTCTTACCAGGGCACCTTGGCTACTTGGCCATCGGCGATTCCCCGCTAATCTGGTGTCAAACGCACTTCGCCGGAAAGCCGTGCCCGGCGGAGCTCAGGAAGAATTTAAACCGGAAGGAATTAAAGAAGAACACGAAAGAGGAAAACTCCATGAACCGCAAACACCCTGTTGTTTACGCGTTGTTATTCGCAGTCTTACTCTCGCTTTCAACTGCCTCCTTTGCGCAGATTGCGGTGGGCATCAGTTTCAACGTGCGCATCGCCCCGCCCGCTCTGCCGGTTTACGAACAGCCCATCTGCCCCAGTCCCGGCTATCTGTGGACCCCCGGTTTCTGGGCCTGGAATGATGATGCCGGCTATTACTGGGTGCCCGGCACCTGGGTAGTAGCTCCCACGCCCGGCCTGCTCTGGACGCCCGGCTACTGGGGATGGAACAACGGATTCTACGGCTGGCATGAAGGCTACTGGGGCCCGCACGTCGGATTCTACGGTGGCGTGAACTACGGCTTCGGATACGGCGGCGTCGGCTTCGGAGGCGGCGAGTGGCGTGGCGGAGCGTTCTTCTACAACACCGCCGTGATGCACGTCGACACCGTCCACATCACCAACGTCTACGTGAACCGCACAGTCATCGTCAACAACGAGTCGCACGTTGCATTCAATGGCGGCGAAGGCGGACTCACCGTACGGGCCTCGGCGCAGGAAGAATCCTACGCCCGCGAACCGCACACGCCCCCAGTGGCGGCACAAGTTGAACATGCGCATACCGCCAGCCAGAACCGGGCGAACTTCGCGTCTGAAAATCATGGACGTCCGGCCATCGCCGCCACCGCGCGCCCCGGCGAGTTCAGCGGACGCGGCGTAGTCGCAGCCAGAGCATCAGGTGGGGAGTATCATGCCCCGGCCATGTCGCCCCAAGAAGCCCGCGGACCTTCACCAGCGGAGAACCGCAACGCCGCCGCGCCACGCAGCAACCTGGCGCGTCCCGTCACTCCGCCCGTAAAAAACAATAATAGCGAGGCGGCGCGAGAGAACAGTCCCCGGCCCGAAACCGCTCGCCCGCAAAGCGAAGCTCGTCCGGAAGCGGAAAATCGTTCTCAACCAAAGAGCCAGCCCAAGCCCCAAGCCAAGCCAGCGGCCAAGCCCAAGCCAGCTCCCAAGGAAGAGAAAGAGAAAAAATAACTGACCAACACAGCAGCGCGTCAGATGTTAAACGTCAGACTTGGACCTCAGACTTCGGCAAAACCAAGCCGAAGTCTGAGGTCTTGATGTTTTGAGCTGCAAGCAGGCAGTCTAACGCCGGAAGCCGAGACCCCTGAAGCCCGCCACGATCCATGTGGAGACAGCCTCCTTGGCTGTCCGAGCCAGGGCGAAGCCCGGCGCCAGAGTCCGAGACTCCAAACCCGAAGCCACACTTCCGGAAGCCTGAAGCCGCGCCCCCGCTACAGCGTTTGAAATTTTAGTTGACTGACGTGTGGGAAAGGATCTACTTCGCGGAATGTCATCTCAGGCCGCACCGACAAAACAGCCCTGCTCCGCTGACCCGGACGAACCAGCGCGGCTGCGACCAGCCTGGGAAGCGGGACGTCCGCGTTTAATTCGTTACGACTATGTTCAATGTGGCCACATCAGTTGTGCCGTAGGTCACGGTAACAGGGTAGGTAGCTGCCGCCGTACCTTGCGTCACAGTGCAGGTCTCTGGAGAAGCGCCGCTATTCGTGCACTGAATCCCCGCTGCACTCCCCACCACGGTCCAGGTGGACGCAGTCGTAAAGTCATACGTTGTGCCGCCGGAGACACCCTCTGCGACGAAGGACTGAGTCGGGGTACCCGAGGCGTCCGCGTTCCAAACCAGCGGGCTGGAACCGTCGGAACAAGAAGTTGTGGCGCCAAATGTACCCGTGCACACTTCGAAACTGGTGAGGGTACCCAGAAACACAGTTGCAGAGGCGGTCCCGCTCAGGCCCTGCGCGGAGGCTGTTACTGTGGCGCTGCCTCCGGTGCCCTGGCCCGTAGCCACGCCGGTGCTCGGGTTGATCGTCAGCACCGTGGGATCGCTGCTGGTCCACACAACGCCGCTGGTAATCTGGCTCGTCCCGGTGTTGTTCGCAAAAGTTCCCCAGGCCTGCAAAGTCTGCGGTGTACCAACTTCGATCTGCGGGCTCGGAGGCTGAATCGTGACCGCCGTGAGACTGTTCGCCGGGAAAAACCCTGTGCAACTGACGCCAAAGGCCAGTGCAACCAGAACCGTGAAAGCCAGCGTCAACCCCAGCTTGCGCCCAATCAACATACGCCCAATCAACATAAATGATCGCCTCAGATATTCCTGATTTTAGCAGAATGTCCGGACGTTGCTCGACCTCCGATGGTGCATGCTTCAGTCGCATCAGCGCGTGCCCAGCTTGCCGCCCGTCCGGTCTATTCCCAAGTATTAAGTATAAAGAACGAGACTCGACCCGGAGCTTGCACGGATTTTCTGAAAGGCCCGGCGCGGCCCACCTCCGACCCGGGTGCCCCATTTCTCGCGCACTTTGCGAGAAGTGGGACAACCTTAAATTGCTTGGGACCTACACTCCGAGAACTTCAACCTTCTCCGCCCGGGCCGCGGCACGCAGCTCCTGATCCAGTGTGGCCAGAGGAAGCGCACGCCGCAAGGCCAGTTCCAGATAAGCTGCGTCATACAGTGTGAGCCGGTGGTGCGCGGCCAGCCGCGCGGTTGCGCCCCACGCCTGCCCATCGGTTTCGGGATCGACGTGGATCGGCAGCAGTGCCAAGTCGGCCAGCGTGCTGTCGCGGAAATCCGCATCATGGCGCCCGCGTCTCACACTCATCTCCAGAATGTTGGCGACTTCTAACCGCCACAGCCCCGGGACCCACGCGCCGCTTCCCGCCCACTAAATCGAAAACGCGCTTCACACCCGCTGTGGTCTCGTCGCCGTAGACCCACGCCAACGTGACCGAACTGTCCAGCACCAGGCTCATCCGATCGTCCTCTTAAAGATCGCCTCTTCAGAGATCAGCCTCTTAAAGGTCGGTCTCGCAACACAGACGTCGGATCGAAGACCTCGAAGTCCGACTCACCGTCGTCCCGCATCCCGCAACGCCTTCACTTCGGCCCAGTCAAACTTGCCGGCTCCGCTCCGCCGTGCCCGTTCGCGAATACGCTGCAGAGCGGCTTGAGCCTGACTCCGGTCGATCCTGCCTGTATTCGGAACCAGCCGAGCCACCGGCTTGCCATGCCGTGTGATCACGATCTCCTCGCCGCGCTGGACACGATCCAGCAAAGAGCCAAGCGTGTTCTTAGCCTCAAACGCCCCAACTTCTTTCATAAGATGCCAACTATCTAGCTTAAGCTGGCTTATCATGAAACGATATTCCAGCCAAGCCACTCAGAGTACTCGGAGTGAGATTTCGACTTTGACCAGGGGTGTTTGGAAGAGCTAACGGCTAAAAGCTATAGCTCGCCACTGCTTTTCTTCCGCACATAAAACCTCTGCACCTTCGCGCGATTCCCGCAGCGCGTCATGTCACACCAGCGGCGGTGGTGGTTTTTGCTGGTATCGAGAAAAAACCACTCACAGGTTTTCGATGAGCACGCCCGGACATAGGCCAACTGGTCCGAGGCGAGCAGATCGGCCGCCGCGCGGGCGATGGGCCAGAGCAGGCTGTCGAAGTCTCCGAAATCGTCGAAGCGCCACTCGAAGCCATTCTTCGTTGGCACCAGATGCATGTGCCCGGCCGCGGCTTGCGTGTCGGCATTCAATCGGGCGAGAGCCGCGGGCGGCGCGGGACGCTTGTTGATGAGCGCCCAGAAAACATCGTGAATCGCTTCGCGCAACTCTCTCGCCTGGTGGAGCGCACGCGCGGCGAGATCGGGCTCGACGTAGCTGCGCTCGAAGAGCGGGTCCACCTGAGGAGATGAAAGCAGGCCGGCATCTTCGCCGAAGCGGACCAGATCCAGATAAGTTTCCAGCAACTCCTTGGGGTTGATGTGACGATCGTCGAGCGTGTTGACGAAGTCGAGGCTGACGTTGCCCGCAATCAGTTCAAAGCGCGGCGGACGCCGCCGCGAAATCTTCATGGTTTCTTTCGTTTCCGTCAGGAGAATCCCTCCAATCTCATCACTGCCACGCTGCATGCTCGGGACAGTTCACCGTTGGCAGATATTCATCTGTCCTACATGCCCTCATTGCGCCGATGCATGCCACATTAAAGGCATACGCTTGCCTGCGGCACTCGCCAAAGTCTGAAGCTGCCAATTCGACACGTAATCTCCATGGATGTCCCGAAGAATCCAGGTTGCCGGGAAAGACCCCAGAAGTCGCAGACGCGGATTCTTCAACAGTCGCGAAGCAGCACACCCCGTGGCCCATTACCCCCATTACCGTAAATTTGTGAGTGAGTTTCCCGTTCTGGAAATCGAGTCGGCCAGCGAATCC
>Ga0210383_10003570_pt1 | contig 13905 bp, 18 predicted proteins | sample IncBWC14OmetaG_FD_160072 | JGI IMG/M metagenome (GOLD analysis project Ga0210383, IMG submission 160072) | Forest soil microbial communities from Barre Woods Harvard Forest LTER site, Petersham, Massachusetts, United States - Inc-BW-C-14-O ...
CCAGGGTGCGCTCGGCCTCTTCGCGTTCCATTCGGTTTCGACAGGGGCGCGAGGTCCGTGTTGTCACGATCAAGCTCATTTGGCAGGCCTTCAGGGAACTCGAAATCAAATCCTGCAGTACCTGAATGAGTTGGTGTTCCGCCACTTGCGCATCCACGTTGATGCGAAAACCCCCGTGGAAATCCTTCTGCGCAGCCAGCATCTTTCGCAAACGACCCTTGTATTGCTTGATCGATTTGCTCTGGTCGGGAAGTGTGACTTCGGCATTGATCACCAGCGGGAAATCCATGACAACAAGCTCACGCAAGATCCCTGGGAAAGTGGCGTCTGGCAGATCCTTCAGGCTAATCCAGGAATAAAGAAGACCAGCGATCTTCAGGTAGTCATCCTGTTCGTCCTCGATATTCACGTTCGCGGCCTGGCTTCGGGCACTCTCGTACCAAAGTGACTCGTTCGCGGATCGGAAGGGGAGAGTGTCGTTCCCAAGCGGATGGAGTGCGCGCTTGATCTCGAGGAACAAGTCCTGATGGGTCATGCGGCGGATCGACATGCCGGTGGCCCCGAGCGTGGCTTCCACCCCTGACAACAGACTGTTGAATTCGGCGAGAAGTTCCTCGTGTTCCCCTCGCGAGCGTTCGATACACTTCGCGGCCGAAAGGCTCAAGGCTCCACTCGATTTCATCTTTCGTTTCCACTCGAAGTCCGGCGTTTCGTGGTGAATCCGCGGGTTCCAGATGAAATACAGATGGAGAAAATGTTGCAAGTAGAAACCCGCAGTCTCCCGGTTCCGCCACAGCTCGATGTGCAGGCGATCGAGTTCGCGGAGGACCTGACTCTCGTTCTGGCGCTCCCGGAGGTAGCGGGATACCAAATCGCCCGTGCCTTCCGAAATCTCGAACCGCACCTGCATCCGCATGGATCGTTCGGGCAGCGATCTCACGAGTGCTTCGAGGAGCCCCTTGAGACGATTCCTTCCCTCATCGCTCGCGTAATACGATTGAATGCCTCCAACTTCATAGCCCGCCACCAACGACCCATCGATTTGCACCGCAACATCTTCCAGCAAGTCTCGGATACGCAGTTGTTCGCACAACGGAGGGGTGCTCACCGATTGTTCGTAGCGTTCGACCGTCAGCGTCATTCCTGATCTCCCAACCGCAGGTATTCCCGAGTGAGTTCCCTGTCCCGTTCTAGGGCGGAGTAGACGTGCGGCTTCGCGTGAAACATGACCCAGTCCTGGAGGTAACCGCGCTGCTTTCCGTACTTGAACAGCATCAATGCTGGAATGCTCAGCACGGGCACGACGTACTGCAGGACCATGTTCATCGGCAATCCGAACATTTCCCGGTGAAGAAATCTTCCGAGAAGGTTCGCGACGACCGCCAGCGCGAGAATCGCGAACAAGTCTTCGGCTTCAAGGCCGAAAAACGTGACTCTCGTCCGGAGATTGCGGTACGCAGGTGTCACCTCAAGCGACATAGGTCCGTCCCTTCTTCTCAGGTAACTCCACTGGTTCCTCGTGCCACAAAGAATTCCGCAAGCCTCACCAGCCCGGACAGAAGCAGGCAGAGCCCGGCCGCTACGAAGTGCCTCATCCATCCTTCCGTGGGATGGATGCGCGTCACGATGCCCATGCGCAGCGCCCCTGCCGCTACCTGCAACCCTGCATAGACCGGCATCAGCACGTTGCAAATCCAGTCCACCAAGCTCACCAGAGACATCCAGTAAACGTCCGGATCATTCCAAGCCCTCTGCGAGGCGAATGTTTCCATGGCGCGCAACAAGCCGGAAGCCATCAGGCAGAGAAATCCTCCATACATCGCGGCTGCGTAGGGCTCCGATCGGGCAAATTTCAGCACGGCGATCGCGAAGAACAGGCCAGCCAAGGTGGGCAGAATCACATTTCCCGCCCAATTCGTTAGGTTCAGAATCCCGTGGTTGAATGACATCGAAGTTCCTACGCTTCCATCGACAGCACCAGTTTCCAGATTCCTGAAACGCACAGCATCGCCAGGGCGACTGCCACCAGGCGCATGGCCGGGCGGCGTGTGGCAAAATTGATGATCGCGCCCACGATTGCGAGTCCTGCTGCAATCGGCAGGATGGTCCCGGCCAAGTAATTCCACAGGCTGTCCAAAACGTCCGCTGCGGCAAACTGCGACCCCGTGTCGTAGCTCTGAATGAGCGAATATGTTGTTTGCGTGCCGAGCAAAAACATCGCAGCAAGGATGGATGGCAAAGGGTGCCCGCCCGATGCCGTGTCAAGAATTGCGCACAGGACGAAATATGCCGCAAGGGTGGTTGCCATCCGGCCCACTACAAAATTCGTCACAAAGCTGGACACATCCGACTGAAATGAACTCAGCCACGAAGTCCCAATCCCTCCAGCCGGCAACGGAGTTGCGACACCGAACGAACTGAACCATCCGACGAGAGGCACGAGTGTCGCGAACACGACCACCCAAAACATCCATTTCGTAAAACCACCGCCAATAAGGAAGGTGGATCCGCCCTCCCGTCGCAAGCTGATTCCTGCAAGAACCAGCGCAACCAGGGAAGCTGCCGGCGCGAGTTGCAGGAGGACTTGGATAATGTCGTTCAAGAGTTGTGAGACAGCCATTGCTCCGTCTTTCCTTTCTTTTCTGCAAAGTAGTTCAAACCGAGACCTAAGCGGGGTGGGCAGGCAGCCCGGTTCTTTTCTCTCCTTTCCAGAATTGCCCGCCCGCCCCGCCGTGGATGCGTGCCGCCTCGGTTTTACGTCACGCCTCCGGTTCCATTGGTGATCCAGAACTCGATCAACCGGGTGATCCCTGAAACTGCCAGCAATCCCGCAGCTGCTGCGAGCCACCGGCCGACACCGCGCCCCTGCAGCCAAGAGACCACAGCGCCGACGACAGCGCCTCCGGCCCCCACAGGGGCGATGACGTTGCCAATCCAGTTGATGAAGTTCAGGAAGGCGCCTTCCGGCTGCGCGCCCGTCTGGCCTTGCACCGCGACGTTAAATTGCGGCTGAGGGCCAAGACTCTGCGCCCAGACGATCTGACTTCCTAAAATGAAGCAGATCGCGGACACAGCCAGTCCTCGCTTCCATGTCTCGCCTGCCTTGGGCTTCATGGATTTCAGCCCCCTTTCTGCTTCGCCGCCTCTCTCCGGTTCAACAGATACTGGAGAGAAAGCGGAAACGCGGGAAAACCTAAGGCCAGTTCTCGCGTTTGTCAAAAAACTGAGAGGCGTTGCAGTTGATGCCGAACGGAAGAAAAAGCGCGGACCGATTCAGGAGGCATTGTAGAACATCGAAAAGAACCTAATCCGTTGGGGCTATTGTCGGGATGAATCACGGACAAAAGATATCGGCAGTTCCTGGCTTGGAAGCGCGCACAGCGATTGAAGACGCCTTAGTTTATAGAGAAGTCTTGTGGCTGAATCTCAATTCGTTCATATGGAATACCGGCCTTTTGCAAAGCCTTCCTCTTTTGCTCGATGTAGGATTTATCGTAGACACTTTTCAGAGTCTCCCCGAGTTCAGCAAGCGCCGCCTCCAGCTTCCCGACCTGGGCGTCAAAGTCGGCTTTCTCGAAGCGCCATTTTTCGCGGCACACGTAGCACTGTCCCGAATCATCAAGGTTTAAATACTCCCGGGTGATACCGTGCTTGTACAGGTTGATCCCGTTCACTCGCCCCATGAACATGAAACCGACGCAGCGCTCCTCGCCGAGCTTGTCTACGAGCGGTTTCCAATTGGGCTCCATTCCCCGATCAACCTCGCTACTGCTGGGGCACCTGCGGCGCGGTGTCTTGCGTGCCCCCTTGCTGAACCATTTCGCTTAGCTCCCGCCTGAGCTGCAAGAGCTGGCGGAGCTCCTCTGCCGTAGGAAGAGGTCCATTACTTACTTGCTGCATGGTGGCTGGTCGCACCTGTCCTCCGCCCGACGCCGTGCTTTTTTCAACTACGAGGTAGAACCTCGTGTTTCCTGGCACGGTGACAAAGATGTTTTGGTTGAACGCCAAGCTGTTCAGTTCCTGATCTCCCGCTATCCCGATATTTGTGGCGATGCGGTCACGGAGCAGAGCGCTCTCTGAAAGCGGCCCGTTGAAACCGTTGCTGCCTCCCGCTCCCACCAGATATGTCGCAACGGTCCCGAGATCGGTAAACGTCCGGACCAGAAAATTCGTTCCCGTCCTTTTCCCTCTTACAACACCTTTCAGAGGGCCAAAGGTCAAACTCATTGCTGCAGCTTCCATCTTTTCCGTGGTGCCGTCTGGCATTTGAATCGTGTCGAACCGGATCGTCACGTATCCCGAGCGGTCTGCTTGCTGAAGGGTGCCGAGTGCCTTGGCCCCTGCGGGCACAATAATTTGTCCGTTCTTTTCATAGTTATACTCGATGGCCGCCACAACCGGCGTTTTGATGGCGCTATTCACAACTGACTGCAGCCGGGCGACCAATCTCGTCCCTGGGGGCAAATCCAGCATCACCGGATTTTCCTCGAGGGCGGTCGTAGCGATTCTCGCGCCGCCGCTCGCGGAATTGCTTTGGAGACTTCGAACGAACACTAGTGAAGGCTTGCGAAGGTCATCTGAAACGGACTGCGCGGACGAAGTAGAAGGGGCGGGCGCTTGCTGGCTCGAAGCGGTATCCGAAAAATCAATTTTCCCCAGGGCGTATGGTCCTTCATTCCTACTGACTGGCGTGGCTGAAAACTTCGGATGCGCTCCAATCACCGGCTGCGTAGGTCGTGCCGTTCTGCCCACATCTTCGGGAGTGACGCCTTCGCTCCCCGGGGTCGCGGGTTGCCCCGTTTGTGCGTTCAGCAGAGGCGTCACCGATCCTGTTTGGTCAGTCGTCTGCTGGCCTGCAGTCACCCTTCGTCCCAAGTCCGGAGCTCCCATTTGCCTCGCATCCGTCGATTTCCTCGCCGTGTTAGAGGAGGAAAATACACCCAGGAACACAAGGAGTACCGCAATGGCAGCTCCGGCGAGCAGAAAGAGAGAACGGCTCCGATCGCGCCCGAGTTCGCGCCGATTCGTGACTTGGTGTTCCCGTCGGGCCTTGTCGAAGGCTTGACGAAAGACGTCACGCCATCCCGGACGAGAGGGAACCTTTGTTTCATCGACCAATGGTTCTACTGGGGAGCCCGCTTCTGGCGCTCCGATGGCCTTCTTCTCATTTTCCTCTGCCATTTTCGTCCTCCCGCGAGGTACTCACGCCGAACCCAATGGGCGCCAGGGCGGGGCGGTCCACAGCCCCCGACTCCGCCACCTGCAGCAAGAGCATTTCGTTCGACTGCTTGTATGGCGGACGCTCAAACACCACGACACCGTCAGCGCGTCCGGAAGGTCCCAACCGGCGTCTGTTCAACCGAAAATCCAACACCTGTAACTGCTCGGCCGTTGCCCATTTTTCGTGCTGGATCAGGCTTCCCGAAGCAGTTCTTCCTCCGAGTTGCACTTGTGGTGGCATCAACAGGATCGCGTGCTTGGTCGGGTTTACGACCGAGAACAAGACGACCACCTGCTGACCTCCGTCGATCACGCGGCTGACGCCGGCACGAACGCGGTCGCCACTCTCCGTTTCCTCGGCTACGCGCTGCCCGTATAGGACCGGCAAAGGCGCGCGTTCTTGCTGTTCGAGAAACTGGTCAAGGCCGCGATTTTGAATGTCTTCTGTCGATGAGTCGCTTCGAGCAAGCAGGGCATCTCCAACGACGGAAAAGACTGAACTTGCCCCGTCTCCGGGACTCGAGGGCTTCTTGAATTCTCGGCCCTCGATCCCACGGGCTTCCGTCAGCGGGACTGTCGCTCCCACCAGTGCGAAAGGGAACGCGGAGGACGCGACGAAGAATCCCCTGGAAGCTTCGTATTTCAGGAGGAAATCAACACGTGTCCCATCTGGAGAATTACTCTCTCCACGGCTGATCAACAGCAGGCTGACTTCATGTCCGCCCGTCGTCGAAATCAGAAGGTTCGTCTCCGATGGCTTGGTTGAGAAAGCTTTCACGAAGACGAGTCTCGGCTCGCGCTCCGAATGCTCGACTTGAAACGCGGAAGGATCTCCAACGACGACCGAGTTCACAGCTTCTGGCAAGCGGATGGCGGTAACATACCGGATTGCCACCTCGACCACCGTGACTTTCCCTTCGAGGTCTGTCTCGGTAACGATTCGCGGCTCGACTTTGGGAACCTGTGCAGACGCCGCGCCCGTCCCAAGAAAGAAAGACAAAAGCGAAAGTCCGCGAAGCATCTTCATCGTCCACCTCCATCTCCTATGGCGGAGCTCCGCGCTGCAACCCTCCGGGAGGTCTCGCGCCGCATAGCGCGGTACAACTCTGCGACACGACTCACATACAGAAAAACTTCCCGAGAAGAGTATGCTAGGCCCCGCGAAAGGATCTGAGACTCACCCACCTGATAGGCGGCAACGGCGAGCCGAAAGTCACCATTGAACAGACGGATCAACCAAGCCAGGTAAGCAACTCCACCTCGAATGTTCTCTTCGATGTTGAATCGGTCCGGCACTCCGAACCGAACTGCCGTCGCGGGCATGAGCTGCATAAGGCCGGCCGCGCCCTTCCTGGAAACCGCATAGGGGTTCCAGCCTGACTCCACCTGGATGACTGCTTCCACGAGCTCCACGGGGACCTCGAAGGCCGAGGCGTAGGATGCCGCGCATCGTTCGGAGAATTCGCGGACACTTGCTGGCCCTGCAGCCCAAGCCGCTGGCGCGCTGAACCAGATTAGGAAAACAAGAGCTTTGGCCATCGTGTTCATTTGTTTGTTCTCAAACCACGGCACAAGCAACGGCACCTCTTCGATTGAGCTTGTCTCTGTACATCTTCGAATCCACAATGAGGCCCTCGAAGCCCTCGCGGAGCAAAAGTCTGCCCCGATCTCCCTCCGTCTTGGCCAGCAATGGCAACAAAACATCTCTATGCTCCGGCATGATTTCCTTGACCCCTAGAATTTGAAGCGCCTGTGCCAGGTCGAGCATTTCAGCTATTGAAGGTGGTTTTTCCATGTTCCATCCGCGCAGCGCGTGGGCCAAGCCGGCCATCTGACCAAGTAGCGGTCCCTCTTGGTGTGAGCTCCGTGCGGTCAGAATTTCGACTTCGCGCTCGACCGTGGGATGCTCGAACCGCAGATACAGGCATCTCCGCCGTAACGGATCACCCAGGCGCCGCTCCTCATTCGAACTCAATACAACAAACGGAAGATTCTCCCCTTTGATTGTCCCTAGTTTAGGAACGGTGACCTGCCATGCGCTCAAGATCTCCAAAAGCAGCGCTTCGAATGCGTGGTCCACTTTGTCGAGTTCGTCGATTAACAATACGCAAGGCTTCAACTTGTGCCGGAGCGCCCGCAACAGTGGACCTTCGGCAAAGAAATCGAGAGAGTTCAGCCGGTTTCGGATGCCATCCCAGTCCTGGCCCAAGGATTCCTTTTGCGTTTCCAGAAAGAGCCGCAGTAAAGACTCATCAAACTTACCGATAGCCTTCTCTTCCGTGATTCCTTCGTAGCATTGCAGGCGCTCCACGGTGGTATCAGCGGCAGCCGCAACCGCGTAGGCAAGCTCTGTTTTTCCGCACCCCGGCGGGCCTTCTACCAAGAGCGGTTTCTGCATCTTGGCGGCCAGATAGACCACCTGAAGCGTCACGGGATCGACCACGTACTTTGCGTCACGGAGCCCTGCGGCGAGTTCTCCGGCCGATCGAAACACGGTTCTCACCTCCGCTGCGGGGGCGGAACATATCGCAAAACCTTCGGACACGCACTTTACTGAGATGACCCATCTGCGCGCGCCGGCAGGAAATGCCAGCTTCCTTCGATTGCTTGCTTGGCACAGACCGCGCCGTCTATGGGCCCGCCAGGAGACTGAACTCGGTTGGAACAAAAGGTGATAAGACGCCTTAAAGAGGGTTCTCAGAAATCCTCTGAAGAGCTACTCTCGCTTCTTACGGATTTTTTAGCCAATTGAATCTTTCATGGCTAACTTCGATCATGGTCCCTCCGAATGGGTTTGGGAAAGATCTTGTGACCGACGTTCTCTCGCAACTCACCATCCAAGCGCACGTGTGCGAAGAACGTGAAAACAATTTTTTGCCAATTGCCTACTTCATGGCTAACTTTGGTGGGGCTCTCGGTTGTCATGCGAGGGTTAAACATGGCCGGGTGCAAACTCATTCCAAACCCGCACGCCAGGAAAAAGATTCCGCCAATTGCATATTTCATGGCTAACAGCGGCATGGACTTGCGATTCATACTCAACCGTCATCCCCCTGCCTGAAACTTGTCCGTGAAACTTGGTTCTGCCGCTACCACCTGGGCACCGCAACGAATTTCTTGGCAATTTCATACTTCATGACTAACGTTCTCGGCCGTTTCTTTCCGCACTCCTTCAGGAGATTTGACAATCTGGTGATTCTCCCCTAGAACCCAACGTGTGCACGACGCTCAAGAGCTAAATGACGCTTGCGTTCAGGAGCTGATCGACCGCCAACTGCCTGATGGTGGTTGGCCTTTCAGCGCAGGTACGGCGCAATCGGCCGTCGAACCCACGGCCTTGGTCCTCTTAGCGCTGCCGTCCAATGCGGTCCGCGAACGGGGCGCAGCTTTCCGGTTTCTACTTCGCAGTCAGAACGCAAACGGCAGCTGGCCAGCCTTCACCGGTGACGACGCAGAAGGGTCTGGACTTACGGGGCTTGCTCTCCTCGCTGTTGACCGCTGTGGTGTCCAAGGGATAGCGGGCCATAGAGCCGTTGGGTGGCTCCTACAAACGAAAGGCTGGGAGTCACATTGGCTATGGAAATGGAAGTTTCGAACCAGCGATCGTCGCGTCCGCTTTAATCCTGACAAGTTTGGCTGGCCCTGGATCCCGGAGACGGTTAGCTGGGTGGTTCCGACTGCCTATTCACTCCTGGCCCTGAAGTATGTCCGTGGCAGTTCACAACAGGACTTCCTACAGCTTCGTATCCGGCGCGGCGTAGAAATGCTGTACGACCGAATTTGCCCTGACGGAGGTTGGAACGCTGGCAACGGCCTGGTGTACGGATCTCCGCTCGCCCCTCATCCCGATGCAACGGCCCTAGCTCTTCTCTCTCTATTGAGTGAGCCTCCGAACGATCTCATAATGGCGAGCCTTACCTGGCTCGAACAACGCGCCGAGACTTGCTTCGCCGCTTGGAGCCTTGCCTGGACGATCCTCGCCCTCGACGCCTTCAGGCGCCCCGCGGAACTGTTGACTCTCCGGCTCTGCTCTCTTGTTGATCCCGTCAAGGTTAAGGATTGTGCGACTCTCGCCGTCGTTTTGCTCGCGATCCGTCGTGCCGCGGGGGGCAGCGCATTTCGAGTGGCTCATGAAACCTGATCGAAGGACATTCTTGACCGCCTCGCTTGGCCTTGCTGCCAGCGCCTCCACTAACGCACTGCTGAACCGTCCCAAGTACCACGCGACTCGGAGGCAGCCGCGCTCCCGCGTTGCGATTCTCAGGGCTGAATCCTATTCTCACAACCTGGAAAATATGCTGTATTCCGGGTTGGAGCTATTTCACCTGGACCTTCGTGGGAAGACTGTCCTACTCAAACCGAACCTCGTCGATTACATACCCGGCAACCACATCAACACTCATCCTCTCCTGGTCACCGCTGCGGTCGAGTGCTTCCGCCGCCTCGGCGCAAAGATCGTGCTGGTGGGCGAAGGCCCTGGCCACCAGAGAGACACGGAGCTAGTCCTAGTCGAGAGCGGCTTCAGGGAAGAACTGCGGCAAGCGAAAGTTCCTTTTGTTGACCTAAATCGCGACGATTTGGTTTTGACACCCCTGCTTGCGACTTATTCAGGCACGCAACGGCTTTGGCTGCCGCGGACCGCGCTGGAGGCCGACTTCGTCGTTTCCATGCCCAAAGTGAAGACGCACCACTGGTCGGGAGTCACTCTCAGCATGAAAAACATGTTCGGGGTTGTACCAGGAGCGAAGTACGGCTGGCCAAAGAACATTCTTCATTGGAAAGGAATTCAGGAAAGCATCCTGGATGTGTGTGCCACAGTGCCGATTCATTTCGTGATTGCCGATGCAATTGTGGCAATGGAAGGAAACGGACCGCTGAACGGACATCCGCGGCCACTCAACCGACTTGTCCTGGCCGATGATCCGGTGGCGGCGGATGCCACCTGTGCGAGGCTGATGGGACTTGACGCGACCAGGATCACGCACGTTCGAATCGGAGCGCAGTTTCTCGGTAACGCCTCTACCGGACGGATCGATCAGGTCGCGGAGGCAGTGCGCGCGCCAGCCAATCCGTTTGAGGTAGTCCCTGAATTTGAGCATCTACGCGTGACGGGTTCCGCCCAACGAGATTCCTGACATGAAAGTCACCACAAAAAAGACAGCGGATTGTTCCCCGCGAGCCACGACGCTTGCTGCAGAAACGGATGGAACGAGCGGTCCTGAGCGAGCGAAGGTCGTCTTCGAAAAGCACACTCGCTCGAGGCTTCCGTCTACGCTCGAGGGAAGCGCCGCTTTGAGTTACGCGGACATCGGCTTCTTTTTCTTTTTCGTCTTTTTCCTAGCCATGATGTGCCGCATTGGAGTTCGCCTGCAAGTACTCAGTCAGACCAGGCTCGGCAAGCCGGCTGTCCCCTTCCAGATCACGCTTTCCTTGTCTCTAATCAGCTCGTTGTATGCAATCGTACGGCTCCCGCACGGACGCGGTGTCTGGACGTTTCTGGGATGATGTTGTCGCCTTGTTGGGAGGAATCGGCCTTGGGATTGTGGTCGACCTCATTGCCCATGCCACGACTCCAACCACTCGCGTGATCCACCTATGGAACTTGATTTTACTCGACGGGTTGCTCGGACCAATTATCGAAGGGTCTTTTTTTCGTGGTTGCTTGCTTCCTGTCGTTGCCCGCACGACTGGGCCGGCTATCAGCCTCGCAGTCACGGGGCACTCTTCGCAACACTCCACGCGATCAGCACGTTGTGCAGTGGCTTTGCTTCTTGGTCACGGGGATCGCGTTTGGATGGATCCGAATCAAATTGGGCTCTACCGCGGCATCGACTCTGATGCACGCGATATACAATGCGACTCTGTTCTTGTGCCAAGCCTCGTAGACGACAGAGGCGGCCTGAATTGGTCCAGATGAGTCTGCGAGGCGTCAGTTCACCGCGACGCGCCTTCTTTGTCCCACTTGAACCTGTTATCGATTCTCTGTAGCCTCGGGAAGCTCACGCCGTTCGGCGCCCGATTTCCAAAGTGGCGGGTGCAACGTGCAATCGATCAAATGAAGACAGCGAAGTTTCCCAATCTCGAAAGAAGAGTCGGGCACAGTGCCAATCGTCGAGCCCATCGGCAACTACTGCGGGTTCCCTGGGACCGCTTCCGCAAAGCGTACGAGGAATACACCCGTTGGCAGGCATTCGTGCTCTGGGCCCGCGCCATTGTTGAATTGGAAGGTAGTACTCCTTCCTGGCTTGAAGCAATTCTGCGAAAGCGTTGTCCAGGATTCACGGAAGAAGTAGCTCGGTCAGAGAAGCCGGAACTGCTGGGTCTCCAATTGCTTCCTTGGGTTCAGAACCAAGTCTTCGGGTCTGCAAAACAGGCGGGCTGGCTCGATGCGCTCGTGTTCTATGGATTCCGCGACACCCGCTCCCAGGGATACTGGACGTATTGGGAACATTGCGACAGCGAATGGAAGAAACGACGGCCAGCGGCAACTCCCACCTTTGTTCAGTGGCGGCGTTCAGCCTTGAACTGGAAACTCCAAGGCGATATCAGCTATGCCGCAGTAGCGAAGGCCGTTGAGAGATTCATCGACTTCGAGGCGCTCGTTTACTGGTTGCGCCCACTCTATAAAGGGGCGAAGATCCAATTGCCGCCGCATGTTGCCCTTGAATTGCGTCAAGAATCTCCCAGTTTGCTTACATTTGTGCATAGAGAGACTTCAGGCGCTTACGAAGATAAATCGAGGCGTTGGCAACGCCTGTTCAACTGGGGCAAGGGTCATGTTCTATCGCATGCGAAAAAGGATGGATGGCTTGAGTGTGTCCTGCTGCAGGCGCGCATTCATCCTCGCCACGTGCGCATGGCGGATTACGCTGCGCTCTGCCGCAAATCTCGGCTAGGAAACACTTCGTCTCCTTATCCATCTTTACGCCAATGGCAAACAGATATGGAAGGTTATGTCCGAGCAAGTCGGAAGTGAGGCTTATTAGAGGGTTTTTCGCTGCGAGGAGGAACGAGAAGCCGTGTCCGAAGCTTGGGAAGCTTTAAGTAAAACTCTGAAAGCGCTTGAATTGGTGGCACTTCAGCAGATTTGCAGAGCCTTTTAGTTGGAAAATGAATGGAAAATGAGGCCATGAGGGGCACGCACTCAGGCATCCGTTCATTTTTCGCTCTGATGCCCCAGAATTTCGTGCCGATTTGATGCCTGATTATTCAGCGCGACGAGCGACTTACGTTGGCGCGGAGCCAACGGGTGAACAAAGCCTCGTCAATAGTTCCGGCGGCAAGTCCTAGAACGGCTTGCGTGGCATCTTCTTCAGTTGCCGTAAAACAATGGCCATTTAGTTCGAGGAAGAGTACGCCCACAACAAAAGCAGTTCGCTTGTTCCCGTTGACAAAAGGACGGTTGCGGACTATTCCCACTGTATACGCGGCCGCCATGTCAATGGCGTCAGGAGCGTCACCGTGCGCGTGAAGTTGTTGAGGACGAGCAAGAGCGGACTGAAGGAGCCCTACGTTCCGGACTCCGGCAGCACCACCATTGAGCGCCAGAAGCCGATCATGGAACGCTAGAGCATCGCGCTCGTCAATCCAGACAGGTTCTCTCACTTGGCGAGCGAATGGAGGGTGTTCCGATAGCGGTCAATGATGTTCCCGGCCTTCCTCATTTTTTTCTCGAAGGCAGGATCGTAGGGTGTTAGTTGATAGGCGCCATTCGGCCCCTCGATCAGAAAGAGGCGATCGCCCTCGTCCGCGTGCAGCCGGCTGACGGCTTCCTTTGGCAGGACCACGCCCAGTGAGTTCCCGATCTTACGAACTTTGAGTTCCAGCATGCCGCTCACCTCCTCACACGATCATGTTATAACAATTGTATCAACCTGAATCTGCAATTGCAAGGAGGGGTGGGACGCTGAACCTGTCCCGCTAGAATTGCCGTTTCTTCGGAAGTTGCATTGTTCGAGTTGCTCCGAACGGACAAATTGAGCGCGTGATAGAAATGCCAGCACAGAATATAACCACATGCACATTCGGGGCCCCGATCTCACGACTCTGTATGTGACCAGCGCATCCGCCGAGGCTCCCCGCGGAGATCGCTTGGCTGGGAGCCTGTTCGCGATTCAAACAAAAATAAAGGGACAGCCAGAGAATTGCTTCCGCTTTTTCGGTGACAAATAGTCGGTGCAGCTTGGCGCGGTGACTTCCGTTGAAGAACGATGAGTTCGACGGCATCGGGCGCCACTCCGCTGGGTACATTATTGCAAGGAGCGGAGTCCGTCAGTAGTAGTGTTTTGAATGAACACAGGAATGCCAAAATGTGCGAGTAACAAAGATGCGAAAATACCTTCATAGGTTGTCATGCGCACAGTAAAACGCTAATCTAGCGCAGCTCAAAAACCTAATCCCGAACATACTTCGCTTGACGCAGGGCTTCATTCTAAAAGTGGATACCCTGCACTCGCTCAAAAGGGGGCACGAGTATAAGCCATTGAAAATTACTCGACTCAAGACAGCGGTCGTAGAAGCAAATTTTGACTGGACATTTGTGCGCGTCGAGACTGACGAGGGAATCAGCGGTCTCGGTGAGTGTTTTTTTGCGCCAGGCCTTACATCGATTTTGCGCTCGCTCGAGTCGCTACTCCTTGGTGAAGACCCTCGAGACGTTCATCGCCTGTTTCGCAAACTTCGGTT
>Ga0210383_10003571_pt1 | contig 13903 bp, 20 predicted proteins | sample IncBWC14OmetaG_FD_160072 | JGI IMG/M metagenome (GOLD analysis project Ga0210383, IMG submission 160072) | Forest soil microbial communities from Barre Woods Harvard Forest LTER site, Petersham, Massachusetts, United States - Inc-BW-C-14-O ...
AATTAAGAGAAAGTGTCGCCTTGATCATCTTAATCATCTTATATCCATGTTAAGACGACCAAGAGGGATCAAGTCGAACTGAGTTTTCCTGATGTAAGCCTTAACAAAATTTTCAGTTGAACGTAAGGGTTAAGTTAAGGGTGTTTTAAGGCTTAACTTAAATTAAGGATTAAGGCTTAGGTCCAACACTGAAAGGCCAAGGATTCCGTTGAACTTGATTACGGGATTGGCCTGTGACCCTGAATTGGACCCGGAGTTGTTAGGCATAGCAATTGGGTAATCACGGGAAGAACGATCTGCTTGGATGACTCGGTTGGACTGAATGGTTGAACTTGGTTTACAAGAGTCGGAATCGTAGTAGACGTTCAAATTCAAGTTGAAAGTGGAGATTAGAAAAGGGACTCGGAATAGCCCGGAAACCCTTGGACTCGGACTTCAAAACACATCAGTGGCCCTTCATTCAAGTACTCAGGCTGGTGCCAGTCCACTAGTAATGGATGTGCATTTGACCCAAGTTTTTGTTACGGAAGTAGCGGATTGGACATCATATGCCGGGGTATGTGCATGTTTAACTCGTCTGGTGAGACTTTACTTTTTGCCAGTGACAGGCTATAAACATTCTGTACGTGCTTACCCAGCTACCCCCTTCAGTTCTGATGTCTCAATCACCGGGCATCATTAAAGCGATCAAAGACTCGGAAACCGGTGACTGCCTCCCGTCCAAAGAAATCTAAACGTGTGCTACCCAGAATCTATGGATATGCCCTTCGAGCTGGATTGGCTATACGAATACGGCATCAAGCATGGGTTCGCCGATCTCAGCACAGTCTGGCAAGTGGCTGAAAGCCAACGTTGTCTTTGATGCCCTCCAGCAAATATTGTACAAATCAGGTTTTTCGGCACTCCATGGTATCAAAGTGCCTGAAGGGAATAGCTATCGTATCGTGAATGCTGCCAGTGCGGCCGTGGCCCATAATAAGACACGGAGGGGCTGGCACTGGCTACACCGGAGAGGAGCAACGGGCTATGGAGACGGATTGTCAGCCGTCTTGGCTACGATGTGTATTGAAGAGGTGGGATTTGTGGTCATTCATTGACGGTTAGAAATCGTGGTCAGTCGTTGGACAAGTTTAATCTACAAATCTCAGCTAACAGAAATGGGGCACAGGACCTCTCACTCGCGCTCCTCGTCTTATAAGCAGTCACGATATTGTCCCTTTTGCGCTCGCGAATAGTGCCAAACGAGACGCAGTTGATGCTTATACCGTTAGTGCGACAACCGGTGTCACTATGACCTACGCATCACCATCGACAACGACATCCGAGTGGGTCTCTGGTATGCAGTCACCTTCACAGTAGGTCAACCCACGTTCAAGCTTATTGTCGAGCGTATCAAGCGTGCAGACCCCGTTGTGATGGCATATGATATCGAGACTACCAAGGCCCCGCTTAAATTTCCTGATCAGGCCATTGACCAAGTTATGATGATTTCATACATGGTTGACGGTCAAGACCAATCGGGATATTGTGATCGAGGATATTGAAGACTTCGAGTATACACCCAAACCTGGCTATGAAGGTCTCTTCATAATATTTAATGAACCTGACGAGGTGCATATTCTTTCATACACCCTTTATCGCCTCAACTAATGTCCCATTTACAGGCTGCCGTCATCACTTGTTTCTTCTCGCACATCCAGGATGTAAAACCAACGGTACTGGCCTCATTCAATAGCGACTTTTTCGATTTCCCTTTCCTTGACGCACGTTCAAAAGCCAACGGCAACGGAATCAATATGTTTCTCGAAACGGCCTTTGCAAAAGATTCCGAAGACGAGTATCAAAGCAGGACGTGTGTGCTCATGGATTGTTTCCGCTCTGTCAAGTGCGATTCCTACCTGCCCCAGGGAGGGGTTGAAGGCGGTGACCACAACAAAGCTTGGCTATCACCCCATCGAACTTGACCCTGAACTCATGATGCCGTGAGTGGTCGGTAAATCGCAGGTCTTTGTAATTGGATCTTGATGACTTCTTTCTCTCTGTTAGGTATGTGATGGAGCTGCCTCAGGTCTTAGCGCAATACTCGGTTTCGGACTAGTTCTTCGAACACCCGACACATCGGCGGTGCTTGGGACATTGTGTTTCTGCCCTACCCATCCCGGTATGGATCTACCAACAGCCGGTCCAGACGTTTAAGGGATCAACCAAGCGGGTCAAATACGGATACGCATTGCGTAACCTTTCTTTACTTCTGAGCACATTTATTCTACAGGAACTCGTGTTTGAACTTTGGCGTTCGACGAGACAACATCCGCCATCATCTCTGGCGATAACGAGCACCTTCCTGCATCTTTTTCGTGCATGTGAATCCTCAAACGGAGTCACCTTGAATAACATGCCCTTGCCTCCTTACACACACCTAGCTCACTACGACCCTCAAAGTCAGTGCCCTCGTGCTCGACTTATATTGGTGGACCCCGCTTAATGTGGATGGTGGAGTGGAGACGGGGCTGTGCTAGTGGAGTGGGCTCAAGAGTCGCGGTCAAAGGTGTGTCGGACTGTCTTGGAACCGTCACTCGAACTAGACAACCGGTGACCGAAACCTGCGAGCCCCGAAACCCGCGACCCGCGGTGAGGCTACCACTGCTGTCAACTATCCCCGAAATCCGCCCATCTCCTACGCGAAGTCGCTGCCAATGCAATGCAACCAGATCTGCAGAGTTTAGTACTACTCGATTGATTTATTTTCCAGGCCGCAGCCAAACAGCATCATGATTATATTTGGTATCTGCCAAATTCGGAGGGTAAGGCCTAGATTCTGAGCTAACACCACTCAAATGGTTTCTCACACCAAAACCCCCGAATCGACGGCCTCAATTGCCTACTCAGATCGTCGATCAATCGTGGCATTATCATCATGATGATCATTTACTCTAGTAACTACCATCCGAATGACAAACTCACTAGCACCAACTTTCTTGATCCCCGAAAACTCAGGGATCAGCCAGACCAAGGGGGACATGAGCAGGATCATCGGGTTTATCAAGTACACGTGAGAACGGCATAGCTGATGTGGGTTGTAACCAGTTCTTGTCGTCGTACTGGGCAAAAGGAGGAGAGTCGATCATATGGAACGTGTAAGCGAAGCGGGTATGCGGACTGGTGTTACGCTGTGATTTGTGAAGTACGGTGCCATGGATTAAAACCAAGTCACCTAATAGTTAGGAAGAGGCTCAGACAACAATCAAAGAAGTACGGTGGTGCAGTCGGGAGCCATACCTGGTGCACATGTCTCTAAAATATACTTCCCTTTTGGCTCTTCGGCAAATTTCTTCTCGACTTCAGGAGGTAAAAGGCGCTCGAACCCAGTCCCGCCGCCCGGAAGGCGGACGAAACGCTTGGTGAGGGGAGTGGTGAGGTGTGAGCCAGGAAGGAAGGACAAGGCTCCATTCTCTGGTGTACACTTTTCTAATGCAATCCAGAATCCTAGGGCGGTTGGGGGACTTGTATACTAAGAGCCTGTGATGGGTTAATTGCATAGTTGAAAAGAGACGGTTACTAACCAGGAATGTTCTGAATTAACGCGGATACATAAGCTTGGCTATGACGAATCCAACCCATGCTGAATACTGTAGAGAAGACGTACGAATCATTGTGTTCAGGCACTGAGATTTTTTTAGTTTAGGATTGCGATATCTTGGAGGGACTCCTAACCTTCACCACCAATGTGAGTTTGCTTGGTTATTACCATGGATTGGAGAGCTGACAGATATACAGCCAGATTAATATTGAGCCTACTGGTGAATTGACGGGGGCGTCACGGTGCAGCTCACCGACGGGATCGCGGTGGAACTTCAGATCACGAACTAGTGATTTCAACCGTTCATTCTCCAGCGTCACCTTGCGAAATACAGGATCAAGCTCGTGAAGCGCTGCAAAGAATGGTGGTCTCCAACCTGATACTACGAACTCATCCTGAAGTACACTCACCGTGGCCAATCTTGTTCACAGCCTTCTGCTTCTCCCTCGTCAGGTTCCCATTCTCGTCCACAGCATCTTCCTCGATGAAATACCGGCTGAACTGCAAGGATCAGCAATTGACAGACGCAGACGGGGAACAATCTTGCATTTTGTCACCCGACATAAGAAAATACTCGTTCCCAACATGGTTCCTGTCACTGGTGGTGAATTTGGTCTGGCGGCGATTGGAGGTGTCAAGGTTATCTCAAGTTGGCTTCGGAGGATTGGACCATCGGGCTTACAAGGGGGTGGTCGTCAAGGTTGAAGTCATCTAGCAATTGTTTGGAGCGGGTGAGGAGTGCTTCGGTTTCGACTTGTTTGAGAAAGCCCGGGACCAGAAGGTATCTGAGATCATGATGGATCTACATTTTACGCAAGCACTGCAATGCAAACTCACCCATCCCGGTGAAACTAGCTGAGAATGTCAAAGGCAAGATACCAACAGGGAAGGACAGACGAACTTTATCAATTTGCTGTTCTGTTAGATATTCCAACATGGTACGGTGTTGAAGACCGTCAGTATTTTCAAGTTACATGTGGCCGCCACTACTATGTATAACTTTAAGATGGGCTTGCCATTTATCTGATAAGATCTGGATCGTCTCATTTCACTATGTACAATAACCACAAATGAAGAGAAGGAAAAACGAAGAGAAGGCAACGTGAATAACGGGGAGACTAATGCAAAATTCCACGCCATTGCAGTTACTCTGCTCCGGTAGGCTGCACAACAGTATCAAGGGTCTCCCCATTCGCAAGCTGCTGGATAAAATGGTCGATCTTGGCTTTGTGAATACGGTGATGCTCCTGCCACCCTTTCCAAGGATGATGAGGATGCTGTTGGTACCATCAAGGGATTAGCATGGAGATGAAAGGTGGTCAGTGAAAATGGTAACGTGCCATTCGCCCAAAGGCCTGGAATATCTTATCAGAAGTTCCTTCGGGTTTGTTGCAAAAGTATTTGGCAAGCAGAATGTCATCGTCTCGACTATACCGCATCTTCTTGTCCGGAGGCTGAGGAAGCGGGTCGTCTGACTCGGCGCGGTTGAGCTCGTGTTTATGTCTACGCCAAAACTTCATCCATGATGCGCGCGAGTGGTGAGGCGCCTATATGAGGTTGATATAAGGCTAACAAGTGGATACAAACACTAGAGCAACGAACCTTCAGGGCCACATCCTTCCAGAACGCGACCATATCAAGCCTTCCTTGTAACCTAAATATGTAAAACAATGGTCAGCACACGCTTGCCGAAAATCTATACACCGAGCAATTACTTTCGATATTCCATGAACCGCACCAAGAAGGCAACATCCTCGTCCGTGAATGCAACCCCTTTACCTGTCGTACTCCGGAACAAGGCTCTTGGCGGAGTTGGAGAGTGGTTTCGCGGTTGACTAACGTCAACTTGTACTCGTTGCTGGGCCGCTGCGATTGTTCCAGGACCAGGACCCGCATGGATAACCTCGTCCTCTATGTCTTGGTCACCTTCTGGGTTTGGGGAGATTGACCGATCGGGATTCATCGTGTAGCCGCCCAAGCGGATTTGATGTTTGTTACAATATCGACGCCAGGAATAGAAACTGTGGTCAAATGTTAGGTTAGGGTTGCTACGAAGACGTACAGGGCGTACGTATGATGTGGAGCCTAAAAAAAGGTCATGAGTGAAAATAAGATCAGTCAAGAGATAGTATTTGCCTTGATGGCGATTCTCTCGCAAATTTCACGCAAGCTATGGGCGGTAAACTTGAGACTACGTCAACTGTTACAGATGTGCTGTGCTGACCTGAGAACTAAACCCTGCTCTTGACAGTAATCAATGTATTTCTTGAGGTACAGGACATCGTCAGATGTGAATAAATTCCCGCCATACGTGCTTTTGATCACACGGGTGGGAGGGGTTGGGGAACGGGCAGGGGGGTTACGATTTAGAACTAACGTGGACGCCGGTGCAGCGGGGGTCGACTGCTTACGCAAACATAACAAGTGAATAAGTTCGCGAACATATATAACAAACATAACCAACCTGCATGCGAGTACGTTTACGTCCACGAGGTTTATCAGCTGCGTCGGGAATTGTTGAAGAGCCTGCATTCGTCGACGAAGTAGGATCATCAATGAAATTCGTAGACTGGTCATATGTGTGATCGTACTAGAATACGACCTTAATCTCAAAGGAATCATATTCAATGGCAGCAAATCTGGACTCACAGAAGGATTATAATAGTCACTTGTACCTCCCACCCAACTCGTCTGATCATCCCGATATCGATAGTCATATCCTGTAGTTGCCGTCCCCCCCATAGCATCCGCAGGGTGGGGAGCATGATCGTACCCATCCCAAGCATCTTCACGATAGGCCTGGGCGCGATGGAGAATATGTGGTTGCGGAGGAGCAATATGGGTTTGCTGCGGCGCGATCCCGTTGGGAGCCTGCCATGTTTGAGGTGGAGCAGCGGTTGCTGGATGCATAACACGGGGAGGCCCATGGAGGGTTGGGCCGTATACTTGGTAAGGGAAGGGATTTTGAGCGTGAACTAGTGGATCAACTGAGGGAATTGCTGGGGGGTGCATAGATTGTGGGTGTACAGGTAAAGTATGTGCGGATTGTATTTGTCGGGGAATTTGGTCCACTTGCATACCCTGCCGCCCTCGTCTCCTGGTAGGAGTCTGGGTTACAACCGCTGCGGACGTTGGCCCTACAGACTGGATTTCTGTCGCGGATGGTGTCATCCTGATTGTGGGAGATGAATGGACCGTAGGAAACTCTGTAGCGGATTGACGTACGATTCATTCCCAGTGACTTTGCAACCGGCCCAATTACTATGAAATGTCTGCAATTGTCCTGCTTTCACACATTCATGAATCCACCGTGCATTGAGAACGATCTTCCCCTTTTTGCCGGCATACTGTCGGTACAGGTTTTGGCCAGATGACTTATGTGGATCAACTGCAAATGCAGGTCAGTGACATGAGTCTCCAGGCTAGATACGAGGAGGGAATATTGCATCCTACAAGTAACATGCAATAAAAGGCGAGCGATAGCAAACGTCTTCTCAAAGCCCTGGATCTAGGAAAATATGGAACGCACCAAGAATATAGGGGACTCCGCTGTAACCTGGAGATATAGTGCCTCCAAATTTCTAAAAGCAAAGCATCAATATTCTGCAGTGGATTCCATGAAAATCGCAATGGCAGCGTGCACCAAAAGTGCACCCTCAACAGTACTGTGATCTCTCCACGTCGCCAAGCCATTTGCTCATACTCCGGTTGACTTCCGCAACTGTGCGACGCGACTCACTGAAATCAACTCCACAAGAACATCCCGGTCTTCCACATCCTTCTCTATGTATATCGCCAGTGGCGTTCCCAGCATTGGATCAAGGAATAATTCCTCATTAACATTGCCATTATTATCGCTTTCCGAGACAGAGGGATGGGAGACAGCATTTTGGTCGATCTGAGCGCGTCGGGTAGAAGAACGAGCTGGTGCCATGGGTCTTGGCCGAGAGCAGATAATCTGCACGTTATGGTGGTTGGAGTCCTGATACTGGTACCCCAAAACAAGGTTCACCCGGCTTTCAGTCGGAGCTTGAATTTAAATTCATTGTTCTATTAATAATCTCCGCCATGGGTGTCGTATAGTCTTGAAATGGTCAAAAGGCGCCCAAGGCGTGTCCCGACTTCGAAATCTTTAGGCCCTGAAAAAAAACTCCACGTAGTAGCCGTTGGTTGAAATCTTTAACGTAATCAAATTATGCCCAATAAATATATATTATTATATATCCCGGACCTGAGTAGACCTTAGTGTCCCGGTTCCGATTTTCGGTACCCACTTACTTGGCGCTTAAGACCCTTCACGAGCTTTTACTCGATCGAGAAGGTTCCCATCACATACTCGTTCGTCGTTCGTCGTCAATTGCGTGGGCGTGAGATCAAGTACACAGTCTTTCATCAATGGTCAATTTCCCGAGTTCCGACACAAATATAATGTTCGTGATCCCGAATGCCGTGCCTTGATCTCACGCACAGGCTATGACCAATTAACGAGCGACGAACGACGAACGAGTAATTGAGTCGCCCTAATACTGCTCTCGTCAACTAATTTAACTTTAAATGAGTTAAATTTCATCATTGATTTGAACAAGATTATCCGCAAAGACATTTTTCTCATCGCTCTTCTCCGGTTATGTCTATCCTCCGTCTCGGCTCCACCATCTTCCATATCGAGCTTAGGCACCGTACCCGACACTGCCCGGACGGCAAACCTTGCTGGCCATGGCTGTGATCACCTACGTACCTCTGTTCACACAGTCTCCTACCTGGCTTTCCTAGCGTGCGTACTTGTCCTCTTATTTTACCACTCTGTTATTGATAGTTGCTACCCGAAGACACCCGAAGGATATATGCAGAGCTGAATTCACGAGATTCGGAGATAAAATGACATCAAAATGAATGCGATGAACTGGCTGAGATTACGACGGTCTTCATTCAGGCTGATTCAGCTCCAAATTGGCCCATTTGCATGTCCAAAACTACCGATTTATCGTATCATCGTGCTGGAATATATGGCATATAATATGTCGCGTGCACTTCTTTGATATATCTTGCGTATGCTCGAAACGTAAGGCACATTCCACAACTGGGTCCTGGTCCGGAGGAAGAGATCCGGTGAGTGGCCCCAGGTGGCTATGATGTTAGTTCTTAATATAGATCTGTTCTACTCGGTGTCGAGTCGGGGGTACATTCACCCGTTCAACCCGGTGAATCATTGAGTGCGAGTCTGGCGTTCAATGGTTATGAAAGTAGACGACGAATAATTATAACTAGAGGTCGACATGGAGACATGAAACATGAAACAAACTTGATAGCTTGAAGTTGAATGGCGCCCATGGACTGGGATGGACCAGCAGCATATATTCTGCTTTCGATCTCCGCGAACCCGGACATGATTGTTTGACTGAGCCGTCCGACTTCGTCCTTGATCATCACAGCTACTGATCACGGACATATGGAGGAATATATAGTGATCCGTTGGAGCTGTAGAGCGCAGTCATAGTTCCTGATCACACACGATGAATGATGCTTGGATGCGGGACTCCGTATACATTTTAGGGCTAGAGCGATCAAAGTATTGAAGTGTTAAAACTTGACTTTGCAACGACTGTGTACGTACTATAATCAGTACATATAAGAGAAGTTACTAATTTCAGGAACGAAATTCTCAGGGGATGGAAGTCATAACCCAAACAGATCTTGGAATCTGACCAGAGGTAAAACGTCGGGTTATGACGAAATTTGGAAGATATTACTGTCAATTCTGCAAGACCGGATAAAAATCAAGCTAGGTCATACATAAAATGGGGCAATAGAGGCATATGTCATAGAGATTTAACTGATTAGATACGTACGCAGAGGGCGAACCGATGAAACATCTGATCCCACTCTGGATTTGGGGGAGGTTCACCTCACAGAAGATCATGTGGGTCGACAAACACAACGGTGGCTGTTGGTGGCACAGTGGCAGCATTGCCACCCGCCACAGCAGAACGAGAGTGGGCTTGTGAGGATGGACAGTGGGTCAGACAATAGCGACTGGATGAGAGAAAAATAAGAAGATCAAGGGCATTTTCTGAATAGAAGTGGTTGCTTGTTTTGATTTAGCGGAGATTGAAAATCCTGTTACACACGCTACAGGAGTTGCTCTCACCGCCTAACGACTGTTAACTCTCTCGCCTCCTCTCTTCCCCTTTCTGCCCTTCCCTCCTCTGTCAGCATGGCTTCCGTCGCTGGCCGCAAAAAATCCATAGTCTCTAGCGCTGGCATTCAGATCGACACCCCTGTCGCACAAAACACTCTTCTCAATCAATCTGCCTCACAATCAACCTCTCTCTATCAACAATGTTCCTCCCTCCGTTCTCGTCTAATGCGCATTCGTGGTTTTCCAGACTACTTTGCACTCGCCTCTCCGCCTGACTCGCGCCAATCAACCGATACTGTCACACAGCTCTGGGACCTGTTCTCCTACGGCATTCCCTTATGCTATATTTTTGATCAACTCCCCGACGAAGGGGGGTTCAACAAAATCAACAATTCTGAATTCGATCCAGAGAAATACGAAGCCAACCCTGATCGTGCAAAGAAGCATGCGATTGCCCTCTTTGCCATGCAGATACGCACCCCAAAGGTAGAACAGACTATCCCTGGGTGCGAGCTCTTCACTGTAACAGACTTGTGGGATCGCAATTCTACCGATGGTCTCGTCAAGGTGCGTATCACTTCATAATAGCGTTATCACACAGTCGGCCTCATGTTCGAGATGCTAGGTAATCAACACAGTAACTGCGATAGTCAACTATCTGCCCCCCGATGCCTTCGACCAGTCTCCCCCTTCCCCTCCATCCCTCGCCTCACCACAAGATCCCTCTGATTCCCCCACATCCGACGCAACATCATCCATCGCTCCCGCAAACGCACAGGACGCCGCTCGGAATAACATCATCCGTGAAATGGTAGAGACCGAACGCAAATACGTCCAAGATCTCGAGATCATGCAGGTACGTCTCTTGTTCTTCTTATCACAAGCGCTGTTTGTCTAATCTAGTCGTAGAAATACTCCAACGCCTTGTCGCAAAGTAACCTGATCGATCAAGATACAATCCACCTCCTCTTTCCCAACCTCAACAAACTGCTGAATTTCCAACGGAAGTTCCTTATTCGATTAGAGAGTACTGCAGAGTTACCATGGCAAGACCAGCGATGGGGTCAACATTTTCTTGAAAATGTACGTCACCTTTCATTCCCATGCACCGATCCGGTGTTCCCATTGTGTTTGCTCATTGTCTTGTTCCTCCTGTGTCCTCTCCATTTCACTTCCGTCTACGACATTTTGGGAACAATAGGAAACAGATTTTATCGTCTATGAGCCGTACTGCGCCAATTACACCATTGCGACGGAGCTGATGCTTGCAAATGAACAAAACCTCGTGGTGAGTTTGACTTCCGTTGACTTTTGCCACATGTTGACCTGACAACACAAATTGGCATTTCCCTTCGGTAATTTGCGTGCTTACCAAATATTTGTCAATAGGCTCTCAATCACCTGATCAACGTAAAAGGCGAACTACCGGCTTTCCTAATCAAGCCAATCCAGCGTGTCTGCAAGTATCCGCTACTCCTTGATGTATGTATACGTGATTTTTGAAGCGTACTTTCCTCATGTTTTGCGTCATTTAGTCACTCATCAAAGCAGCTTCAGCTGCTGACTATCCACATTATGACGAGTTGAAAATGGGATCAGCAGCTGCTAAGCGCATCACGGACAAGATCAACGAAGCTCAGCGTCGCGCTGAAAATGATCAAACCGTCAAAAGCCTGCAGCACCGCATCGATGACTGGAAAGGTCATCATCTCGAAAATTTCGGCGAGCTTTTACTGGACGACATCTTTGTTGTCACTAAATCTGACATCGACCGAGAATATCACGTTTTTCTCTTCGAGAAGATTATTCTATGTTGTAAGGAGGCACTTTCGCCCCTTCCCAATGGCAACAGGAAAGTCAACAAGAGTAATTCCATTCTCAAGAAACAGTCAGCACCCTCACCGTCGCCACTGCCGGGTGGTGTTGGTCAGCCTCAGAAGAAGAACACACCACTTCTGCTGAAGGGGCGAATCTTCTTGGGCAATGTTACGCAGGCCGTTCCTGTCTCGCCCAGGAACTCTACAGGTTTGAATTATTTCGCATGCCATATTGCCCTGTCTAACTCTGCAATTGACAGCTTCGTCCATTCCTACTCAATATCCACTCGCTGTTTGGTGGAAAGGGGACGACGACCTTGAATTTTTCACCCTTCGCTGTCGAAGAGAGGATCAGATGCGGCAATGGGAAGCCCAGATCAACCGCCTGATCAAGGAGGCTGCGGTGCGACGAGCATCAGATCGTGGAATGTCCAGAATTGCCCACAGCAATACCACCAATCTCGCCCAACCGACCCGGCAGGCTTCCACATCGTACTCTCACCACAATTCGACCTCCCATTCCGCTTATTTCGTTCCGAACCACTCCAATGGTCCAAATCGTCGCCCTAATCAGTATGGTAGTGATGAACAAGTCCCCAACGCAACGCCTAATGGATTGTACGGTAGTGGTCCTCAGGGTTACCCTCCTCATAACGGCTTCGAGGAAGACGCTGACGACGACGAGTTCGAGGACTATCCGCCTGCGAGCAACTACGGTTCGTCGGGTCGGGGGACACCGGTGGGATCACGAAGGGGTAACGCGATGAGTATGCCCCCCGAACGTGATGCCATTCCTGGTTACGATCGACCTCGAGCGCGGACAGCGGACACAAATGGCCTTCTTATGGCACAATGGAGAACCAACGGTCTGCCACCCCCACCTGCACCGTCTTCCTCCAGTGCATCGCGACCTGTCACCCCTCGGTTGAACTCGAACATGAGCACCGCAAGCTATGCGTCCGACACCAGCTTTGGTAACGGTGTCAAACCACGACAGCCATTGCGTAGTCAATTTAGCTCGACGAAACTTAAATCCGTTTACGACAGTGGAGACCTACGTAACAACAAGGCACCTACCCCTCCTGTCAACGTCAGTCCCTTACCCCCTATGAGCCGTTCACGCAGTGCCAGCCAGCCAAGCGCCTACGTTCCAAAAACCATCCCTCCGCCTTTGCCAACTGCAACACAGTGGAACCAGCGCTCCAACACGTCGATGGGCAACAACAAGCGAGGGAGTGGTTCCAGTCAGTCGACAGGCGACAGCTCAGAATATTCACCCAACAGCTCGTCACCCATCACTCCTTTCGGTTCCAGTGAATCGTCTTTGGGTGGAGTCGGTATCGGTGTTTCTCGTTCTCATACTTTCGAAAATGTTACGAATGGAAACAGTCATCACCACTTTCCGCCCCCTGTGAAAGTGAAGGTACATTTCCATGAAGATATCTTCGTCATCCAAGTATCTCGGACGACCGAGTACGATGAACTTGTCGAAAAAGTCGGCAGAAAGATACGTCTATGCGGTCCACGTCGTGACGATGGTCCATTGCGAGTCAAATACAAGGATGAAGATGGTGATATGGTGTCATTAGGATCGACCGAGGACGTGCAGATGGCTTTCGAGCAATATCGACCCGGCGGTCAGGTCACCCTCTTTGTGACATGACCCGCCCCTTCATCTCCGATTTACTTCTGTATATCATCACAACACGCCGTACTCGAACCCACATCGTACTCGACCCCATTTCCAAGAACGCAATCGTCCCTCGCATCTCATCACTTATTATTTTCAATTCAGGGGACATTCTGGAGACACTCATCGTCACACATTCGTTCCGTCATCTCTGTATTAATGGCCTTGTCCGCTACCACCATCCTTTTACTCTTTCTTACCAGCATTCTGAACTGTATCCCTTCAATTCCACCCCGGGTTGAAGAAGTTTAATTACTTTCGCTCCTTGTGAGCATAGTTCTCCGCATCTATCAGTCATCTATTTTACTCCTGGATTTTTCGCCCTGGCACGCTGTCTGCTAAAGGAGAATTCGTTTTTCTTATGTAACTTTTATTAGAGCAATGCTACATTCGTATGGAATCAAAATGTGTCATTAACAAGGATTGGAATACCAACAGTAGGCTTGTGAGGTAGATTGCCATTGCAATTTCATTTCATTGAATGATTGTCGGCCCAAAAAACTACACTTGCATTATTCACGTCTAAGCTACAGGCTTCATTGTTATTTCGATGCAAGGCATCCTTAAAAAGGTACAACTTGCGTGTACGTCTGTTGTTTTTACAAAGCATCAGGAGATATATCGCCAAGAGTGTTCAACTCGAAGGCGCTCATGTTGCTGAAGGCCGACTTGGCCTC
>Ga0210383_10003573_pt1 | contig 13897 bp, 11 predicted proteins | sample IncBWC14OmetaG_FD_160072 | JGI IMG/M metagenome (GOLD analysis project Ga0210383, IMG submission 160072) | Forest soil microbial communities from Barre Woods Harvard Forest LTER site, Petersham, Massachusetts, United States - Inc-BW-C-14-O ...
CGCTTGAGCAGCAGTGGGCGAATCTCAGCGGTCCACAGGAGATCCACAACCTCCTCATGGGTCAGAACGGAGTATGCCGATGAGCCGCCACTGCATATCAGCAGCATGAGAAGCGATGCCACCACGCGGACAGAAAACCGGCGCCATCCTTTAGGCATGGCGCCCGACGATATTGACTGCTGGCGCATAGCCTAAATGCGGCCGAGGACCAGGAGGATGATCACGATCAAAAGCACCAACCCTACGCCACCGGTCGGGGCATAACCCCATTCCCGGCTGTGCGACCACCGTGGCAACGCGCCAAAAAGCGCTAAGACCAAAATCACGATCAAAATTGTTCCAAGCATGTCTGCTCCTTGTGTTCTTTGTTCCGACAGAAATCCTTAATTACGGTTCAAAAAAGACGCGACTCTCAGATGACAACGATTACGACGCGGATGCCTGGATGGAACGGGTTATATAAAAAGTAGCCGCCATCGACGTAGTCGACGTAAACGTTATCGGTGTAGAGCCAGCCTGTTGGCCACGGCTGACTGAACCCGAACCAATAGCCACCGTACTGGAAGCGCGGATGGCCTTCGACAATCACAGGACGATTGATGACGAACACGTGCTCGCGGCCGAAATTGGCGCGGAAACGGTCGTCAGGAATGCGGCCGTGGCCGACATCGGCGTGCTGCACTTGCTGATCATGTTGGACGGTCTTCTCCTGCTGTGTGTTTTTGTCCTCTTGTTGAGCAGGCTTGTCCGCTTGCGTTTTTTTCTCCTCCTGCTGAGCCTTTTTCTCCTCTTGCTGAGCAGGCTTGTCCTGCTGCGCTTTCTTATCCTCTGGTTGAGCGTGTTCTTCTTGCTGCGCGTGGTCCTCCTGCGCGTAAGCGGGAGCGGCAGCTCCCAAGGTCAACGACAAAACTGCAGTACCAATAATTCCTGCTAGTTTCATGGGTCTTGCCTCCATTTACAGCTTTTGACATTCGTGCGTTATTGCGAGCTTCCTGTGTCTCTGGCGTCTGATCTTGTTTTCGATCAGATAGTGTTCCCAAACGGCCATCCCGTTACCCTTTTCCAACACGAATCGCCGAAAGCGAGTGGAACAATCCAAATACGTTCAACAGCCAAAGCACCACGGCAATGACGACCACACCATTCAGGATTGACTTGATGGATGACTGCATCGGAATGAACCGATTGACCAGCCACAAGAGAACACCCACCACGATAAGAACTTCCAGGAGTTGGATTAACGGCATAATCTTTGACCTTTCTTGTTTCCCAGTGCTAGCGCTGGCATCCGATGCGAGGAGTTGCCTGAATTTCTTTGAAAGTCACGTGCCGGGCTTTCCCACGGCATGCAAACGGGTGACGCATGCCAATTGGCTGGATGTGGCCGCATCGGTGTGACGGAGTGGGCACCTCACCCACAGCGGCCTAAGAGTGAGAGCTAAGAATTGGCGGTCGTCGCTCTCGCGACACACTCAGGAGAATAGAGAATGACAGATGCAGGCTTTCGTGTCTGAGCAAGATAGCTCACATGTGAAGAATTAGAGTGGACGCGGGGGCTCAAATCGCGGGCGCGTCGGCCCGTCCCACGTGACGAAGCATCAGCCGCGAGCGGTGGCAGCTTTCCGGGCGATGAGGTTGTAGCCTTTGGTTTTGGCGTCCGCCTCGATCGCGGCCAGTTGCGCTCGTCCCGCGGTTGTTTGCCCGATCTTCATTTCGATTTCAGCGAGCGCGAGACGCGCATCGAGTTCGATTCCCATGTAGCCCAACTCTCGCGATCTTGTGATGATAGCGGCGAGTTCCTTGTGTGCGGCGACGGAGGCGGCAACGTCTTTTCCGGCGGTCATCGTGCGTAACCTAAGAGATTTGGTACAGCACCATAAGAAGAACCCAGAATGCCCGTACTTCGGAGAAACTGAAATACAGTAGAGTATTTCGCCGGAACAATCAGGTTCGCCCTCACGTCCTCCCGCAGTGCGTGCTAGTGCACGCTCTTAAAATGTGGCTATTGGCGAGGTTCGGCATAACGGCGAGGAGGCGCAAGAATCACCGAGCCGCTGACCGCGATCGAAAATGTCTTCTCCAGGGATATGTCATCAAGGCCTTTAGCGCTGAACCGCACGGTGTAATTTCCGGCGGCGGTATAGGTATGAGCGAGGCTGGCGGCATTCGCGACTACTCCATCGCCGAAATCCCAATGGCTGGCGAGGACTGGGACTCCGTCTTTAGACACCGTGCTGGAGAGCTCAACCTCTTCCCCAATTCTTGCCTGAGACGGTACTTGGAAGGCAATCGAGGGTGCGGCCGGTGGTATAGAAGCATCGATAATTTTAATCAGCTTGACTGTGTGCGCGGGTTGATTATCCAGGCGGAGCGTTTCGTGGTCCATCACCAACGGCTGATCTTGCGCGAAAGAATCGGATAATTTGTATGAATTCCCGGCGAGGAGTTTTAAATCGGCAAACGTGAAAGTGTGAGAACTCGGCTGCTCGGTCCAGTTAAAGACTGCCAACATGGACTGACGCTGGTCTTGGTGCACCAGAAAAACGCTCGGTTGCTCATCCTTATCCGCATAACTCAGGAGATCTAGAGGCACGGCAGCGCGTCCCAGTTTCGCCATCGCGAGCAAATCAGGATTCTTGACCAATGCCACGCGGTCCGGGTCAGCCCCCAGGGTTGGGAGGTCGTCGCCAATTTCGAACATTCCTCCAGAAACTGCGGACAGAGTGATCGAGACCTGAGCGTCACTCAATGTAAGTGGAGCTTGAATAGTACGTTCTTCAATGAGCTGTCGGGAAACTGTGAACGCGTCCGGGTCAGAGACGAAAAAATTTCGATGCATATAATAACGCGCTGCAATGCCCGGCTCAGCCTCTTTACTGCGGAGAAATGCATGACCGGTATCCTGGGATATCCGGCCTTCGTCCACTAGACCAACTGGGTTCAACATCGGACTTCCATCTTTGTCGAGGAGCACATCTTCACCGACCGCCTGGCGAATAATCTCGAGCCCGATTCGCTGGGCTTCGAGTGCAGTTGTATTCGGGCGATGGTAATAGGCCTCGATTGCGGTATTGTCCATGAAGTCGAGCTTGATGTAGCGCGCGCCCCATTCCCGGGCCAGTGTTCGATAGGTCTGCCGGAGATATTCCTGGGCGTCGGGATGGGTGACGTCTAAGACGAACAGGCGTTCGCCCTCCACCTCTTCAGCCATTCCAATCGAAATCGGATCGCCATGTGCGTTGTGCAGCAGCCAATCTTTATGGTGCTCGTAAATCCAGGCCCGCTCGGCCACTTCAAAGGGAGCCGTCCAAATTCCCACCTTCAATCCCAACCGGCAAATGCGGTGAGTAAGATCCCACAAGCCACCGGGGAATTGAGAGGCATTGGGCGTAGCGTATTCGCCGCGAGCGTATCCGTAACCCAGGTCAAAATGAAAATAGTCGTAACCCAGATCCTTAAGATTTTCGGCCAGCCATTGAGCGTTCGTAAGCGCAGCGCCTTGGGTAATCTTCGTGTAATAGGCTGTCCAACTCCACCATCCCAGCATATTGTCTGGGCTGATGCGACTGTGATGCAGCGCTCGAATCGCGGCACCGTAGTTATCGAGTTGAGAGTGATAGTCTCTTCCGGCAGCAAACATCACGCGCTCCGAGGCTATCGATTCGCCTGCGGAAAGGGGAAGGTTTAATTCAATCAGGTTTTCCGCCGGCCCTTCTCGCAGGCCGGATTCATCATCGGTTGCTTGTATCTCAGTGGTTCCGGTCGAATCCACTGTGTATGAACCAATTCTGGGGCCCTCCGATGATGAAGATTGCGTCTGCAAATGAATGATGGTGAGGAATCGGCTGGAAGTGAGAGCTCCAACAAATAGGCTCTCCTTACTCTCCCGGTTGTAAATAAGTTGGCTACCTACGGCCCGGTGCATGCCCTTGTGAGCTTTTCCTAAATCGTAAATCTGCAACGGCGGCCAATCCTCGCTGAAGCTGTCCGAGAGAACTCGGTCGCTCTTTTCGGCGCCGCCGAGATCGATAATTTTGTCGCCGACAGCCTCGACGCTTCGGATACTTTGGATCGTTAGCGGCTTGCCTGTTTGATTTTGTACTTCAGTCTCGATGACACCAAAAGCTCTCCCGTCATAGATTTGCAATATATAGGCGAGATCGGGCAGATGCGAAAGTCCCGACGAAATAACCGTTATTTTCTTGCCGTGCCCAAGACCATCCTCAAAATTCGATTGTGATATCTCGTGTTTCGGATAATCCGTCGATTTAATCCACTTGTGATCGATCTCCGCAGCTGCCCTTGCGTGAATGATGCTGTGTCCGCCGACCCCTGTTTGTACTTCATATGTGCCATCGCTCGGCCGCACAACCACAGATAGGCCCTCGGTGCGAACATTGACCTCAGAGTCCTGAGCCGGGGTAGAAGAGCCCAGGCAGGCTTCAACCAGGATCAGCATGCAGGTTATCGCTATGAAGAGGGTTGCAGTCTCGACCCGACGGATTTGTCCAACCAATCGCGGGGGGATTCGAAGACCACGAAAAACATCTCCAATCATGACTTGCTCCTGTTTTATGGCGGGATCTTGATGTGGCCCTCACTCGGAATCATGGCTCGGGTTGAACGGCCATGTAGCTTTCCACTTCGCCCAGATGAAGAAGACCAGAACGCCGGTGAGAAGCGTCAATAAACCGATTTTTATGTAGAGCCAGCCCGAGGTCAGAAAAATGTACGCCCATCCAAAGAAAGCAATGACGATGGGAACGGGATAAAACCACATCTTGTACGGGCGCGCGCTGTCCGGAAACTTTCGGCGCAAGAGCGGAATGGCAAATAACTGTCCGAGAAACTGAACCAGAATTCTGGTGGTGATCAATGCGCTGACGAGCTGATCAAGCTTAAGGAATGCGGCGGCAATCGATACACCGCCCAGAACCAGCAGTGAAACCTGGGGGTAATTTTTCGTAGGATGCAGTTTCGCAAACGGACGGAAAAAATAGCCATCAATCGCAGCCGCATAAGGAATGCGGGAATAGCCCAGAAGGAGCGCGAACACGGCGCCGAAGGCCGACCAGAGGACAAAGATTGTTAACACGATCGCGGCGCCCCTGCCGTAGAGGTGCTCCATGAAATCAGAAACGATGAAGTTCGAACGAATTCCTTCCCGCCACGGCACCACTCCCATCACAGCGAGATGCAACGCGAGATATCCGACGCAGCAGACTGCGAGCGAATAAAGAATAGAGCGCGGCACGACGTATGAAGGATTCTGCACTTCGTCGCCGATATAGCAGACATCGTAATATCCCAGATAGTTGTACACGGCGATCAGAGTAGCACTGCCGAGACCGAGCACGAAGCCACGATTGAACGCCATCGCCCCGGGAGGAAAATCGAACGCCAGGTGAGCATTGAAGTGCGAGAATCCAGTGACGATGACGGTTACCATCGCCAACACCGTGCCAACCCACAGGGTGAGGGTAGCCTTTTTCAAAAATGTGATTCGCCGGCATAAGAGAAACAGAGCAGCGAAGCCGACGGCCACCGCAACGTATTGCTGCCCTCGCGCCGACAATCCCGGCCAGAGGTAGGAAGAATAGTTTCCGAATCCGATCATGCCGGATGCGATTTCCAAAGGCCCGCTCAGAACAAATTGCCAGATAAAAAGAAAAGCCATCAAGCGACCCCAACTTTGGTGGCCGTACGCTTCGCGAAGAAAATGGTAGCTACCACCGGAGCCCGGCAACGCCGCCCCCAGTTCGCTCCAAATCAGACCGTCCGAAATTACGATGAGCGCACCGGTCAGCCAGCCCAACATGGATTGCGGCCCACCCATGGTAGCCATCAATAGTGGGATGGTGATGAAAGGCCCGATCCCAACCATGTTGGAGATGTTCAGGGCCGTGGCATGAAGTAAACCGAAAGCGCGCGTCAGGTGGGGCGATTCAGTCTTCCTTGCCATAGGCGATGAACATATTAGAACAAGTAGATGACAATCGCTCACTTGGGAGATAATTTGGGTCCACCTTAAATTTTGCGGTGACGTGAGGGCACTGTGAGCGATTGTGGCAAGAAGATTCGTCTGAATCGTGTACTGGGAGGCGCGAAACATCGGGCCCTGGTCGTAGCATTCGACCATGCATTGGTGCTGGGACCGATTCCCGGGACTGAAGACCCTTTAGGAAAGATTCGACAATTTGCCCAAGCCAATGTCGATGCATTGCTGCTGAATCTTGGACTCATCCGTCAATTCGCGAACTCGACCACACCCGGTCCAATACCGGCTCTGATTGCCCGCCTGGATTGGACTACGGTTTGGTCCGCGGTGGGGCAAAATGGAAGCGGCGCGCTGCACAGTGCGATTCTCGCCCGCCCCGAGGAAGCGTTGCGACACGGCGCAGACGCCGTCCTCACCTATCTCGTCGTAGGTACCGGCGATGCCGAGTTTGAGATGAAGGAAATCACTCGCAACGCCGAAGTCGCCCGCGAATGCGAACGAATTGGAATCCCGCTGATTGTTGAATCTCTCGCGCGGGGAAAGGACGTGCAGAATCCGGGTGATCCCAAGTGGCTGAACCTCCACACTCGTATGGCCGCCGAGCTTGGTGCGGATGCTATCAAGACGGATTACAGCGGAGATACGGCCTCAATGCGTTCAGTGGTAGAGGAATGTCCTCTACCCATTCTGGTGCTCGGCGGAAGCCGTCACGCCACGGACAAACACGCCCTCGATGTGGTCCGCGACGTTGCGGCCGCCGGAGCTGCCGGCGTCTTCTTTGGACGCAATGTTTTCCAAGCTGATAACATCGGCGCATTTCTTGAACAGGCACGCGCTGCGCTTGACGGAGAGGCAGAATTTCGAGCGATCACGAGATGACAACATCGGGTTCCCATGCACGGGCGGTCTCGCGCAGCAAGAATTTGATGGATGGGCGTCCCGGATTCCGCCTGCAAGCAGATTGGGGACATGTTTCCGCTCTTGAAGGCGGAGGGCACATCTGCGAGTTGAATCTGAATGCATGCGGCGGAGTGAACCCACTCTGGCGGCCGCAATGGGCGACGATCGATCCATTCGAATACGCGACTGCGAAACATGTTCGCAAGTACGGACCTCCGCCGGATGGCAGGTTATTGTCCGGTATCGCAGGGCACAGCCTTAGCTTCGATCACTTCGGGCCGCCTTCGCCGGAAGAAACGGCAGCCGGCCTCACTACTCACGGCGAAGCGCCTGCGCTGAGGTGGCGGGCCCAGCATCAAGCACAGTCGCCGAAGCCACAGTTGCAATACGGTTTGACCCTTCCCGAAGCTCGGATCCGCTTCAGCCGAACGATAACGCTTGACCGTTTAAATCCGGTGATCTATTGCAAAGAAGAGGCGGTGAGCCTCGGCAGTTACGACCGACCCATTTCATGGAACGAACATGTAACCTTCGGACCGCCGTTTTTGGAAGCGGGCACTACCTGGTTCGACATGCCGGCGACGCGGGCGAAGGTTTGTCCGGCTACTTACAGCCCTAGATTTTCTCTTAAGCCGGATGCCGAGTTTACTTGGCCCAACGCACCTGCAAAAGATGGCAAGGGTATTAACTTGCGCACTACTCCAGCACAGCGCTTCGGACACTACACCACGCAATTGCTGAATCCGGAACTTGAGATTGGTTTCATCGCAGCATGTAACCCTCACCTGAAGCTTCTCGTCGTGTACGCATTTCGGCGGGTAGATTTCCCCTGGGTTGGCAATTGGGAAGAACGATACAATCGGACCCCAGCACCGTGGCAAGGAAAAACGTTCTGTCGGGGGCTGGAGTTCAGCACAACTCCCTTCCCTATTCCGCGACGCCAAACCATCGAGCAAGGTGCGTTGTTCGGAGAACCAACGTATCGCTGGCTTCCGGCCAAATCCAAGGCCGAAGTCCGGTTTCTGATTTTGTTGTTTGAAGTCCCGGAGACATTTCGTGGCGTAGCTAGTGTTTTCCTCGCCAAGAGCAAGCGAAGGATTGATGTTGTTGAGCCCGGAACGCGTGGCCGGAAGCTTTCAGTCGCGGTAGGCGAATTTCTATGAATAAGTGGTAATGGTTGATTGGAATACCGGACCTTGGCAGTCGAAAACCACCATGAGTTTGCTTGCTATTGATATCGGTTCAAGTAGATGCAAAGCGGTGGTGTTTGCGCTAACCGGTGAGATCATTGCCCAGCACGCCTGCGGATACACGCCTGAGTTTCCCGCCCCTTCGCACGCAGAGATAAATCCCGAGCGCTTTTGGCAGGCGGTGTGCCATTGTTCGCAGGCGGTCTCTAAAAATCTTTCTGATCCCGTCCGAGCTCTGTGCCTGAACTCTCACGGCGAAACTTTTGTGCCGGTAAATGGACGCAACGAGGCAATCGCTCCAGCCATTCTCAACCAGGACAATCGCGCCACAGAAGAAACGGCATGGCTCGAAAGAACATTGGGAAGAAGGCGACTTTTCGAAATCACCGGCCAGGTCGCTCATCCCATGTATCCGGTACCGAAATTTCTTTGGCTGCGCAAGCACCGACCGGACGTTTTTGTTCCGTCGGTTCGTTTCCTTAGTGTGATTGGTTATGTTCTTTCGCGATTAGGGCTACCCGCATATATCGATTATTCCCTGGCCTCGCGTTATCTGGCGTTCGATGTACGGCAACGCCGCTGGTCCGAAGAAATTCTCGCTGCTACAGAATTAAACGCCGACTGCCTGCCCGTTCCCGTACCTGCTGGAACGATTGCCGGAAAGCTAGACGGATCAGCCGCCAGTCAACTTGGCGTCGAAGCGGGAACATTGGTTGTGGTCGGAGGGCACGATCAACCTTGCGGTGCTTTGGGAGTTGGTGCCATAGTTTCGGGCCGTGTGGTCGACTCGATGGGTACTTACGAATGTCTGGTGGCAGCGTCCGATCAGCCCTGCTCAGCGGATGCAGCGCTTGCCGCTTCCCTCAACTCGTATTGCCACGTGGTTCCAGACAAGTTCGTCACGCTCGCGTATTTTCCATCGGGGATCATGATCAAGTGGTTCCACGATCTGTTGTACGGGGAAGGCGAACGGGACGAAGACTCGGATCCGTTTTACGCCGAGTCTATCCACTATGCGACTCTGGAACGACAAGCACCGGCAGGCCCGACTGGACTTTGCATCACGCCTAATCTGATCGGCACCTGCAATCCTGATTTCAACCCACATGCACGCGGAATTATCTTTGGCCTGTGTCCTAACACAACCCGCAGCCAGATTTACAAAGGCATCCTCGAGGGAATTGCCTGTGAACTGTCACAGATGACCGACATTCTGGCAAACGCAGTAGGAGAGTTTCGGGATGTGTACGTCACTGGCGGAGGCTCGCACTCGGAGTTGGGTCTTCAGTTGCGAGCTGCTTTATCGGGCCTGAAGTTGCATGTCATGGCGTGTCCGGAGGCAGTGTGTCTGGGAGGAGCAATACTGGCCGGAGTCGCATGCGGAGAATACGGAAGCTTGCGGGAGGCGGTTGACGTCGTGGTCCGCGATGTTTCGTTGATATTGCCCGATCCCGCGATTGCAGCAGCTTACGGACAAAAGGCCAAACAGTATTACCATTTGCGTTCAGCGCTCGCGGAGATCTCACGCGCTGAAAGTGCGAGAAGGCAATAGGAGGAACGGTGATACAAGCCACAATCGGATTCATCGTTTTTGGAGTTCACAAAGACGGTCTGAAAGATCCAATGGGTACTCCATTCATTGATGACGCATTAGTTCAGCGCGCCAGGAGCGCATTAGTAGCCGCTGGGTTGAAAGTCATAGAGCATGACATTGTTGTCGCCAGCAAAGAAGAAGCTCGGGCCGTATTCAAGAAAATGAAGTGCGACGATGCCATCGATGCGGTCGTCCTATTTTCCGGAACCTGGGTTTGGGCGGCGCACATGGTCGGCGCCATTCGCGATTACTGCGCCAGCGGCAAAGGACTGCTCCTGTGGACGCATCCCGGGTCTCAAGGCTGGCGACCGGTTGGCGGATTGGTGCTGCACGGCGGTTTGCTTGAAATCGGTGTCCGGCACAAATTCGTTTACGGAAGCCTGGAGGAACAGGACACCGTAACAAAAATCGTCAGCTATGCTCACGCTTCACATCTGAAACAGTTCTTGAACATGTCCACCATCGGCACATTTGGCGGTCGTGGAATGGGGCAAACCTGCGGCGCCGCTGATCCCTCCCAGTGGATGAGAATGTTTGGCATCGATATCGATTCCCGCGATACGGCAGAGTTAAGGCAAACCGCCGAAGAGATCTCCACAAGAGAACTGGATGGTCTTCAACCCAGGCTGAAACAGTTGTTTGGCAAAGAACCCGAGCGAAATGCAGTGAGTGAACGGTCGATGCGCCTGTATCTGGCTCTAAGAAAACTGGTGGCGAAGGAAAAGTTTGATTTTTACACCATTCAATCGTTTCCCGGTCTTGCCGGCGATTACTCTGCCACTTGCTTTGCGCAGAGCATGATGCTTGAGGATGGAGTCGGCACTTCTACGCTGGGCGATTTCAATACCGCTTTGACTGTTCTCCTGCTAACCAAATTGAGCAGAGAGAGAGTGTATTACGGCGATTTGCAGCACATCGACAAGAAAACAAGAGAAATCAAGATCATCGGGGACGGCGCTTGCCCCCCTTCGCTGGCCAGCAAGTTGGGTCCGGCTGGCTTTTCTGAACACGGTATCCCCACGGAAGGCGAAGCCGGCGGCCTGTCTGTAAGGTTGATCTGCAAGGTGGGAGAGGGAGTGTTGGCTCGACTCGGCAGGGTAAAGGGTGAATTCCAAATGGTCATTGCTCGAGCCAGCATTTTCGAGCCTCCGCTCGATCAGATAGAAGATCGGCTCAACGAATGTGGCATCCCATTCTGGCCCCACGGCTTCGTGACCGCGCATGGTGACATCGAGGTTTTGCTCCAGCATTGGACCAATGAATATGCATGTCTGGGCTACGGTGAAGATCTATATCCGGCATTAGTCGATTTTTGCGAGATCACAGGAATAAGGGCCATCCTTCCCTGAGCTTTCAACACGATCGATTTCAAGTGCCCGGACCTGACAAGACGCGGTGCGAGAAAAGGGGCGGACAACCAGCCCAAACCTGCGAAGCCATACCTGGAAGGCGTACATGCGGAAAACAAGCCATTTGAGCCGCGCTTGTTTTTGCCCTTGACTTCCATTTCAAATCGTAAGTAAATGTATAGATACGTAACAAAACGAAAGCTCGCCGAAACCATCTTCGTGCCCTTCGCCGGCGGAAGGCTGGCAGCTTTCAAACCGGGTTTCGGCAGATTTTTACCTAGGAGTCCGCAGCGTGGATGCTCTTGCGAAACTTCTTGATCTTTCGAGAGAAGAGAAGATCATACGCGGTCTGCAATACACTCCCGCGGAAATTGCACAGCAGCCTGCCACCTGGGAGTCGACGTTTTCGATCTTTCAAGAACATCGCACCAGGCTTGCGGAGTTCCTTGGACAGGCCGGGTTCGACGATCGGGGTCACCCGAAACCAACCGTCTTTCTCATCGGCGCTGGTACTTCCGACTACGTGGGCAGATGTTTGGTGCACGTGCTTCGTCGGCTCTGGAAGTGTGAAGTCATTGCCATTCCCAGCACCAGCCTCCTGACCCACGCGGAGGAGTGGCTGATTCCAGGTCAGAGGTATTTATGGATTTCGTTCTCCCGATCCGGCGATAGCCCGGAAGGTGTGTCTGCCATAGAAAAAGCTCTGGTGAGTCATCCGGATATTCATCACATTGTCGTGTCGTGTAATGCAGAAGGGGGCATGATTCGTTGCGCTGCCGGCAAACCGCAAGCGTTCACGGTCGCCTTGGACGACGCGGTTAACGACCGCGGTCTGGCCATGACCAGTTCGTTTTCGAATATGGTCGTGTTCGGCCAGTGCATGGCTCATGTTCATAATTTCGGGCAATACGAAGCTATACTCACCCGGCTCGTAGAGGCGGGAAGGACTTTCCTTCCACATGCTGCTGATGCCGCGGCAGCAATCGCCGCAGAACCTTATGAAAGGGTCTGTTTTATCGGATCGGGCGCTCTCGAGGGCGTAGCGGTTGAATCTGGGTTGAAGGTATTAGAGCTGACGGCGGGCAGAATCCTGACGATTTCGGAATCGGCCATGGGACTGCGACACGGTCCTATGGCAGCTCTCGATAGAACCACGCTGCTGGTTGCTTTTCTTTCGAGCGAAGAGAAGGTTGCCGGCTACGAAAGAGATCTGTTGCAGGAGCTCATGCGGAAGCGACTGGTGAAAACTCAGATCGCAGTGGGCGGGCACTCCAGTGTGCCGTTGGATGGTTTCGCCGAGCGCTATCTTTCGCCGGACATTCGTGCAGCGGTGCCGGACGATTGTCGACCGCCGGTGGACGTCGTGTTCGGTCAGTTGCTGGGGCTGTTTTTCTCCTTGCGATGCAACTTGATGCCTGACCGGCCCAGCCCCGATGGCGTGATAAGCCGGGTTGTCCAAAATGTCAGAATTTATGCCTGAGTATCACGTTTTCTGTTTGGGCCGCGGAGTGCGGCTACGGTTCAAACGATAGTTCGTCAAGTGAACCAAGAGTGCGGTAAACGATAGACCGATAGTTAACGCAAACATACTTGGCTGTCAGGGACGGTAGACAATGAAAAGAGAATTTCGCAGCCCATTGCCAGCGCGTTGGTTCGTTTGTTTCTCCCTCGGACTCATTTTGGTTTTCGGAATAACGATGCCGGTGTGGGGCCAGTTCACGACGGCTCGACTTAGTGGGGTCGTCAGTGATCCGTCGGATGCAGTCGTGGCGGGAGCGACTGTAGCCGTCCAAGATCTCGGGACGGGCTATACCAAGACCACAAAGACCGAAGCTGCCGGACAGTACCTCTTTCCCAGCCTGCCGGTAGGCACTTACCAGATCACGGTTTCAGCGACCGGGTATACCCGTTATGTTCAGAAAGGAATTGTGCTCTCCGTGGGCCAGGCGGCCACCCAAGACGTTCGCCTTCAAGTGGGCATGGTCGAACAACAGGTTGTGGTGACCGCAAATTCGACACTGGTTACGACTGACTCTGCAACGGTCGGTCAACTGATCGATCAAAAAGAGATCACTGGATTACCGCTTAACGGCCGAGACATTCAACAGTTAGTGTTTCTAGCGCCGGGGACCACTAACGTCACCGCCAACTATTGTGCTGCCAACTGCGAGGGAGGCGTCTTTCCCAGCGAGCAGTACGCTAAGGTGAACGGAGGCGGCTCAAACGGGGTGAATTACCTGTTGGATGGCGTTGACGCCAACGACACCTACATCAATACCAATGTGCCCTTTCCCAACCCTGACGCCATCCAGGAGTTCAATCTGGTCACAGGCAACATGAGCGCCAATTACGGAAACGCGATCGGCGGTGTAGTGAACGTCGTCACAAAATCGGGGACGGACCAGGTTCACGGAGATGTATTCGAATTTCTGCAGAACTCCGCGCTCGATGCCAGCGATTATTTTTCCGGCGGATTGGTCAATCCGCTTAAGCAGAATCAATTCGGGGGCAGCATTGGCGGGCCTATTATCAAGAACCGTTTATTTTATTTCGGGAGCTACCAGGGGACACGCTTCCGCACCGCCAACAACGGCCAGATTGCCTCTGTTCCGGATGCCGCGGAACGCACCGGAGATTTTTCGGACCTGCTTCCCGGTACTCAATTGGTGAATCCGACCACGGGGGCGCCATACCCAAATAATCAAATTCCTGTAAGCCCCGTTGCCACGTACATCCTGAACCATATTCCGCTTCCGAATGGACCTAATGGTCAGCTTAACTTTAACGGTGGGCCGGATGCTCAGAACACCGACGAATATTTAGTCAAGGTGGACTTCAACTTCGGTAAGCATCATCTGAGCGGTCA
>Ga0210383_10003577_pt1 | contig 13889 bp, 10 predicted proteins | sample IncBWC14OmetaG_FD_160072 | JGI IMG/M metagenome (GOLD analysis project Ga0210383, IMG submission 160072) | Forest soil microbial communities from Barre Woods Harvard Forest LTER site, Petersham, Massachusetts, United States - Inc-BW-C-14-O ...
GTTGCTTGAGTGAGCAGCTCCTGCTGGCCGCGGAAATCACGATTTTTTTGATAAGCGACTAGCGCATTCGAAACCTGCTCGAGCGCGTCCTGAACGGTTTGCTGATACGAGAGCACCGACTCCTGCCATTGCGCTCGGGCGAGCTTGAGTCCCGAACGGAGCCTTCCGCCTTCGAAGAGCGGCTGGCTGACGTTGAGGGCTGCAAACCAGGTCTGGGATGGCTGACTGAGGAACCGATTCAAGGCGTTGCTCTCCAGCCCTCCCGTCCCGGTAAGGGAAAAGCTGGGGAAGAAAGCTGCTTTGGCGACGCCGATTTGTGCGTTGGCTGCTACCACGTTTTCTTCTGCCTGGCGTACGTCCGGCCGGCGCTCAAGCAATTCCGAGGGTAGACCGGCGGGGACCGTCTCCGGCGCGGGTTGCTCTGTGATCGAACGGCCGCGCGGAATGGACTGCGGATTTTCTCCCAGCAATATGCTGAGCACGTTTTCCTGCTGCTGGATTTGCCGCTCGAGATCGGGAATGGTTTCGGAAGCGGTATAGACGAGCTGTTCCGACTGGCTCACGTCGAGATCAGAGGCTGACCCATGGCTTACGAGCACGTGAGTCAACTCCAGGGATTGCCGCCTCGAGGCCAGCGTACGTTTCGCTATATCAAGCTCGCTGTCGAGCGCCCGAAGCTGGAAATACGCTGTCGCCACGTTTGCGACGAGTGACGAAATCGCGGCTCGCTGCCCCCATTCTGTGGCGAGTAACTGCGCACGCGCTGCCTCAGTTTGACGCCGGTATTTTCCCCAAAAATCCAGATTCCAGAGCACAGACAGATTCAGTTGGCCCGCATTCACGTCGTACGCCGGAAACAGGTTTGACACCTTCGCATTTTGCTGGCTGTAAACGCTTGAGCCGACAATCGCGGACGGGAGCTGATTGGCGCGGACGATTCCGAGTTCCGCCTGGGCCTGAACCACACGCGTCGCGGCAATGCGTATGTCATAGTTTTGCTGGAGCGCGGTGTGAATCAGTTGCACAAGCACAGGGTCCTGATAGACCTGCCACCACTTCTCGTTGCCGAGCGAGGATACCGGAAGATTCGGAGCCGGCATCGCGTCGCGGTAGTCTGTCGGCACAGTCACCGCAGGCCGCTTGTAATTCGGACCGACCGTGCACCCGGCCAACAGGACAGCGATGGGCAAAAACGCGAGCTTCTTCATGATTAATCCCCTTCGCCCGGAGTTTCCGCGGGAACGAATGCTGCTGACTTCTGCTGAGCGGCGCCCGAGAACCGCTCGACCACATAGAAGATGGCCGGGACAAAAAATCTGCCGATGAAGGTCTCCGCCAGCATGCCGCCAATCACCGCCGTCCCCATGATCTGGCGTGCTACCGCACCTGCCCCGGAAGCTGTCCAGAGCGGCACGCAGCCGAGAATAAAGGCGAGCGCGGTCATCATGAGTGGCCGGAAGCGAAGCCTCGCCGCGGATAGTGCCGCATCGACGATGGACATACCGCGTTCGTAGTCCTCCTTGGCAAATGCGACGATCAGAATCGAATTTTTGGCAGCCAAACCGATTAGCATCACCAAGCCGATTTGCGCATAAACGTCGTTCTCCATCTGAACCATGTAAGGGGGCAGGTAGAGACCCGTCACAACGCGCCGCAACCAAAGCGCGGCCAAGGCACCGAACACCGCCACCGGCGTGCTAAGCAGCACACTGAATGGCAGCGTCCAACTTTCATACAGTGCAGCCAGAACGAGGAAAACGAACAGGAGCGAAAACGCGAAGATCACCGAAGCCGGGACCCCTTCTTCCGCTTTCACTTCTTGATAAGACATCCCCAGCCAGTCGTAACCCATTTCGGAAGGCATGGTTTGCCTGAAGGCCTCCAGCAGGGCCGCTCTTGCCTGATCGGCGCTGTAACCGGGTGCGGCAGCGGCATTGATTTGTGCGGATCGGTATTCGTTATAGCGCATCGTGAACTCCGGACCGGAACGGGTCTCGAACTTCGCGAGCGCGGAAAGCGGCACTGTCTGCCCCTGTCCGTTGCGGACGTAGAATTGTCCGAGATCGTTGGTCGTCGCTCGGTAAGGCGCTTCGGCTTCCACATACACCTGCCAGGTGCGTCCGAAATCGTTGTAGTAGTTGACGAACAAGCCGCCCATGTAGGCTTGAATGGTGTTGTAAACATCCGTCAAAGCCACGCCTTGCTTCAACACTTTGCTACGGTCTACATTGATGAACTCTTGGGGCACGCTCGGAATAAACGTGGTGCTGACCGTGGAAAGCTCAGGACGCTTGCGAGCGGCTGCCATGAATTTGTTCAGGTTATTTGTTAGAAACTGGACATCCTTGCCGGCACGGTCCTGCAGAACAAACGTAACTCCGCCGGCGGTGCCGACGCCGGGGATCGCGGGTGGTGAGAAGCTGAAGGCTGTCCCTTCCGGCATCTGCTTGAGTTCCTGGTTCAAACGTGCCTTGATGGCTTGATACGCTTCATCTCGGCTCTTGCGGTCATCCCACGGTTTAAGGCTGACCCAAAAGAAGGCGTTGTAGCTGGTCCGGACATAACTGAGCAAGCTGAAACCGACCACGCTGGTGGTGTACTGGACGCCCGGCGTATTTGCGAGAGCCTTCTCTACTTGTCTCGCGGCTGCGCTGGTGCGCTCCAATGACGCCGCATTGGGAAGCTGCATGTTGATATAAAGGTAGCCCTGGTCTTCATCCGGCAAGAAGCTGGTCGGCAGATGTTTTCCCAAGAGCCACGCAGCACCTCCGGCCACCGCAAGCAGCACCAACACCAGTGCGCCCTTTCGAATCACGTCGCCCGACCAACGCACAAAGCTGTTGGTGGAGCGTTCCCAGTAGCCGTTAAAGACACGAAAGAATTTTCCGAGCGGCCCGCGAGTTTCTTTCTTGGGCCGGAGCAGTAGCGCCGAAAGTGCGGGGCTGAGCGTGAGAGCGTTGAACGCGGAAAGCATCACGGAGATCGCGATTGTGAGGGCGAATTGCTGATACAGTCTGCCGGTGATTCCTGGAATGAAGACTGTCGGCACGAACACGGCCGCCAAGACAAGAGCTATACCCACAACCGGCCCAGAAAGTTCCTCCATCGCCTTTACGGCGGCATCTTTGGGAGACAGACCTTCCTCGATGTGATGCTGAACTCCTTCAACGACCACGATGGCGTCGTCAACGACCAGCCCAATTGCGAGCACCAAGCCGAACAGCGAAAGCGTATTGATCGAGAAGCCGAACAGCGGAAAGATGACAAAGGTTCCCACCAACGAAACAGGCACGGCCAGCATAGGAATCAGAGTGGCGCGCCAGTCTTGCAGAAAGAGATAGACCACAAGAATTACCAACACAATCGCGATTACGAGGGTCCAAAGGATCTCTTTCATGCCTTCCGTAACCGGGAGTGTCTGGTCGAGCGAAACGGTGTAATCGATGTCTTGCGGGAAGCGTTGCTTCATCTGAGTCATGAGCTTACGCACGCCTTCAACCGTTTGAACCGCGTTGGTTCCGGGCAACTGATATACGGCAACGGCAGCGCTGGGCTTACCGTTAAGGCGAGCGATCAAGCTGTAGTCCTGCGTGCCCAGTTCGACGCGAGCCACGTCTTTGACGCGAACGGTCCCACCGTTAGGTGCTTCGCGCACGATCACGTCGCCGAATTGTTCCGGCGAAGTCAGGCGGCCTTGAGCTAGCACCGCATAGGTGAACTGCTGGTTGCTCTGAGCTGGCTCACCGCCAACCTCGCCAGCGGGATTAACGGTGTTCTGTGCTTGAATCGCGTTAACAATATCCGTGACGGTGATACTCAGCTTCGCCAGTTGATCAGGCTTCACCCACAGCCGCATCGCATACTGCCCGGAGCCGAATACCTGAGTCTGGCCAACGCCGTATGACCGTGCGATGGGATCATTGAGGTTGATGTAGGCGTAATTCGCGAGGTAGTTCGAATCGCGAGTGCCATGAGGTGAGTACAACGCGATCAGCATGAGCGGAGCAGTGGTCGACTTCTTGAGAGTGATTCCGTAATTGTTCACCTCGGGCGGCAACTGACCATTTGCCAGTTGCTGGCGCGATTGCGTGAGCAACAGGTCCGTGTTCGGATCAGTTTTGAGATCAAAATCCACGATCAACGTCGTTTGCTGATTCGCAGTGGCGTTGAGCGAATACATATAGGTCATGTTGTCCACGCCACTGACTTGCTGCTCGATGGGTACGTCAACCGATTGCTCCAGAGTCTGGGCGTCCGCACCGGGGAAATTGGCTTGCAACCTGATCTCGGGTGGAGCGATCTGTGGGAACTGAGCTACCGGCAGAGTCGCCATGCTGATCGCGCCGACGATGACGGTAAGAATCGCAATCACGATCGCGACGATGGGCCGTCGAATGAAAAAATTCGCCATGGCTTAACGCTCCTCCGTCTCTTTGTAGGGCGTGGGAGTCACCAGTTGGCCTTCTTTTGTTTTCTCCGCGCCAACTGCCGCGACGCGTTCTCCCGGCTTCACCCCGGATGTGATTACCCAGAGCGTGCCCATCTTCGGCCCTACCTCCACGGTGCGGAGCTGCGCCCGGTTATCGGAGCCAATGACCGTGACCTGGTAGGACCCTTGCTGTTGATTCACTGCCGCTTGCGGAATGAGAAGCGCTCCCACAATGCTTCCGGTTGGTGCCTGAACGCGCGCGTACTGGCCGGGTCGCAACAGATTTCTGGAGTTCGGGAACTCACCCACGACCTGAATGGTTCCGGTCTGCGTGTTTACCTGCCGATCCGCGAAGATGATTCTGCCGGGATGCGGGTACACACTCCCGTCGGCCAGCGTCAAGTGAAGCGGAATTTGTGAAGCGTGAGTCAGCCAATCCACGCTCCCCGGACCGCCGCCGTCCGCCAAGCGCAGGTATTCCTGTTCGCTGATCGGGAAATAAACTTTGATCGGACTTACCTGCGAAACTGCGGTGAGGACTGTAGACGGCCCCACCAGGTTGCCCACTTGCACAGTGTTGATGCCTGCGATGCCGTCAATCAGCGAAAGAACTTTCGTGTATCCCAAATTCAGTGAAGCCTCTTCGACTGCAGCCTGAGCACCTTCCACTGCCGCCTTCGCTCCAAGTTGCGCCTGCGTGTCGTTATCGAGCTGACTCTGGGGAATCGCGTGAGCTTCCGCCTCGGGAACGTCGCGTTTGACGTTGAGTTCGGCGTTGGCCAATTGCGCCTGGGCCTGCGCCAATTGCCCTTTGGCCTGATCAAGCGCCGCCTGAAATGGGCGCGGGTCGATTTCGAAGAGAACCTGGCCTTGCCTGACAAATCCGCCTTCTTGATAGTCCTGACGAATCAGATAGCCGCTCACATGCGGTTGAATTTGAGCGTTGACGTAGCCTTCAAGCGTCCCCACCCATTCCCCTTCGAGCGGTACGTCTTTCTGGACGACTGGCATTACTTCGACTGTGGGCGGTGCAGGGGGCGGAGCGGAAGCTACCCGGCGTTCGCATCCGGAGCCAAGGCTTGCCACGAGCGCAATCGCAATCACGCAACAAAGCTGATTCGAAAGCCTTCGACGTATTCGGACATTCACCTGCTCAATAACGTGCTTGGTGTAGATTCCGCTGGCGGTAAATTGCGCACCATCGCTGGCCAGCATTCGCAACAGCCGTTCCCCGCTCTCGTCGATGAACGTTACTTCGTTGAGGTCTACGATGCACGCGCGTCCGGCATCCGTGCGGTGGTTCACACTCCAGCACGCGTTGAGCTCGTTTACCCAGGGGCCGGCAAGGCGGCCATGCAGAATCCATTTCTCTTCGGAAGCCGTTTGACTGAAGTGGATCTTCAACATGCTATTTTCCTCGGAGCTTGTCGGTGGAACTTGCAACGGCGATTGTGTTATGGCGTTCATTTTGTTTTCAAACCCTTATGGTTGTTCTTTCTGGTACTTCTGCTGGAGCTCGCGTTCCGCCTGCATCCAGTCGTCCAGATCGCAACCGTGAACTCCGCCGCGTTCGATGTGAATCTCAAACGCTCGCTGACGGATTTCTGTCGGGGACGGCCCGTTGTTGCCTGTTTCTTCTGGGACGTTCGGCTGAACACCTCGCGGCATGTTCTGAGCATCTGCGGATAGATTTCGTGATTTCACGTTGTCTCCTCCCTCTTAGAGGGTTTTCTTTGACCTCGACGGTTACCCTCCATGTATCGAATCCCGGCTGGCGATCCGCCAGAAACACAACTCAATGACGACGGTGGCTGCCCGAGAACGCGGTGTCGAGAAAAGCCAGAATTGTTGCGACAATCGATAGAAACGCGATCATCAGAGTCTCCTTCTTGCGCGAGTTTTAATTCCAGGCGCAATCCAGGTGATTTTGCGGGATGCGCCTAGCGTCCTTAGCAACGGTCGAAATGCTGTCTCCGGACATCCGACGTGACCTCATGTTGCGTTTCAGTGCTTCACCCAGTTTCCTTCTCGCGTGGAACATCCGACTTTTCATCGCGACAACAGAAATCCCCAGTTGTCTAGCCGCCTCCAGCATCGATAACTCCCGCAGTCCCGTGAGCTCGACGGCTTTCCGTATCGCTGGTCTTAGCTGCCCGATCGCTTCCACCAAAACTCGGGCCTTTTCTTGCTCTAAGTAGCAGCTTTCGGGATCTGGACTTGCATCAGCCATCTCGAGGGCGGGTGTAGTTCCTTCGTCGTCGCTCGGATCATCGATTGGTACCTCGCGAACCGCCCTGCGTCTGCGCAGCAACATCAGAGCTTGGTTGATACCAATGCTCGTCAACCACGTAGAGAATGAGGATCTCCCTTCGAAGCACCGCAAGTGGATGAACGCTCTCTGGAAAGTCTGCTGGACGATGTCTTCGGCATCTTCCCGACTCCGTGCATAGCGGAGAGCAAGCGCAAAAATCCTTTGCCGGTGGCGTTTGACGAGTTTTTCAAATGCCAGCTCATCTCCACCGTTGGCGGCAGCGACGAGTTCTTCGTCCCCAGCTAAATCGCGGGTACGAACAACGGTCACGCGTAGTTCATCAGTCGTCGGTAGTTGACCGTCCATAGTGCTTCTCCTCGTACTTTCGAATGAGCCCGAGGCAGCCAGCATTGCCTCTCTGCACCCGCTTAGACTGAGGGCAAGGACTAGGCCAAATCTGCGGACCTGTAAGTCGTGGAATTTCAGAGGAAACTGATCAGCAGTTGAATCTGTCGAACGTAAGCGGCGTTGAAACTGTTGAAGACGTCGAAGATGTCGAAGCGCCCGAAAGGTCGTGATGACCGGAAAGCCGCAATTTAGGGGTACTGGCCGTTATCGGCCTCGGAGTTTCCAGAGATTACCAGGACTGAAAGATGGTTCCCCCAGCGTCCGGATGCGGACGTCACTGCGACTCGATATGAACATGCATTCGCAACAAAGGCGAGTTACCGCTTGAATCGGCGCTCGTGATCGGTACTTAGCCGCTTAAAGGCCAGCCCGTGAGCTTCAAGCAGGTGTCGCATCGACCTATTGAGACCACCACGTTTATCAGGACTTATGTTCGTTTAGGCCTCGCGAATGTGCTTCTGCGATCTAACCGCGCTGGGTGTCTCTCTTTGACTCCGAGCCCCGATTCTCCGATGGGCAGTCACGCTTTAGGCACTGCATTTGTTCTTTCATTTGGGTAGAGACCGTAAAGGGAGTATTCACGACTGAGGATGGTCTGTCTTCTCGGATCGGGTGCGGGCTCACAGTCTACGGCGGCGAAAGGCAGCGCTGATTTTTGAGCGGAGATAAGTCCTCTGTCCAAGAGTCGCTTTCGCGCGGGCTGTCCGAAGGAAGGGAATAATCCATGCGAATCTCGATCTCTTTGGGCCTTCTGTGTCTTATCCTTGCCTCCTCTGCTTCCCATTCTACGGAAGCACCCACCGGTTTTGACAACAAAAGCAACGGCGTCGCCGATGATGCGACTCATCAGGCCGATCAAATGAAATTCGAAGAAGTCGAGCAGCTCAGCGACGGTCTTGGACCGCTCTATAACGCGCAGTCCTGCCGCGAATGCCACCAGAGCCCGGTTTCGGGTGCGGCCTCACAGGTGACGGAGTTGCGCGTGGGCCATCAGGGGCGAGACGGACGCTTCCTCAACCCGGAAATTCCAATCGCGCACGGAGCGGAAGTAATTACCGGCCGGTCGCTGGTGAACGATCGCGCGATTTGTCCGAACGGAGCCTTTTCCAGCAACGAGATTCAGGAACGAGTTCCCGTAACGGACACGATCCGGACGTTTCGGCTCTCGCTCAACCTATTGGGCGATGGGTTCGTCGAGGCGGTGGCCGATCAAACGTTCGCCGATCTTGCGGAGCAACAATGTAAATCTTCGCATGGGAAAATCTGCGGCCAGATCCTTCGCGTGCCAATCGTGGAAGCGCCCGGGCAGATGGGCGTGGGCCGTTTCGGCTGGAAAGACCAGCACGCGAGCCTACTGTCGTTTTCCGGCGACGCCTACCTGAACGAAATGGGCATCACCAACCGCCTTCAGCCGGACGAAGTGACCAAACTTTGTAACACCGTTGCAGAGCCAAATGACACGCCAGGGCCGGACGGGCTTTCGGATATCGATCACTTCGCCAGATTTATTCGAGCAACCAAAGCGCCCGCGCGCGATACGCAGCAAGCGAGCACCGCGGCGTCCAGGAATGGCTGGGCGTTGTTCGAAAAGATCGGTTGTGGGACGTGCCACACCGAGAACATGAACACCGCTCCCGCCGGAACAAAAATTAACGGTGGAACGTTCACGATTCCGGCCGCGCTCGGCTCCGTTACATTCCATCCGTATGGAGATTTCCTGATGCACGACGTGGGCACGGGCGACGGAATCCTGCAGGCGATTCCGGAGCATTACGGGAAGAGAGTTTTTCTACTGATGTCGGACTATATGTCGAAGCAGGACTTTGAGAGCAGCCGAAATAAAATCCGCACCGCGCCTTTGTGGGGAGTGCGCTTACGTCCGCGATTGATGCACGACGGGGCTTCGCTGACGTTTCACGACGCAATTTTGCGCCACCATGGCGAAGCAAGCCACGTAACCCAGCAATTTGAAAAGCTGAAGAGAGATGACCAAGAAGCCATCATCGAGTTCTTGAAGTCTCTGTGAATTTCCTGGGACCGTGGCAGTGGGCAAAAATTCCCCAGAGAATTTGCTAGAAAACTTGTCTTTTGACAGCTGACCTGTTGGCAGATTTCCATTACCGATGAACATTTACCGAGCGACGCCCCTAACTCCTGATTAGTCGAATAACCGGACACGTTCCGAACCAGTGCTTTCGGTTCCGCGATAGCTGTTTGGCAGAGAAGGCGTGCAAAATAACTGTGACGTCGAGATTTTTAGCGTTCTCGGACCGAAATGATTCAGAGTCTTGACAGTTTCTATACCCCCGACGATACTGGCGCCCTTGGTCAAAGCGAATCAATGAAGAAGCCGACGCGAAGGAGAATCTCCGCCAAGAAGTCACCACATCCGCCATCCGTGAGGCGCGTGAGTGCCAAGCACAGCAAGTCACAATCGACCAAGCCTTCTGTCACGCTAGACAATGAAGGCAAGCTTACTTTCAATCATGCCATGATCTACGTTAAGGACGTGGAGCGCGGGCTTGTCTTCTACCGCGATTTGCTGGGGTTCAGACTCATCGAAGACTTCCAATATGAGAAAAAGCCAGTGTATGCACGGATGCGTGCACCCGGTGGCGACAGCACCATTGCACTGCATCAGGTGGGTCCGGAAAATTCCGTATTGAGCGACGGTGTACGTTTATATTTCGAGGTCCGTGCGCTCGATGACTTCTGCCGCAATCTCCAGAAAAAGGGTTTCCACATGACCCAACTGCCACGCATGATGCCTTGGGGATGGCGACACGCTTATCTCAACGATCCAGACGGCCACGAGATTAGCCTGTATTGGGCGGGAGAAAATCGCATGAAGAAAACGATAATTAAAGCGCAAAGAGCCGCCCGGGTATGATTACCTCGGAAGTCCTTATCTAACATCTGATTAGTCGGATAACCAGACATATTCCTGCATTACAAAGGGGTAGTTATTGCGCGTTTACCCACGCGTCTGACCCCGTCAGCTTGACGGACACGTCTGTAAACCAGAGGTGAAGCGGCTTGCCGTCTGCCGTCCCGCGATGCTCGGTTGAGATCAGGAGAGGGCCGGCCTTCTTGTAGCCCGTCCAAGTTGCGATGACAACACTCGGCTTTGCATTTCCGCCGTGGCGGAAGAGCATAGCTTCGACTCGGTGGTCGGCGCCGAGATAGAGTTCCCATGTATCTCCCGGTGTAAAGCCGCCAGCCTCGGCAGGATATTTCACGATGACCTGATCTCCCGTGCCGTTCCCCAATGGCAGTTTCTGCTTACCGTTGTCTTGCAAATCGGCGCTGGTATCCCAGATGGCGTGGAAGGGGAAGATCAGCCAATACATATCGTTGTTGAAAGCCGGATCAACTTCGTCTTTCACGTTGGCAGGCTGGCTGCTAACTTGAGAGCGAAGATAAGTAACTTTTACGGGCTTGCCGTCCTTACCTGTTCCTTCAAAGGAGACTTGGCCGGTCTTGGGTTCCCATTCCCACTTATGAGACACCTTAAGCTTAAGCGCGGGTAAGTCTATGTTCCAGGTATAGCGAATGGCTTCGATCTGCCCCCACGAATCAATACCAAAGGTCTTCGCCATCTGTTCGACAGATGGCGGGCGGGTCTGTCCCCAGGAAGTTGCGGCAAGGACCAGCACCCCGAAAGTTAAACGACGGATCATTCTTATATGGCCGGCTTTTATCATGGAGTTCACTCCTTTGTGAATTTGGACTGATGCTGCGTTGGATGATCGGCAAAAGCTTTCGGATATATCAGAATACGTGGCACACTGACTTTCGCCGGCAGCCATTCGCACCCAGTGCTCGGCAGTCGCGCATTATATAGCACTTCCCGGCTGGTGTGTCCCCGCATGCTCACGCGGGCGCACCGCAGACCTAGTCGATCGAATCTCGGGCTACTGCGGATTGCGATGACTTGCGAGATAAAAGAATAGCGCCGGCCATCGTCACGGATCCGTATTCAATCAGCATAATCCACCAGGGAACCAACCACGGACGGCCAAGTGTCCGCAAATGCCAAACGTAATAAGTCGGGATAATGCTGACTGTCCAGATGATGAGCGGCACTGTCGAGACCGAACGCACGAATGGCAAGAGCCAGAGAAGATACCAGGGATATACGACCGGTGCACATAGAAGCGTTGCCGCCATAGGCCACCCAAACGCGTCCGAGTTCCACGTCGAATTTTCTCTTCTCAACCAAAATGCAGTAAGCAAGCCGACGAGCACTGCCAACCCAACTATGAGGTTCGGAGCCGCCACTCGCTCAAGCGTTGCGAATACCGGATCATTGAACCGGAATCTCTGCACGTAAGTTCCGAGCGAGCCGATCGGAATTCGCCTGTGATTGAAAAATGGAACGTATAGAAGTCCCACCACGGCAGCGGCCAGCGCCGCATCGCGCACACGAACGCGCCTCCAATAGAGTGGCAGCAATACAATCGGGAGCAATTTCACTGCGACGGCCAGCCCAAATGCTAACGCTGCGATTGTCCGCCATCGCCGTCCCAACGCCGCGACAGACACTACCAGTAGCAGCACGCCAACAATATCGATGTGACCACTACCCGCAACTTCTGTCGCCAGCAGTGGGTTCCAGGCATACGCCAGAACCCAGTGTGTTGCTTGCTCGCTCTGACGCAATAAATCGAGCAAAACGAAAACGATAATGGCGTCGCAAAGTACAAAAGCTACTTTCAGCGCAAAGACAGTCTCATGAATCGCCGTGACAGCGCGGAAGAAAAGCTGAGCTCCTGCCGGATAAGGGCTCGGTACTTCTGGATTATTTAAAGTGCGAGTCTCGGGTGTGTGCAACCCGGCGAGCGCAGGATCGCTGGGAACGACGACATAAGGGTTATAGCCGAGCCGTTGCACGCGGCCATCCCAGAGATAACGATGAACGTCATCATCCGAGCCTGGTGGCGCCAATAGAAATGGAATTTGCCAGAGCACCGCCAACAGAAGCCCGATTAAGATCACGCGACTCGGGAATTTCGGCGTTGCGAACAATTCACGAATCGCGAACAGATACGCGACGCCAGCAACTACCAGCGGAATGATGAAGGACGGTTCACCCACGCTTCCGAGCTTGCGTGAACAAATCGTCAGGGACACAAGCAAGATCGCGCCGAACCCGTAAACCCTATGGGATGGCGTGATCGTCACGGGCCGTCCGTTCCGGTCGACAACTGTGCCACGGCTTGTCTCCATTGCTCCAGCCAGACCGCGGTTCGACGCGCTCTGGAGGGAGCGAGCAGCAGTTCCGCGGCAAGCCGAGTTAAATCGCGCTCCTCGTCAATGTCGTAGAAAGATTCAGTGAAGGCGACGGAAAGCTGCAGTTCTCTAACGCGCGCTAGCAAAGTCTCCAGCGCGCTTCTAGTCCCCATGCCATCCCCATAAAAAAGCGTCGGATGGGCGATCTTGGCCCCGACGAGATAATATCCGCCATCATTTGTAGGTCCGACAACCACGTCGTGATCGTTGAGCGCCTCGAATGCGCTAGCGAGAACCGAAGCTGGCAGATGCGGGCTGTCACTGTTAAACGCAATCACACGTTGCCGACCGAGCGCAGCGAACTGTGCAAACACGGAAGTCAGCCCTGCCGCTAGGCCCTCACCTTTTTGCGCCACGACGTCCGCCACACCTCGCGCAAACCGATTTAACTCTTCGACATCCGAAGCAGGGCACATTACGACAACTTCGGCAGTATCCAACGAGCGCGCAAGCGCTATTGTGTCGTCCAAAAGACAGCAATAGAGTTCGGTGACCGCTTCAACTGGAAGCCTCTGAGCTAGGCGGGTCTTCACCATGCCCGGCCTGGGTGCTTTCGCCATCACAACCAGCGTGCGGCCGTCAGGCGAATGGTCGGTAGTTTCGCTGGAAGGTTCCATCAGAGATCGCTGAGCCACGACTCATGCCGGCCGAGGCATTCCGGCCATTCGACGCCGAAAAGAATAGCGCACTATCAGGAAGAAAATGAACCAAGCAGCTCCAATCGTTCCTCTCAACGTACCGCTAATCTTCGATTTTCCAATGCGCGGATAATAGCTGACCGGCACTTCGACGATGCGGAATCCCGCGAGCGCACCTTTTAGAATTATTTCTACCGCCCAGCCGTAAGTGGTCTCCTGAAGCTCAAGCCGGCGAAGGACATCTGCTCGCGCGGCGCGGAACGGTCCGAGGTCGCTGATCCTTAGACCATACAAAAACCGAATCAGGACAGCCGCCACTCGGTTACCAAACGCGGCGTGCCAGGGCAACGCGCCAGGGATGCTCTGCGTTCCCAACCGCGAACCCAGCGTGATATCGGCACGGCCTTCAATGATTGGAGCCAACAGAAGTGGCAATTCATCTGGTCGATCGCTGTAATCGCCGTCTAGGAAAACTACAACGTCAGGGCTACTCGCTCCGGCCATCCCGGTCAAACAGGCGCGACCGTAACCGCGACGAGGTTCGTTGAGCACGCGCGCTCCCATTTTCGCCGCGATCTCGGGAGTTCCATCAGTTGAATTGCTGTCGACAACCAGGACCTCAGTAACAATATCAGCCGGCAGATCAGCTAACACGCGACCGATAGATTGCGCTTCGTTGTGAGTCGGGATGATGACCGACACTCGCACTTGATCTCGTTACCACCAGAGCGAGGACGGCCAGCGCTGTGCCAGCAAAGCGTCGACGCCCCATGTTCGACCAGCGCGTCCCACTGCGAGACCAATCGACGCAAGCACCGGAACCAGCAGCTCCCAAATCCACGATGTGCCCCACTCAGACACCCAAAGGCTC
>Ga0210383_10003578_pt1 | contig 13889 bp, 12 predicted proteins | sample IncBWC14OmetaG_FD_160072 | JGI IMG/M metagenome (GOLD analysis project Ga0210383, IMG submission 160072) | Forest soil microbial communities from Barre Woods Harvard Forest LTER site, Petersham, Massachusetts, United States - Inc-BW-C-14-O ...
GCTGTGCCCGTCGGGAAGGTCGGCGGAGACGCTGGCAAGTTCAGCGAGCGGGCGGCCGCGCTGGTTGAAAAGCAGGCTGTGGCACTTTTCCGACATTTCTTGTCACAATAGCGAAAGAAATCTCCGGCCACAAGTGCTATTCCTCGGACCCCGAGATTTCTCGGTCAGGAGAGAAAAAATGCTAGCTTCCATGAACATGATGGGCTTCCTTCTTACCAAGGATTACGAGCAGGCGCGCGCTTTTTACGAGGGCAAGCTGGGATTTACGTTTGTGAGTCTGGACCAGTTTGCGCTGGTCATCGAAGCCGGCAAGAACAGGATTCGGATCGTGAAGGTCCCGACGTTTACGCCGCTGGTGAGCACCGTGCTCGGCTGGCAAGTGGGCGACATCGAAGCCATGGTTAACTGGCTCGCGAAACGCGGCGTGGAGTTCGATAAATATCCATTTGTTCAAGACAAGGAACGGGGGATTTGGACCGCGCCGGATGGGAGCAAAGTCGCCTGGTTCAAGGATCCCGACGGAAACGTCTTGAGCGTCTCCGAGCACAAGTGAGCCGCGTCGCTCGGATTTGCGAAATGCCCTTGCACTAAGCCACTGTTTTTTTGTTCTTCTGCGTGTGCCTTGAAGCCGAGTAACTTTAGTGACCTGAGAATAGACTCGGCCGAGCGAATGAGGCCGTGCCATCGACGGAAGAGTACGAATGCGATTGCCGTCGGCGAGCGAGAGCGTGCCCGGAAAGCCCGTCGCCCTTTTCATCGAGGGTGAGGATGAGCGCGCGAGCAAACGGAGAGGCGCAGAAAGCACTCGCGGCGTGGCAGCGTTCGTGTTCAAAGCAAACGACGGCAATGCGGGATGAGTGCTTTGCCTCGAGGAGGAACCGGCGGGTGGACGACTCGGTACCGGCGCGAAGGATTTCCTTGAGGTTGGAAAACGCGCTCGAGATCAGATCAAGCTAAAGCCACGATTCGAAGTACGCTGCGGTCAAGTACAAGAAACGAGGATCCGGCGTGACGCTGGCCATTTAGGCGCAGGTGAAGGGCGCCCCTGCGGGAAGAGGTCACGGTTCAGAACCCGACCTTTACAGACCTCGCAATCCATGTGGTCGGCAGAGCGCCAACCTCCTTATTGATGCTCCTACCTCTTGACGCTTAGCATTCGCGGAGAGACGTGGGAACCGGGCACGTTCCCCTCGCTGCCCTGCCGTGCTCTCGCCGGTCACACGAGTGCCGCAAACGCTGCTGCGACCGTTCAGTTCCGAATGGCAACTTCACCGCACGGAAGGACAGTAGGCATGCTGAACCAAAACTGTCCCTCGATTCGATTTACCTGTAGGTTTCATTCGACTAGGGTGAAGGTAGGAACGACAACAGCTCAGGTCCCTGGCCGCGTCCACTCGCCGCTCTTCCGTTTGTCTTCCACAAGAATCAGGAGTGATACCGGTGACGAGAAATCTGCTGATTTGCGTTGTAGTTGCACTTGTGTGTGTGTCTTGCGGCACGATGGCTTCGGTTTCCTCCAATCCATCCAGCGCGCCCAACCCACCGACTCCGCCCGTTACAGGCGAAAGTTTTACTGTGACCACGGCGACGCTGCCTTCGGCCACAGCGAGCGTGGGTTATCGGACGAGCGTGACGGCTTCAGGCGGAACGGCGCCGTACACCTGGACCGTGGCGTCCGGGAATCTGCCGCCCGGGCTGATTCTGGACGAGGCGCAAGGCGTAATCACGGGCATCCCCGACCCGGCGGAAACGGCGAGCTTCGAGATCCAAGCGGCGGACTCCGCTGGGCAGACCGCGGTGAAGCCGTATACCTTGACAGTCGGAGCTGGCAGTTGGGGTACGACTTATTACGTTGATGTTGCCAGCGGCCAGGATTCAAATGCAGGGAGCTCCTCGTCCGCTCCGTGGCGGACGATCACCAAGGTGAATGCGTCCAAGTTCGCTCCGGGCGACAGGATTCTTCTCAAGAGCGGCGATCTGTGGAGAGAACAAATGCAACTAGCCTCTTCGGGAGCGCCTGGCAGTCCAATTCTGATTGGTTCTTACGGCAGCGGCGCGCCACCGATCATCAGCGGGGCAGACTTGGTGCCATCGGGCGGATGGACGACTTGTACGAATTGCGTGGCTAATGTGTGGCAGGCCCCCGTCGAGATACAACCGAACGTCGTCTTTTTCAACGGGAACAAGGGGCAGGCCGCGTCCAGCCTGGCGCAGCTTACGGGGGCAACGCAATGGTATTGGAGCTACGGCAAGCTCTACGTGTGGTCCTCGTCGAATCCCGGGAGCGCGTACAGCGGTCCGGGGATCGAGGCTGGCAGCCGGCAGTTAGGCATCGGGTTTTTCGGAATCTCTTACGTGAGTGTGGAAAACCTGCAGTTTGTTGGTGTAAACGGACCGCCCACGAACGGAGCCGTATATGCGCAGGCATTCGCTGCGACATCTGAGAGCTCCCATGACCTCGATTTCAACCGATTGACGGTGCTGAACAGCGCGGCCGACGGAATTCATCTCGAAGACTGCAACAACTGCATCGTCGAGAATTCGACAATTTCTGGAATGGCGCGCGCCGGGATCATGATGGTGAGCAATCAGCCGCAATTTCCGGTGACGGCCGGGGCGACGATCGGAAATACCGTTTTCGGCAATCATTTTGACGGAATTTCCACGTATGGCTGCGCCGTTGGCGGACAGTGTGAAGGAGCCACGCTGCCGGCCGGAGAGTTTTTCTCCGGATTGATCATCTCACGCAACACGGTGCACGACAATGGAGCGGGGGTCTATTTGCATTGGACGAACAAATCTTCGGTAACGGCAAACAGTTCGTATGGCAACACAGACCCGAGCGCGAAGGGCGAAGGCTACGGCGTAGGCATGGAAGCGTCTAGCGGCAATATTGTCCAGAAGAACCTGCTCTACGCGAATAGGACGCGAGGCATAGAGCTTTCGAACGACGAAGGAGCGGGAACCGGGCTAACAGGATCATCCAATAACGTAGTCCAGTACAACGCAATTCACGACAATGGAGACCATGGCATATTCACGAACGCCGCGCCGACACAATCGAACCACTTCCTATACAACGTGATCTGGAATCATCCGAACGGCGAATGCTTTGCCGCGAACGGGACAGGGCATGAGTTCTTTGGCAATACGTGCTGGAATAGCTCGACAGGCGTGGATTTGTATACTTCGAGCAGCACACCGACGACCGCGAACATCTCGATCAAGAATAATGTATTTGGAAAGAACGTCATACGGTCGGTGCACATCGAGAGCGGCGTTTCGATTTCGACATTGATCTTCGATCACAACGATTACGACGGGGTAATCGTATTCCTCCTGCCTACGACGACCGCAGATTGGAGCGCGTGGCAAGCGATGGGTTTTGACATTCACTCGCTGGCGGACAACCCGACATTTGTAACTGCGTCGCCTATAACGCCGAGCGATTTTGTCCTGGAAACAAGCTCACCCTTGGCTACGAGCGGCATGGACCTCGGTCCATCGTTCGCGACAGGACTGGCCCCGGTTTCGTCGTGGCCCGCCAACGTTCAAACAGCCGCCCAGGGAGCCGGATGGAGCATCGGAGCTTTCCCACAGAAACGTTGATAGGGAGACGGCGGTAGCAGACGAGCAAAACTGCCGCACACGGGTTCGCACTCCCTGCTCCCTTTAGCGAGGGGAGGATCTCAAAAGAAGGATTTGGCGATGATTAAGGTGATGTCGTCGTGCTGTTCGTGGGGGGCGAATTGACGGACGTCGCCGACGATATTTTCGAGCAGCGCCTGGGAGGGGAGGCTGTGATGGCGGCGGAGGGATTCTACGAGGCGGTCTTCACCGAATTCGTCGCGATTCTCGTTGAAGGATTCGGTGATGCCGTCCGTGTACAGGGCCAGGGTGTCGCCTGGGCCGAAGGTGCACTCGCCGATTTCGCAGTCCCATTTCTTGAAGATCCCAAGGACGGTGGCGGTGGCGTCGAGGTGGTCGATCGAATCGTCACGGCGGAGGATGAGTGCGGGCGGATGGCCACAATTGACAAAACGGAGGCGGCCGGAGGTTACGTGGTAATCGGCGAAGAAGAGGGTGGCGAAGGCGCCATCGGGAGTGTTTTGAGAGAAGAGTTGATTGACGGCCTGGAGCAGGCGCTGCGGCTGATCCAGAGAGATGGAGCACTGGCTGCGGAGGTTCGCTTGTAGATTGGCCATGAGCAGAGCGGCGGCGATGCCTTTGCCGGAAACGTCGGCGATGACCAGGCCGAAACGGCCGGGGCCAAGGTCGAGAAAGTCGTAATAGTCGCCGCCCACGGCGCGTGCCGGAAAGCAGTGACCGAAATAATCGAGGGCGTGGATCGGCGGGTGAATTTGCGGAAAAAGGCGGCACTGGACTTCGTTGGCGATTTCGAGCTCCTGTGCCGCGCGGCGTTCGGCTGCGAGTTTGGCGGCGGCAGCGCGGCGCTTGGCTTCAAGGGCGTGGGTCACTTCGTCAAAGCTGACGAGATAGAAAGAGTTTCCGTCGATGTCGCGGAAACGGGCGACGACGCTGCCCCACACGGTACTTTCTGCACCTAGAATTGGGGAATCGGCCCGACGGGAACCAGAACCCATCTCGGAGTCGTACTTTATGCGCTTGAGGCGGGGAGTCGTGTGAAAGCGAACACCTCGTTTGGACCATTCTTGAAACTTTCGGAGGACATCTTCGGTGATGAAGACGACATTGGTGGAACGGCCGATCAGTTTATATTCGCGGGTGTCCGGCTTGGGAGCTTTGAGGGCTAGAACCGTGGAACCATCTGGAGGGGACACGGCGACGAGGCGTTCGCCGGATTGGAGTTTGGCGTCGTAGGCGAGGTGGAAGCCGAGCTGCTCAACGAAGAAGCGGATGCTGCGATCGTGGTTGCGCACGAAGATGTTGACGCACTGGACACTAAGGTGAGGATGCGGTTCAGCGCGGGAACTGGGACCGGTGGACATGCGGGAGATTATAGGACGGGGAGAGGGAGCGAGGGAAAAGATAACGCAGAGGCGCACGGTGCCCTAGAGACGCGCGGAGGAAGAAAAGAGAAGACCTGGTGCCTCCTCCGCGAGGGATGAGGCTTCGAAGATTAAATGGCGCGACTTAGCAGGCGCTAGCGCTAAGGTGAAGTCTTTTCGAGGGAATCGGCCGCATCAGCGCGGAACGGGACCCGGTTGCTCGCGCGGGCTACCTATTTTCTCAACAAGTTCGTCCAATAGTGATTCGAGCCCGCTGAGTTTGTCCTGTTCGGTTCGCCGTTGCAGTTCGGCTTCTGTTTCTATCGACTGGCGTTGCTGCGCGAGATTCGTTGAGGCTTCGAGGTCGGCCTTGGCGCGGTTAAGCTCAGCTTCGACTTGCGCTACGTTGTTCCGGTATTTGGGGCGTCCTCGAAATGCTTGATTTCGGCCGCTTCACTCCTCAGGACGAGTTGAACTTCTGCGAGCTTGGAGCGAGCGTCATCCCGGTGTTGTGACGCACGCGAAACAGCCACTTCCTGAATTTGCAACCGCGATAGCAGAATTTGGGCGCTTGCCATGCTCGTGAGGGAACCCTGCAAGTCCTTAGGAAGCTGTCGGACTTCGCTCAGCAAGGCCTCCAATATTCCTGAGTCTGACGAAGTCGTCTGCGCAAAGGTGGTCACTGCCATTCCGCAGACTACAACAATGAGAACATACGTTCGCCGCATCTCGAACCTCCTGGCTTCAAGATACACCTGTCCCGATCGGTAGCCATCCGAGGCTGATTGGCGCGCTCGTCGGAACAGCTATGCTAGGAAGGCTTTGGCTGAGGTGACAGAGGGGGGCGAAGTGGGGGACAATTTGTTACCTTCGTTGCTCGTTTAAACATCTGGCGGGCGGCTCGCAGACGGCAAGATTCGAGAAGAGCTGGTCTAAAGACCGGCCAATACAGGGGATGGCATGACGGCACGAATACTGGATGGGACGAAGATTCGGGAAGTGATTTTTGCGGAATTGAAGGATGAGGTGGCTATCCTTTCCTCGGCCGGGATACGGCCGGGCTTGGCAGCGGTATTGGTGGGGGAGAATCCGGCTTCCGAGATGTATGTGAAGAGCAAGATTGCGGCTTGCGAGCAGTTGGGGATGGGCAGTGGGTTGATCACGCCGGCCGCTAGCGCGAGTACGGCGGAACTTTTGGCGATTGTAGAGGATTTGAACCGCGACAATGATACGGATGGGATTTTGATTCAGCTGCCTTTGCCTCCGCAGGTGGATACGAAGAGGGTGCTGGAGGCGGTGGATCCGGCGAAGGATGTGGACGGGTTTCATCCAGTGAATTTGGGGCGGTTGGTGAGCGGGCGGCCGGGGTTGGTGGCTTGCACGCCGGCGGGGTGCATGGAGATTTTGCGGCGGAACGAAATTCCGATTGAGGGTGCGGGCGCGGTGGTTTTGGGGCGGAGCGATATTGTGGGCAAGCCCATGGCTTTGCTTTTGATGCATGCAAATGCGACGGTGACGATTTGCCATTCGAAGACGCGGGATTTGTCGGATGTGGTGCGCGGAGCGGATATTGTGGTGGCGGCGATGGGCAAAGCCGGGTTTGTGCAGGCGGACTGGATACGGGCCGGCGCTGCGGTGATTGATGTGGGGACCAATCGCGTGACGGATGCTCGGGAGGCGGAGCGACTGTTCAGCAACTTCCCTCGGCGGCTCGAGAAGTTTCGGGTTAAGGGAAATGCGCTTGTGGGGGATGTGCATCCAGATGCGGTGAATGTGGCGGGGGCCATTACGCCCGTGCCCGGTGGGGTGGGGCCGATGACGATAACGATGTTGATGAGCAATACGGTGAGGGCGGCGCGGATGCGGCGCGCGAAGGCGATACCGAGGACGATTTCGGCGGGCGGGCCGTCTAGTTCGGGTAAGCGCTAAGCAGACCATGTTGCGACTCGGACTTACCGGGGGCATCGCCAGCGGCAAGAGCGCCGTGGCGGGCATGTTACGGGAGATGGGATTTAATGTGCTGGATGCCGATGGGTTGGGGCACACCTTGATTGAGGTGGGGACGCCGGGTTATGACGCTATAGTGCGGGAATTTGGTGCGGGCGTCACCGGGCCGGACGGACGGATCGATCGGAAGAAGCTCGGGGCGCTAGTGTTTCGGGACCGCGGGAAACTTGAGCGGTTGAATGGGATTTTGCATCCGCGTGTCGAAGAGGAGATGGTTCGACAATTTCGGGAATGGGAGAAAGGCGGGGCTCGGGATGCGGTGTTTGTTGAGGCGGCGCTACTGGTGGAAGCCGGTTATCAGAAGAATTTGGATGGATTGGTGGTGGCGTGGTGCCGTCCGGAGCAGCAGCTGGAGCGCCTGCTTCGGCGAGGATTGAGCGAGGTTGAAGCGCAGCGGCGGATTGCGGCACAGCTGCCTGCGGTAGAGAAGTTGCAATACGCTACGGAAAAAATTGATTGCTCGGGGTCGCTGGAGGAGACGCGGAAGCAGGTCGGAGAGCTGGCGGCGAAGTTGAGGCGGCGGGCAGCGGGGGGCGTCTAAGAGGAAAGACGCAAGAGCGAAAAGCGCGGGGGGCTCGAGACCCGGCCACTACAGATTCCGCGCGGGAATATGGGTGTGATATCGTTTGCCTTAAGCGGGGTCGAGGAAGGATTGTCAATATGAGTGCGGGAAAAGCGTCGAACGCGGTGCGATTGTTTGTTGTGGCGGTCGTGATTATTGCTGGGGCGTATTGGGCCGGGGGGCGCTGGGGAGAACGGCAGCCGAGGAAGGTGGAGGCGTTGCCGCTAGGGACAGGGCTGACGGAAGTTTCTGCGCGAGAGGGAACACTGACCGATGATGAGTCGATCAATGTGCGGGTATACCGGCAGGCGTCGGGAGCAGTTGCGAATATTCTGACGAAGGCAACGGAATATGATTTCTTTATGGATCCTGTGCCGGTGGAAGGAGCGGGCTCGGGGTTTGTGATTGATGCGCGCGGATATATTTTGACGAACTTCCATGTGGTGCAGGAAGCGCAGTCGATTGAGGTGGTGCTTGGTGATCAGACGCGGTATCCGGCGAAATTTATTGGAGCGGACCAGCACAACGATGTGGCGTTGATAAAGATTGAACCGAAAGGAAAGCCGCTGGTGGCACTGCAACTGGGAGATTCGTCGAAGCTGCAAGTAGGGCAAAAGGTTTTGGCGATTGGGAACCCTTTTGGGTTTCAGAGCACCCTGACGACGGGGGTGGTAAGCGCGCTTGGGAGGAACGTTCAGACCAGCCAGACGACATTAATCGATGAGGCGATTCAGACGGACGCGGCAATTAACCGCGGAAATTCGGGCGGACCGCTCCTCAATTCGCATGGCGAAGTCATCGGGATTAATTCGGCGATTTATACGCCTAGCGGGACTACGGCGGGGATTGGGTTTGCCATTCCGGTGAATACGGCGAAGCGCATTGCGCACGATTTGATGACGGAAGGACGGGTGCGGCAGGCGTTTCTCGGGGCGCAGACGCTCGAAGTGGGCGGATGGCTTGCGGAGGCGCTTGATCTACCCGTAAAAGACGGATTATTGATCGAGGAAGTAACGCGCGGCGGGCCTGCGGCGGCGGCGGGGTTGCATGGTGGAGACCACGCGGCGATGGCGGGGATGCGGAGGATTGCTACGGGGGGAGATGTGATTGTGGGGATCGATGGGCAGAAGATTGCGAATCAGTTTGATTTGAATGTGGCTTTGAATCGGAAGAGGCCGGGGGATACCGTGAGTATCACCGTGTATCGAGGTGGAAAGAAGATGGATGTGCCTGTGAAGCTGGGAGAGCGGTCTGCTAATTAGGAGATTGTGAAGCGGCTAGCAGATGGCCTTTAGCAAAGGCGGGGGCCTGCCTTTAGCTATTGCAGCGTGAAAATTCGGTGCGAAAATTTTGGCGGTCGGCTTCGCCGAGAGAGAACCAGGATTCGGCGATGTCGCGGACGCGTTCTAGTTCCTGCTGCATCTCGGCGTGCTTGGATTCTAGGACGTCAGCGCTGGCGTCTGACGGGACATAGATAGGCGGAGCAAACAGGATTACGGCGCGGGCGAAAGGGGCGGGCAGGAGGAAGTGGTCCCAAGTTTTTTCGAAGGTTTTTCCACGGTCGACGCCGATATGGAAGACCAGAACCGGGCAGCCGGTTTTTCTAGCTAGCATTACCGGGCCGGGCTTGGCGACGTAACGAGGGCCGCGGGGGCCGTCGATGGTAAAGGCGCAGTCGACGCCTTCTTCGAGACGGCGAGCCATGACGGCAAGCCCGCGGAGGCCGCCGCGCGACGAACTTCCCTGGGCGGTGCCGAAGCCAAGCCATTCGATGACTTTGCGGGTCCACTGGCCGTCGAAGGCCGTGGTGTTCATCACCACGACGCCGTGATTGCGGTGCCACCACACAATAGGAATGATGATGCGGTGCCAGAAGGCCCAGATACAGCGCTTGCCTTGGGCGTGGACGCGCTCGGCGTTTTGCCAGCCGAGGACTTCGTAGCGCAACGTGGGCCCTAGAATGCGAATCACCGTGTAAACGGCGGCGGCGATAAAGGGGATTTGCATGCGACGGGACCAGGGGAGGTCCGGAAGGCGGGTGTCGTAGTGGGTGCTGACCGCATCGCCGGGGATTTTCTTGACGGAATCGTCCGCGGGATGGGGCGGTGCGGGGCTGGTGGCGTCTGGTGGAGTCATGGTTCTGGTGCGCCTGCTGGTGAGGCGACGTGACGTATAGTATAGGCGAGAGTTTCTTGGCCGGGTTGCGGGAGAGTCGTTGAAAGTGCTGCTGAAGGATTATTTTCGTGAATCGGTGAGACGGGCGCGGCTCTTCGCAATGGTGTGCGTGATGATCGGCGCCGGTTTTTTTGTTGCGGCAGCGACGACGCCAGACCAGCCGGCCGGCGATACTGTGGGCTTAATCGAGGGCGAAGACATTGCGGTGACTGGGCCGATGAGCGTGGAAGTGGCTGGCGGGCAGGCGAAGACGATTCTGCGCAGCGGAAGCGACGTGCGAGTGAAGTCCGGCGAAGCGCGGATTAGCCTGGTCGAAGGGGGGCAGATTTCCATTTGCGGACCGGCGCATCTTTCGGTATTGAAATCGGGCGGCGCAGTGACGGTGGCGCTGGATAGTGGAGCGATCCATGCGCTCTTGGAGCGGGAACCGTCGCTAAGTGTGTATACGGCGCAGATTCAGGGGCAACCGGTGGCGATTGGTGATGAGCCGAGAGAATTTCTGGTGGGATTCGAGAGCGCGGGAATCATGTGCATTCGCACCTATCGAGGGGCGATGCGACTAGAGCAACAGTTGAGCGGGCAGAGCGTGATGGTGCCGCAGGGCGGAGATGTGACTCTGGCGAACGGGCAGATCGATGCCCTGGGAAACGGTGCGGGACGTTGCAAGTGTGAATTGCAGATTGCCAAGGCGCCAGCGGTTCCGTTGCCGAGGAATGAAATGCCTCCCACAACCTCGGAGAGCGCCAGGAGCGAAACGGCTCGGAACTCGGGCGACGCGGGTGGGGCCGGTGAAAAACCTTCCAAGAACGAAGAGCCTATTTACACCGTGGATATGCCGCCCTTGAGATTTGATGCGAACGCGAAGGTGCAGCCGGAACCGGACCCGAGGTTGATGGTGATCGTGCGGCGAGTGCGAGTGAGGCCAACGCTTATATTTCAGGGGCGAGTAGAGGGTGAGACGGCGGCAACGGCAGCCGCGGCGACGCCGCCGCCGGCCGCCCGAAATGCTCCGGCGAGCCCGGCGCAGGGCTCGGTGGTCGATCGCGTGCGGTCGTTCTTCAGGAAGTTGTGGACGCGAGGGAGCTGACGGAGTGGGCCGTGAGCGTTAGGGCTCTGGCGGGAAAGAAATAGAGTCCTGCCCTATTGTTCGGGACGCCGTCTGGCTCCGCCGCTTTGTTTCGCTGGTGAGACATTGGTGACAGGTTTTGGAGACAAGGATGGCGTCTCCTGTTCCCCGTGGCGGCCTCTTGCAGATTCTCGAGAGCTGGAAATTCCGTAGGAGTCCTCAAATGAAAGAGTGGAGTCGCGAAGCGCGTTTTGTCTCTGACGCTTTCTGAGGCTCAGGCGGATTCTCACATGCCTTCATAGTTGGGGCCGCCGCCGCCTTCGGGGACTTCCCAATTGATTATCTGGTAAGGATCGGCGATGTCGCAGGTTTTACAGTGGACGCAGTTGGCGGCATTGATTTTTAGTTTTAGAGAGTTGTCGGGTTGCTTGGCCATTTCGTAGACGGCGGCGGGGCAGAAATATTGGCAGGGGTTGCCATATTCCACTACACATTTTGTTGCGCAGACGTTGAGGTCGCTGACGACGAGGTGGCAGGGCTGATCTTCTTCGTGGCGCGTGCCGGAGTGATAGACGTCGGTTAGGCGATCGAAGGTGAGTTTGCCGTCGCCTTTGAAGCGCTCGGGAGCGGGGCGGCCGTTGATTTTTTTGTAGGCTTGATAGTCGGCGTGGGCGCGCAGCGGGTCGATTAGGCCGCGGCCGCCGGTGACTTGTTGGAGCGCGGTGTGCAAGAATCCGCGGAACATGCCGTGCTGAAAGGATTGATGGAAATTGCGGACTTGCCAGAGTTCTTTTTTGATGTAGCTTTGCTCGATTTTTAGCGGGAAGGTGCTCAGCGTTTTTGCGGTGGCGTCGCCGGCTTTTAGGGCATCGAAGATGGTTTCGGCGGCTAGCATGCCGCTTTTCATGGCCATGTGGATGCCCTTTAGGCGCTGGGAATCGAGGAAGCTGCCGGAGTCTCCGATGATGAGCGCGCCGTCAACGTAATTGCGGGGCATGGCGTACCAGCCGCCGTAGGGCAGGGATTTTGCGCCGTAGCGCACCAGTTTGCCGCCTTCGAGAATTTTTTTGAGGAACGGATGCGTTTTCCAGGTTTGAAATGCGGCGTGGGGATCGAATTGGGGATCGGCGTATTCGAGAGCGAGGACCAGGCCGATGGAGAGGCGGTTGCTCGAGAGGCCGTAGATCCAGCCGCCCCCGTACATGTCGGTCGAGACGGGCCAGCCCAGCGTGTGAGCGACGTAGCCCGGCTGGATGCGGTCCGGCTGGATGTCCCACAATTCTTTGATGCCGATGCCATAGCTTTGGGGATTGATGTTGTCGAGCTTTTTTGTGCTGACGAGATTTTTTGTGAGCGAGCCGCGAGGACCTTCGGCGAGAACGGTGACTTTGGCGCGGAGTTCGTAGCCGGGAGTGAAGTTGTCCTTGGGCTTGCCGTTTTTGTCGAGGCCTTTGTCTTCGGTGATGACGCCGGCGAGGCCTTCGCCAGCGTAGATGAGTTGCGCGCCGCCGAATTCCTTGAAGACGTTGACGCCCGCGGCTTCGACCAGGCCGCCTAGCCACTTCGTGATTCTGCTCAGGGAGACCACGTAGTTGCCTTTGTTTTGGAATGGCGGCGGAGTGATGGGGAAACGGAACGAAGAGTTTTTAGTGAACAGCAGAGCGGCGGAATCGGTGACGGGAGTGTCGAGTGGAGCGGTCTCGAGGAAATCGGGGACTAGCTCGGCTAGGGCTTTGGGATTCATGATGGCGCCGGAAAGTTGGTGGGCGCCGATCTCGCGGCCTTTTTCAAGAACGTAGATATTTTCGGCAGATAGCTCGGGTTTTGCGCCCGACTCGTTGTGTTTTTTGATGAGATTGGCTAGATGCAGGGCGCAGGAGAGGCCTGCGGGTCCTGCGCCGACGATTAGGACGTCGGCTTCGAGTTGTTCGCGTTGGACGGTCACGATGTATCGATAGTTTAGCAGATGACTCGAACGGCTCGGCCCTGGCGCTGCCATCTTCAGCCTGGCGCCTAGGTTGATTTTGCTTTTTCCAACGCTTCGGTTAAGGCAGGCATGATTTCGAAGATGTCGGCGACTACGCCGTAGTCGGCGATTTCGAAGATGGGGGCGTTGGGGTCTTTGTTGATGGCTACGATGGTGCGAGCGCCTTTCATGCCGACTACGTGCTGGATGGCGCCGCTGATGCCCAACGCAAGATAGAGTTTGGGCGCAACAGTTTGGCCGGAGCTGCCGATTTGGCGCTCCATGGGGAGCCAGCCTTCGTCGCAGATGGGGCGGGAGGCGGCGATTTCTCCGCCGAGGGCTTTGGCGAGGGCCTCGGCTTGGGGGATATTTTCGGGGGCTTTGATGCCGCGACCGATGGCGACGATGAGCGGGGCTTGCGTTAGGTCGACTGCGGATTTGGCTTCTTTGAAAAGGTCGAGGGGCTTGGTGCGAATTTGATCGGGGCTTAGCGTTACGGCGATTGCGTTTACCGGGGCTTTGCCGGACGGATGCGCGGCCAGAAGATCGGCTCGGAAGGCGCCGGATTGGAAGGAGGCGAACCACGGGGAGGCACCCTCGAAGGTGACGTCGGCGGCGGTTTTGCCTTGGAACATTTGGCGGACGAAGACTAGCTTGCCGGACTCGTTGCGGCAGCCGATGCAGTCGCCGACCATTCCTTTGCCGAGGGAGGCGGCGAGTTTGGGGGCGAAATCGCGAACTTGGTAGGTGTGCGGGAACAAAACCAGATCGGGTTCGACAGCACTGATAACTTGCTCGAGGGCCACGCTGTAGCCGTCTGGAGTATAGGCTTCCAGCAAGGCGTGCTCTACGACGAGGACTTCCGCGACGTTTTTTACGGCCAGTTCGTCGGCGAATCGAGAGATGTCTTTGCCAATGACTAGCGCGCTGATTGAACTGGAAGTGTCCGTGGCGATTTGCTGGGCGGCGGCTAGGGTTTCAAAGCTCGCGTTGTTCCACTTGCCTTGGCGGAGTTCAGTGACCACCAGGATTTTCATGTCAGATTACCCGCGCTTCGAACTTGAGTTTTTCGACCAGCTTGGTGGCGACTTCTTTGGGATTGCCTGTGAGGAATTCGGTTTTCTTGGTTTTCGCGGGTATGTA
>Ga0210383_10003579_pt1 | contig 13887 bp, 10 predicted proteins | sample IncBWC14OmetaG_FD_160072 | JGI IMG/M metagenome (GOLD analysis project Ga0210383, IMG submission 160072) | Forest soil microbial communities from Barre Woods Harvard Forest LTER site, Petersham, Massachusetts, United States - Inc-BW-C-14-O ...
ACACTCCGCCCCCGAAGAGGCGCCTCTTCACTCCACAATTCTCCACGTGGACATGGACGCGTTCTTCGTCTCGGTGGAACTCCTCGAGCGCCCCGAATTGCGCGGCAAGCCAGTCGTGGTAGGTGGACGTCCCGACCAGCGCGGCGTCGTCTCCGCCGCCAGCTACGAAGCCCGCAAATTCGGCATCCAGTCCGCCATGCCGTTGCGCACTGCGGCGCGTCTTTGCCCGCACGCGATTTTCCTCGATGGCCACCACGCCAAATATTCCGAATGGAGCGACCGCGTCGCCACCATTCTTGCGAAATTCTCTCCCATCGTGGAAATGACTTCCGTCGATGAAGCCTACCTTGATCTCGCAGGCACGGAACGCCTCTACGGTCCGCCAGTTGCCGCTGCCGACAAACTACTGCGCACCATCACAAAGAGCACCGGCCTTCCGTGCTCCGCCGGACTCGCGCCCACCCGCCTCGTCGCCAAAGTCGCCTCCGAGCAAGCCAAACCTCGCGGTCTGCTCTGGGTACCGCCCGGCAGCGAAGCTCGCTTCCTCGCGCCGCTTCCTATTCGCAAAATTCCAGGCATAGGTGAAGTCACCGAGCGCGCGTTGCGCTCGCTCGGCATTGAAACGGTCGAACAACTCGCCTCCCACCAACAGGAAAAACTCGAAAAAATCTTCGGCCAGTGGGGCACCGCTCTTTATCGCAAAGCGCGCGGCGGCGATGCCTACGAATTTCTCATCGATGCCGAACCCAAATCCATTTCCCACAATCACACCTTCGGCGAAGATACCGCCGACATCGCCGAAATGGAATCCATGCTCAGCCATCTTTCCCAAAAAGCTTGCAAACGTCTCCGCGAAGCCAACCTTTCCGCGAGCACCTTAACGCTTACGATTCGCTACGCCGGATTCGACACCTACACCCGCTCGAAAACTCTCCACGACCCTGCTCACCTCGACGCCGACATCTTCGCCGTTTTCCTTGACCTGTTCCGCGAGCATCGCAACCCTAAACGAAAAGTCCGCCTGCTTGGCGCGGCCCTTTCCAACCTGACCCACGGCTCCGAACAACTCGACCTCCTCGAAGCCACCCGCCGCGAAAAACTCGACAAGCTCACTAAAGCTGCCGACCGCCTCCGCGACAAATTCGGCTTCGACTCCGTCCGCTTCGGCGGCTCGCTCCGCCGTGACGACCACTAGAGCCACCTGTAGCTCACCCCTTTCAGGGGTGAGGTCCCTTCCGGACCAGCAACACTCAAGCGCGCCTCGAAGGAGACTCTGCGCGGATCCGCAATTTTTTCTCGTTGCGAAAGCAGTTGCAAATCAACTCTGCCTAAGCGCCGCGCAGCCATCGTGTAGCGGCGACGAAATGTCGAGGCTGTTCCATCTAGCCTCTTCAGTGATAAAACAATCTGGTGCTCCTGCGCGGCTGCATCCGCTTCTTTCTCTTCTACGACGTAGGCGAAGCCTTCGATCTCGACAAGCTGCGAAATTTGCTCGGCCCGCGTGGCGGCTCAACTAGGCCAGAATTTCCCCGCCGCACTCCTGAATACGTACGCTTTGAGAATCCTCCCATTGCGGAGCCGAGCGAACCCCTTACTCTTCGAAGCGGCGAAAATGTAGTTTGCTCCATCAAGTATTACGAGTACGCCATCGTGGAAGTACAACTCGAAGTCCCCTTCGCGGGCGACTGGAACGATCTCCTGGCGAAAGCGTCCCGTTGGATGGACGCACCGGACATCGAACCCGAAGGTCGCGCTGTCGTCGCTCGGCATATGCAAACCATCGCGTCCACAATCATCAAGCCCAGGGACGAATGGTTCCACGAAAACTACCTGGTCGCCGATCTGCACGAAATCCAGCAGGAGCAAGGTGTGCCGCTAACAGCGGACCAACTTCTCTCTTCCCACGGAGAACAGCTCGCGCAACTGCTCCGCGGTGAACAAACCCCTCTCGCGCCCGCAACCGCGGAACGCATGCTCCAGGGCAGCCTTTCCTATTACCCCACCGACTTGCTGGTCGTCGGTTCTTCCGCCGCGTTCGTCTACGATCGCCCGGAAGAAGCTGCGTGGACCATCCAAATCCTCGAATACGCCAAAATGCAGCTCCTCGAATTTCGCTACTACGACAATTTCATGACCCGCGTGCTTTCCGATGTCTACAACGCCCTGGACCGCAAGAAGAATGTTTTGCTCTCGCGCTGGACCATTCCCCGCGAAGCCAATCGGCTCAACACCATCCGGCTCGATGTCATGGAGCTCACTGAACGCATCGACAACGCCATCAAATTTGTCAGCGACACGTTCTACGCGCTCGTTTACCGCCTGGCGGCTTCTCGCGTCGGCGTCCCGGAATACCGTGACTTGGTCGAACAGAAACTGGACACCGCTAGGGAGCTATACGACTTCATGGTTTCACAGTTCAACGAAGCCCGCCTGTTCATCCTCGAAGCCGCCATTACCATCCTCTGCCTCCTCGACGTTCTCCTCCTCTTCCGTGGCAGCCGCTAACTCTAAGCGCGAACTTCCGCGCTGCGCTTCCATCCCGTCTTTCGCCTATACTGGCTTGGCTATGAGCGCCTCCGCCCCCACTACTCCTGGCACTCCTCATCCCGCTCAGAAATCCGGCCGCCTGCGCACCTTCTGGCAACGTGTCAGTGAAGGCCGCGCCGTCGATGACCTCTGGTCGCAGTTCGCCGCCGATGCCAAATCCAGCTACGGCTTCTACGGCAAAGATGTCGACTGGGCCGAAATCAACAAACTGCCTCGCCGCAAACGCGTTTTTCGTATCGCGAGCCAGTTCTTCTGGGCGCTGATGAACAAGCTCTCTCCCGCGCGCCGCGTCCTCCTGCTCGTCGCCCTCCTATTTCTTCTGCTCTCCGTCATCAATATTCATAACGGTCCGGACTCTTCCTCCGGCATGAATTTCGAAATCTTCGCGGCTATCCTCCTTCTCCTGCTCTTGTCCCTGGAACTCGCCGACAAAGTCATCATGAAGCGCGACCTCGAAATCGCCCGCGAAATTCAGGCCTGGCTCGTCCCCTCTACGCCGCCGGCAATTCCCAACGCCGAAGTCGCCTTTCACACCCGCCCGCAGAATTCCGTGGCCGGTGATTACTACGACGTCTTCTATCCCGGCGCACCTGCGGAAACAGGTGGCAAGCTCATGCTGGTCATGGCGGATGTAGCAGGCAAGAGTGTGCCCGCCGCTCTTTTGATGGCTACTCTGCAAGCCAGCCTTCACACCATCGCTCCCGAAGGCCTTTCTCTTACGGATTTGATGGTGCGGCTGAACCGCTACGCCTGCGCTCACAGCATGGATGGCGGCCGCTTCACCACCGCCGTCGTCGCGGAATACGATCCTTCCACGCAACTTCTCTACTACGTAAACGCCGGCCACAACTCGCCCGTAGTTCGCCGCTCCGACGGCTCGATCACGCGCCTGGAATCGGGCGGACTGCCCCTTGGCATCATGCGCGACTCGAATTTCCCCACCGCCTCCTTGCAACTCAGCCACGGCGATGCTCTGATACTCTTCACGGACGGTGTAGTCGAAGCCTTCAACGGGGGCGGTGAGGAATACAGCGACCTTCGCTGGGTCAATTTAATCCTCCGCATGCCTCCCCTCTCTGCCCAGGATTCGCTCAATTTCCTGATGCGTGACGTCGATCAATTCGTCGGCGCCACTCGCCAGTCGGATGACATCACGTTACTTGTCCTTCGCTGCAAGTAACCTTCGCGCATTCCCCGAATCCTATAAATATCCCGCGCGTTCAATCTCAGGTGCATAATCATCCCGTGACTCCACGAGAACTTGCCAATTCGGTTTGCGAAATACTCCAGTGCAATGGCTATCAAGCGCTGCTCGTAGGTGGTTGTGTGCGCGATATTTTGCTGCGTCGCGAGCCCGCCGATTACGATGTCACCACCGACGCCACTCCGGATCAGGTCATGCGCATCTTCCCCGAAAGCCTGGGCGTGGGCGCCAGGTTCGGTGTTGTGCTCGTCCCCGGCGATGTCCACAAAGTCGAAGTCGCCACCTTTCGTTCCGACATTTCCTACTCCGATGGCCGGCATCCCGACGAAGTCGTTTACGCGTCAACCCCCGAAGAAGACGTTCAGCGCCGCGACTTCACCATCAACGGCCTCCTGATGCGCCACGACACCGGAGAAGTCCTCGATTTCGTCGCAGGCCAGAAGGATCTCCAGGCCCATGTCATCCGCGCTATTGGCGACCCCGACCGCCGCTTTAGGGAAGACAAACTCCGCATGCTTCGGGCAGTCCGCTTTGCCGCTCGCTTCGGCTACACCATTGAGCCTGGAACCTTTTGGGCTATCCGTAAACATGCCCCCGAAATTCGGGTTGTCTCCGCTGAGCGCATCCGCGAGGAGCTTACCAAACTGCTCACCGAGGGTGCCGCCCGCACCGGTTTTGAGCTTTTGGATGAAACCGGCCTGCTCCAGGAAATCCTTCCCGAATTGGCGGCAATGAACGGCGTCCACCAACCGCCTCAATACCATCCCGAAGGCGACGTCTGGGTTCACACCTTGATGATGCTCGAAGGGTTAACCGTCGGCGTTTCCCCCACGCTCGCCTGGGGAGTTGCGCTTCACGATGTGGGAAAGCCTCCTACGTACCGTCCTGCGTCCGTCACCGGCGATCGCATCCGCTTCGACGGACATGTGGATGTCGGCGTCCCCATGGCCGCCGAAATCTGCCGTCGGCTTCGTTTTTCGAATGACGACACCGCCCAAATCTGCGCACTGGTTGCGAATCACATGAAGTTCAAGGACGTCGCTCAGATGCGCAAATCCACCCTGAAGCGTTTCGTGCGCCTACCTCGCTTCCCAGAGCACCTCGAACTACACCGCCTCGACTGCACCGCGAGCCATGGCAACCTGACAGCCTACGAAACCGTCCGGCAATTCCTGGCGGCAACGCCTCCGGAGGCTATCAGGCCTCCTCGACTTATTACCGGCAACGACCTCCTCGCAATGGGCTACAATCCCGGTCCGGGGTTCCAAGCGATCTTGACCGCGATCGAGGATGGCCAGATGGAGGGTGCTTTTGCATCTAAGGAGGAGGCGCTAGCGTATTTGGAGCGTACCTATCCTCATAACGCTGCACGCCGATAGGCAGGCTAAGGTTATGTCGTTGCTAGGTTGTTTGTTTATGTCAACTATTTTCAGTGTCTTACGAACCAGATTGCGAAAGACTAGGACCTGTCGCAGAATCTTAGCTGATCACACTAAGCTTTTCTGCCTGACAGATTCGCATGTTGGGAAACTTTTTTCCCTGTATCGCATCTAAGGTCTTACGAGCGGCTTTTTAACCGTCCGTTGAAAGGTTACCCATGGCTGATAAAAAGCAACACGTTGTCCCCGAAACTTTGGCTATCCTGCCGGTGCGGGACACTGTCCTATTTCCCGGCGCCGTCCTCCCTCTTACCGTTGGACGCGAAAGCTCTTTGGCGCTGGTGAACTCGCTAATAGGCGAAGAGAAATTGCTGGGTGTAGTCGCCCAACTCGATCCCCGCGTGGAAGATCCGGCCGCTGCCGATCTCCACAAAGTCGGCACCCTGGCAAAAGTCCACAAGACCGTCAAAATGCCTAACGGCAATGTTGTCGTCTTCCTCGAAGGCCTTCAGCGTATCCGCATCGTTGAACTTCTCGGGCTTCGTCCATTCCTCCGCGCGGTCGTGGAGTCAGAACCCGACATTACTGGCGAGCAGGACAATGAACTCGAAGCTCTCGAACGCAACGCCCAGGATCTCTTCCGCGACGTCGTAAGCCGTTCACCGCAACTTTCCGATGATCTGCAGAATGTCGCGATAAACATCGACGATCCGTCGCGGCTCTCGGACTTCATTGCCGGCACTTTGCCCAGTCTCTCTACGCTGCTGCGTCAGGAGCTGATCGAAACCTCCAACGTCCGCAAGCGCCTGGAGATGCTGATTCGCGAACTTTCCAAGGAACTCGAGGTCCTCGAGCTCCGCAGCAAAATCAACGAGCAGGTTCAAGAGCAGGTAAGCCAGAACCAGCGCGAATATTTGCTTCGTGAACAAATGAAGGCTATTCAAAAGGAACTCGGCGAAATCGACGACGCAACCCAGGAAATCGACGAGTTGCGCAAAAAGGTCGAGGAAGCCGGCATGACTCCGGAAGCCAAGAAGGAGTGCGAGCGCGAACTCAAACGCTTGGCTAAAATGACTCCTGCCTCCGCGGAGTACATGGTTTCGCGCACGTATCTCGAATGGATGACTTCCCTGCCCTGGAGCAAATCTTCCGGCAGCAAGGAAATCGACATTCCCAAGGCACACGAAATTCTGGACGAAGATCACTACGATCTGCAAAAGGTCAAGGAACGCATCCTCGACTATCTCGCGGTGAAGAAGCTTCAACCGGGCATGAAGGGTCCCATTCTCTGCTTCGTCGGGCCTCCAGGCGTCGGCAAAACTTCGCTCGGCAAATCGATCGCCCGCGCGCTGGGACGCAAATTCGTGCGCATCGCTCTTGGTGGTATGCACGATGAAGCCGAAATTCGCGGGCACCGCCGCACTTACATTGGTGCCTTGCCAGGCCAGATTATTCAGGGCCTGAAACGCGCGGAGAGCAATGACCCCGTCATGATGTTGGACGAAGTCGACAAACTCGGCCGCGATTTCCGCGGCGATCCGTCCTCTGCCTTGATGGAGGTCCTGGATCCGGAGCAGAACAACGCATTCCGGGATCATTACTTGGACGTGCCATTCGATCTCTCCAAGGTCACCTTCATCGCCACCGCCAACTGGATGGATCCCATCCCGGAGCCTTTGCGCGATCGTATGGAGATCATTGAGCTTCCCGGATACACCGGTGAAGAGAAGCTGCACATTGCTCACAAATACTTGATCCCCAAGCAGGCCGCCGAACATGGGATCAAGCAAGGCGAGCAACTCGAGTTCAACGACGACGGTCTGCGCGAAATCATTCATAGCTATACGCGCGAAGCCGGCGTACGCAACCTGGAACGGGAGATCGCCACAATCGTCCGCAAACAGGCGCGTCGCCTGGCAGAGGGCAAGACCGAAAAGATGATCGTCACTCCCGAAGTTGTCCGCGAATTCCTCGGTGTGCCGAAATACCGCACCGAGCGTGAAGTCGAGGAACGTGTTAAGAAGCCTGGCGTCGCTATCGGCCTCGTTTGGACTCCGGTCGGCGGAGACATCGTCTTCATCGAAGCCAGCCGCATGCGTGGAGGCAAGCAGTTCACGATGACCGGCCATCTCGGGGAAGTCATGCAGGAATCCATGACCGCCGCGTTGACTTGGACTCGCGCCAACGCCGAACGCTATGGCATCGATCCGGACTTCTTCCGCAAGCAGGACATCCACATCCACGTGCCTTCGGGTGCCGTGCCAAAGGATGGTCCTTCTGCCGGAGCTGCGATGGTCACGGCGCTGATCAGCTTGCTTACCAATCGCCCGGTGAAAAATCGTCTGGCGATGACAGGTGAAATGACGCTCTCCGGAGTCGTCCTGCCGATCGGCGGCGTAAAGGAAAAAGTCCTCGGTGCGAAGCGCGCGGGCATCACCCACGTGCTGCTGCCGGCGGATAATGAGCCGAACGCAGTCGCGGATCTTCCGCCGGACATTCTCGGCGACATGAAGATTACCTACGTCAACACGCTCGACGAAGTGCTCGAGCACGCCCTGGAGAAGGAGCCCATCGCTCCGGTAGTTCCCGAGCCTGAACCAGCACAAAGCGGCGTAGGCGATACGCCCCGCGCCATCCACTAATCCAGTAGCCTGTGGCACAGTCATTCCTGGCTGTGCCCTTGGGTTACCTTCTTAAATCAGAATCAATCGAGCCCGGCCTAACCGCCGGGCTCTTTTTTTGCCTTGCGGCCGTGCTGGTCTGTCCTTGGTACCAAAGGCAAACTCCTCAACTGCTGCTACCATGTGGCTCTGTGATGGCTGGCCCCTCTAAAGGAAAAATAGCCGCTGCCGACGCCGCGGCTCTGCTCGCTGATAAGCTAAGCGACGCACTCGTAAACGAACGCCTCGTGCCAAGATTCGTCGATTCCTACGTCGTCGAACACGGACGCTACGGACTCCAGGTTCACGCCGGCCTGTATCGCGATCTTCTAACTCTGCTCCAACGCGAAGCGCTCATAGCCGTGTCCGTAACGGCGCTGGATCTCGCGAATCGCGGCGAGCTCTTCCCTGCTAACAAGAAACTGCTGCCTCTCAAACGCAAAGAGGCCGCGGAGTTTCGTAAGAAATTCGTTTCGGCGCTCACGCGCAAGCATCGCTGGAATGCTGGACAAGCCCTCGAATTTCAGTCCGACCTTCAGATGTACGAAGACATTCTCGCGCGAGCCGCTCTGCCGCGCCGCAAACGAAAACCCTTCGAGACCGCCAATCATCCATTCGTGGATCGTTGTGCATTCCTTCTGGACTCTTCGTTCTTAGAAAAGGCTCGCCTAGCCGCCAGTCACGCCCTCACCGACCTGGAAGAACTAACCACCCACTCAGCCGCCGGATTATTGGACGCTTCAAAGTCCGGACCGGGTAACCTCTAGTTCGCGCGTTCTACTTGAACGGCCGTCCCATAAGCTAGAACTTCCGTCACTCCCTCCATCACTTCGTTTGCGTCATAGCGCATGCCGATGATGGCGTTGGCTCCGTGTTGTGCTGCATGTTGCAGCAGCAGTTCATACGCTTCCTCGCGAGCTTTTTCGCATAGTTCCGTAAGCACCGTGATGTTACCTCCAATGATCGTCTGGATCCCCGCTGCGAGATTGCCCAGCACACTTCGCGATCGCACCGTGATGCCGCGCACAATCCCAAAATTCCTTACTACCCGATAACCCGTCAGCTCATTTGCCGAGGTCACCATCGAACTGTCCACGCGCCCAGTCATTTTTTCCTACCTCCATTTCGCCCTTATCCACCTGTTTACCGCTGCGATTCTACCTCTGTACTCGCTCCTTCGATACCTGCGCCGGTCTGTTATTCTCAAGTTACGTGGAAACTCTATTTGATATTCTGGCGATTCTGCAGATCGCCGCAGGGCTCTACCTCCTCTGGCAGGGCATCCAGTGGCTTGTCTACGTACGCCGCAGACTGAAGACCGACCCGGGTTTTTATGCTCCCCGCACTGCCGTTATCTGTCCTTGCCGCGGCGTCGAGCCCGGTCTGGAGCGGAATCTCGTTTCCCTTACCGAGTTCAATCATCAGAATTACGAAATCTTTTTCGTGCTCGCATCAGAGACCGATCTCGCGTTCAGCACGGTGAAACGCGTCGCCGCATCCTCTCGCGTCAAAGCCAGCGTCATTGTCGCCGGCAAACCGCAGAATTGCAGCGAAAAGGTCAACAATCTGCGCGCCGCCATTGAGCAACTTCCTCCTGAATTTGAAGTCTTGGTCTTCGTGGATTCGGATGGGCGGCCCGGGAAGTCGTGGTTGCACCACATGGTTGCTCCACTCAGCGATTCCCGTATCGGGGCTACGTCCACGATGCGCTGGTTCATTCCCAACAGTAATAACCTTGCGACATCGCTGCTGGCTTCCTGGAATGCAAGTGTGGTCAGTATGCTTGGTCCGCAGCCAAATAATTTTTGCTGGGGTGGCGGCACAGCCATTCGCCGTCCGATATTCGAGCAAATCGGGATGATGGACGTTTGGCAACACGCTTTCAGCGACGACTATTCGCTGACACTCACGCTGGAGCAAGCTCGCCGCCCCGTCGTTTTCCTGCCGGAATGTTTGGTCCCGTCTTTTGTCCAGACCGATTTCGCCGGATTGTTGGAATTTACGAACCGTCAGGTAAGCATTACACGCGTCTATCGTCCGCAGATGTGGGCCACCGCGTTCGCCACTCACGCACTCTATTGCGCCACGATCCTGCTCGGTCTCGTTTTGGCGCTCGATCTGACGGTTGCGTCCCGCCCAGCATTCCAAGTGACCTCGCTGCTCGTATTCCCGTTACTTTTGGCCGCCATTCGTGGCGCACTGCGCGTCATCGGCGTGACCGAAGCCATGCCCGCTTTCCGTGAGCAAATCATGGCCCAATCCTGGATCTATATCCTGATCACATTATTCGTCCCGTTTCTGTACTTGGTGAATTTTGTCTCTTCCCTTTTTGGGCGCAAGATTACCTGGCGCGGAATCCAGTATGAATTGATCTCCCAGCAGGAGACCCGCATCCTTACTCCCTAGGCTGTGGAAAAATCTCAAGTCGAGAAAAAAAGTCGAGGCGCTACGCAATTTCTACCGTTCACCTACTATTTTCCCCCTATAGAAACCGTCCTAAGTGCTTGAAAACTCGCCACTGTAATAAGTTCTAGTTCTGGCACTGAGGATGCTACCTTCAGCCCCGTCAGGTGTAACTTTCGCAAGCAATAGATGGGGACTCCTTCTCAGTTACCCTCCGTGGTGCTGTTGAGCATTGGCATCTATGGGGTAAACCGGCCTGACCCAGTCCAAACCCTGTCCGCTTGCCCGGTCAACGCCGGTCGGCCTCCTCGCGAGGTCAATGAAAGACTAAAAATCCACAGGAAGGCTTCGTTCCCACCACGAGGCACGAACGGAGGAGTGCACGTGAAGTTGATCCGCAGAAGTGTTGCCTCAACAACGCATGTCCAACCGAAGTGCTCTACTAATAGTGTTTATCTCTTCTACGAAAAAACCTCCGGAACGGCTCATTTCCATGTTGATGCCGGACCGGATGGAGAACTTCCTCTCGATCACGCCGCAGGCTTGCTCGCCATGCACTGCATGGTGAGGGGACAATCACCGGCTGATTACATGATCATGGTTCCGGCTGCCCCGGAAAACCTTAACCGCCTGGCGGAACGCGCGCACAAAATTCTCGAAGCGGGAAACAGTGTCAAGAACGCAGTAAGACTCACCCGCCGCGAAGAAGAAGTGCTCGATGGTATCCTTCGCAGCCTGGCTAACAAGGAAATCGCCAACGAACTGAATCTCTCCGAACGCACCGTGAAATTTCACGTCTCTTCCCTGCTGGCAAAGTTCAAAGTTCGCAGCAGAATGGAACTGATGCGCGAAGCTTCGCGGCATTCAGTCAAGTCCGTTGCTGCTGCTCCGGTGCCGACGCCTTCGGCGGAAATTCATCCGTTTACGCCGCACAGCATTGCTTACAAAAAGCCGATGACGACCGGGAAAATTCTCCCGCTCGCTCGCCGGATGGCGTAAGACAAACAGGAAGAGAGAACGCGAAGAAATTCGCGCTCTCACAGAATCACAAAGCCGCCGTCCTGTGAACCGGGACGGCGGCTTTGTTTTCTATTTGTGGTTTGCGTAGGTGCCTGGCTTTAGCCAGGCACTCTCGGTTTTTCTTTGTAGCGGCCGCCTTCCGAGGCGGGCGCTTTTGCTTTTGGTTTGTGGGTCCTGGGGCTTTTACTTCTTCGCAGCGGCGTAGAGTTCCGCGGCCTTATCCCAGTTCACAACATTCCACCACGCATCAATGTAGTCGGGCCGCTTGTTTTGATACTTCAGATAATACGCATGTTCCCACACATCAATGCCGATCACCGCTTTTCCGCCGGCCACGTATTGCGTGTCCTGGTTCGCGGTGGAATCGATCACCAGCTTGCCATCCTTAACCAATAGCCACGCCCAACCGGAACCGAAGCGACCGACGCCCGCAACCTTGAATTTTTCCTGGAATCCGGCGAAATTTCCGAAGCTGGAATTGATCACGGCCGCGAGATCGCCCTTGGGCTCGCCGCCTCCGCCCTTCTTCATCAATTGCCAAAAGAGCGAGTGATTCCAGTGCCCGCCGCCGTTGTTGCGTACTGCGGTGCGAATATTCTCCGGAATAGCATCGAGGTTTTTCATCAGATCGTCAATGGATTTGGACTGCAAATCCGGATGCCCTTCCAGCGCCTTGTTAAGGTTAGTCACGTAAGCGCCGTGATGTTTATCGTGGTGGATCTCCATCGTTTTTGCATCGATGTATGGTTCCAGCGCGTCGAACGGATACGGCAGGGGGGGAACAGTAAAAGCCATTGGTTTATCCTCCGAGTTTAGGTGTGAATTTAAATAAAATTCTGATCCCGGTTTTTGGATTCGGCATGGAGCATTCCGGGGATTGTTTTTTCCCAGCTCCGATCAAGCCAGCGCCTGTTGCCACCGCGCACGAGAGAATTACTTCATGAGAGCTCCCCAGCTTCGGTGCGCGCCGAGCCATGCCTGCAAAGTATACCGCCCGCACAGTCCCCACTCAACCTCGCGCCGCTGCTAGCAAGCCTTGGCGTTCGCACAGAAATTGTATCGACCGCGATCGAATGTGAACCATAGGGTTTTCATTGGATGCGAGCGAGCGCCCATTGGGCAGATTCCGCGATCGAGGACTCAGAGTGGTTTGTGAGGCGTTGTAATAATTCCGTAATGCGCGGATGGGCCGGCGAGGCTCGCTCAATTTCCACGTTGCCCAACGCAATACAGGTGTTGCGAACCAGTCCACGCCACTTGGCGCGTTTCATGGCACTGCCACGGAAGGCTTCGCGGAATTCTTCTTCGGTCAGCCCGGCGAGCCATTCGAGATGCGGCTGGAATAGCGATTCTCCTGATTGAATTTGCCTAGGCTGAAAATCGGACAGAGCGGTTGCGGGCGCCTTGCGATTGTGCGGACACACGTCCTGGCAAATGTCGCAGCCATAGACGTTGTTGCCGATGGCTTCGCGAAACTCCAACGGAATGCTGCCGCGAAGTTCAATGGTGAGATAAGAAATGCAGCGCCGCGCATCCATGACGTAGGGCTCGACCAACGCATCGGTTGGACAAGCGTCGATGCATTTGCGGCAAGTACCACAAAGGTCCGGAGCCAGCGCTTCGGCAGGAGCGAGCGACGGCTCCAGATCGAGCGAGGTAAGAATGACGCCTAAAAAAAAGAACGAGCCTTGGGATTGATTGAGGAGCAAGGTGTTCTTGCCAAGCCAGCCAAGGCCTGCGTATCTCGCGAGAATGCGCTCGGAAACAGGGCCGGTATCAGCATAGGCGCGCGCAGAAAAAGGTTCGGCAATTTGTTCGTGGAGTGCGACGAGCAGTGCGTTCAGCTTTTCCCACAGCACTTCGTGGTAATCGCGTCCCCAGGCGTAACGGGAGATCCATCCACGAGGAGCGGTCGAATCGTGTTCGGTTGAATCGCGCTCGCTCGCGTCGTGGTTGCTAGCCACCTGCGTGGAGTAAGGATAGGCCGTGTTGTAATTGATTCCACAGACGATGATGCTGCGCGCTCCGTCGAGCGCTGCGGCGGGATCGCGGCGGCGCGGATCCTCGAGATATTTCATTTCGCCCGCGTACCCAAGCGCAAGCCACTCCTCAAAGTGGTCCAGTTCGGCAAATCGCTCTGGAGCGACCACACCACAAAGAGACAAGCCGAGTTGTTGGGCCTGTTCGGCGATCCAAGCGGTGAGCGGAGTCTGCGGCATCCCTTCGATTGTGCCGCACGTTGGTGAAACTTGGGCCTCAAAAGCATCTGGGGCGAGTAGCGAGGGTGCGCGAAGAGCGGAGGTGCGCGCCCCCATCCCCCCAGTTTTGCGTAAGTGCGGGAATGATTAGACTTGCGGCGATTTGGCTTCCTCTCGCAAAGGAGAACTGCGCGGTGAGGATAGCTCAAGACTTACGTTCCTAAACCGAATACGAGCCACCTCCGTGTTTCTGTGTTTTTCGATACGCTGGGTGGTGGGGCGCTTCCCACCCGTAGCGTTTAAGCGAAGGATCTTCCGCAGATTATTAGGCGGTTAATATGCAGATTTCCTATATGTTAGCAATCTTATATAACTGATTTATGGTATAACGCTTAGTGCAACTAACTTATTATGGGCGTTGCGACGCGGGGTGGGCCGTGCGATTTTTGGTCAGGTAAATAAGATGCAGATGTCAG
>Ga0210383_10003581_pt1 | contig 13883 bp, 22 predicted proteins | sample IncBWC14OmetaG_FD_160072 | JGI IMG/M metagenome (GOLD analysis project Ga0210383, IMG submission 160072) | Forest soil microbial communities from Barre Woods Harvard Forest LTER site, Petersham, Massachusetts, United States - Inc-BW-C-14-O ...
GTGGGATGGAGCAGAGAAGTTGGAAATCTTGAGGGGATATCTCGGCGGGTAAGGGAATCAACCATAAACATTGCTAGTTAGAGGCCATAACGTAATCAATTTGTGCCTTCTAACTAAAGGGGAAGTGTGGGAACCATAGGTGTTCGCTTTCGGATTGATGCTGTGACCACCAACAGACTTTCGTTTGATCGATTTCGAGATTGTAGGGGTGACAGTGACCTCCCCTGGGTGGAGTGAACACTTCCCTTGGAGGCTTGTATGGGGTATGGGCATCGCAGAAGAGGTGAGTGAAGGAACAGGTGAGATGAAATCTGCATCTGGGTTTGTTAAGTGTGGGGATTGCAATAGCATCTGCTTGGTTGAGGATGTCGATTTGCGTATGGTTGGTGTTGCACACCACTGAGAGGTGGCAATGGAAGTAAAGGAAGCATGTGTGGGGGAATCGAGGGACCGGGAGAGGGTGCGGATAAGCTGAAATATAAGGAAGAAGGGAAGATACAGATATGCACCAGTGTCCATCCATATACATATTAATAGCCACAAATAAAGAAGTACCAATTCCATGGACGTCCTCTTGTTTGTAGGGATGTGGGTTGTGGTACAGGGATCACAGAATTTATTTGTCAGTTCCAAAATCAATGACATCAATGAAGTGAGAGGCTTTGCCAATGCCAATGACAAAGTTGGTGGGTTTGATGTCACAATGGACAAATGAGCAGGAGTGGATGAATTTGATGCGGGATATCTGGAAGGGGTGAGATTTGGTTTGAATGAAAAAAAATGGATCAGGGGCCACAACTGGTCAAGGACATTTCAGGTGGCATGTCAAATAGAAAGGAGAAAATGGTGGAAAATGAACAGACGACAAAATGCAAACTCACCAGTTGACCAGGCCATGGTCACTAACAAAAAAATAATGATTACACATCTTGAATAAGTCCTCCAATGATGGGCCGAGGAGATTGATAACCATCACATTGTAATCACCCTGCCTCCCCAACCACATGATCCATGGTACTCCAGTGCCGCCCATGAGGTCTTGTAGATTTGACTCCTGTTTCAGGGGGCTATGTTTTTGCTATGGCCAGCTGGTGTGTGCCAGCTGGTGTGTGATTGCAACTGCTTTGCCAGAAATTGTGTGCACTCCAAGAAATATTGTGCCTGTGTGTAGATAGAGTGTGTGAGATCCAGCAGGGTGGAGAGGGGGAGAAAGGATGCACTACATCCTCCCATAACAATGTCATTTTTGTTGCAGGTTGTCCTGAGGAGTTTGTATAAGGTTGGGTGAGCTGAAAATATGAATGTCGAGAGGTGTTGTGGGTGTGTGAGATGTCATGTTAGTTGTGGGTGAGAGGGTGGAATCTTGATGGCAAATGTAAACAATTGTGGCACTGTTTTTGGAGTGATACATCCCATAAGGACCATGTGCAGTTATGTACATTGAAAATCAAGTTCCTAGAGGGACACTGGGGGCAAGGGAGGCTGTGGATTGTGAATTGTAGTGTGAATAGAAAGAATTAATTTTAACATCTTACCTGTTGCTGGAATCACCCAGAAAAAGCTTTCACCCCAACACCCAACTCTATAAAATGGACATCCAGCTTGTGTTTGAGAGCCAGGGGTAGTGTTGGAGGGTTGGTGAGGTGATGAAGTCAAGGTTGGTGGATGAGTTGTGTGACAATAGTGGTCAGTAAACTCATGAGTCACATGAGTCATATTAACAAATCAGGAAAGTTGGTTGAAAAAAATATCATGCTTGCTCTCAGCCATTTTCAAAGCAATATATTTTATTTAAATTTAGATACATTCAATGATATGCATAGAATACATTGTGCAGGAATTTTTGTCTACAGTTTCATATTACTCACATCGGAGGCCATCCGGTGTTTTATCACACTTGTCACACGAGTCAGTAAAATAATTCACAGTGCTCAATCTTTTCATTACAGCTACTGAATTTTTTGGCAGATCCTGATGTATAAACAAGTCTTTCTTACATAAACGGACTTGTAATGAATCAGGAAAGCCAAAAAAAATGAACCAGTCATCAGCAGAGACATGATTCATGAATATGGCACTTACCAAAAGAATGGAATCTGTTGAGCTACATACTGAAATAAAGCAGTAGATATCACCACTGATATGTCAAGGTATTCCAGAGCAGTAAATTTCATGGGGTAGCATTATAGCATGTAGCAGGAAAATTCAAGTCCAAATCATTCACTGATCTTGTGGCACAAACATGATGGTTGTGACATCATGTGACAATTCTGTGCTGCCTATAAATGTGATGATATCTACCACCATATAACTTCTTTTGGTGAGTGCCACTGGCATATTCATGTCTTTGCTGATGTCTTAGACTCTTACACTCAATGGACTGTATTCCTTCGCTGTCTATTGCACAATTACTAGTAGTAGTATCTACTTGTGAAAATGACCTGATAAAATAGTACTATAGAGTGTGGTGCATGGGGTCCTTGACCATGCCACATTGCTTATGTACAGCAAATCACGTTTCTTGAGCTGATTAGTCTTGCTTTCCATACAGTTGGAGTTTGAAACTCACTTTATGTAATAGTACAACCCTATGGTTGTCCAAGACTTACCCTAAAAGAAATTTAGTGTTCACCCTTGGGCCTTGACCTGCTACCCTATCCAAGAGGCTCTGTTTTTGTTAAAAAATTCTTTGCCACCTCTTGAATTACTGCTACCTTTTTTGGATAAAAATTAGTCTCACTACCAACCATTATAGGAGAATCCACAGTTAAGGGGATTGCTTACTATAACAATGATACACTTTTTCTTTTTCCCTCTGTCCCCATTCTCAGACTCAAAACCATGTATAGTACCACTAAGGAGACTGGCTCAAGTCTAGATAAAAATCATTGATTGGAAAAGCAAGATGCACAGACTCCATCAAGCAATTCAGATAAATAAAACACATTGTGGGCCTATTGCAGTTTCCTCTCTATTGCCACTGAATTGTCAAGATTACCTCTCCTTTGCCATTCTTCTTGAACTCGTCTGGTTTCTCTGCGTTCACGACCACGTGTGATCATGTTCTTGGGTTCTAAATCTGCAAAAAGATACTTGCAGAGGACTTCGACAAGCCAGCAACCAAGGAAGTCCACAATCATAATCACTGTCAACCTGAACTTGAACTAGTGGATGATGGTCAACCAGAGAATAGTCAAGTATGTATGTAAGGCGAGACTTACCGATCCTTTCATCTCCACAATTTGCAACCACCTATTCAGCTCAGGCATGAAGTCTGTAGCACCCGAGAATGCAACAGTACTGGCAGCGACAAGACCCCACCACAAGGTGGGATTTTCGCGAATGCCTTCACGAAAAGGGCGGCCCTAGACGCCTACCTTAGAACAGCCATGACATCATCCGACATGATCTTGACCCACCTGGAAATTAATCGTAAATGTAGAGACTTGCTGCGAGAGGCCTAATAGATATATAGCCGTATTCAAAAGACTAGGTTCAAACTTTGCCTTCAGATCAATAGGACCGCGTCTAGAAAACAGGACAATGATAAGTGGCGATGGACATCGAGCAGGAAAAAAAGTTCCCTAACTCCTCGTAGCTGTGAGAAAGGTTGGTAATGTATACCAAGGATGCGATATGGAGTGCAAACTGTATGAGGACCGATAACAGGACGTAAAGATTAAATATATTGCCCAATGGACGTTCTCGGGATAATTTTTCAACAGGCTAGAATCACAGATCAGCCCAGGAGGAGCGATCAGAAACAAAATATTACCTTGGCACGGGATATACATAGAAAGCAAACGGACATCAACATCCCCGTGACGGTGATCTGGTAATCGCCAAATTTGATCCCGTCGAGATACTGCACACTCAAACTGTACGCCGTGATCAAACAGTTCAATGCAAGGATCTTGTACATTTGAATGGTGGCAACAAGAGTACAGCGGCCTTGCCTAATGATATGTGTGACTGTGGCACATAAATGTATGTGCGAAACCGATAGAAATGGTAATCCTCACTGGCTGAGACATGGGATAGTTTGGATGTGAAAGGCGCCGCGCATGATGCATCGCCAAGTTTGATTTTAGGAACCTCATCTTCGCCGTCCATTTCTGCCATCTTGTCCGTTATGGATGTAAGATCGAACTATGATTGTGTTAATGACCAGCTGTTAGTTAATCACGGAGAAGACATACCTTCTCCAGTGGATTTTTCTTCCGCGCGACTTGTAAATCAGCTGCAGCCTGCCTTTGGGCCTCGACAGCATCCGGGAACAGATGTGCAATGGCTGGGGGAACAGGTGGGGGCGGTTGTCCGAAACGTGCTGATATCTTGAGCTGACTTTCGTACACATTCTTAATCCGTTCGTTCTTCTGATGTTCGGCAATTTTTTGAAGGTCCTCAGGTGTGCCATCAAGTAAAGCAACACCGATATGGGCTTGTTTAAGGGCACCGACATCGTTCGTACCGTCTCCGGCCATCAGGGTTGTATAACCAAGTGTCTTCAATGTCGTCAAGATAAACTCCTTCTGCGCTGGGGAAACTCGAGCATAAACCCAAGTATTCTGCACAAGATCTTTCCAACTGGACCTGGACTCGTATTGCTTCATGGCAGCACCAGTGACACAAATGTCGTACTCTTCAAACAAGGACAGGTCCAAGGGTTCCGAGGGGTCGACCGGAATGACCTTGCTCTCATCCACAGTACGCCATACCAAGTCTGCAAAACAATTAAAGTTCATTTGATACGCGAATGTAAGTATTGACTTACCCCCTTCATGAGTTGGATTTTCCTTCAAGTCAAGGATCAGCGCATCACGGTCCACAATCTCGACATCACGCGCAACGTGGACGGCAGTCAATGGGTTATCACCCGTGATCATAACGCACTATATATCTGGAGTTCAATAACAGCATTCAAGTCAGAGACAGAAAAGGGCGTACACGGTGCGAAGAATCAGCAAGCATCTTGAGCGTTTCAACAGCATCCTCCTTGAGTGGACAGTGGAAAACCAAGAATCCAGCAAACATGAGCTTACTTTCGACTCGTTCACGAGGAAGTTTGTTGATCTGTGCATGTCATCATAGAAAGATAATAACAAAATTGTTGAAACAGATGCGACAGACCTTGTCGACAGACATTGGCTCCATTTCCTTTGCGCCCAGAGCCAATACACGACTGCCCTTTCTCGTGAACCACTTATACGTGTCATCGTAATGGTCCGGTACCACCGCCAACATTCCCTTGATCGTCTCGGGTGCACCCTTGACGGCGACTAGGGTTTTCCCTCCTGGAAGGTTCGAAATAGTGGACATGCGCTTAAGAGCAGATGAGAATTGGAAACGACGACGGATAACCAGTTGCGTCCGATGAGGCGCTGCTGAGCTCGCAGGAGAAACAAAATCCCCTGGAATGATGGGCAATGAGTCAGAACTATAAGGATATAAATAAGTATAACTACCTAGAGTAAGTTTCCAATCCAAAGTCTCCAATGTGGTCTTCTCCATTGGATCACCGACTACGGTGCCGTCGTCCAATCTGACAAGCGCATGAGCAGCAGCGAGACATAACGTAGTTTCTCGGCTGGTTTCCTTGACATCTACAAGCTTGCGATTGTCCATTGCACTAAATTGATGCGTAACATGTAAGCGGAAATTCACTGTCAAGAATTTGACATATTCACTCAACACCAACGACACCTTCGAGGACTAAGTTTTCCGCTGTAATCGTGCCCGTCTTATCGAAGCAACACACATCGACTCGTCCTGCAAACGGAATGCGAAACGGTTCGGTACAAAAAATTGCTCCAAGATTCACTTTAGACCCTGCTTGAAGCATCTACAGGAAAAACAAACACACCATTTTTTGACAATGCAACCAAAGACGCATTTACAGCCAAAGACAACTCCATGGGAAGTTCTGGAGGGACAACACTTGTGATGATAAGGATGCAATCCAGTAGCAACTTCGACTTCGTCAGGTCCCTCTCAATACCTGGCGGGAACTAAATTCAGTGTCTTCAAATATGGCTGTAGGTGTGAGGCAATACTTACCTTTCACCCACACGTACCAACTCGCAGCGATGGCAAAAATGAGTAAGAATCCAATGAACAGAAACGACTCCAAGTTGTTGGCTGATACACGCTCAGTCGAAAAGATCATCGTCCGCACAAGTTGACCCTGTGCGGTGCCGAAACCAGTCCGGAGGACAACTCCCAGACACCCTCCATCAGGTGTCTTAATGATGGGCTCCATATGACCTGAATGCAAGATATGATGAGCGGTGTGACGAAGTCAGACCAAAAAAGACTGAGCACCAGTTGTTCCGGCCTGTAGAATCTTGGTACCGCTAAACAAAACAGCATTCTTGTGCGCACCATCAACGTCAAGGTTTTCAGAGCCTTCGAGAAGCTGGATGGACTCCTTTAATAACGGAGTTGATTCGCCGGAAAGCATGGCCTCGTTGACGATGCACGATCCGTGTAAGAGAAGGACATCGGCTGGGATGGTGGTTTCTGAATGTTGACGTGCTGTGGATTGTTCTCAAAATTAAAAACCAAATTTACTAATCAAACAACTGTGAAATGTTACCAATTGAAACAAGCTCGCCAGGAAGTAGCTGATCTGTCTGAATTTCCGTCCACTTGGCATCACGGTAAACCTGGATGGGGTACGGAACAACAGACATGGTCCGGAATTCGGTCAATGTTCTCACCCGCTGTTGTATGTATCAGTCCATCGCTCGGGAACAAATGTTGACTTGACTGATTGACTAACCTGCCAGACAACGGTACACTCAAAAACAACCAGCATGAACAGCGTGAAGAGGCTGTAGTACCAATATTCATCAAGGCACCATAACGCGACACAGAAAATTTGGAAGACGAAAAAGGGTGCAGTCGCGTGTTCGCTAAACAACTCGGAAAACGAGGGAATTGGAATGTTGAATTCGTTTCCGCCGTAGAGCGCGAATAATGCTGGAAGTCGGGTAGAGGGAAGACCGGTAGGCGCCAAAAAGGTAGAGAGAGTAGGTCGACCAGAAGACGGATAAGGCAGACGTGCGAATGTCAACGGAGAAGCCGAAGAGACCGTATATGTGTCCCGTTGATAGTTGAAGGTATAGGTTGTAGTATCCAGTATATCCTTTTTGTCCAGTGGAACAATGTCGCCTTGCCCACGATGAACATTGGGGACAATACGGATGCAGTCGGCTTCTTCAAGAGAACGCGCCTAAGAGGGCGTTAACGAGGAGAGACGGAAAAGGAATAAAACCCATACTTTCTTAGTTGTTATCCACGCTCGCGCACCTGCATTCCATTTGGTGACCAAGAAACTGAGGGCGTGCCCAGCCCCCAACACGACGCATGCTAAGAAAGTCCACTCTTCGCTTACTAGCCACTCATCGTATTTGACGTAGTAGGCATAGGCCAGGAGAGGGTACAATGAGAGAAAGGGGAGAGTGTAGAGGTGGATGTACCAGGGTATAGCTACGTGCAAGCTAGCCCGCGAAATTTCTGGCGAATTGACGTAGACTTTGACCCTGTAGGACAGAAGGTCAGATAAATTATTGTCGAAAGCATAAGCACGTACATTAGTAATTACTGCAGTACTTGGAGGGCGGTGGTATGTCTATTTTAGCCAAGCCCGAAAGTCCAGGCTTAGATACACGCCGAGTGAGGAATGAAGCCACAAGTAAAACCCAGTGGATATACTGTAGAAAAGTTGCTGATGTATGTTAAAGCTGACGTAAGCCGAAGATCCCCGATGACGTTGTCATCGGTCAGACCATGGCGTTTCTTGTGAGCAAAGTAATGGCGTATATAGGAACATGACAAGCAGTAGCAACTAGTAAACAGAAATCGTCCGTATCATAATTGTACAGAACATCATATTTAGATGAACATAAAATCCATTTAGGCATCGTACTGAACGAAAAAACTCATTCAGATCATTGAACGTAAAACTTGAAAGGACGCAAAAATACCTGAATGACGAGCGAATCCGGCCAGGGTGTAACCTCGCCCCGAGAGTTGATATATAATTGCTGTCGTGTACCATGCAAATCTTCTGTAAACCTTTGGGAACAAAACACCCATGAACTTCGGGTATCCCAAGGCGGACGTGATCAAAGCTTTTCCCTACCTGTTGAATCTACCTGATTTGCCAGGGGCGCGCTGAATCTTCTTTAGGCCCAAGATGGTTCCGAGAATTTGAGGGATAGTCTGGGGTCAATCGGTAAGGGAAATGTGACTGATGGTCAGGCCAGTTATGCTCACCGACTCCACGAACTTGGCAGACAAGAGACTGTTGCAGGTCAACAGTCAATAGATGGGCTTGGTCCTCATATAAGTAACTCTGTTCTCACCCATGTTCTCCGATACCCAAGAGCACGGGTTTCTGCCCTGAGCGATTGTACACGGCCGCCTTGCTCTCAGACCCGAAGACATTGGTCTGAAGAGGAGGGAACGTAAGTAACGCACATCACGCCACGAGAAAGAAAAACGGATTACGTACATCCAAATTAGCGTGGACGATACTAGCGAAGACCCGTTCGCCTGCTTCTACTTTGGTGGAGCCAACATAAGTATCAACAGCGGCTGTCCTGTAGACAGCCGAAACCTATTGAGGAAAACAGTTGGTTACTCTGTCATTTTTTATATCAAGGAACAAATATACTGGAGGATCAAGGCCTGTGACACCCCGATTAGCAAACACAGCATCAGAGTAGCGACACACAAAATGGCCTTACGCAAAGCTTCATAACTATACGAAAGGATCTCTGCATCCGCAATCTCGGTGTGTAGCGACGCCAATCGCACAATATCCTCTCGAGCCTCCTGTCTCCCTTCATCAAGATAGAAATTGATAACATGGGAAAGAATCTGCGAGAAGTGGGCTGCAGTGGGAACGACTTCAGCGAACAAGCTTGCAGCCAGTTCGTTGTGTCCCCGCCCCTTTCCAGCAGCGTGGAGTTTTTTCAGGAACTCGTGACTATGATCGTCGGCCATAGTGGTGTGGAAAAACACATCAGAAATTGAGATCTACTCTTTGTGTCAAGGATACGTGGAATGCGAGTATAAAATCAAAAACTGACACCAGATATGTTATCGAGATGCGCTGAGACGTATTTGATGACTGTTTTGAAGGTGTCAGCTGAGCTTTCCCGAAGTTTCCAGTCGTTGACGGGATCAAAGTTCAAATACACATATCTAAGACCAAGTCAGCGTTAGGTAAGTATCAGAAAACAATGTGCTGACCGACACACATCCGCGAACATCTCATACAGCTGCGGTTCGTATATCGTTCCACCGGGATTTGCCTCATTCTTCACGGGAAGACCAGCCTACGAAAAGTACATAAGCAACACAATTGAGGAAACTGATAGTCAATGAACATACGAGCATGCCAGAAATATAGCGAACTGGAAGGACGTTGATGACATCCTTGACAATGTCGACATATCTAGCTGTAGAACCGACATGATCCACAGACCTCTCTGTAATCAGCTCCTCAGTCGTCTTCACAAAGAACTCCGCCGATCGCTTGTTCTCGGAAACCAGAATGTCGTTTACCTGAAGTTAAATGTTCACAAATTAACACAATGGAGAAATGTGCGTAGACCATAAACCTTACCAATGACCGTTCCAGAACAGCAGGTGTCGTAATATTGGACAAACGGTTATCATATCCGGACATAAACTTGGACTTCTCAGTCGTAACTTGGGAAACGCCGTCATAAGTATCCACGGTAACAAAACCCTTTGGAACTGGAGGCCTTATCCAAGTATATTTATCAAGACGATTGACAAGATGTTTCTCCATGCACTTCTTGATAACATCGGGGACGAGGAAAGGAAAGTGGGCGAAAGTAGATCCAGCAGGGTAATAATCTGGCAGAGTTCGGAAAAGTAGTTTCGTAAGCATCCCGCCATATGATCCATCATCTTTGTCGAACTGGCAGTCCTGAAATCCCCACGATGTCAAGTTGAAGGCTGATTACAAGTGCTCGTGGTTAGTTATGCCCAATATGCGATATAAATAACACGAACGAGTAAATTCAACAGTCAAATAGGGGTCGCCACGCGTGAGACTAACAGCGTCGGCCAAAATAGCCCTTGAGATTGTATATCCAGGGCAAAGACCAGCACCAGGACCAGGCTTCTTGGCTTCCTCAGCTTGCATACCAACCTTTACCATAGTGATCAGTTGAGGGCTTATTCGTGGTGAAATGTAGGCGCATACATGGAGCTCAAGGTTTTCGATATCTTTGTAAAGTGCGGCAGCTGCAGTCTAGGAAGGAAACGGATGTCAAAGAAAGAGCAAGCCTAATGAGGATTGTTCATACGTGAATCTCCGGATCAGGGTTCCACTCCTTGAAGCTGCTGTATGCTGGGAGGATGTCAGTGTACAATATGAAACCCATATTAGTGAAAATGCTCACTTTTCAATCCCATGAACTTTCTGAATTCATTTAACTGATGTGGCAGGACATTTTCAGAAACAAAAAACAATATATTACCTGCAGACAAGATGACAACACTTACCGAGCATGTTCCCCAACTCCTCGCTTGCTCAATTCCGAGAATCTCAATGACGCGAAGGACCTGGGGACTTCCACGAGCCTGGAATGCACCCGCAGACCATTCGGTTGCATTTTGGAGAATGTTCGCAAGTTCGGAGTCGCTGAAACGACCACCCTCGGAACGAGTAAGACTACCGTAGCGTGAGGATCAGAACGAGAGCAAGTATGATATTAGTGCTTACCCGCCGAAAGTCCAAGTTCTGACATCTTCTGGAGCCTTCAAATATATACGAGCTGCTTCCTTAAAATCATCTATTGTGACCTATCAAAACAGCGAATTATGAGCAGGATTTCAGGTCGGCACAACGGTTGTCCAACTTTATCCAAGTCTTTAGGTTTGAATATCTCTTGGAACTCGTCCTCCGTCCACTTGGTATCATGCTCGGAAAGCGTGGAATGCCATCTGTAAAGGAGATTAAATTCAATGGAAACGGCATTGCCCTCTCCTCGAGGACAAAACTCATGGTTGATTTCGCGCATCGTCTGGTCAACAAGCGTTCAAAATATAAGCTGTACTACTCCGCCTTTCTATGCTTACCATGAGGGGATTCAATCGCCAATCATACCCGTCTCGAGCAAGGCCCAGGATAGCACCAACATAATCTGTTTCGACCAAAAATATAAATGACAAATCAAAATGCCAATGCTAGCATACTTGCCGCCCAAGATTATTTGCATAAAGAATCCTGAATTGACGAGTCGTGCGCGATGGAATATCTCGTCATCCTGAGCAAGTCGCTTTGCTGCATCAATGGAAAGGGGATCGGAATAATTGCCACGCTCGTTAATATTCAGGATCTTTTGGGCAATATACTACGATGCCAGCAAAGTTAGCGAGGTCGAAGACCAAAGAAAAATCGCATACATTGTGGTTCCGGTTCAAAAGGACCAAGAGAGCACATGTGGAGGGAGGCATAAGCAGAAGTCTGCTATCAGCAAAAGTATCCTCCCAAAGGCTTCCCGTTCCCAATTCCTTCCTCCTCACTCGGTCAATCTGATCTTGGGAGCTACCATAGAGAATGCTTAAATCCAAGTAACTACTCGCGTCGTTGATTGTCCAGTCTGCGTGGTTGGTATTAAAAATACTGTGGATAATGAGATTTGCAAAGGCGAAGAAGAGGCTAGAAATTCCTCCTGGGTGGGGGACGAATTTTTTGCGACAGAGGAGGGTGTCGAAAACGAGCCCAGCATCTGGAAGGGCAGACAGAGGTGCAAAATTGGCTGACGGGACCGATCGGGCATAGGGCGACCGGGCTTTGCCTAGCGATGGAAACAGAGGGTTGTAGTTAGAGCCATCCGCAGATCGGAAGGCATATTTGACGTTTGGGGTCGAGATGATAGGCAATGGTGAACCACTAGAAAGATAACTGCTCGGAGGATGAGGAAGATCCTTATAAACTACAAAACATCATCATTCATACAGGTCGGTAATAAGAATCTTCACGGTTGATCAAAGATGTAAGAAACCAAAGCTTACGAAGATCAATCACAAATTGCTGGACTTGCGCTGAAATTGGAGTATCCCCAAGTCGCGACATAAAGACTAACACCTTCTCGAGCTATGACGACTGATTACCCCTCTGATCGGTTTGGCGAAATAGAACTACTTGCCAAAAGGTCGCGATCATTAATACCAGTGTTGATGTGCTTCACCGCATCCGTGAGAGCAGACTTCCAATTGGAACATTGAGCGTGAGTGGGAAGAAATGTTGGGTTCCAACGTACCAAGTCTGTCAGCTGAAAAGGAGGGTCTCGCGCGAACCTTTCCACGGCTTCAATTTTTTGACTCAACAAGCCACGCACTGGCACGGCATGTGCTCCATCCAAGTTGACGGGAGCCTTACTATCGGAAATAAAATTGGAGCCTTCCGCAAGAGTATGCAGGAATTTCGACATAGTGTATTATGCTGTTGTACGAACAGTTGCCAGTGATAGCGCGATCCACTGGGTGAGCGGTGCAAGATACCAGGAGGGGAACTGATTGAGCAAGTCCTCAGTGACTATCGTCTATTTGTATCAGGACCTGGCTCGGAGCTACTATATCGTTATCACGGAAGTCGGGGAAAGGAAGTCGGAGGCAAGTCGGAGGTACCTAAGTTCCTAGACCGTGTACATGGAGATAGCTGCCGTGTGAACGTGACCCAGAGCAGATCTGGCCATTCAGATGATCAGCGATCAGCGACAAGTGTGTTGTTGCTGCTAAATGCACCTGAGAAAAAGGACTGAAGCAGGTTTACCATGAGTGATGCGACAATGCTGTTCCTGGCTGGTCACTACCGTAACGGCCGTCGGTTGAGTCAAACCGGTTTTGGGAAAGTGTATGGTTGGTCGATTAATTCTTATTACTATAGTTGGGTCAATTCTGATGAGAAATGATATCACTAGGGGTTGCCGTTTGCGGCAACTTAGACCTTTCGTGTTTTTGGTGTGCTCTTCAATAGTGTTCCGGGAATTAGGTCTGAGCCCGAAATTCACCGGCAAATTCTCCCAGCCGTCGAAGACGGCCAAATTCACCCAGGGTGAATTAGGGCAAATTTGCTCTAAGGGGGTCCGGGGGCGGAGCCCCCGGGACCGGAGCTATTTCACGCAAATTTGCCGGTGAAATAGGGTGAAATAGGGTGAATTAGAGCAAATTTGCCGACATATGACTATATGCTAATATATCTACCATTCGCTCCATTCTGACTCCTTTGGTATGACTGCAGCTTCTTGGGGGGGAGGCTGAGGATGACGAAGGACATTCCTTTTCTGCTGAGAAGCTTGAGGCTTGTCAGCAAGAATGTCAAGTAGCAGGGGTGATCGGATGTCGATATCTGTAGCAACAGCAAAAACGGTACCATCAACACCCGTAATGTCTGGTGGAGGTTGATCCAAAAACTCAAGACCATCCGTCTCGGATTGTGAGTTCATATCAACACACTCTCCAGCTGCAGTCAAAGCAGGCTGTGGAAGGGGAGGAGGCTTCAATGCAGTAGATTTGTCCTTGCGTTAGGCTCACAAACACCTCCAAATTCACCCTAATTCACCTAGTGATTTGGACCCCATCGAAATTCACCAGCAAATTTGCTCAGGGCAAATTTGCCTGACCTAATTCCCGGAACACTAGAGGCGACTCGGATGCCCGTGGTAGATTAGTCACACTATTTGGTTCTGGTACTGCCGCCAAATAACAGTCAAATTTAAATCCCCGGATGACGTTTCACAATTAACGGATCTGCTGATGGTAAGTTACCTCTGGTTGAAAGCGGGATCCTGAGCCTTAGCAACAAATCACGGGCGGGGACTGCTGCAGTGCCA
>Ga0210383_10003583_pt1 | contig 13882 bp, 8 predicted proteins | sample IncBWC14OmetaG_FD_160072 | JGI IMG/M metagenome (GOLD analysis project Ga0210383, IMG submission 160072) | Forest soil microbial communities from Barre Woods Harvard Forest LTER site, Petersham, Massachusetts, United States - Inc-BW-C-14-O ...
CGCGATATGTCGTGAACCTGGTGCGAGCGACGCGGCACAAGAACGAAAACGCACCGGATTTTGTGAAGAAATATGTGAACTATGGAGGGAGTATTCGTGCCGCACAGTTCATTGTGCTTGCGGCGAAGGCAAGGGCCCTCTCTCGACGTCGCTACCACGTGACCTACGACGACATCACGGCGCTCGTGCTCCCTGTGCTGCGGCATCGCATCTTGCTTAACTTCCATGCCGAGTCGGAGCGCATTGATACGGATGAGGTCCTGCGTCGGCTGCTGGCGTATTTGCCGCCGCCGAAGGAGGTGTAAGGTGCAACGCTTTCTCGATCCCTCGGTACTGGCCGGCATCTCCGGTCTGGATCTGATCGCAAAGACGGTGGTAGACGGCTTTGTCGCGGGACTCCACCGCTCGCCGGACTTCGGCTTCAGCCAGGAGTTCGCGGAGTACCGCGCATATGCGCCGGGCGACGACCTGCGGCACGTGGACTGGAACCTGTTTGCGCGAACAGAGCGTTGCTATCTGAAACGGTACCGAGGCGAAACCAACAGTCAGCTGACGGTTCTTCTGGACGCGAGCAACTCGATGAACTACAGTTCGCATTCCGTCTCGAAGATGGACTACGCGCGCTATACGGCCGCGTCACTGTTCTATTTGGCGATCCACAATCAGCGCGATCCGGCAGGGTTGATCGTCTTCGACGATGAGGTGCGGAACTACATACGGCCGTCGACGCGACAGGGTCAGTTGCATCGTTTGTTGGCTGGACTGGAGCAGGCGGAGCCGCGGGCGCGCACGGACTTTGGGAAGCCGCTGGCGCACTTTCAAGAGTTTCTGCGCAGGCGCGGGATGGTGGTAATGATCTCGGACTTTTATGAGTCGCCGGAGAAGATAGTCAAGACAATCGAGCCGCTACGTTTTCATGGCAGCGAGGTCGTGCTGTTCCACGTGCTGGATCCGAAGGAGATTCGACCAGAGCTGCGCGGACCTTCCATTCTTGTCGATTTAGAGACGGACCAGCGGCTGGAGGTGGTTCCTGAATACGTGAAGGGCGAGTATCGCAAGAAGATCGATGGGCACCTGGAACAAATGCAGGAGAGAGCACGCGCCGCGGGGTTGGACTATCACCTTCTGGTCACGGACCGGCCGCTGGATGCGGCGTTGAGCGAATATCTATTTCTTCGCCCGGGAGGGAGATGATGGGATTTTTCGCCCCATGGTTTCTTGCAGGCCTGGCGGCCGTGGGTTTGCCGGTGTACATCCACCTACTGCGTCGTCAAACCACGACACCGAGGCCGGTGAGTTCCCTGATGTTCTTTGAGCGGGGGATTCAAAGTTCGAGACGCCACCGGAGGCTGCGCTATCTGCTGTTGTTTACACTGAGGGCTCTACTAATACTGCTGTTGGCGCTGGCGTTTGCAGGTCCGTTTCTGCGGCGGTCGTCGGCGGCCGCGAGCGAACGGCTGCTGCTGGTCGCAATCGATAATTCATTCAGCATGCGCGCAGGGACGCGTCTCGCGGACGCGAAGCGCGAGGCTTTGGATGTGTTGGCGACACGGAGACTCTCGCAGCACGCACAAGTGATGGCACTCGGCGGAGAAATCCAGGTGCTGACTCAGCCGATTACCGATGCGGGTGCGCTGCGTGCTGCAGTCGAGAACATACAACCCGGCGATTCGCACGGAAACTTCGGTGAGCTGGGACGCGGGATGCGGGCGATGGCCGAGACGGCCCACACCCCAATCGACCTGCATCTCTTCAGCGATATGCAGACCTCAAACATGCCCGTGAACTTTGCGGACATGGTGATGCCCGGCAATGTTTCGCTGCGATTGCATCCGGTGGCGAAGGCCGTTGTGCCTAATTGGACAGTGGAGAGCGTTGACGCTCCGGGACAGTTGGTGGACACGAAGAAGGCGCGGGTGCTGGCGGTGATTGCGGGGCACCAGACTCCTGCCGCGACGCGTACGGTATCGCTGGTCATCAATGGAGTAGTCGCTGCAACTCGAAAGACGCAGGTACCGGCGGACGGACGGGCAACCGTGTCGTTCGAGTCGCTCGACGTGCCGTACGGAGCGAGCCGGTGTGAGGTGAGAATCGATCCCGCGGACGGATTGCCCGCGGATGATACGAGCAGCTTTGCCGTGAAGCGGGCAGACCCAGAGCGCGTTTTGTTCGTGCATCAGACGGGAGATTCGCGGTCACCTCTTTATTTTGGTGCGGCCCTTGCGGCGGCCGCGCAGGCGTCGTTCGTGCTGCAGCCCATCATCGTTGGCCAGGCAGCGGACGTCGACCCAACAAAATATGCCTTTGTGGTGCTGTCGGATGTGGCGTCGATCCCCTCTCTTCTTGAGAACAACCTGTTGCGATATGTGCAGAATGGCGGCAGTGTTCTGATCGCTGCGGGAACATCGGAGGCCCATCGCCAGCGAATTCCGGTGTATGGGGAGAGTGTCGTGGATGCGCATTTCTACTCGGGGGCTGGGAGTTTCTCAACCGTCGGGCAGACGGACCTCTCGCATCCTGCGATGAAGGACTCGGCTGGATGGTCAGATCCGAAATTCTACTACGCGTCCGTAGTCGATGCGGGGCACTCGCGGGTGGTCGCTCGGCTATCTGATGGGACTCCTCTGCTGCTGGATAAACAAATTGGCCAAGGGCATGTGCTTTTGTTTACGTCGGGATTCGATAACGTGACGAACGATCTGCCGCTGCATCCTGCATTCGTGCCGTTTGTCGACCGGTCGGCGCGTTATCTTTCCAGCACGGAACAGCTGAGCGGAGCGCGGGTAGTGGACTCGTTTGTTCAGCTGCGAAGCGTGACTAACGAAGCAGGCAGTCAGGTGGGGAGTCAGGGCGCAACGGTCGAAATCACAGGGCCGGATGGGCGGCGTCCCTTGTCGTTGCAGGAAGAGGCCACCGCGCAATCCTTTAAGCTGACCCACGCGGGCTTCTACCAGATACGATTCGCGAATGGCCGAGACGCGCTGATTGCTGTGAATCCTGACCGACGCGAGTCCGGGCTGGAGCTGATTCCAGAGGACGTTCTGCGACTTTGGAGCGGGAGCGGTGGAACAGACGCGGCTGCCACCCGGGACAATGGCACAAAGGCCACGGAGGAAAGAAAGAGCGCGTACGGTCTGTGGTGGTGGATTATGCTTGTAGTACTGATCGCGGCGGCGGCTGAGTCGGTGGTTGCCAGCCGCTACCTGGGCACGCAGCGGGAGGAAGTATGAGCCGGCGAGAGCAGCTCAACCTCTACATCGGGCAAGTGCAGCAGCGGTTACGGCTGGACGCTGGAGTGCGAGGTGCGGCCGTGGTGGCCGCGGTCGCCCTGGTGGCGACAGTTTTCCTCACGCTGGTCCTGAACGCCTATGCGTTTCCTGAGCACGGGCTGACGCCTGCGCGGTTCGCGCTGGTGGCTTTAGTAGGCGCGGCCGCGGGGTTTGGCCTCGCTCTGCCGTGGCTGAGGCTCAACCGGCGTCGTTCGATCCACCGCGCGGAGGCTGCATTTCCTGAGCTCGATCAGCGACTCGTGACCTTCTCCGAGCGAGAGCAGTCGGGAGATCCATTCATCGAACTGCTCGCCGCCGACACACTGGCGGTAGCAGGAGACGCCCGTCCGGCGCAACTGGTGCCGCAGGGCCGACTGGTCGCGATGTTGTGCGCGGTGGTGGTTTGCGCTGCTGTATTGATGTGGATGGTCGCGGCCGGTCCGGGCTATCTGGGATATGGTGCCTCCTTGCTGTGGACCGGACAGAAGAAAAATGCCGCTCCCTTGTATGAAATTCGCGTGACGCCAGGAGACGCAGCCGTACGGCGCAACAGCGACCAGCTTGTAACTGCGCAGGTAATCGGCCTGGAGACGAACAAGGTCAATCTCTATGCGCGATACCAAAGTACGTCGAAGTGGGAGCCCGTGGCGATGCAGCAGCAGGAGGGTCATCAGGGATTTCAGTTTCTCTTTGTGGGGCTGCCGGAGAGCGTGGAGTATTACGTTGAGGCGGGCCCTGTTCGTTCGAAGCACTTCAACTTCCGCGTCGTCGATCTGCCGGCAGTCAAGCAGATCCAGGTGGTCTATCACTACCCGAAGTGGACCGGGCTGCAACAGGTCTCCGAAGAGCACGGTGGCGACCTGCGTGCCTTGGAGGGTACAGACGCGGAACTGACTGTGCTGATGGATGCGCCATTGAAGGACGGCGTGTTGGTTATGGACAACGGCCAGCCGCTGCACCTTTCAGGAGGCGAAGGCAATCGCTACCGTGCCACCATCCACATGGAGAAGGACGGTGCGTACCATGTCGCGGCGATGGACCAAGGACAGCAGGTGCGCCTCTCCGAGGACTACTTCATCTCCACCAGCAAGGCGAACCCGCCCGATATTGCGATCGACCGACCGGCGGAGGACTATCGCGCGAGTCCGATCGAAGAGGTCACCATAGGAGTAAGGGCAGGCGCAGAGTTCGGTCTGAATCACGTTAGCCTTCACTACTCCGTGAACGGCGGTCTTGAGCAGACAGTGAATCTGCTCACGGACACCGGAGCCAAAAACTTCAACGGCAAGACGATGTTGAGCCTGGAAGATTTCAAGCTCGCGCCCGGAGACGTAGTGAGCCTGTACGCCACGGCAAAAGACGCGCATACAGAGTCGCGGACCGACATCAGCTTCATCCAGACGGACCCCTTCGAGCGGGAGTTCACGCAATCGCAGCAAATTGGTGGCGGTGGGGGAGGCGGCGGCCAGGGACAGGGTAACCAGACCGACATCTCGCGCAGGGAGAAGGAGCTGATTGCGGCAACGTGGAAGCAGCAGAACGACAAGACGTCCACACCCCAGCAGGCCGCCGACATGGGTAAGGTCCTCTCCGAGGCGCAGACGAAGCTAAGAGAACAAGTACTGGCACTGTCGGGCAGGATGCAGAGCAGAGACCTCGCTGAAGCGAACGAGGAGTTCAACAGCTTCGAAAAGGACATGCAGGTGGCCGCGGCTGCGATGGTCCCTTCAGCAGACAAGCTGAAGCAGCTCGCGTGGCGTGATGCGATGCCGAATGAGCAGAAGGCACTGCAGGCGTTGTTGCGCGCGGAGGCTACGTTCCGGCAAATCCAGGTCGCGTTTGGCCAGCGAGGTGGCGGCGGCGGTGGAGGCGGAGGTGGCGCAGGACGTGACCTCGCCAGCCTGTTCGATCTCGAGCTCGACACGGAGAAGAACCAGTACGAGACCGCGCAGACCGGCTCGCCCGCAGAAGAACAAGCGAAGAAAGTAGACGAGGCGTTGGAAAAACTGGATGCGCTCGCGAAACGTCAGGAGGAGTTAGCCCAACAACAGCAGAACAAGGCGCAAACCTTCCAGCAGCGGTGGCAGCAGGAGATGCTGCGTCGCGAGGCCGAGCAGCTGCAACACGAAATGGAACAGATGCAGGGCCAACAAGGGCAGCAGGGACAACAAGGCGGCCAACAGAGCGCCAACGGTGCCTCGCAACAGGGCGTATCTGGACAAGGGAAGCAGGGGCAGTCACAGCGAGCGCAAGGGAACTCAAAAGGCGGCTCGGATTCAGCAGACGGAGCGGTCGATCCTCGCGTCCAGCAAGCGCTGAACCGTCTCCGTGCAGCCAATGAGGAGATGCGTCGCGCGGGTGGTCAACAGGACGGGCAGCAGAGCTCCGAACAGGCGCGACAGGCCGCACAGCAACTCCGTGATGCGACGAACCTGTTGGGCGGAGCGCAGAAGGACCAGGCCTCGAGCAAGCTTGACTCGCTCTCACGAGAGGCGGGGCGGCTGACAAAAGAGGAGAGCGCGCAGGCCGGACGAATCCAATCGTTGGCGAGCCAGAAGGATGAGGAGAGTGAGCCCTCTCCCGAGCAGATGGCCTCACGCGCACAGGACCTCCGCAAGTTGTCCGAGGACCGCCAGCGGCTCTCCGACGATCTTTCGCATCTCGAAAAGGGGCTGCGCGACACGGCCCGTGAGCTGGCGCCGAACCAGCCGGACACGTCGTCTAAGCTGCGCGATGCGCTCAGCGAGATGGACCAGTCCGACCTAAGCAACCGCGTGCAGCGGACCGCTGACTGGCTGCGAAGGGGGATCAATCCAAATTCCAACGGCACTGAAGGTGAGATCGCCTCCGGCCTGAAGAAGTTGAGCGACCAGGTGCGTCAGGCGCAGGAGGGCATGGGTACTGGGCGCGACGGCCAGGGCAAAACTAGCCAGGGCACACAGACGGCTGAGCTGGATCATGTTGATCGGCTGCGCAGCGAGATACAGAGTCTGTCGAACGGTCGAGGACAGCAAGGCCAGCGGTCGGGGCAGGGAACACAGCAGGGTGGACAGCGACCCGGGCAATCCGGACAGCCCGGCCAGTCAGGACAACGCGGCCAGGCGGGCCAACCGGGTCAGGGAGGCCAGCAGGGCGGCGGGCAGATCGGTCGTCAAAACGGACAACGCTTGGGGCAAGGTGGCGATCGACGCGACGGTGACAGTGGAGACATAGGCAACGTCGACCCCCGGGGTGGTGGGGGCGGTGTCGTTACCTACAACGTGAATACCGGGAACAATAAGTTCGACCAGGGGCGCCGCGCAAACGCTCCCGATAACGCTCCGACGCTCGCGGACTCCGAGAGGACCATCCGGCAGGGATTGCAGGAGCTGAACCAGCTTCGCCAATTGGCGAAGACCGACCCGGCAGCACTCCGCGAAATCCAGGACCTCGTGAAGGAGATGCAGCAGCTCGACCCGAGCCGCTTTCCCGGCAATCCAGCGATGGTGGAGCAACTGCACACGCAGGTTCTGAATGACGTCGACAAACTTGAATTGCAACTACGACACAACGACAACGATCTGCAACCGGGACAGGTGAGGACGAGCAAGGCCCCAGCGATCGCACCTGGCTACCAGGACGCAGTGGCGGAGTACTACCGGAGGCTCGGTAAAGAACAGTAGTCTCGGATTGTTTTGATCAGGTTCCAATAAGGCAGGTCGGGTCGGCCGCGTAGCTGCTCGTAGAGCGCTCCTTCACAGCGGCCATCAGATGTCCCTCAATATCCAGATGGGGTCAGCGTGAACGGCGGTTAGATTACCATGGCCGAGTTGCTCGGTATCGGCTTCGAAGGCAAGTCCGACCTCATTCGAGTCATGCGGCAACTCGCGGAGTCTCATGATCGCTGACAAGACGGAGCGCCCAGTCTCAACGTCCAGCCATCGCAACCTGCTCGGCCCTCTATGGCTCCAGGTTATGGTCGGCATTCTGCTCGGCATAGCAATTGGGGTTCTATCTCCCCACGCGGCCGTCGCTCTCAAGCCATTAGGCGATGGCTTCGTCAAGCTAATTCGTATGACGCTCGCCCCAATCATCTTTGCCACCGTCGTCGTTGGCATCGCAAAGATGGGCGATCTCAGGGAAGTGGGTCGCGTTGGCGCGAAGGCGCTCATCTACTTCGAAGTAGTGTCCACCTTCGCGTTACTTCTCGGCCTTGTCGCTGCAAATGTTCTGCAACCGGGCAAAGGAATGCACATTGATGCGGCTACCCTGGATTCAAGTGCAATCTCCAGCTACACAGCCAGCGCGAAGGACCTCGGAGTCGTACCGTTTCTCCTGAACATCGTCCCCTCCAGCGTGGGAGAGGCATTCGTAAGCGGTAACGTCCTCCAGATCATCTTGTTTGGAGTTCTCTTCGGGTTGGCCCTTGCTCAACTCCGAACCTCTACGCGGCCTCTGGTCGACATGCTCGACCAGGTCCTCAAGGGAATGTTCGGCATCGTAAAGTTCGTTATGTATCTCGCGCCCCTGGCCGCGCTAGGGGCCATGGCCTATACCGTCGGACAGTATGGTGCAGCCAGCCTCCTTCAACTCGCAAAATTCACCGCAGAGGTCTGGATCGTTTCAATTCTCTTCGTCGCGATTGTGCTGGGCATCATCGCCCGCGTTGCAGGATTCAGCCTCTTCAAACTTCTCCGCTATCTCAGCGATGAACTCCTCATCACCGCCGGGACCTCCTCCTCGGAGGCCGTCCTGGCCCCCGTCATGTTGAAGCTCCAGGACCTCGGCTGTGCTGAACCCATCGTTGGCATGGTGATGCCCGCAGGTTACACCTTCAACGCGGACGGCACCGCAATCTATCTCAGTATGGGAGCGATCTTCATCGCCCAGGCCACCAACACGCAACTCGGCCTGCGCAACCAGATCGCCATCCTGCTTGTCCTGATGCTCACGTCAAAGGGATCGGCTGGAGTCGCCGGTGCAGGCTTCGTGACCCTCGCGGCCACGCTCGCCACCATGCACCAGATTCCCGTCGCAGGTTTGGTCCTTCTACTCGGTGTAGAGCGGCTAACAAATATAGCTCGCGCGGTCGTCAATGTAATCGGCAGCAGCGTAGCTACGATTGTTGTCGCGAAGTGGGAAGGCGCATTTGATAGCGAGCGCGCCCGCCTAATTCTCTCTAAGGATTAGAGATCCCCGATCTTTAACGATGACGGTTCCGCGTCCCACCCGAACTCAGCGATAATGCCGCCATGACAACCCCTATCACCAACCCCCAGCGCTACGATCCCTACAAGAACTTCAATTTCCACCTGTCCTGGAACGGGAAAGTCGTCGCTGCGGCGAACACGGTGAGCGGTCTGCCGCCGTCACCCGATGCACCCGCGCAACCCGCAGCCGCCGGACCCCCACCGGTCCGCACCAAATACGGGCCTATTACCCTCGAGAGCGGCGTCACCTATGACCCCATCTTCCAGAACTGGGCAAACAAGATCGGTGACCTTCAAAATCGCGCACCCTCGCTCGGGCCCGCAGACAGTCAGAACCTCGTCCTCGAATCATTCGACGAGGCCGGCCAAAAGCTCCTCACTTGGGAACTCCAGGGCTGCTGGGTCTCGGAGTTTCAGTCGCTGCCCGACCTCGATGCCGGCGCCATCGTCATCGAGCACCTCGTCCTCCAGCACAAAGGCCTCATCATTCCGAAAACGAAGGTCACTTAAAAATAGACCGCAGCGTATACTTCGACCCCAAAAAGCGACCGTCAACCTATCAGCTTCTGCCAGCAATTGACCACACGCAGGCCACTACCTGGCCTGCTGCTCTGCAAAGTTTCCGATAAAGGGAAGCTTATAGCGCTCTCCCTTGCTGGCTTTGAAGATCACAAGGATCCAAAGGGCCAGAAATCCCAGGCCTACCGGCACCATCAGAAGCCACCCAACGATCGGAATCACTGCCAGAATCAGATGCACCGCGAATGCCGCAACTCCCAGAAAGATCGACTGCCAGGAGTGGAACCGGACAAACGAGCTGCGGTTATACGGTTCCATCGCTAAAAAGATGATCGCCGGAATAATAGTGACGTAAGCGATCGTACCGGCCGCAGTATCAGACAGGCCGCTTTGGGCAGGTACAGCGGCCGCGCCCGTAGCCATATTCGCACCGCAGTTTGGGCAAAAGGTCGAATTGCTCCCCGTCTCGGTATTGCAGGATGGGCAAACCATGGCATCCACTCCTTGGGAACTCAAATTTGTGGCGGCTTCGCGCCTGGTACTTCTGTCTTGAAGTCGCGGGGCTGGAGGTTCTGGAAGAATGTGGTCCTCAATCTATTCCTCCCCGGTATAGGTCTGCACACGTCCGGCTTCCTCTCATCAGGGGCCCCTATCAGCCGGTGGCTGATAGCGTAGCATCTTTAGCTGGCTCCCCGTAATGCAAAAAAATGCGGGCGAGACGCGACCCTCCCCTCACAAAAAAGTCGACTGCCATAGGCAGCTTCGAGTCGCCACCACTGATACTTCTTCAACTCTGCAACGGCACAGGTACACTGTTCGCACCGCCGTGCTCACCGGTAAATGCCTAACCAACAGGAAAGGCACGTCATGTCCTGTATGGAGAAAAGTAAGCCATGAACGACCGCCGTTGCCTCAGGAACCTTGTTCTCATCCTCACATTTGTGTCCTCTCCTTTCGCCGTGTTGCACGGAGCCGAAGCCCCAGAGGTCGCGCGCTGGGAAAGAGAGGCGGCCAACGTCACCATCGTCCGTGATGACTGGGGTATCGCGCACGTCTACGGCAAGACCGACGCTGACGCGGTCTTCGGCGTAGAGTACGCCCAGGCCGAGGACGACTTTAATCGCGTCGAGACCAACTACATCAACGCACTGGGCCGCCTGGCAGAAACCGAGGGCGAATCGAAGATCTACCTCGACCTTCGCATGAAGCTCTTCATCGATCCCGTCGCATTAAAGAGGGAATACACCGAGAGTCCAGTATGGCTGAGGGCTTTGATGGACTCCTTCGCGGACGGCCTCAACTTCTACCTCTACAAGCACCCTGAAGTGAAGCCGCGCGTCATAAAGCATTTCGAGCCATGGATGGCCCTCTCCTTCACCGAAGGCAGCATCGGCGGCGACATCGAGCGCGTAAATCTCAAGCAGCTCGAAGAGTTCTACAGCAGGGCCCCTGCTATCCAGGCCGGCATCCACACCGCTCCGACTATCCAGACCGCCTACGTCCACGACAGCGACCCTCCTGAGCCGACCGGTTCGAACGGTGTGGCCATCGCGCCTTCGAACACCGCCGGACATCACTCCCTGCTCCTCATCAACCCCCACACCTCCTTCTTCTTCCGTTCCGAGTTGCAGATGGCCAGCGACCAGGGTTTGGACGCCTATGGCGCGGTTACCTGGGGCCAGTTCTTCGTCTATCAGGGTTTCAACGAAACCGCCGGATGGATGCATACCTCGAGCGGCGTCGATGCCGTCGATGAGTATCTCGAAACAGTAGAGAAGAAGGAAGACCGCTTCTTTTACAAGTACGGAGGCGAAGAGCGCCTGCTCATCTCGAAGCAGATTACAGTCCCCTACAGGACCGACCACGGTATGGCCGAAAAGGAGTTCACCGTCTACTTCAGCCACCACGGCCCCATCGTCCGCGAGCAAAGCGGCAAGTGGGTCAGCATCCGCCTGATGCAGGAGCCAATCAAGGCGCTTACTCAATCCTTCTTCCGCACCAAGGCAAAGGACTACAAATCATTCCGCCATACCCTGGAGCTCAAAGCAAACTCCTCGAACAACACCATCTTCGCCGACTCTGCAGGCGACATCGCCTACTTCCATGGCAACTTCATCCCGCGCCGAGACCCCGCCTTCGACTTCACGAAGCCCGTTGACGGCAGCGATCCAGCAACAGAATGGAAGGGTCTCCTTACCGTCGACGAACTCCCACAACTGTTGAATCCCAAGAGCGGCTGGCTCTACAACAGCAACAACTGGCCGTGGTCCGGCGCGGGCGAAAGCAGTCTCCGCAAGCAGGACTACCCAGCCTATGTAGAGACCGGCACTGAAACCGCACGCGGCCTCCACGCCATTCGGGTCTTGCAGGACAAGAAGGACTTCACGCTCGACTCTCTGATCGCAGCAGCGTACGACAGTTATCTCCCCTGGTTCGACAAGTCGCTCCCTGCTCTGATCCAGGCATGGGCCGATGCTCCTCTCTCCGATCCGCTGAAGTTCAAACTGGCCGACGAGATCGGACTACTCTATAGATGGGACCACCGTTGGGGCGTAGACTCTGTACCAACCACCCTCGCAGTGTTCTGGGGCGAGGACATCCGCCGCCACACAGTCGATGACGCCAGGAAAGCAGGAATCTCCGTCGAGGAGTACATCGCCACCCAAGCTCCCCCGCATAGCCTCCTCGAATCGCTCGACGCTGCCTCCGACAGACTCATCGCCGATTTCGGAGGCTGGAAGACCCCCTGGGGGGACATCAATCGCTTCCAGCGCCTCACCGGAGACATCGTCCAGCCCTTCAACGACGCTGCCCCCAGCATTCCCGTCGGCTTCACCTCCTCCCTTTGGGGTTCGCTCGCCTCGTTCGGTGCGCGCCCCTATCCTGGAACAAAGAAGTGGTACGGCACCAGCGGAAACAGCTTCGTCGCCGTGGTCGAGTTCGGCGAAAAGGTACACGCAAGGGCCGTCACCGCCGGCGGCGAGAGCGGTGATCCGTCGTCCCCTCACTTCAACGACCAGGCTAAACGTTACAGCACCGGCGATCTGCGCGAAGTCTACTTCTACCGCTCCGATCTAAAGGACCACACTGAGCGGGAGTACCATCCTGGAAGCTGATTCTCCTCGCCGCATCTTCATGGTCAACAAGGCAGTCACAACACGGTCCGCTAGCCTTCAAGAGATCTGCAGGCAGAACTGGACGACCGTCTCCACGCTCATCGCCACCCTCCTGGCTTGTGTCGTGCTCTTGCCCCTGCTCGGCCATAAACCGCTCACCAACTGGGACGAAGGCATCTACGCGGAGATATCGCGCGAGATGCTTTCGCTCGGGCCCCTGGTTCCCCGCTGGAACTACCAACCCTGGTTCGAAAAGCCGCCGTTGATGCTCTGGATCACCGCCGCCTTCTTCAAAATATTTGGCATCAACGAGTTTTGGGCCCGCGCTGGCTCGGCACTCTCAGGCGTAGCGATTGTCGCTCTTCTCCACGGTTGGCTGACAAGCAGAAAAGACAATCTCGCAGCGTGGCTAAGTAGCTTCATCCTCCTCAGCACCTTCGGTTTTCTTCACGTCTGCCGTGTCGGCGAGATGGACGTCCTGCTCTCACTCGGCTGTTGCATCGCGCTCTGCGGACTCACCGCGATCCATGACCGTAGGCCGAACGCATGGTACCTCTTCTGGGCCGGGGTCGCGATCGCCTTAATGACCAAAGGCGCCGCAAGCATCGTCCTGATCATCGCCGCTCTCCTATATGCCGCGCTCGAACGCTGGAACGCATCTCACCTCGGCAGGCCGTTCTGGCTGGCGCTATCGCTCTTCCTGCTGGCTGTCCTTCCCTGGCATCTATATATGTTCCATCTGTTCGGCACCAGCTTCCTCACCGAGTACTTCGGCTTCCACGTAATCGCACGCGCGACGCATCAGATCGAAGACCACGTGACGCACTGGTGGTACTACTTCTGGGTGCTTCTGATATCGGCCGCGCCCATTGTCCTCGTGTACCCCTTCGCAATCGTCGACTCCTTCAGACGCAAGGAACTGCGGGCCTGGTCGATCTTTGCCCTGGCAGTTATCGGCTTCTTCACATTGGTCCAGACCCGTCTGCCACACTACATCGCACCGGCCTATCCCGCACTTGCATTGCTTACCTCAGTCTTCCTTGCGGACCGCCTCAGAGAGCTACAACGAAGTCTCCAACAATCGCCAAAGTCATTCTGGACGGCGATCATCGTCCTCGCCACCTCTATCTGCATTGTCAGCGCATTCCTCACGAGCGGCCCACGGCGACGTCTCCATCAAGCCAAAGTTGGCCCTGACATTGTCTCTGCGGAGAAGGAATCGATCCAGCTTCTGCGCGACGTCTTCCGCCAACAACCGTCCATGCAGGGCCCGCTCCTCGTCTGGTGGGAGGGCAACGAGAGGTCCATTGCCACCAGCGTCTTTTATGCGAGACGCCCTGTCCAGCAGATCCAACTGCAGCCTCTTCCTGTTGGCGTCCCAACCGACAAATACTTGTTTCAGCCCGAGACACTAGACGACGCTCTAGCCTCAGGGCCGCGAATGGTCCTGCTCGACAAGTATCTTGTCCAGCAGATTCCCAGAAGGTTCTCCTACAGACCGATCGCCTCAGGACGGTCGATGGAAGTGGGGTTCATCGCTCGACAATAACAGCCATTGGTTGGCGAAAATCCTCCACCTATTGTCCCGGCCTCGTCCGTATCTCTTCTGAGTCTTTCCAATTACTGCCTCCGTCTATGACAATAACTTCAGACGTAAGTATGCAGAGACGTGCATCAGGACGGTCGGCGTCTGGTCTTACCACGAGGTTATCCAGCCAGCTTGCCCGCTGGCCTTCAATTCCACCGTAGTCCAGGTATTTCGACAAAAAACGGTTTTATGGCCCCCTGA
>Ga0210383_10003584_pt1 | contig 13882 bp, 12 predicted proteins | sample IncBWC14OmetaG_FD_160072 | JGI IMG/M metagenome (GOLD analysis project Ga0210383, IMG submission 160072) | Forest soil microbial communities from Barre Woods Harvard Forest LTER site, Petersham, Massachusetts, United States - Inc-BW-C-14-O ...
GCGGTCCATCTCCTCCGGGTCGATCCCGGCGCGGTCCGACATTACGGGTTCCGGGCCGATCTTGATGCCGTAGTCCTCAGCGGATCCGTGTCCCCACAGGCTTCCGCCGTCGGGCCGGTCCCAGATAAAGGCGGGAAACCGGTCCAGGGCGAATTCGCCCGAACCCAGATCGCGGGGCCGGAACCAGAACTGCGGCGTCCGGCGCGGAGCCAGCTGCAGGCCGGGTACCAGCGTGCCGAGCCACGCCCCGGCCGCAACGACCACCTGCGCCGCCCGGAACTCGACGGTCGGGGTATGCACGGTAACCCCGTCCTGGCCAGCCTCGATCCCGGTGACCATCGTGTGCGGGTAGACCTCGGCGCCCAGCCGCTGGGCGGCCGCCGTGTGCGCGCGGATGTTGCGCTCGGGGTAGCAGATTCCAGCGCCCGGATCCCAGACGGCGACGTCGGCGTCCGCCAGGCCCGCGTACTGCGGCTGCCTCGCGAGGAGTTCGGCGTGGCTGAGCTCGGTGACCGGCAGCCCGGCCGCGGCGGCGGCCGCGATCGCGCCGGTCACCGGGCGGCTGTCTGGCGGTCCCACGCTCAGGCAGCCGCTTTGCTGCACCAGCCGCTGCCCGGTCTCCTCCCCCAGCCCGGTCCATAGCTCCAGCGACTTCAGCGCGATGGGGGCCAGATCGGGGTGCTCCTGGCAGGCGACCCGGAACAGCCGGGTCAGGCCATGCGAGGAACCAAGGTGGTGCCCGATGCCGTGCCGTTCGATACCAGCGACGTCGGCTCCGCGGCCCGCCAGCCGCCACAGGGCCGCGGAACCAAACGCGCCCAGGCCGATCACGACCACGTCCTTGCCGATGATCTCCATCGCCGCAGACCCTACCAGCGCTTTCCGCTGTTGCCGCGCTGACAGCGACCTCTCAGCGCCTGGTGCGGGCTCTGCCAGCGACGTAGCCAACTATGGCCGTGCCACGACAGAAATGAGGAACGATGACGAACGCGATCGAGGCCAGCGGGCTGGTCAAGCGCTTCGGCAAGACGACCGCGCTGGCCGGGGTTGATCTGGTGGCACGTCCAGGTACCGTGCTCGGCGTGCTCGGGCCGAACGGCGCCGGCAAGACAACGGCCGTCCGGATCCTCGCCACACTGCTGCGGCCCGACGGCGGGCAGGCACTCGTGTGCGGCTATGACGTCGAGCGCCAGGCCCACCAGGTGCGCCAGCTGATCGGGCTCACCGGCCAGTACGCCTCCGTTGACGAAGGGCTGTCCGGGGTCCACAACCTCATCATGATCGGCCGTCTCCTTGGCCAGTCCCGCCGCCACGCCCGGGCCCGGGCCGTCACGCTGCTGGAGCGCTTTGACCTCACCGAGGCGGCGCAGCGGCCGGTGAAGACCTACTCCGGCGGCATGCGGCGCAGGCTGGACCTGGCCGCCAGCCTGGTCGGGCAGCCCAGGGTGCTGTACCTGGACGAGCCGACAACCGGACTGGACCCGCGCAGCCGGACCGGGGTGTGGACGATGATCCGCGAACTGGTCGCCGACGGTGTCACGGTCCTGCTCACCACCCAGTACCTGGATGAGGCGGACCAGCTCGCACACGACATCGTGGTCATCGACCACGGGAAGGTGATCGCGACCGGAACGCCCGACGAGCTCAAGACCAGGACCGGCGGCCAGGTGCTTGAGGTGCTCCCCGCCGACCGCGCCCGGCTGGACCAGACGGCTGCGCTGGTTGCGGGCCGCACGGGAACGTTGCCAGCCGTTGACGCCGAGTCGGGCATGGTGCGCGCCTCGGTGACCGACGCGGCCGTGCTCCCCGTCATCATCCGCGACCTTGACGAGGCCGGCGTCGGCCTCGCCGAGTTCACCCTCCGCAAGGCCAGCCTGGACGAGGTCTTCCTGACCCTGACCGGCAACCGGAGCCAGGACCAGCCCGCCGACGACTACGACGTACTCCGCGAACTGGAAAGGACTTCACGATGACCGCGGCTACCGTGCCCGCCATCCCGGCCCAGCGGCTTGGCCCGGTAACCGGGCTCCGCAACGCGTTCACGCTGACCTGGCGGAGTGTGCTGAAGCTCCGGACCAATATGGAAGACCTTGTCGGCCTGAGCCTGCAACCGATCATGTTCCTGCTGCTGTTCACCTATGTGTTCGGCGGCGCGATCGCCGGTGGCACCCACGCCTACCTTCAGTTCGAGCTGCCCGGCCTGCTGGTCATGACCGTGGTGTTCGCCACCCTGGGCACCGGCTTGATGCTCAACCAGGACATCACCGGCGGGGTGTTCGACCGGTTCCGCAGCCTGCCGATCGCCCGCTGGGCGCCACTGGGTGGCGCCGTCCTGGGCGACATGGTGCGCTACCTGATCTCGCTGGTGATCACCCTCGGCTTCGGGATGATCCTGGGGTTCCGGATCGGGACCGGACCGCTGCCCGCGGTCGCCGGGGTTCTGTTGCTGCTCACCTTCGCCCTGGCCATGTGCTGGGTGTCCGCGCTCATCGGGATGCTGGTGAAGACCCCGCAGGGCGTGCAGATGTATGGCTTCCTGGTGATGTTCCCGCTCGTTTTTGGCAGCAACCTGCTGGTGCCGTCACAGACCATGCCCGGGTGGCTGCAGGCGTTCGTCCGGGTCAACCCGATGACCGACCTCACCACCGCCGAGCGCGGGCTGCTGATCGGCGGCCCGGTCGCCACTCCAGCGGTCCGGTCGCTGCTGTGGGCGCTTGCCATCTTCGTGGTCTTCGCCCCACTGGCCGTCCGCGCCTACCGTCGGCGCACCTAACCGCGACGCCCGCCAGCGCTCACCCGTCCCCGTTCACCCATCCCGCTCAAGCGCCACCTCACGCTTACCCGCTCGCGGAAGACCTCGCCCAGTCTTCCGCGAGCGCGAGCGCGTCTTCATAACAAAGGTCCCGGCCGCGCTGGTACGCGGCCTCGAAATCCGCATCGCCGAGCGTCTGGCGTGCGGTGTCCCTGGCGGCCGGGGCCTCCAGGCTGCTGTGGTCGAAAGCACCACGGATCGAGTGGCTGGCCCCCAGCAGGGTCGCCGCCCGCTCCGCGCTGGCACGGTCGCCATCGGTCCACAGCGCGGCGGCCGCGAGGCCCTCAGCCACGACGGCGACGGCCGCCCGCTCCTGCCCGTCGCGCGCGAGGTGCAAGGCAGCAACCAGCTCGGCCTGCCCGGCAGCGACGTTGCCGGCCCGGATGTCCGCCAGCGCGGCCCGGGCTTTGGCGTACGCCCGGAAGGACGCGACCATCACGGAGTTCTTGCTCGCTATCCGCGCTTCCAGCTGCCGGGCGATGCGCCCGGCCTCCGCTGTGTCACCCTGCAGCCACACCAGTTCGGCCCGGACGTAGGTAACCCACAGGGCGGTCTCCGACTCGCCTTGCTCGTGGGCGGCTCGCTCAGCTCGCGCCAGGTCGGCCAAAGCGCCCTCGTGGTCCCCCAGCCGGCTGCGCGATTTGGCCAGGCTGGCATAAATCTGTGCGGTGTCTCCCCAGCCGGGCAGCTCCCGGCTCAACTCCACCGCCTGCTCAAGCGCGGCTATGGCCCCGGCATAATCTGCGTCGAACGTGACAAGCTCGGCCTGGCCTGTAAGCGCGAGCGCCATTCCCCACCGGTCGCCGACAGCCCGGAACCCCGCGAGTGCCTTGGCGCACTCGTCAGCAGCATCTGGCACACGGCCCAGGCTCATCGAGAGGAACGCGTACATGAGCCGGGCACCTGCCCGGGTCCACAGATCGGCCGACTCGAAACCCTCGGCCAGCAACCGCAGCGCCCGATCTGGATCGCGCTTCTCGTAGAGCGCGAGCATCGCGCCACCGACAACCACAAGCGGATGCAGCTGCCCGTCACCGCGCCCAGCGCTTTCACCGCTCCCTGGCTCTCCCCCGCTATCCCGCGCATCCGGGAACAGCAAGGGCTCTGCGTCCATCAGCGGCTGCCTGACCTCGGCGATCTCCCAACTGGCGTTCATCGCGGTCAGCGCGCAAACGGCACGAGCGTGCACCACGTCGAGGCTGGAATCAGCACCGGCAGTGAGACCAGCAGGGTCGGCCGGATCGCTGATCGCGAGAATTTCCTTGGACATGCTGCCGCTCTCGCGACGCTGCCCGTGCAGCAGCCAGAACCAGCCCAGCGCTTGCCCGAACCGCAGCGCCAGCGCCGCATCGCGCCGGTCGATCGCCCAGCGCAGTGCCGCGTTGATGTTGTCCTGCTCGACCGCCAGCTGCCGCATCCAGGTGTGCTGTTGCCGGCCCCGTAGCAGCGGGTCGGCCGTCTCGGCCAGCCACAGGAAATACGTGGCGAACGCGTGCCGGACCCGGTCCTCTTCGCCGGACTCCGCCAGTCGTTCGGCGCAGTAGGCGCGGATCGTCTCCAGCATCCGGTATCGCGGCTCGTCGTCGCCCGCCACAATAAGAAACGACTTCTCCACCAGGCCAAAGATCGCGGGCAGGATGGTTTCCGCGGTCAGCGTGCTGTCCTGGCACACTTGCTCGGCCGCCGTCAGCGCGACGCCACCCGGGAAGATGGCCAGCCGCCGGGCGAGCACCTGCTCAGGCTCGGACAGCAGTTCCCAGCTCCAGTCCACGACCGCGCGCAGTGTCTGGTGCCGCGGCACGGCCGTCCGGCTCCCCCCGGTGAGCAGCTCGAACCTCGCATCGAGCCGCCGCGCGAGCTGGGCGGCCGACAGTGTGCGCAACCGTGCGGCAGCCAACTCGATGGCCAGCGGCATGCCGTCGAGTGCACGGCAGATCCGCGCTACGTCCGCGGCGTTGCCCTCATCCACCCGGAAGTCCGGCCGCACCGCTACCGCCCGGTCGGCCAGCAGCCGGACCGAGGCATAACCCGCGATCGCACCGCCCCTAGTGCCGTCCACCGGTGCCATCCCACCCGGCGCATCCAGATCCGCCAGCGGCGCCGGCACCTCCGGGTCCGGCAGCGGCGCGGGCGGTACCGGCAGTGGCGGGACGGGCCACAGCGATTCCCCGGTGATCCGCAGTGGCTCCCGGCTGGTCACCAGCACGCGGATGCCCGGACAGTCCGCCAGGATCTGGTCGGCCAGTGCCGCAGCGGCCGCCACGACGTGTTCACAGTTGTCGAGGATCAACAGACCCTGCCGTTGCACCAGCACGGCGACCAGCCGCTGCACCGGGTCAGCGGCAACGCCGAGCTGACCGGCTCCAGCGGGTGCCCTGGTGACCGGGCTCTCCCGGATCCCGAGCGCGTGCAGAACTGTGTATGGCAGCTCGTCGGGGTCTGTCACTGGTGTCAGCTCGATCAGCCACACCTGGCCGCCCGCGGCTTTCGCCGCGAGCCGCGCCGCGATCTCAATGGCCAGCCGCGTCTTGCCCGCCCCGCCCGGCCCGGTCAGCGTGACAAGCCGGCCCTCCGTCAGCATCTTCAGCACCCGCGCCAGGTCCTCATCTCTGCCGACAAAGCTGGTCAGAGGCTTGCGTACGCCACTTCGCCGGACAGTCTGCGGCTCCTTCGGCAGCCGTTCTGCTACCGAAGGAGCCGCAGTATCGCTCGGCAGGTCCTGCCGGAGCACACCCAGGTAAATCTGCTCGAGCTGCGACGACGGGTCCACTCCCAGCTCGCTGGCGAGCAGTTCGCGGGTTTGCGTATACACCGCGAGCGCTTCGGCCTGGCGCCCGGCGGCGTAGAGGGCGCGCATGAGCAGCCCGCGCGGGCGTTCCGCCACCGGATCGGCGGCGATCATGGCACGCAGCTCACCGATAAGGCTGTCACTATCGCCGAGGGCGAGACCCGCCTCGATCAGGTCCCATGTGGCGCGCGTGCGCAGCTCCTCCAGCCGGGCGGCAGGACCGGACGCGAAGCGCGCGCCAGACACATCCGCCAGCGCAGGCCCCCGCCAGACATCAAGGGCTTCCCGCAGCGCCCGCTGGGCCGCCGCCGCGTCACCGGCGGCAAGCGCCTGAGTTCCCTGCCGCGCCAGCGACTCAAACGCCACGGCGTCCACCTCATCCGGCGCAAGCGCCAGCCGGTAGCCCACCGGATGCGATTCGATCACCTGGTCGCCCAGGCCAGCCTCCCGCAGCGCGCTGCGCAAACGCGACACCAGCGACTGCAGCGAATTGCCCGCGTTGGCGGGCGGCTCGTCCTCCCATAGCCGTTCGATCAGCGAAAAGGCGGGCTCTACACGGCCCACGTCGAGAGCCAGCAGGATGAGCAGCATGCGCACCCGCTGCCCACCGATTCGCACCGGCCGGCCAGCCTCGTCGTAGACCGCGAGGGTTCCCAGTAGCCCGATCCGCACCGCGCCTGCTCTCAGCCCTGCTGATTTGTCCTTCAGGGGTCATGGTGATTGTGCACGCTAAGCCTCCATTGTCCGGTGCGCCTTCACCTACCGTGAACCCGAGCCCGCCCAGGGCGAATTCAAACAGCCCATCGCCTCGGTCCTAGCGGGGCCGGCGCAGCCGGAGCGTGGTCGGCCGGCCACGGCGGCAGGCCGAAGCAACGGAGGGTGGGCGGCACGGCGGCATCGTTCTGTATCCGGAGAAAATCAACGCCGGGACGGCCACCGATGCGTCCTGGCGGTGCTAGCACTCAGGTGTATCGCGCGCTGGCCATGATGCCGTGGACGCGTGTGCCGTCGGGCAGCCGCCAGGTGGCGGTCAGGCATGGCCGCCCCGCTTCGGCGACCGAGGCAGCTGGGCCAGCCGAGGAAGCCGGCCCAGGCAAGGAAGCCGATACGGCAGTGCCGTCGGGCTGGAGGACCCTGCTGACCCGAACGACGAGCTGGCCACCCCGAACGCCGCCTGCCCCGGCGGTCTCCACCCGTAGCACGGTGCCAGACGGCTCGCTGGCCGCGACCGCTGAGTCGATTGCCGTCAGAGACCCGCTGGTCACTGGCTCGCTGATCACAGTCGGGTCCGGGGTGTCGCTTACGCTCTGCGCCTGTGGCTCGGCGTCACCCTGGATGAGCGCGACCAACTGAGCGACGAGGACAGGATCGTGGACCCCGTCGTAGATCCAGCGGCGCCCGAGCACTCCGTGCTCCGCCGTTCCGATCAGCGCGCCATTGGCGCTGGTGAGGGCACTGGCGCGGTAGGTCATCGGAATCAGGTAGCTGCCAACCCCGGCCCCCGATCCATCGGTCACCACCATGAACTCGATGCCGACCTCGCCCCGCGGATCGTCGAGCCGAAACCCACCGGCCCTGGCCAGCTCCGGCTCGCGTCCCCGGTCGAGGTACCAGGGCTGAACGGGTAGCCAGGATGCCAGGAGTTCCAGCTTGGTCGGGCTCAACGTGGCGGTGCTGTGGATGATCGCCATGCCTCGTAGGACTCCCCTCGCTGCCTGCTCACGGACTCGATGAGAGGCTACTCGCCGGGGCTGGGCTGATCGCTGAACCGCTGGGCGAAGTCTGGCCCGTAACCGGACGCTGGTCCGTGGGCGAGTCGCCAGGCACCCCCTCGTGAGCGGAACCATCTGGCTCGCGGCGGTAACGGGTGAAGGCGGGGAGGGCCAAACCGAGTACGAGGGCGCCCACGACCGTGACGAGGCCGCCGGTGAGCGCGCTGACCGTCGGCGAGGTCAGGCTGCCCAGGGCGCCCGACTCCAGGTTGCCGAGCTGGCTGCCGCCCGCGCCCACGACGTAGTCGGCCGCCATTACCCGACCGCGAAGCCGGTCCGGGGTTACCGCGGCGACGATCGTTCCGCGGAACACCACGGTGAAGGCGTCCGCAGCCCCGGCGACGGCCAGCAGGCTCAGCGTCAGCCACAGGCTGGAGGCGACCGCGAACCCGGCGAACGCCGCGCCCCAGATGGCGACCGTGCACAACATCGCCCGGCCAGGGCGCCGCACGTGCCTGAGCGGCCCGGACAAGCCGGCGCTGATCAGGCCACCGACGCCGATTGAGGTCAAGAACAGGCCGAGCGTGACGGGATTGCCGCCGAACCGCTCGGCATTGATCGCCGGGAACAGGGCTACGGGCAGACCGAACACGGTGGCGTTGAGATCGGCGAGAAACGCACCGGCAAGCACCTGGCTTCGGCGGATGAAGCGGACTCCCTCGGCGACCGCGCGCGGGCCGGGCCGCCTTGCGTTGGGCTGCGGCCGCATCGCGGGCAGCCTGGCCACCCCGTACAGGGCGGCGCTGAAGCTGATCGCGTCGATGAGATAACACGCCCGAAGGCCCAGGTACGGCGTGGCCGCGATGAGACCAGCGAGCGCGGGGCCGACGGTCAGCGTGATCTGGAAGCTCAGCTGGTTCAGCGCCAGGCCGGCGGATAGCTGGCTGGGCGGGAGCAGGCTGGGTATGAACGTGGCCCGGGCCGGGCGGTCGATAGCGGTGAGCGACGACTGGACGGCGACCAGGGCGTACAGCAGCCAGACCAGGCCCAGCCCGGCGAACGCCTGCGCGGCGAACGCGGCCGACACCACGGCCAGGCAGCTGCTGGTGACCAGCACCAGTCTGCGCCGGTCGGTCGTGTCGGTGACCGACCCCCCGAGCAGCCCGATAAGCAGGATCGGCACCATCTGTGCCACACCCACCAGGCCGACCGCCAGGGGTGAGTGGGTGAGGTCATAGACCTGGAGAATGACGGCGAACCCGGTGAACGAGCTGCCCGCCGATGACAGGGTCGTCCCGGCCCACAGCCGCCGGAACGCCGGGGACTCACGCAGCGGCCTGATGTCTGCAATCAGCGACCCACTCATATCGCCAGATAGTAACAGTACTTGTACAAGTACTGTTATAATTTTTCCATGGCTGACCGCGATGGTCCCGATCCCACCGAGCAGAGCCTCTGGCGGCCGCTGCGGCTGCTGCAGGCAGCGATGGATGCCGAGATCGGCCGCATCTACACAGAGGCGCAGGTCACCGGGCTCAAACCGAGTTTCGTGCCGCTGCTGCTCCGGCTGCACGCTCGCGGTCCGATGACCATCACCGAGCTGGCCACGTCGTTCCAGTACACCCACTCAGCGACCAGCCAGAAGGTCGCCGCGATGCGCGCGGCCGGCTGGGTGCGCACCAGCACGGGCACCGATGCCCGCAGCAAGAAGATCACCCTCACCGCCAAGGCCCGCCGCATTACCGGGCGGCTGGCCGCCGAGTGGCGGGCCACCGAGGCCGCCGTTGCCGACCTCGAAGCGGAGATCCCCTACCCGCTCAGCCTGGCCGTCACCGACATAGAAAAGGCGCTGCAGCGCAAGAGCTTTCACGACCGGATCGCCGAGAAGCTGGCCAGCGACCCCGCCTGGGAGCACAGCTGAGCGCTCCTCTGGGCGCCCGGAGCCGCTGATAGCGTGAGGACTGAACGTGCTTGCGCCCCTCACCAGATCATCTGGCGAGCACGGTCCACCGAGCCCGGGCGCCGTGTCCAAGGGGAAGCGTCATGGTCGTCACCGGGCTTGCTGTTGCCGCCGCTGCGTGGGGCGTGCTGATGGGCCTGTCACCAATGCTCCAGATCCGCCGGATGCTGCGGCGGCGATCCTCCCGCGACGTGTCCGTCAGCTACTTCGGCGTGCTGATGGTCGGCTTCGTGCTGTGGATGTCCTACGGCATCGCCGCACACAACCTGGCCCTCATCGTGCCCAACGTCATCGCCCTGCTCATCGGCGCGGGCACGATCGCGGTCGCCGTCCAGCTGGGCCGCAAGACCGGCACCGAACGGTAGCCCGGCGCGGCAAAGTCAACCTCCTGCCCTGGTCACACCCCCGCGCTGACCGAGCTCGGCTGGCTGTAGGCCGCGGTGAAGCCCTGCCGCCAGCTCGGGTAGCGCAGCGTCCAGCCGAGTTCCCGCTTGGCCTTAGCGTTCGAGGCGCCGCGGGACCCGGCCGCCATCATCACCATGCCCTTGCCCGCGATCACTCCCGCGAGCCAGGTGGGGACGTGGCGCGGCGGCTTGGCGCCGAGCGCTTTGGCCAGCGCGGGCAGCCACTCGCTCATCGGAGCTGGCTCGTCGTCGGCAATGTTGTAGATGCCGGTCTGGTCGCCTTCGACCGCGAGCACGGTCGCGGCGGCGGCGTCGTCGAGGTGGATGAACGAGGAGATGCCGCTGCCCTCGCCGATGACGGGGAATTGGCGCTTGCGCACGGGCTTGACCAGCCCGTCGTTGGTGGCGCCGTAGAAGCCGCCGTAGCGAAGCGCGATCCCGCCGGCGTCGGTGACCGCCTTGTCGAGGTGGTTCATCGCGGCGTTGGTTTCGCGTGCCATGGCCGGCGGGTGGGGGTCGAGCGGATCGTCCTCGGTCTTGACCGGCCCGCCCTCCCGGGCATAGCGGTAGCTGGCGAAGCTCTGGGCGACGAACCGGCGCACGCCCGCCTCCTCCGCAGCGTCCAGTAGCGCGTCGGTGCCCTCGGTCCGCAGCCGGTTGGTCAGCGCGAAGCTGCGGTCGAGGCTCCGGCCGAAGCGCACGTTCGCCAGCGCGGTCGCCTGGTGAACGATCGCCTCGGGCCCGGTTTCCAGAACGGTCCGGCGCACCGCGCGTGCGTCGAGCAGATCGAGGGTGATCGGCTCCGCGCCGAGCGCCCGGATCCGTTCGGCGTTTCCGGCCGACCTGAAGGTCCCGACGACCTCGTGGCCTCGTTCGATGAGCTGGGGAACGAGCCGGGTGCCGATCGCACCGCTGGCTCCTACTACCAAGACTCGCATGGCTCCAGTCCTTTCATTGTCACAGTGATGACACCTGGCCCCGCGAGGATGTGACTGGAGGGAGGATGGGACTGGAGGCATGCCAATGAGCGAACAGGCCAGCGGAACGCACGGGCCGCGCGAAGATGACGCGATCAAGCAACAGGACCGTAGCGAGCTGCAAGAACATGGCGAACAGTGGCCAGAACCCGAGTCGGCCGAGGACGAACCGGACACGGCCTGGGCCCCGGAAGGCAGGTTCGCCGGAGCGCCGGGTACGGAGGACTGGGACGCCGTCGAGCTGCGTAGCGACCTGGCCCGTCACCTGGACCGCACCGCGTTCCCGGCGACCCGGGAGCACCTGCTGGAGACGTTGGAAGCACGCGCGGCGGATCAGCCGCTGCTTGACCTGGTCTCGGCCCTGCCGGAGGGCGCCACGGCGGCCAGCCTCGCTGAACTGCTCCGGGAGCTGGGCCTGCCCATCGAAGAACGCCCGGCCTGACCCGGAAGCCAGCGCTTAGCCGCGCTCGCCACCGCTGGTCAGCCGCGCCGGTCGCCGATCTGGCGCTTGATCCGGGCGAGCATCGCGGCCATGCCACGCAGCCGTAGCGGGCTCACCAGGTCCTGCAAACCGAGCTGGCTGGAGAACTCGCCGGGCGTGGCCAGCACCTCGTCTGCGCTCAGCCCGTCCAGCCCGGCGTGCAGGATGCCGGCGAATCCACGGGTGGTGGGCGCCTCCGGGGGCGCGTCGAAGAACAGGTGAACGGTGGCGTCCGGGTCCACTTCGACGGCCAGGAAGAGCGGCGACTGGCATTCGGGCACCTGCTCGAGCAGGTTGTGGTGCTCGGCGTAGCGCTCCGGCAGCGGCGGCAGTTCCTGGGAGAACTCCAGCAGAAGCTGCAGCCGTTCGGTACCGGGGACGGCGTTGAAATCGTCGGCGATCTCCTGCAGCCGGGGATTCAGCGTGGCCGCGGTCATGGATTTGGCCCACGGGTGATGGGGACCCGGACGCTGTTCCCCCATTCGGTCCAGGACCCGTCGTAGTTGCGCACGTGCGGGTAGCCGAGCAAGTGGTGGAGCACGAACCAGGTGTGGCTGGACCGCTCGCCGATCCGGCAGTAGACGACGACGTCGTCATCGGGCCGCAGTCCCGCCTCATCGGCGTAGATCGCCTCGAGTTCCGCCCGGGTGCGGAAGGTGCCGTCCTCAGCGGCCGCCCGTGACCACGGAACGCTCTTAGCGCCCGGGATGTGGCCGCCACGCAAGGCGCCTTCCTGGGGGTAATCGGGCATGTGCAGCAGTTCGCCGGTGTACTCACCAGGGGACCGGACATCTATCAGTGGCTGGCCGAGGTGGGCCAGTACCTGGTCCTTGAACGCACGGAGCTGCTTGTCGTCGCGGTCAACGACCGGGTAGTCAGCCACCGGGCGGTGCGGCGGCTCGGTGATAAGCGGCCGGTCTTCGGCGATCCACTTGGCCCGGCCGCCATCCATCAGGCGCAGGTCAGGGTGCCCGAACAGAGAGCAGACCCACAGGGCGTACGCCGCCCACCAGTTGTTCCTGTCGCCGTAGAGCACCAGCGTGGTATCCCGGCTGATCCCCTTCTCCGACATCAGCCGGGCGAATCCGGCCCCGTCGACGTAGTCGCGGGTGACCGGGTCGTTGAGCTCGGTATGCCAGTCAAGCTTGACCGCCCCGGGGATGTGGCCGGTCTCATACAGCAGCACATCCTCGTCGGACTCGGCCACTATCAAGCCTTCGTCGGCGATGTGCTCGGCAACCCACTCGGTCGTCACCAGCATGTGCGGGTTGGCGTAGTCCTCGAACTTCGCCGTGGAGTCATAGGGCAGCGCCACGGTCAGCCTCACCTCCATCGGCTACCAGCCCACGGCGGCACGCCGCGGCCGGGGATACGTATCATCACCACGCACTGTAACGCGGCGGCCCGCGCCACCCTTCCACCCGCCCATCGCCTGCATCATGCCAGCCTGCTGCCGGGTACCTTGAGAGACGGCGACCGTCCGCGCCCAACCTCCGGCGATCCGCCCAGCCGGGTCACCCAACGGAGGCAAAGGGAGGCCTACCTCTCGGCCGGAGCATCAATGGTCGATCGTGCGCCCGCCGCAGTGATCGCTGGGGATCCGCGGACGGACGCGGGAGACGATCATGACTAAACAAGCCGGTTTCAAGGAGCGCGTGCGCGCCCGGATGGCCAAGACCGGCGAGTCGTACGCGACCGCTCGCAGCATGCTCCTCGCCGAGCATCCGCGCACGATGCCGGACGACTCCGCGCTCGACTGGATGCCCGAGGCGCTCCACATCAGCAATGGCGATGCCACCGACGTGTCAGGGACGGGGCTGGCGCGACGCGTGGTCTACTGGCGCGACGTCCTGCATGAGGGGCCGGTGCCTCAGGTCGCGCCGGCCGAGCTGCGCCGGATCAGGGCCGGCTACCTCGCCGGCAACGACGGCGTCGACCAGTCAGAGGCAATGCGCGGGTTCGCCGAGCGGGACCAGGCCCTGGAGGCCAACCGCGACGGGGAGTACGTGCTGTGGTTCGAGGCGGACTTGTACGACCAGCTGCAGCTCGCCGACATCCTGGCCCGCCTGGCCAGCCTGGGCGTTCCCGCCGAGCGCATCACCTTGATCTGCATCGGCGAACACGCGGGCATCGCCCGCTTCGGCGGCCTCGGAGAGCTGACCGCCGAGCAGCTGCGCGAGCTGCCGCATACGAACGCGTGCGCGCGGCTGACCCCGGCGGCGCTCGAGCTGGCCACCCGCGCCTGGGCGGCCTTCCGCGCGCCCAGTCCGGAGGGCCTGGGTACCATCGCCGCCGCGCAGCTGGGCGAGCTGCGGTTCCTGGGTGAGGCGTTCGATCGGCTCAGCCGGGAGTATCCGGCAACGCGGGACGGCCTGTCGCTGATCGAGCGGCGGGTGCTGGCCGCCATCGCCGGCGGCGCACCCAACGCCGGTCGGGCCGTCGGGCAGGCCCGGGCGCGGGAGACGCGGCCGTTCATGGGGGACATGCAGTGCTTCGGCCGGATGAACCGGATGGCGGAGGGACAGTACCCGCTGCTGCGCCTCGGCCCGCCCGGCCGCCCCGTGAAGCGGACAACGGGCGTGCGCCTGACCGACACCGGAGCGCGGGTGCTGGCCGGTGACGCCGACCAGATCGCCCTCAACGGCATCGACCGGTGGATCGGCGGCGTGCACCTGCATGGCCACCACATACCGTGGCGCTGGGACGACGGCACCGAGACCATCGTCCGCATCCCGGACAGAACATAGA
>Ga0210383_10003586_pt1 | contig 13879 bp, 16 predicted proteins | sample IncBWC14OmetaG_FD_160072 | JGI IMG/M metagenome (GOLD analysis project Ga0210383, IMG submission 160072) | Forest soil microbial communities from Barre Woods Harvard Forest LTER site, Petersham, Massachusetts, United States - Inc-BW-C-14-O ...
ACGCCGGAAAAGGTCTTTGCCGCTTGCTGGGCCATGGCAATTGCTGGGCGAGGCGATGAACCGCTTATGCCAGGAATACGCCAGCGGTCACACCCCGGCCACGTTTGAGACGCTAAAAGCCTTTTTAGACGTTGGAAACGGCAAAGAACCGCCCACCTACGAACAAGCAGCGGCTACTCTACAAATCAGTCCGGGGGCGGTAAAGACGCTCATCCATCGCTTGCGCAAACAGTACACCGCATCGGTGCGCGAGGAGATTGGCCGCACGGTCGCAAGCCCTGCCGAGATCGACGCCGAGATTCACGAACTTTGCGAAGCTTTGATGGTGCCGAAGGATGGATCCTCCCATGAAAACAAACTCCCGAAATAGCCATCATAAATCCGGTAAAAAAGGGACTTAGCGGCCCGGGAAATACGTGCTTGCACCGTGTGCGGTGACGGCAGGGAACTACCTCATCTGCACCGGACCGCAAACCAGTAAATCCAGCCGATCAAAAACGCCTGCAAAGGAATGCGCACGAAAAGGTAGACAGGTCCGGCGGAGTGACCGCCAAAATCTACTCGTTTGAAAGCAGCATAAATATTGGATGGAACGATCAATAGCAGGAAAACGCACAGCGCCAAGCCAGCGAACCGGGAGATCGGCGCGACAAGAATTGCGCCGGCAGCCAGCAGCTCGAAAACGCCGGTCACGTAGATCATCAGGACCCGAAAGGGAACCCAACTTGGAAGCATCTGTGTCATCGCTGAGGTCTTCATGAAATGGCCGAAGCCCGTGAACGCGAAGAGGAGCGTTATTCCTATTTGCCCGCCTAGTACGCCTGGGACATGAGCAAGCACTAATAGCCAGTAGGGCACCAGGAGCAGCGCGAGTAGAATGGCGATATTTCGCATGCACTAACTCGAATTCACAGCATTGACCATTTTCATCGAAGCTGACGGAAGAACTCGCGAATATCACGAACCAAAAATCGGAATTTCCCGTTCTATCCCAGTATGTCCCGCTTATCGGCCGTAAGTAAGGCGTCACGCCTTACCTTCCCGGGTTAAAACCTTGGGGCTGAGTTCTCTAACCCCTTCGGCTTCGGGGCAGTTGATCGTCCCAAAGAGAGGCAAAGTTAGGCCAACTTCCGCAAGCACGACATGGCCGAGAAAAAACTTCACAACTCGGGCTCATTTGCCGCGCGACCAATGTATCGATTTAGGGTGAGCCCAGGAACTAAAATGGTTGCTTTAGATCGAGCTTGCGTCGTCTTAATTTGCTGAATGCCAAAACCCCGACCAAAAATCACAAGATCGCGACCGACTAAAGAAGTATCGGTCATGGCTTGGATCGAAGACGCGGAACAAAAGGTGCTATTGGTGCGGCAGGCTGTGGGATTAAGGCTTTGGACTCTCCCGGGAGGCAAGGTGAAGCGAGGTGAATCCCTCGTGAAAGCCTTGAGGCGCGAACTGTACGAAGAAACTGGACTGCGCGCGCAAATTGGTTCGTTGCTCGGGGTGCTGGATCGGCGTGATAAAGATGCGATCACGCTCCTCTTTGTTGCGGTGCCAAACAAAAATTCAATTAAGGTCAAGCAGAACAACAAGGAGATAAAAAGCGCGGACTTTCAGGCATCCTTACCGAAGAAAGCTTCGCCATCCGCCAAATACTTCTGGTCGGCCAGGAGAGGCCCAGTAAAGAAGGCTCGAAAAATTCGCGCTTCAACTCATCAGTTCCCACCGATCGTGTGAAGAGACCGGCCTTTACCAGCAGTCCTTCACGGCCTCTGGTCCTTTCCAAGTCTGTCAGCTCTAGCAAAAGTCGTCGCGGCGACCAATCCGAAAATGAAGCCTCCCACATGGACCAGGTAAGCCACTCCACCCAATGTCGAGCGCCCATATTGCTCATTGATGGCATTTAACAATTCAGAAAGAAACCAAAGGGGGGCGAACATCCAGACCCTTAGAAAAATGGGAAGACCGGGCAACCACACAATCCCATTTGGGTTGCACAAAAGAGATGCGGCCAGAACACCCGCGACCGCACCGCTCGCACCCAATACGGGTTGGTGGGAACTGAGATGAAAGGCGGCATAGACCATGTTTCCGGCGATTCCTGAGGCCAGGTAAAATACTAAAAACTTCAGGGACCCGATTCCTTCCTCGACCTTTTTTCCAAGGAACAGGAGCACGACCATGTTGGACAGCAAATGCATCCAACCGGCATGGAGAAACTGGCTGGTGACCATTGGAGAAATCTTCTGAAAAAGATCGGCCGGCGCCCTGAGCATCATTGACGAGCTCGTGAATCCCAGCCTGGAAGGGATGAACGCGTACTTCCAGACAAATTGGCGGAGGGCCGCAGATCCAAGGTTCGATTCGTGCAAAAATACCAAGGCATTCACGATAACGAGAAGAACAAACATAACGCTGACGAGTCCTAGTCTGCAAAAGCACACGCTGGAAGAAGCGACAAGCTCATTGCGGGCGGAAAGTCCAAACACGGCTCGCCTTACTCTTTCCATGACCGCGATCAAGGTTCCAGGGGGTCAGCCGTGAAAAACCGGTTCGCCCGCGGCAGTAAGTAAGGCGTCCCGCCTTACCCTCTTTCGCAAGCTAAGCGCAGGCCGTTGTTGAACCCGATGAATTGACCAACGAGAATCAATCATTTAGGTAGATCGGCGACCCGCTATGAGTTCAGCCCAACTTTCTGCAGTGTTTTTCCTTCAGATATTCTTCATCTTGGCTGTCTGTCGATGTGTAGGCATCCTGGCTCGACGCGTCGGCCAGCCCCAGGTTGTGGGTGAGATGATTGCTGGGGTTATCATGGGACCGTCGTTGTTCGGTCTACTTTTTCCCAGTTGGCAGCAGGTGATATTCCCGAAGGACTCCCTTAAGATCTTGTACGTGCTGGCGCAGTTTGGCGTGGGTCTTTACATGTTTCTGGTCGGCACCGAATTCAAAATAGATCTATTCCAATCCAGAGTGCGCAGCGCGGCTTCGGTTTCTGTCGCAGGCATGGTTGCACCTTTTATTTTGGGCGGTCTTTTGGCGTTCTGGATCAGAAGGGTTCCGGGCCTTTTCTCCGAGAAAGCGACCGATTTTGAAGCCGTTTTGTTCCTGGGCGCGGCGATGTCCATTACGGCGTTTCCCATGCTGGCGCGCATCATTTATGAACGCGGAATAACAGGTACACCTCTTGGGACCCTGGCATTGGCTGCTGGCGCCATCGACGATGCGACGGCGTGGTGTGTTCTCGCCATCGTCCTCGCAAGTTTTGGTGGCGGCCCCATCGTCGCGATTCAGGCGATTGCCGGCGGATTGCTTTACGGGCTGTTCACTTTGACTGTTGGTCGAAAACTCCTCCGCGGATTGGGTGTTATCGCGGAACGGAATGGTGAGATCAGCCCAGCGCTCCTTGGCGTCACCTTGATGTTGTTGATGCTCGGTTCCTGGACGACCGATGCAATCGGAATTCATTCTGTCTTTGGCGGATTTATTCTTGGTGTGGCGATGCCTCGCGGTTTTTATACGGAGGAATTGCGGAAACAGCTTGAACCTGTTGCGGTGGTATTTCTACTGCCGATTTTTTTCACATTCTCCGGCCTTAATACCCGGTTCGACACGGTGAACAATTTCCAATTCCTGTTGATTGCGACCGTGGTGCTATGTGCGGCTATAGTGGGAAAGGGGGCGGCTTGCTGGTTAGCCGCCCGGTTAAACGGCGAAAGCAATCGAACGGCTCTTGCAGTTGGCACTCTGATGAACGCCCGGGGATTGATGGAGTTGATCATTCTCAACATCGGTTTGCAGAAGGGCATTATCCAGCCAGCGTTATTTTCGATCATGGTTATAATGGCAATCGTGACCACGCTAATGGCCTCACCGGTATTTGAACTTGTGTACCGGAAAAAGCCGAGCACTGTGACGGATCCGGATGCGGCTCCAGCCAATGCCTAGAGTGCCATGAACCGCATCAACGGGCGATAAAAGCGCTCAGTTCGCTGGATGTCTGTCACGGTCAGCCGAAGATGGTTGATTGAACCGATGCGGCCGTTGCCCTCATTCCGCAACTCATTCTGTTTCCATTCTTGTGCCATGTTTAACTTCTCGAGGTTGCGTTGTCGAAGTGGCCGGCGATTTCCGGATAAGCATGTAGCGCAACGCTGCCGCCGGTGTGCCAGAAGAGCAAGTTCCTCACGTCTGCGCTAAAGTAATTTTCGCGAACGAGCGTTAGGAGTCCGGCCATCGCTTTGCCGGTGTAAACGGGATCGAGAAGCAGGCCTTCCTTGCGTGCGAGGAGTTCGATTGCTCGAACGCATTCTGGAGTGGGGATCCCGTAGTCCTCTCCCACGAATCGGTCATCAAAAACAATTGGTGTTTGACCGATGACCTTGCTGGGCATCCCTAGTATCTCTGCAGCCGCGAGCTGAGGTGTGCGGACTCGTCGAATCGCCCGCTCGGCTTTATCGCCGGCACTGATGCCGATAATCCTAAGTACGCATCGCAAACAGAAGCGCGCACTCGCAGCAGCCACTTGTCGGGCGTGGTTTGATTGGATGGCACCGACAGTGACCACTGTGTCGGCACCCTTTGCCAGCGCGTCCGCCATGAGAAACTCGATTTTTCTCGTTTTGTTTCCGCCCGTCCCCAGTCCCGTGCAGTCGTCCCTTTTCACCCAGACGCGAGGACCACCGAGCAGGGCAGAAAGTCGATCGAGGGGTTCAACCGGCGTCGGGAGGTGCGCCAAGCTCACGCGCTTTAGCCCGCGCAAGACGTCGATCGCGTTTGCGTCTCCCGTCCAGGGCATTTGCATCTACTGTAGCGAGAATCGGAAATGCGGTCCAGAGCCGACTGAAGAGGGAATAGAGAAAACGATCGAAGCGCTTGGGGTTGAGGTTATGCCGGGCAAGATATTGTTGATCAATACTTTTTCCAGTAAACCAAGCGTAACCGGGAGCAGCAAGACCGCGTCATAGCGGAACGGGGGGCGGTAATGATTTGCCGAATCACGCCAAGCAAAGACATGGGAGAACCAGTCACGCGAATGGGGAACGGCGAACAACTGGAGAATTGGATAGTTTTGGGGCAGAACGGCCATGGCAGAGCAATCGAAGCATATCAGAAGCAGCTTTGACGCTGCGCTCTACGGTATAAAGAACGACGTTCTAATGATGTCGAGTCTCACCGATCGAATGTTTCAGGCTGCGGTTGAGGGGTTGCTCGATCGTGACAGTGATCTCTGTAACCAGGTCGTTGCGGATGATGACGAGATCGACGTTCTCGAAAAGAAGGTCGACCTGGATGGCATCAATTTGTTGGTACGCTTTCAGCCGGTCGCATCGGATATGAGGCAGGTGATCTCGGCGATGAAGATCAGCACAAGTTTGGAGCGCATCGCGGACCAATCCGTCACCATTGCGCGGAGAGCTAAGCGCCTGAATGCGAGACCAGCGATGCGTGAGCTTGCCTTATTGGAGCCGAATTATCACTTGGCGCTCTTGATTTTTCGTGACAGCATACGCGCTTTTGCGGACGGCGATTGTGAACATGCACGGACGCTCAAGCTGAAGGATAGGGAACTCGACGCTTTGACCGATAAGCTCACTGACAGCCTCTCCGAAGTTGTGGCCCACGATTCAGTATGGGTGCCTGGTTACCTGGACCTTATCTTCGTTGCGCGCGCTTTTGAGCGGATCGGCGATAATTCTGCAAACATTGCCGAAGATTCTTTCTGGCGTGATCAAGCCGAAGATATTCGCCATACGTATGGCCCAAAAACGGAACAGTGAGGTGACTCTTATTCTCGGTCACGCTAAGGTCGTATTAAACCTCATCAGGACCGGACCATGAGCAAAGCTCGCACGATCAACGATTACTACGCCACCGTCTTTCTTCACCGATACCACAAGGACAAGCCGTCCAAGACCGGCGAGCGCATCGAGATCGTTGTTCGCATCCCCGAAGAGGCAGCAAAAATCTTGTTTGGCTCCGGACGACGTCCAGCAATGATTTCACACAAAATCTGTCGACGAGCCGCTCGCATAGCCCGTCAGACCGTAGGAATGCCTCAAGCGCCGTGGGCGATCGAAGGAATTTCCGTCGTGGAATCAAAAATGCCCTCCGATCTCCCCGAAACGTCAGGGTTTCAAGATACGGATGGATCGGAAGGTTGGATCTATTCGGTGAAGCCTGGTGTCCCGAGGCCACCACCCCCCTTGATCGTGGAATCGGGGACAGTGTAGAGCGCATTACTTCAGCGGGCAAATCGGGACGGTTAGCTTGCAAAAAGAGGGTAAGGCGAGACGCCTTACTTACTTCTGCGGACGAACCGGCCGTTTGATTACCTCTTCTATCCCAGTATGTCCCGCCTATCTGATGTAAGTAAGGCGTCCCGCCTTACCTTCCCAGGTTGAAAAACCTTGCGCTGAGTTCTCCAATCCCTCTGGGGCAGTTGATCGTCCCAGAGAATCCTTAACCTAGTGCCATTCTGTCCCGATGTTGAACCGTGAGCTGAGGGAGCGGCTCTGGCCATTCTTGGGCGGAATTGCCAAACAAGACGGTATCACGCCCAGATGCATCGGCGGGGTTGCAGACCACGTTCATCTGCTGCTGTCATTGCCAACCACAGTTCCCATCGCCAAAGCCATTCAATGAATAAAGGCTGGATCATCGACCTGGATTGACCAGACTTTTCGACAACTGGACAACTTTAGCTGGCAACAGGGTGATGGCGCTTTCAGTGTGAGCGTCTCGCAGTGGCCAGAAACCATTCATCTCCCGTTGGCTAAAATAATGCGTACCAGCACAAAGTTGAGCGATTGCGGGCCCTCTATAGGTATGCTCTTGGCGTCTGTTTGTTATACGTCTGATCTGGCGCCCTTTCAGCTAGAATTCCAGGATGGCATCCAAACCAATCGTCCACTGATGGGCGCTGGTGTTCTGATCGAACGGCGCGGTGCCGTTCAGTGAGGTGTCATAGCGAACTTCCGGGCGGATCAATAACCCAGCGAACGGTTTCGGCATAGGAGGTTTAATTGTCACACCTCCCGTTACTTCGAGATAGGTGGTATCCCCGCCGCCGAGGTTGCTGGGATCGAAAGGAACAGCCCTACCCTGTAAGGCAATGTGGAGAAAATCGTTATTGGCCCGATACTGGGCGACATAGAATCCGCTTGAATCCCGAAAAATCTCGCCACGAAACCCAACTTGCAGCCAATCGTTAATGGCATAGGTGAAGTACTGCGCAACACCCCCGGCCCATTTTCCCCCGTCGACGGCGTTAACGGCCAGGTTTAAGTCGGTGATGGAAGTGAAAGTCTTCGTGACTTTCCAGGTCGTCGTGATGTCGTTCAGATAACTGTAATCGTGATTGTTGCCCGGGTTCTCCGGGCCGATGCTGGTCAGGGCCACCGTGGTCAGATTTCCGCCCAGTAAATTCAAGCCGATGCCGCCTTCGAAAGCGACCGAAGAGTTATTGTCGGCCAGGCTGGTATTGACGCCGCGGTTAATCCCGGCATACACGTCGACGTATGGATTCACATGCAAGGTCGTCAGGACCCCCGTTTCGTTTCCCGGGACGCCAAAGTTGGCGATGTAACTGTGGGTGTAGAAGACGTTCGTTCGCGGATCAAGGGTCTCCGCCGTCATCGGATCCTGGTATTTCCCGCCTTTCAGATCGAGGCCGTTCGTGCCCGGAATCGGTAGGTGTGCGCTGACGTACAACTCAGGAAAATCGGGCTGGGTGATATAGTCGGTCGTGGTATCCAGAAGACCCAACGATTTGCTGTACCGCGTGTCGCTCCCGTACATGAACCAGCCCTTGAATCCCCAATCGAATCCGGTGGCATTCGGATCCAAGGCCCGTTCCGCGACGATGGAGATCTGATTCAAGACCGGTTGGTTGGCACGATCGGTCAGAAGATGGCCGAAGTTGTGGTTATCAACCGGTGCGTCCGTGTTTCCAGTCAGGCCGCCCTCGATCCAGCCGTAGAGTTTGAATCGTGGTTCTGGCGGTTTCTCCTGCTCCACTACTTTCTTGGCTTCCTGGTTCTCTTTGCCGTCGGAAGCCTTCACCACCGTCGGAACTGGGGTGGGGGAGGTCTGCTGCGCTTCGCAAAAGGCTGCAGTCAGAGCATAAGCGGCAATCAAGATAGGCGAAGCAAATCGTCTCGAGATCTTTCCCTGGTCCACGGTCCCTACTACTTTAGTGGGATATAAAAAGTCAATCCTTTTAAGCGTCAGGAAATTGTCAGTGTCAATTGCCAGTTGCCGGCGGGGACCGGGGGAACGTATCGGCGTGTCGGCTTCTTGTCTGGCATTCGGCGTTGTCGGCGAAGCATCCCCGCTTTGCCCTCTTTAGGTGATTGCGCGACAATGGCCACGTAGATGTGAGAGTATTTGACCTAATCTTCCTAACAAAAATCTCCTATGGACGCAGCATCCTTGGACAAACGGGTCGAAGTCCCAAACCTGCCCGCTTTTCATGTCATGACCAAGCCGGTTGGGGCGATCTGCAATCTCGACTGCAAATACTGTTACTATCTGGAAAAGGAAAGGCTCTTCCCGGCGAATGAACGTTTTGTGATGCCGGATCGCATTCTGGAAGAATACATTTACCAGCATATCGAAGCTCAGTCCTCGGCAGAGATCAGCTTTGCCTGGCAGGGAGGGGAGCCAACACTCCTTGGAGTGAATTTTTTCCGCAAGGTAGTAGCATTCCAGGCAAAATACGCTCACGGAAAAACGATTCGCAATGCGCTGCAGACGAACGGCACGTTGTTAAATGATGAGTGGGGTGAGTTTCTGCAGATGCACCGGTTTCTGGTCGGTTTAAGTATCGACGGCCCCGCCGACTTGCACGACACCTACCGCGTCGATAAGAAACAAAATCCGACGTTTGATAGGGTGATGGCCGGTCTGGCGGTTCTCAAAAAGCACCGGATTGACTTCAATACGCTGACCGTTGTCAATCGTGCAAATTCAAAGCGGCCGCTTGAAGTGTACCGCTTCCTCAAGGAAATCGGTTCCTGTTACATTCAGTTCATTCCGTTAGCGGAGCGTATGGCTGACCAGGCGGGCCACGCAGGCGAACGAGGTCTGGCTCTGCCACCGGCGTCTGGGGAAGACGTCGCCTTCAGACCTGTTACAGCGTGGAGCGTGGATGCCCGCCAATACGGGAATTTCCTCGTCGAGATTTTTGAGGAATGGGTCCGCCATGATGTGGGACGTATTTTTGTCCAGTTATTCGACGTAGCCCTTGGGAACTGGATGGGTCTGGGTTCCAGCCTCTGCATCTTTGCCGAAAAATGCGGTGCGGCGCTGGCGCTCGAACACAACGGTGACGTCTATTCCTGCGACCACTACGTTTATCCGCACTACCAGCTTGGAAATATTTTAAACAAGAGCTTGGGCGAGATGGCAAATTCGCCCGAGCAACGGCATTTTGGAGTCAGAAATTTGCCACGCTGCCAAATTATTGCCGGAAATGCGATGTTCGTTTCGCCTGCCATGGTGAATGCCCGAAGAATCGTTTCATCGACACGCCGGACGGTGAGCCGGGATTGAACTATCTTTGCCCGGCTTACAAACATTTTTTCAAATCCATCGACCCTTACATGAAGACGATGGTCGAATTGCTCAACGCGCATCGAGCGCCCGCAGAGATCATGGGCTTGCTGCTGGAGCGAGACCGGGAAATAGGTCAGCGAACCATTCGTCGCAACGATCCGTGTCCTTGCGGCAGCGGACGCAAGTTCAAACACTGCCATTTATCTTTGAGGAAAGTCTGAATCTATTTCTTCACCCAGCCTTCGACCACGGAAACCCAGGACTGGGGAATCTCGCTCTCAAAACTCATTTCTATTACGCCATCTACCGCCAGCTTCCCGACGTGCTGGATCAGCTCCTGGTCTGGCTTTCCCTCTCGTATGGGAAAGAATTCCACCGGCTTTCTGGGGTGCTCCGTCACCTCGGTATAGTGCTTTCGCAATTCCTCCCACGCCCGGTGAACGTTAGACCAGTGGGGCAGGAGCAGCAGCAGCCTCCCGCCATCCTTCAAACATCGGCGCGCTTCGGCAATTGAACGCACGACCAATTCAGACCCATCAACACCGCCGTGGGTGGCCACTCTCATGCCCGGAGAAAGTCCCCAATCCGCTCCGTCAGGATACGGCACGGCGGGCGGATGGACAGTAATCGCATCAAATTCTTCGTCGGCGAACTGTTGATAAAGATTGGAAGGAACCAGCTTGACGACCACGCCATTCCTGTCTGCGTTTCTCTTCGCCGACAAGAGCGCCGCGTCATTAATATCCGAGAGAGTTACGGAGGCGTTTCTCACGAACTTACCGACCGCAATACCAACGATACCGCTCCCGGTGCATATATCCAGGACCTGCTCGCCGGGGTGTATTAGCTTCGTAGCAACATCCGCAAAAAAAATGCTCGCGGGTTTGGGCGAATAGACATCCGCATCGTCCGTTTCGAACTCAAGACCATTCCATTGCACGGTTTCTTGGATCATAGTTAAGATTCCTTTGTCGGGGGCTTCAGAGATATGTTAGACATCGCTCGACGCTCCGGAAAGCAATGTAGGATAGGCTTCCAGCCTGTCTCCGTGATGCGTTGAATGTATCTGTCGGCCTCGATTTTGCTGACCAGCCTGTTTTTCATGCGCGATCATCCGCCGGTTGGTCGGGGAGGAGGTATGTAGGGGTCACGTGTGCCTTCAGGGATCGCCGGATATATTTTCAGACTCTGATAAAACTCGCGATACGCTTTGAGGCAACGGTCCATTACCCAGGTATTCCTCAATGTTTCTTCGGGATACTCCTCCTTCGGGTCAGTGACCAGGTTGAAGAGCTTGGGGAGCGTAAGCTTCGCCGGCGTGCCGAACCAATCCCGCGTTTCCTCATAGAAGGCCAGCTTCCAATTGCGCCATTTCACGGCTTCAAGCCGCTCGGCGACGAATGCGAGGACGGAGTCGCGGTTCGATTTCCGTTGTTTGCCGAGGAGGAAATCCGTTTGATCTATTCCATCAATGGCCCGGTCGGACGGCACCGGCGCGCCGGTCATCCTCGCTAACGTGGTAAAGGTATCCACTTGGTGGACGATCTCGTTGCTAACGCCGCCGGCGGGAATATTTCCCGGCCAGCGAACCAGAAACGGTACTCTCAACGACCCTTCCATGTGGGTGAAGTAATATCCGCGCCACGGGCCGGAGGAACCCTGCCAAGGCCACGTTGGGTCTGGGCCGTTGTCGCTGGTGAAGACGACGATGGTATTGTCGCGCACGCCGAGTTCGTCGACAGCATCCAGGATCTGGCCGAGACGATGGTCGGTCTCGACGACGGAATCCGCAAAGTCCCCGTGACCCGTCCTGCCGGCGAAGTCGGGATGCGGAATAGTTGGCAGGTGGACCTGGGTCAGAGGCACATAGGCGTAAAACGGTTTGCCACCCGCGACGCTCCTCCTCATAAAATCGATTGTCCGGCGGGTGATCTCCGCATCGAGCTGGGGCCTCTGTGTCAGGTCGTACATCGCGACGTTCCTGCTCGGCTCGCCCCGACGTCCTTCCATAATGTATTGAGGTTTGACGCCGGACGCTTCAAAGCCTGGATTCCCCGGCCAAAAGACTTCGTCTGTCGTCCTTGGAATCCCCCACCATTCATCGAAGCCTTGGTCATTGGGCAACCGGCCGTCGATGCTGCCAAGATGCCATTTTCCAAAATGGGCAGTCTGGTAGCCAATTCCCGAGAGCAGCTTCGCGAGAGTAATTTCCCATTGAGTCAGACCCTGAACTGCAGGATCGGCCAGCTCCGGGTTGCCGATCGGAACAGTCAGTGTGCCGGACCGCAAAGCATAGCGGCCGGTCAATGTGGCAGATCGGCTCGGAGTGCACTGCGCTTCGACGTTGAAGTTGGTCAGGCGCAACCCCTCCGCAGCCAGCTTATCAGCTCGCGGAGTTGGCGCACCGCGGAGTTCACCACCTCCGTAGCAGCCAAGCTCGCCGTAGCCCAGGTTGTCGGTCAGGATGTAGATGATGTTAGGCTTCACTGAAGGCGGTGGGCTTCGTTGCCTGCAAAAACTTCTTTCCCCTCGAGAGCAATACTTTCTCGCCCAGTATTCTGTGCCACGGCAGATCGATCGCTCTCTGGACGCACATAGGCAAGGCACTCGCGTTTGACTCTCTGGAAATCGGCGCTCGTCGAAAGCTCAAGAGTTCGCGGACGACCCAGGGAAACCGGGATCTCCGCCGTGATCCTGCCCGGACGTCGGCTCATGATTAACACCCGGTCGCTTAATAAAATCGCTTCGTCGACGTCATGCGTCACGAACACGACCGTCATTCCGTATTCTTCCCAAAGCCTCAATAACATTTCCTGCATTTGTAAGCGTGTCTGTGCGTCGAGAGCCCCAAAGGGCTCATCCATTAACAATACTTCTGGCCGATTCACCAACACCCGCGCCAAGTTAACGCGCTGCTGCATCCCACCGGAAAGCTCGCTAGGGTAATGACGCCAGAATTCAGACAAACCAATCCGAGCCAGGATCTCCTTCGCGATTGCTCGTCGTTCCGCCTTCACAACTCCCCGCATTTTCAAGCCGAACTCAACGTTCGAAATCACCGTCTTCCAAGGGAATAGATTGTGATCCTGGAAGACTATTCCTCGATCGGCAGCGGGTCGCTGCACCGGTTTCGAGTCAACGAAAATTTCTCCTCTCGTCAGCCGGGTAAAACCTGCAATAGCGCCGAGAAGTGTTGATTTGCCGCAACCGGAAGGCCCGAGAATTGCCAGGAATTCACCGGGTAAAACGTCGAGACTAATATTCTGCAAAATGTCGGCCCCGGTCGCATCCAAGCCGAACGATAGGTTAGCGTTCCGGATGCGAATCGATCCTCGGGAAAATGCGTTCATCCGGTGGCCCCTCCGCGCATGGTCCATGGCATCAGCATGGAACCTAGCTTTCTGACCAGTAGACTGCTCAGCATTCCGAGCAAACCGATCAGCACCATGCCGACGACAATTTGCGGGTAATTCTGCAGTGTGTAGGATTCCCAGGTCAAATAGCCAATACCGAACTGGCCTGCCATCATCTCCGCCGTGATCAGCGAGAACCAGCAGGTGCCCATTCCGATACTTAAACCAGTCACGATCGATGGAAACGCACCAGGTAAAATCACCTCCCAAAAAACCTCCCACCTTCCTGCGCCCAAGCTCTGCGCCGCGTTGAGAAGCCGGCGGTCGATCCCTTTGACGCCGTGAATCGTGCTTAGGAGAATTGGGTAAAACGCTCCAATGAAGCAAATGTAAATAATACTTTGTTCGGCGGTGGCGAACATCAGGATGGACAATGGTATCCAGGCGACCGCCGGAATTGGCCGCAGAATTTCCAGCGGGGTTAGGAGGGTGTCCTCGACCGCGCGGGAACGGGCGACCCAAATCCCCATCGGGACCGCCAAAATGGCGCCGATGCCGAAGCCCGAGAATATTCGAATCAGGCTCGCACCGATGTGACGCGCGGCGTCGGGCGATTGAACGAACTCGATGAAGGCGCCTGCGACCGCGACCGGCCCGGGAACGTTCCCAAAGTTAATCAGAAAGTGCAGTTTGGCTTGGCTAGCGAGCTGCCAAAGGCCAATGAAGAGAGCGAATGCTGCTCCTCGACGGACGAGGCGGAAGAGGGAACCGGTACCACGCGATCGCCTTTTGGGCCTTGTATTTGTCCCGCGGGTCTTCTGGACTGCAATCGGTAGAGCGCTCATCGATGTTTTAATCGCGTCTTCTTTTCTGATTTGACGCGAGAACCGCTTCAATACTTGATCCGCAGCCATTTTTAATTTCATTTGTAGCCATACATATTGTATTTTATACTTTATTTTAGCTAGTAAATG
>Ga0210383_10003588_pt1 | contig 13877 bp, 16 predicted proteins | sample IncBWC14OmetaG_FD_160072 | JGI IMG/M metagenome (GOLD analysis project Ga0210383, IMG submission 160072) | Forest soil microbial communities from Barre Woods Harvard Forest LTER site, Petersham, Massachusetts, United States - Inc-BW-C-14-O ...
CGCATACACACACACAAGCGCTCTGCCAATATTCAACTCTCGTCTTCAGGAATTTCTAAGAGACGAATACTGGTTGAGGGTCTTCCGACACGACACGGGCCTTTTTGTTTGGCTTCGATGACCTCACTCTGCTCTAGAGTCAGCAAAGCTCGGTCGAGCATATGCCACCCATAGCGCTCGCTAATGTGTGCATGTCGGTTCAGGTCGCGCACGGTAACATATTTGTCTCCCCATGCCTTGTGTCGCCTGAGATAATTCCTGACTATGTTCGAAACCGCTGCGTCCTGGTTCTTGCTTTCGTCGGGCACGAGAATCTTGCGCACATTGTCTTGATAGACGGCGAGATGGCCGGCGGGGTCAAGATCACGCGCACGCAGCTCTTTGCGGCCGTCGAACGCGGCACAGATTGCCGCGACGCGCAGCGCGATCTCAATCGTCCGTGGTCCCATCCCGTCCTTGATCCATTGGTTTCTGCGTTCCCACACGTCGCCGTTGATTTTCTCCGGCATCCGAGGGCGCGATTTCTTCGTCCAGTTGAAGTGCTTGCCTGAAGGCGGCTGCCAGAGACAGGTATAGTCACTCGGGCAGATGCTGAAGAGGAAGCGATCATAGAGGCCCGTCATCGAATTGTGCCCAAAGCTTTCCTCGAATCGGTTCTCGACTAGTCCGCCCAGAATCGACACGGGCAGATCAATTTCGACGACCTTCTGATGGGCGATGGTCAGCCGCTGATGGCTGTGGTTGAACATGCTGTTAAGGACGGTCTCGTAGGCGGAGTTCTCGATTTTCATCTTGCCCAGTGTGTGCGACAGTTCATCGGGCACAAGCACGACGCCGTAATCGACCCCGACGAGTTGCTTCAACACCCCTTCGATGCTTCCACCTTTCATGTATCGCAGAGATTCTCCGTCTTTCAGTCCCATGAGATATGCGCAGTGGTCGATGGCCGCCGTTTTGCCGCTGTGCACCGGGCCCACTGTGCACGCATAGATATTCGGTCGGATGTCACACGGTCCGACCACCATAGAGCTAGCCATCGTCACCAGCGACGGCCAGAGATATGCGATAGGGTATAGGTGCGTGCACTTCTCGCAGATTTGGCCCAATATCGTATCCAGCACGGCCACCGGCATGTCGCTCGTCTCCGGGCCCGAGAGTTTCAGCAATGTCAGTCCGGTACTCGCGTCAACCGTCGTTGGCCAGCGCCTGAGAGTATTCGTGAAGTCAACTGTGATAATTCGCGCTGACTTACTTAGCGTTGGCATTCAGCCCTCCTTACTCGACCTTGACTATGGGCAAGCACATCGAGTAAGTTGAGCTTGCGTCTTTCATCGTGTTCTCCGATCAGCCGCTCTCTGAGACAGGGCGGCTTTTTTCTTTGGTTCATCGTCTGCCTGCTTTCTTCTCGGCTGCGTCGAGCGCCGTTGTCAACGTTTCCAGAACAAACTGACGTATGGTTATGCCGGTTTCCTTGCAGTGCCGCCTAACGCGTGGCATGAACTCGCGTGGAACCGGACTGACCTGTAGATAACCGGCGTGCGGATGCAACTGTGCATATAAATCTTTTGAGTTAGTCGTCATGGTCTACTTGATAACACACACAAAAACCCAATGCAAGAAGTCCCCGACTAACATAAATCCCTGTCAACTTAGAGGCATTTATATCCATTAGACATCACATAATCGTATGTGCTACCCGTCCACAGTTATGACCTTGTAACCTAACGTCGCGCTGGACTAATGTCGCATTTGTGAGTAGACAATCACCAAGTCGCGACAAAAACGGACTGAATTTTCAGGAACAGCTTTTCGTCAAAAGTTACATCGCCAACAATGGCAACGGTGAAGAAGCGGCTCGCGTCGCTGGCTACAGCGGTGACTGCTCCAAGAGAGCGCGCCAACTTCTGGCTCGTGAGCGGGTCTGGAGAAAGATTCAGCAGTATGCGCGTGCCGTTCTGTCGCCGCTCGAAGTCAAAGCTGAGCGCTCGTTACGCGAACTCACCTACACAGCTTTTGCCGATCCCCGCCAGCTTTTCCACACCGACAATTCGCTGTTGAAGCCCAGTCTGTGGCCGGAGGCTATCGCGAGGGCTATTTCCAGCTTCGAGTTCAACCGGGAAGGAGAGATCACCAAGATTCGACTCAACAGCAAACTTGGCGCCCTCCAACTTTTGGGAATGTACTTAGGTATGTGGCAAGGAGCCGGTGATTCTAGGAGCACTGATCGACTCGACGAGCTAGTAGCCGCGCTCAGAAAGAGCGCCGACGATCCCGAAGAAGAAGAAAAGAAGGTCAGTGTGCAGTGATGGCCCGCACCGACCCCATCGCGAATGCGATTGCAGATGCGAACGAGTGTCTGGGTCGGGAACGTCGCACGAGCATCACAGCAGAACGCATCGCCAACGCCTTAGAGCGCATCGCCGAATGCTTCGAGCGCTACATCGAACTGGGGGAGACGGTGAACTGATGGAATTTCAAGTAGCGGAGACAGTCGAAGAACTGGAAACGCAGCACGCCGCCCTGAAGCGCCGCATCGCCGTCCTTGTGGAACAGGGGCGAGACGGTGAATCGATCACCAGTTTGATACGCGAGGCAGCGGAGCTGGCTGGTCGTATTGACTCAGCGAAAACAGAGCGCGAGCGAGCCGAGCGCGCAGAACTTCGGCGGAAGCAGGACCAAGCACGCTCGATGCTGCCCGCGGTGCGGGATGAATGCCTGAGGCAACGGGAGTTATTCCTCGCCAGTTATCGCGCGGCGTGTATCGCTCTCGGATCGTATCTGGACCTGAAGGCGCAAGCGAGCGAGTTGACGGGAAAGGGTGCGACCGGTGCATTCGGTCCCTTGCCTCAAGATCGCAACGCCCTGCGAGCGCTGGAATTTTCTACGCCGCCAGCTGACGCAGTGCGCGCCGGACTAAAGCCAAAGATTGACGCTGATTGGAGAGTGAGCTTTCCGATCACGCCGATGGACGAACAATTCAAAACGAGGTGACTTTTGATGGAACGACCGTTTAATCCTTTCGGTGGTGAGATCACACCGCAGCCGCCTTTTCCACATCAGCAAGAAACAGTCGGTGGCAGAGCCGGCACAGTGGTCGAACAGCAGATTGAGGCATCGAAACGGGCGCTGAACTATCCCGGACGTTTCGCGCCTCCGCAAACGCCCGCCGTACCTGGGACGACTGCGGGAGATGACGACCGCTGGGATAACGTCAGTCGCGGGGCAGGGGTCAAGTAGCCGTGGCTGCCAAACCTGACGACTACTTGATGCGGGTGCTGGAGATGTTGAATCCAGCATCGCCGAGCACGCCCGAACCGACGTTGGCGGAACTGCTCCGCCGTGAGGAGACACGCACCGGCATTGATTACCAGCCGGTCGAGCGGAAGGAGGAAAGCTAGGTGGCAAGGGCCTATTGCGGAACGAGAATCTCCGAACACATCATTGAGGACAACGCTGGTTTTCTCATCGCTAGCGCCCCGATTTGTAGAAGCGGTTGGCAACAGTACAGATTGAGCGAACTGGACCCCGCCAGCGGCAGTGACGAGATGATTGACTGCTGGCGTGATCCTAGTGAAGTCACAGCCTCCGCCACGCTCGCATCGATTGAGGGGAAGCCAGTCACGCTGAATCACCCCGGTCGGTTAGTCGATCCGAATTCGTGGGGATGGAGCGCCAAAGGACACGCGCAAAACGCCCGCGTCGGACCTCCCGACAAGGACGGCAACACCCAGATTTGGGCCGACCTGTTTCTTCAAGACCAAGCCTTGATCGATCGCGTACGGTCTGGCACCCGCGATTTGAGTTGCGGTTACGAGTACGAAGTTGGCGACGGTCCGGAGCCGGGAACTTACTCGATGCGGAACATCCGAATGAATCATGTTGCAATCGTTCCACGAGGTCGCAGCGGCACCAGCAAGATCCTCGACTCCGATGGCGAGCTGCATCTTCCCCCAACCGGCGGTGTCGAATTTGAAACCGAAGATGAGGACCTTTTTCCTGAGGACAATATGGTTAAAACTAAGACCAAAGACGAAGGCGGGCAAGTGCAACGCCTATGTTTATTGCTGGAAAAACTCTTGGGCAAGTTGAGCGAGGCATCGACCGCTGAGGATGTTCAGCCCGATTTGATCCCGGTTGTTGAGTTAGCGGAGTCAGAGCGCGGAAAAAATCCTGTGGTCGATAGCTTAAGGATGCTCAAGCCCTTCATTGCAGCGAGTGGCAATCGCGCGGCAATCGACGCTTTCAACCGCGCCATGACATCAGCCAAGCGTGGCGATGTAGGTCCCGCCGAGCGACTGATCGCAGCCTGCGACCGTTTAGTGCCTGAGTCCAGCTTTCAGGAAGCGGTGGATCGCCGCCGTCGCGAGTTGCTCGGCGAAAAGACCGAAGAGACCCACGATGTTCATCGTCATGCCGAAGACAAGGCGGAAAGCTATCAATCGACGGTCGACCGAGTTCGTCGGAAGCTGTTGAGCGCGAGATAAAAGTTCGGCGGCGTTTTGCTCCTTTCTTTTCGCCGCCGAATCGCGCGGGCTAGAAGCAGGCAACGGCTTTATGCCGAGAGACGCGGGGGACGCTTTTTCTTGACGGTTAAAGCATCCCGACTTTGCGCGTGTTTCTCGGCAGCGGGTTCTCCCATTCCCCGTCTCCGAGAGGCCGTTGCCAGCTCGCCCGCGCACTAGCTTGTCCGAGCGGGCCTCCTTTTACGTTGCGTTTCGTGCAGCGATGATTTGTGCCAACAGCTTTTCCAATTCTTGGACTAGAGCGTCGTCTCCATCTATGAGTTCTTTTCTTAGAGAATGCGTGCCATCCTGCCTCACGACAGTGAATCGGGCGGTCAGCACAGTCTCTGGGGGACCATGAAGTCTGGTACCAATCGATGCGCCTGACATTCTTGTTTCACCTCCGAGGGGCAGCATACTACCTATTCCCGGCTTCGATGAAGCGATCAATCTCTCTCTGGCGGTAGAACACCTTGCTGCCGATTTTCACGTAGCACAGCGGGTAACGCTTGTGGCATCGCCACACAGCCAGAGTGTTCTTCTTAACGTGCAGTTTTTGAGCGGCTTCCGCTGGGGTAAGTAATTCGTCAGATGGTTTTTCAGGTTGAGAAAGCAAGACGACGCCTCCGAGTGCAACTGCGCTCTGATGGTCGTCTTCAACTTTTCTCGCCAATTGCTCAGGACTTCGATCAGGGAAGCGGTCTCTACGCTACTAATCGCCCGAGTCACGGAGTACTTGCGAAGACTGTTGGAGCTACACTTCAATCGTAGCTTCCACCAGTATCCACGTCAATATGCAGGAATTTATTTTTATTCCGTCCAAGTTCGCTCCGACTGTATCTCGCGATCTCGGTCACCCGGACGCGTCTAGGACGCCGCTAGGGCAGCAGGAAATTGCCCTCTAAGCTCATGTCAAGTGTCTTTCTGAGTTACCGTACGCTGATTTACGTTTTTTTAAAAAGAGCGAGGAAAGGAATTAGAGCAGTCACGAAAGCAAGCACGCTCGTCGCAAGATTAATCACGTCAGTTGAGATGTGCGGCAACATTCCTACTGTCATTGGGCACCTACTGCCCTGTGGATTTCAAGAGGGACGGTAGTTCCTAACGAGGTACCCGTACGAAACAATGCTACCAAACCGCCCACATCCGTCACGACTGTGAGCAGGACGCCACAGAAAATCGCATGGGCTGGTCTGAGTTAGTGTCTGACGGTTACAATCGCGCAGGAGGGACCAGCCGGTGGCCGAAGCGGAACGCAGGTCAATTACCCCTGAGGAGTTCTTGGAATCCTACCCATTGCACACGATAATCAAGTCTGGAACGAAGAATTTCGAAGTTCCAAAGGCGATTTCGCGGGTGTGTGACACGTGCGGAAAGGAAACCACTTGGAATCTCGGTGAGCGGCGAGACAACAACACACTCAGTCTAAGTAAATGCTTCACTTTGGTCCCTGAATACTCGTGCCAAAAATGTCGAACCGAAACGGTAGTATTTTTCGTGCGGGCTGAGTGGCCTCGTGAAGCTAACGCAGTGTTGCAGAAGATAGGGCAATTCCCTGCGCCAAGCGTCTCGATTTCCACGACGCTTGAAAAGCAGTTAGGGGAAACGGCGGAATACTACAAACGTGGCTTGATCTCTCAAAACTACGGATACGGTCTTGGTGCCCTCGCCTATATGCGTCGGGTAGTCGAAGAAAAAACTAATCAGCTTATCGAAGTAGTCGCGGACCTAGCGGCAGCGCAGAATGAGCCGGCACCTGTTGTGAAAGCCCTTCGCTCAGCAGCGACCGAAAAAACCACCTATGATCAAAAATTGCGAATCGCGTCTGAGGCAATGCCCGCCTCCCTCAAGCCTGATGGCGCAAACGCACTTGGAGCTTTGTTTGAGCTAATCAGCAAAGGTCTCCATGGCGGAAGCGAATCCGAATGTTTGACCATCGCTGACGAAATCCGAGATGTTTTTGAGCACGTTTTCAGCACTTTGCGTGCTCAAGTCGACGCCCAAAAGAACATGTCTGCGAAGATAAAGAAGTGGGTCGGCGCAAGAGCAGAGATCCAGGCGAACGCACCCACCAAACCGCCCACAGAGAAGTGACTGTGAGCGGCAGGGACGTGCTTACTTTTTCTTGGCTGCTTTCTTCGCGGGCGCACTCGCGACGATCTCAGTCTCGCGCAGGTGCTTTTCGATCTTCGCGATCTCGGCGGCTGTGAAGGCGTAACGCTTGCCCTTCGATCCGTTGCCGATGCTGCGCACGATTGCCCGCAGGCGTTTCGGTGCAATCTTCAGTTCCCTTGCGGCTTCCTTCGTTGACAACATGCCTTGGAGCGGCGGTTTTACAGGCTTTTTCGCTTTCATGTCTTCCTCCTAGTGCAAGCGTAGGACTTTGGGAGACGTTTCCGAAGGGTGTAAAACCGTAAAACAAACGTAAGACAACAGCGAAAGACAGACGCAGCTCTGGCGAGCTACCGTGCCAACACATGCATTTTTATTGATTGAATTGGTGGGCAGTGCAGGACTCGAACCTGCGACCTCCTGCTTGTAAGGCAGGCGCTCTAACCAGCTGAGCTAACCGCCCGCTTGGCGCGGATGCGAGCGCAGATTCATCTCCGCCACCCGCAAAAAGCTTCATCACAACGTATCCCGAGAATACTGGAGCCTTCCCTACTGGGTCAAACCAGAGGGGCTCTCGAATCGACATTCAAATGGTCCAACGTCTCAATGTTTCAATCACTCAATGTTTCCTTCGCGGCTGCTACACTTTCTTTGTGCGAAAGTTGATCGTCAACGCCGATGATTTCGGTCTGACCAGGGGAGTGAATCGCGCCATCATAGAAACCAACACCGGCGGAGTCGTGTCGTCCACCACCTTGATGGCCAACGGCGCCGCGTTCGAGGATGCAGTGACCCAGGCGCGCTCGTCGCCAAATCTTTCCGTTGGATGCCATGTCGTACTGGTGGACGGAACCCCCGTGTCCCCGCCCGGAGCGCTGGATACGTTGCTGGCCATTCGCTCGGCGCACCCGGAAAAGTTTTACTCCAGTCTCTCCGCTTTCGCCGCGCGCGCCACCTTGGGAGGCTTCGATCGCGACCAACTGGTCACTGAAATTACCGCACAAATCCGGAAGCTTCAATCCGCTGGTGTGCACGTGACTCACCTCGATACCCACAAACACGCCCACGTCTTCCCCGAGATTCTGGCGGCACTGCTGCGAGCTGCGCGGATTTGCGGCGTGCGCGCCATCCGCAATCCGTTCGTTCCCGTGAAATCCATGCCCGCGCGGCAATTCAAAGGCCAGCGCCACCTCTGGAAGCGCTACGGCCAGGTCCGCATGTTGCACACCTTCTCCCGTCATTTTCGTGATCGCACCAAACGTGCCGGCCTGCTCACGCCCGACGGTGCGATCGGCGTAATCGAAACTGGATCGAGCGACAGTTCCGTCGACAGTTCTGCCAGCAGTTCTGGCGGCATTTCTGGCTATCATTCCCTGCTCCGCCAGACCATCAAAAGCCTGCCCGAGGGAACCTGGGAGTGGGTCTGCCATCCCGGGTACAACGACGCCGACTTGCGCGCCGCCAGCACCCGTTTGCTCGACTCTCGCGACGAGGAGCGCCATCTGCTGACGTCACCGGAACTACGCCAGTTTCTCGAAGAGCAGAAGATCCGGGTCATCAGCTATCGAGAATTCGTGGAAGAGTTCACAGAGAAGTTCACCGAGAAGTCCGCAGAAAAACCGCGCTGACCGGCTCTTGCAGGTGCCCAAAGTTGTGCTCCGCTGGTTACTCCATCCGCCAACTTTATAATGTCGCGGTGCATCCCAGGGCGGTATCATCGCAGGTACCGGACACTCAACATGGCTGACCATCAAACCGAACCGCGCCTCAGTGTGGATCTCCCTGTCCGTATCTGGGGGATGAGTGCCGACGGACGCCCCTTTTCTCAATCGGCGCGCGCTCAGAACATCAGCTCCGAGGGCGCCCTGATCTCCGGCGTCGACAGCGAACTGAAAGTGGGCGACATAATCGGGGTGCAATGTGAAGAGAAAAAAACGCGCTGTAACGTGATCTGGGTGATCAACTCCGGCCCGGTCAAGAAAAATCAGGTGGGAGTAAAGCTGGTCACCGATCAGGAGTGTCCCTGGAAAAACTATCTCCCACTCGACGGTGCGACCGTGAAGGTCGCCGACTCCAACCGCCGCCGCTGGCACCGGCATAAGATTTCACTTCCCCTGGAACTGCGCGACGAGCGGGTCAACGCGCCCCTCCGCATCAACGCCACCGACGTGAGCGGCAACGGATGCTACGTCGAGACCATGCAGCCCTTGCCGCTGGGAACGGTGCTGCGCCTCGATTTCTGGCTAGACTCGGAACACATCAAGATCACGGCGGTAGTCCGTACGTGCGATCCCGGCGTAGGCAACGGAATCGAGTTTACCGGTATGCCCCCTGACACCAAGGAGCGAATGCAGGCCTACCTCGACATAACCGACCCACAGCGCGGAGTGTCGAAGGGGCAGTAAAGCTATCGAGGTTCCGCGTAGCGCGCGAGCACAATCGCGCGGATCAATCCACCCATCGTGAATTCGCGGGCCTCAAAGGCCACGGGCAACTGCAATTTGCGCAACGTCGCCGAAGTCACCGGACCAATCGAAGCAAACTGGACATGCTTGAGCCAACCCGCGCCCGGTGAACCCGCCTTGATCCCCAGCAATTCCGCAAAATTCTTCGCCGTGGAGGAACTGGTGAAGGTCACGATGTGCGGGCGGCGGCCTGCATTCTTCATCAGCGCCCGCAGACGCACCTGTGATTTTTCCGGCACCATCGTTTCGTAAGCCTCAAGCACATCAACTTCGGCTCCCGCCGCACGCAGCTCTTCCGGAATCACGTCGCGCGCGACTTTCGCCCGTATGACCACAACGCGCTTGCCGCTCACCTTATCGCGCAGCCCCTTCACCACCGACTCTGCCACATACTCTTCGGGCACCATCTTGACCTTCAGGCCATGCTTCACCAGCGCCATTTTGGTTGCCGGCCCGATCGCCGCAATCTGGAGATGCTTGAGTTTCCGGCGCGTGATGCGAAGTTTCCGGACACGCTGCCACATCGCCTCAACACCGTTGACGCTGGTAAGAATGAGCCAGTCATATGCCTTGATGTTTCTTAGCGCATCGTCGAGCGGCCCGTAGGATTGCGGCTTGCGGATCTCAATGAACGGAATCTCGATCACCGCTGCACCCAGGCCCCGCAAGCTCGCGGAAAGGCTTCCAGCCTGATGCCGGGCGCGTCCAACCAGAATCCGGGTTCCAGCAAGTGGATGTTTTTCGTTAGGCTTACGCATGGGCGGAGTGCAAGCTCTCAGGGTTCTCGGAATTCGTCATCCTGTTTCAATTTGTCATCCTGAGCGGAGCGAAGGACCTGCTGTTTTTGACTCGACTTCACACTGCAGCCGGGAACATGGTTGTGCAATCTTTCACGGTTGCTGCGGCAGCGCGAAACCCTTTCCATACACTTCTTCGAGAATAACATCGCCGCCCCGGCGCAAAAGAATCTCGCCGACTTCTTCTCCGAGCCGCGCAGGATCATCCCCCTCGCGAGTTTCGCGCAAGACCTTGCTTCCATCGGGGTCAGCCACGAGCGCATTCAGGCGGATGCACATTCCCTCAATCTCCGCAAAAGCGCCGATCGGAACCTGGCAACCGCCGCCAAGCTTGTTAAGCAAAGCGCGCTCGCACGTGGTCGTCGCACGAGCAGACGCGTCCTCCAGAAAAGCGAGTAGCGAACGCGTCGCGCCGTCGCCGCGGCGGATTTCGATTGCCAACGCACCTTGTCCCGCAGCCGGGGTCATCACGTCCACCGCGATAACCTGCCGCACCAGTTGCGTTTTGCCCAGACGGTTCAACCCGGCCGCAGCCAGAATTATGGCATCGTAGTCGCCCGACTCCAGCTTGCGCAGCCGCGTATCCACATTCCCGCGCAGCGGATGAATCTGAAGATCGGCACGGATCGCCTTCAACTGCGCCTGACGCCTCAAGCTGCTGGTGCCCACGTCGGCCCCCTGCGGCAGAGCGTCGATGCTCGCGAACTTCACCGAACAAAAAACATCGCGCGCATCCTCGCGGATCGGGATGGCGGCAATCTCGAAATCAGCAGCTAGCTCCGTGGGCAAATCCTTCAAACTGTGGACGGCAAGATCAACCTGATTTTCGACCAGCGCTTCTTCAATCTCCTTGGTAAACATGCCCTTGGTGCCAACTTTAGCGAGTGCCACGTCCGTGATCTTATCGCCCGTGGTCTTGATGATTTCGATTTCTACAGCGTGCCCCCGAGCGCTCAGCAAATCAGAAATATGCTGCGCCTGCCAGAGCGCAAGTTCTGAGCCGCGGGAGCCGATGCGCAGGCGGGCCATCAGTCTCCCGCTCCCCTTTTTCCCGCACCTCGGTCGCGCGCGGACTTCGCTGCGTCCGCTTCCCTGTCTTCGTCTTCGTCGCGCAGATTGTCGTGCGAGTTGTCGTGCAAATTAAAGAGCCGCCGCACCAGATCAATCACAGTAGTTGACTCCGGATCGCGAGCCGCTGTCTTAAGCGTGCGGACCGGCGTATGCATGATTTTGTTGACAATGCCACGCGTCAGTGCTTCGATGGCGAGTTCCTGGTCGGTCGTCATCGAACCGAGACGCCCGCGCACCCGATCAATCTCCGCCTGCCGAATAGTTTCCAGATGATCCTGAAGGCTGACAATCGTCGGAACCACGTCAAGCGTCTGCAGGCGAGCGTGGAATTTCACCACCTCCCCATCGATGATCGCCTCCGCCCTTTCCGCTTCCTTTTTGCGATCGGCAACATGCGAACTCACCGCTTGTTGCAGGTCGTCAATGTCATAGACGAAAAGGCCGTCGATCTTGTTCATCTCCGGATCAACATCGCGCGGCACCGCAATATCAATAAAGAACATGGGCTTGTTCTTGCGCGCCGCCATGAGCTTCTCGCCATGTTCGCGCCGGAAAATAAAATGCGGCGAGCCGGTCGAAGTAATTACGATGTCGGCGCGATCGCAGGTCTCATAAAGCCGGCTGAATTCGATCGCCTGTCCCTCAAACTTGTGCGCTAAACGGATAGCTCGGTCATAGGTGCGATTCGCTACAAAGATCGAAGCAGCTCCATGCGCCAGGAGATGCCGCGCCGCTAGCTCGCTCATCTTCCCCGCACCCACCAGATAGACGCTCTTGCCGTTCAAGCTCCCAAAGATTTTCTTCGCCAGCTCAACCGCCACCGAAGCAATCGAAACCGAAGACGATCCCACCGCAGTCTCCGTCCGGACGCGCTTGGCCACCGCAAACGCCCGCGTCAGCAACTGATCAAGCTGAGCGCGCACCGCTCCCACCGCGCGAGCAGTGGCGTAGGCTTCCTTGACCTGCCCCAGAATCTGAGGCTCGCCCACAACCATGGAGTCAAGGCTAGCGGCGACGCGAAAAACATGCCGAATGGCCTCATCTTCGCGAAATTCGTAGAGATGCGTTTCAAACGCGCCGAGATCAGTTTCGAAATACTCGCGCAAAAATTCGCGCAGATCGCCGCTACCGTTCTTCATGTGCGCAATAAATTCGACCCGGTTGCAAGTCGAAACAATCATCCCCTCGGCAACCGCAGGATGCTCGATCAGCCTCTTGCACGCCTCCGCCAGGCGCGATTCCGGAATAGCCAGCCGCTCCCGCACCTCGACCGGCGCGGTCTTGTGATTAACGCCAATGAGCTGGAATTTCATGAGGCGATAAACCTGTGCATGGTGCTGAAGTAATTCGCGATCCAGGCGACAATCGCCGTGGCAAAAGCCGCACTGGCCAGCAACGCAGCGCGCCGCCCGCGCCATCCCGCATTCAGGCGGGTAAACACCATCAGCAGATACACCGCCCACATCAACACCGAAAGCAGAATCTTGGGATCGAAGAAATCAATACGGCCGTAAGCAGCTTCGGCAACCACCGAACCAGCCAGCAAGCCCAAAGTCATGAAAGGAAATCCCAGCATGAGCGAGCGATAGCCGATGTCATCAATCACCTGGAGCGCCGGAAGTCGCGAAAACATTCCCGCCGAACTCTTCGACTTCAAAGCGCGTTCCTGCATGAGATAAAGAATGCTGGCCCCGAAACTGAGAAACAGCGCCGCATACCCCGTAAAGATCAAAAGAATGTGCACCACCAGCCAACCATGCAACGCGGCAACCGAGTCGAAGACCAGCGGTTGTTGCCCGGTAGCGGCCAGAAAGGTCAGCAGAAACACCAGCGGAAAAATCACAATGCCCGGAGTAGTCGTCTTGTACACGATATACGCCAGCATAAAAACGACCATGATCAGAAAAGCCAGCAACGATTCCGAATTGTGCACCGAAGCCGAAGCCAGCTGCCCGCTTTGCACCACCGCTTCGGTCAGCGAGACGAGATGAAATACCATTCCCAGGTAGGAGGCATGAAGCGCGACCTTGCTCAGAATTTCCGAAGTGCGCGTAAGCGCGACCAGGGCATAGAGCAATCCCGCCGCATAACAAACCAGCGCAACCCGCAGCCAGATTAGGGACATCATTCTTGGGGCTCTTCTGCGGGCTGGACGGTCGCGCCATCCGCAATGGGTGATTATAGTTTGCCTGGGGTGAGTGCGGCAGAATCTATTCGACGCCCAAGGATGCCAGCGATTCCTCCAGCGACGGAAAATCAATCTGCAGCTGTCGTCCGTGCCCCTGCATGTCTTCCAGTTCGTCGAAGGCACGGAACAGCCGCATCTTGACCGCGGCGTACTCCTCGGAATCGGCGAGCGGCCGTCCATGCGCCGCGCCCCAGCCAGCGACCACCTGATGGGGAACAAAGATGCTGACCGCATAGGTCAGCTTGCGGTCGGAAGTAACGTCAAAGATGTACTCATTCGCGTCGGCTGTCGGGGCCGGACGTTTCCCAACAAAGTAGTACTGGTAAACGTAACCTTGCGATCCGGTATAGGTCTTGAGGCGGCGGATAGTCATAGGGCGGTCGTTGGTCGATGGTCGACGTCGCAGGGAGAGGTTATCAGCTTTCAGTTTTGGGTTACACCTTTGCTACCTACAGCTTTTGCTTCAAGCCATCGACCATCGACCAACGACCGTTTCTATATCTCCGCTTTCCGCAGACGTTTGACCGCCGTCTCCGAGGTCACCGGAGAATAATAAATCTCTTTAAAGGTATAGGACTTTGCCTTGGCCTGCAGAATCGGCAGAATTTCGATGTGCCAGTGATAATCGTCATCGAGCGTTTTCCAATATCCCAAGGTCGAAGACGGATGTTGGCTGTTGGGCGAAGTGTGCAGCACCAGGTGGAATCCTTCGGTGACGGTGCGAATGCGCAGCAGAGTACGC
>Ga0210383_10003590_pt1 | contig 13873 bp, 10 predicted proteins | sample IncBWC14OmetaG_FD_160072 | JGI IMG/M metagenome (GOLD analysis project Ga0210383, IMG submission 160072) | Forest soil microbial communities from Barre Woods Harvard Forest LTER site, Petersham, Massachusetts, United States - Inc-BW-C-14-O ...
TCAGACATTTCAATCCAACCAAGTCTTTTTTTGTCTGACAAGATTCGAAAGACCGCCTTCCAGGTGCCGGGCATGACGTCGAGCTTATGATAGTTGTGTTCACCTACCTCGAAGATGATTGCGGTCCAGCGCCCCGTCGTATTTCGGTTTGAATCAAAGGAATCTCCGGACCACAAATTATCCAAAATCTGGCGAAGCGAGCGGCCGCACTGCTCTGCGTAATCTCCGACAACAACATACTTTCGTTGTACGGCACCAAGCGAACCGGTCTCTCGAAAATCCTGATCGGGAACTAGTCGCAAGCCGTATCCCAGAGGCACTCGCTTGGTGTACCTGACTTGAATCTCTTTGGGGGGCAATGGATAGTCGACTCCCGCTTGTCGCAGGCTCATTGTGACGCACTTGCTCGAGCCGGTTTGCGTTCTGCAGTCACTCCACACCACTGCGTTGAGTTCCGCTGGGATCTCAACATCTTCGAACAACATAGGTAGAATGGCCGATTGCTCCGCGCCTAGTTTCGCCAATGCTGCTTCGAGCTCATAGCGGACCCAATTTGAGTTCAGCGAGTTCGCAGTGAGGAGCAGCGCGAAAATATCGGTCTTCGAAATTGCTGTCGTTAGACGATCCACCAAAGAATCGCCGGGGCCCAGTTCGCCTTCGTCAATCCATACATCCACTCCGCGGCTCCGGTACTGCTCCGCGACACGCCTTGCAATGTCCTTATCCAACGAGGAGTGAGAGATGAAGACCTTCATAATTGCTCTAGGCCGTTAACGAGGTCGGCCTTTCGCGCCCCCTCTGGTCAACGCAGCACGCCCGATGCGTAATGTTTTCTTCGAGTGCTGTGCCGTCCCGATTTGCTACAGTCTATCCTCTGAACATTCGAGATCCATACAGCAGGGTACTGCACTACACCATAATGGTCGAATACGTTGAGGAGGGCTGCGCGGCGGAGGACCAAACGTAAACGCGGCAAGGTCGCCGCGTATTCCTCTCCTGGGTTGAGGTCAGTATCGTGCAAGAACCCGTGTTCGAACCAGTGTCATCACTCATGGCTACTGGTCGAGGCGACGACAGCTTCGGCCAGTACAGTGACTCGAAAGAGGCATGATCAGCGCTATGCCGAACTCGGCATAGCGCTGACCCGGCCAGGCTCTAAATTGCAGTTGCGCGTTCTCCATCCGAATCCGATCCGGCGACCAAGTAGTTCTTGCGGCCGCGACGTTATCCGTTGACTACGATGGCATGCGCTATCTTGCCGCCAGTAACGCTAGAAAAGAACGTCCCCTTGTTGCCGTAGTAGGCACCATGGGTCCAGTCCTCGTTAGCCCCGGGACCAGGTCCAAAATCGCTTCCTGTAGAGCGGCGGACGCAGATAGTGTTGGGATTGACGAGTATCAGGTCAGCTTTGCCGTTGCCCGTCACGTCAGCGAAGTACGTGCCCAAGCTTCCAAAGGACGCACCATGGGTCCAGTCCTCGTTAGCCCCGGGACCAGGTCCAAAATCACTTCCCGTAGAGCGGCGGACGCAGATAGTGTTGGGATTGACGAGTATCAGGTCAGCTTTGCCGTCGCCCGTCACGTCAGCGAAGTACGTGCCCAAGCTTCCGAAGGACGCACCATGGGTCCAGTCCTCGTTGGCCCCGGGACCAGGACCAAAATCACTTCCTGTAGAGCGGCGGACGCAGATAGTATCGTTGTTGACTAGGATACAGTCCGCCCTTCCATCGCCATCGACATCTGCGAAGAATGTTCCACGCGTACCGAAGCATGGGCCGTGTGACCAGTCTTCGTTTGCGCTGATGCCAGGTCCAAAATCACTTCCTGTAGAGCGCCGGACGCAGATGGTGTCGTCGTTGACGAGGATGCACTCCGCCTTGCCGTCTCCATCGACATCGGCGAAGTAGGTTCCACGCGTACCGAAGCATGGGCCATGCGACCAGTCTTCGTTTGCGCTCATGCCCGCGCCGAAATCGTTCCCCGTCGATCGACGGACGCAGATTGTGTCCCGGTTGACAAGAATGACGTCAGCTTTGCCGTCGCCCGTGACGTCAGCAAAGAATGTACCAACGCTACCGCTACATGGACCGTGGCTCCAATCCTGATTTGCTCCCGGACCGGATCCAAAGTCACTACCGGTGGAGCGGCGGACAGTGATTGAGCCAGTCGCGCCGCTGACGGGGGTCGGAATGACCAACCAGTATTGCCCAAAATTTATCGCGAGCAACGGCAGCGTCAGTTGCACACCATTCCCCTTGTCCACCATGGCTACGACACTCATGAAAAGTAGAATATACGCCGCAAGCACTTTGATAACTAGCCCGATTGGAACTCCTGCCACGGTGGCGCTTCCGATCATGCCATCCAATGCTTTCGAGATATTGTTTATGTCTTGGCCGACTGACTCTAGCGTCTTCGTTTCCGCCTCTGAAAGTGTGACCACAACACCCGCCCAATTAACGCCTACGCTTGCCATAGCAATCCTCCTTAGGAACTCTAGTTGTCCCCTGTAGTCCAACTCGTAAAAAGCAAGCAAACCGGATCACGCAAGCAAAAGTTTTTTTGTGGCATGCCGAACACCACTTCTCGCCGCTATGTCAAACTCACGTGTTTTCAACGGAATAAGTTGACCTGTGGCCCGGTTTTCGCATATTCTCCCGGCGTCTTCTCCGACTGTGGGGGTAAAGCAGAAGGTGTAGCGTGGAACCAATTTCTTCCGGGCGAGTCACCGAACTGCTGTTACAGTGGGGGAAGGGAGACCGGAAGGCGCTCGAGGCCGTGCTGCCTCTCGTCTATAACGAGCTGCGACAGCGAGCTCGCTACCATCTACAGAGACAACGCCCTAATCACACGCTGCAGAGCGCCGCACTGGTCCACGAGGCATATCTGCGACTGGCCGAGGAGCAATCTCTGCAAGTCGAAAATCGGGCACACTTCGTCGGCGTTGCCGCTCAACTCATGCGCTGGATTCTGGTGGATTACGAGCGGAACCGGCGCGCCTCCAAGCGGGGATCTGGGTTCACTCGGTTGACCCTCGATCCCAACATCCCTTCGCCGGGCTGGCGACAAGAAACGGCGGTGGATCTGTTGGCGCTGGACGAAGCCCTCAACAAGCTTGCCAAACTCGATTCCCAACAGAGCAAAATCATTGAGCTGAGGTATTTTGGTGGGCTTTCGATTGAGGACACATCGGAATTCCTAGGAGTCTCTACGGCCACGGTCAAACGTGGTTGGTCCTCGGCCCGAGCCTGGCTGCTTCGCGAGATGAGTCGGGGAGAGTCGCCCGTATGACGCCGCAACAATGGCAGAGAATCAGGCCCATCCTTGAATCCGCCCTAGAACTGGACCCGGCCAGCCGCCCGGCCTTCCTGGATGGTGCTTGCGAAGATGCTGCTCTACGCCACGAAGTCGACTCCCTGATCGCCGCTCGAGAGCAGAACTCGAATTTTCTGGAGTGCCCCGCGGTTGCGGAGATGGTTCTGGACCAAAACACTGTTTCGGTCGCCGCCTGGACAACCGGCATGAAGCTGGGACCGTACGAGATCCATTCGTGGCTGGGGGCAGGCGGCATGGGTGAGGTCTACCGAGCCTTCCGCGCAGACGACGAGTACACGAAGCAGGTTGCCATCAAGCTGGTCCGCGCGGGTCAAAACTCGGATTTCGTCCTCAATCGTTTCAAAAACGAGCGGCAGATCCTCGCCAGCCTCGATCATCCAAACATCGCTCGGCTGCTCGATGGCGGCACGACGGAAAATGGCGTGCCCTACTTTGTGATGGAGCTGATCGAAGGCCATCCCATTGATGATTACTGCGACAATCACAAGCTGCCCACCTCAGACCGCCTGAAACTCTTCTTGCAGGTGTGTTCGGCTGTGCAGTATGCGCATCAGCATTTGTTCGTCCACCGCGACATCAAACCTAGCAACGTCCTGGTGACCTCAGACGGTGTCCCTAAGTTATTGGACTTCGGCATCGCCAAGATTCTGGAAGGAAGCGACGTTGCCGGCCAGTTTGAACCCACTTTGACCGTATTACGAGTCTTGACTCCTGGATATGCCAGCCCGGAGCAAATAAAAGGTGAGGCGGTTACCACCGCCAGTGATGTGTACTCGCTAGGAGTCGTATTGTATGAGTTGCTCTGTGGGCACAGTCCGTATCGCGTAGCCAGCCGCACGCCGCACGAACTTTCTCGCGCGGTCTGCGAATTCGAGCCAGAGAAACCTAGTGTTGCGATACGCTGGACGGAGAATGGAGAGACGGGGGATGACGCGCAGCACATCACTCCCGCGAGGGTGAGCGGGGTGCGCGACGGCTCTCCAGTGAAACTCAGCCGGCGGCTAAACGGCGACCTCGACAACATTGTCCTCATGGCGCTACGCAAAGAGCCGCAGCGACGCTACGCATCCGTAGAACAATTGGGCGAGGATATCCGCCGTCACCTGGAACACCGTCCCGTGTGGGCACGGGAAGACACCTTCCGCTATCGAAGTGGGAAATTCATTCGACGTCATCGTGTCGGCGTTGTGGCAGCGGCTTTAGTGAGCCTGACGATAGCCGCGGGCTTGGTGGCGGTGTTGTGGGAGGCCAACATTGCGAGGCAGCAAGCAGAGATCGCAAAAGCACAGAGTGCGCGTGCCGACCGGCGGTTCAACGAAGTCCGCAAACTGGCTAATTCTCTGATTTTCGACTTGCGAGACCCGATCCACGTCCTGCCGGGGTCGGTGAATGTCGAAAAAACGCTGGTGACAACGGGTCTGCAATACTTGGACAGCCTGGCCCAGGAAGCGGGAGGTGATCCGGTATTGCAGCGGGAATTGGCGGAAGCGTACAAACGGCTGGGGGACACGCAAGGTTCGCCGTATGCGAGAAACTTGGGAGACTCGGCGGGGGCTCTTGCCAGCTATAAGAAGGCACTCCAAATGCGCTTGGCCGTACTGCAGAGCGCACCCCAGGGTATCCCGGATCAGATCCGACTAGCGACAAATTATCGCACGCTAGGCAGGCTCTGTGCGCTTACCGGTGATCGCGCAGCCGCGCGGGAGAACATGCAGCTCGCCTTGCAGACCAGCCAGCCGTTTGCCGAGGCTCACCCTGGCGATCCTAGCGTCTTACGGGAACTCAGCTCGGAATACACAACGCAGGCGGACATTGAAGGGGAAGACCTAGGCTTGGGAACCATCGGAAATCCGGTAGTGGCCCTGCAATATCATCTGAAGGCTCTGGAGACCGATCGCAAATGGGTGGCGAGCACGCCCGGGGAGAAACTGCCGCAGCAGCAAGCATCCTACGACGGGGACCGGGTGGCTAACGACCTGATCCGGTTGGGCAGGCTTGCAGAGGGTCTGCAGTATGAACGCAACGCATTATCCATTCTTGAGCACGTATCGCAGGACGATGCGATTCGCGACCCTTCTTACCTGGCAGGTCTCACTCGAGCCATCCACGGTCAGTTGGGGGATGCACTGTTACTGGAGGGCAGGCCGGCAGAGGCCGTAGCGGAATATAAGATCGAACTGGCCGGGGGCGAGTATCTTCTCCACGCGAACCCTCCCGAGGATGCCTATACCCGCTTTGCGTTGGGGGCCAGCAATCTGGACTTCGGAAAGGGCCTGATGCATTCCGGGACCCCAAAAGCGGGTCTGAGAACTTTGAACAGAGGAGTGCAATTCTTGGAGCAACTGTTAGCAGCTGACCCACTGCGTTCTGAAAACACGGAATACCTCGCTAACGGATACGTCTTTGAAGGAGAAGCCCTGGAACGCATGCACGATGAGCCCGGAGCCTTACGGTCTTACAGCAGGGCGACAGAACTCTTCAACTCGCCCGTTCGCTACAAACCCGGCGACTTTGCGTTGTCAATCGAGGTCGCTGCTTCTCAGGGAAAGATGGCACACGTCCAGGTTAAGCTGGGCAGACTAAGCGAGGCCGATCAAAACTACCATGCCGCGTTGCGACTGATGGAACCCGCTGCGAAGGCGAAGCCGCCTAGCTTACACGCCCAATACATCGTTGCCGACATCTATGCTGGATTGGGAGACATGGTTTCGCGCTCCGCGAATCACGCGGATTCTCCTTCAACCCAGGCGCAAGCCAAGCAACAAGCGTGTGAGTGGTATCGAAAGAGCTTGGCTATTTGGCAGCACCTCCCCGTCCAAGTCGCAATGGCGCCAAATACATTTGAAATCGCTTCACCCCAAGCCGTGGGCCAAGAAGTAATGCTTTGCGCCCCTGCACACCCAACGCCCTGAAGTCTATGTGGATTCAGCAACTGGCAGAGTTGTAGTTGCGAAGGAAGGCATGCCAGCGGTTGGCCCGGTGAGGATCTCTCGGCGCGCGCTTCATCCAACGCGAGACGATTCTTTCGGAAAGGTCAAACGGAGATAGACGTCGATCCCAAGAGTGTTTGCCTGGTGGCCCCTCCTCTGATCTCCGTTCCTGATCGAGAGGGACGAAGTCAAAGTTCGGCATGCTCTTCTGGTTTCGCTGGACACGGCGTCCCGCCGGCGATACCCATCATCACAATGGAGCGCACACTTGGAAAGTGTTCAAGCAGAAGAGCTGCCCGGGTAGACGCGACGTTGTTTCCCACGTCAGCCAAGGCCAGAGCGACTTCGTGTTCTTTGCCATTCGCGGAGGACACAGTTCCGACGGCGTACCGTCTGCCGGCGCCTGGGCCCGGAACTGTAACCAGATTCGATCTATTGATCAGAAATTTGACAGCCGCAAACTCCTTCGGCAGGGAAGTAAGGATGCCAATCGTAGGGCCGGGGTTCGCAAGCGATCTGTGACGAGTCAGCATGCTTTCTCCGTTTTGTGGAAGTATATTACTGGTGGAAGTATAAAATGCTTAGAGCCTTGCTATCCTTAACTCACCCGAATGACTCCGTAACTGCTGGCTGCCTTTCCGGCATGACGGGCCTCACAATTGGCGCGACCACGCGCATTCTCGACCGTGTACCTGGCGAATTGTTATTTCGCCCACGATTCGTCAGGATTCCCCGTCTTGTTGATTCGCGCCAGCAGTCCGGGCGTTTCGGCAGACTAGTTGATCGATTTTCGGTCCTTATATATATGTTATATGTGCGCTCAACGCAGCCTGAACGACAGCCTCAAACGTGACACTGATTCCGACGGCGCGCGAGCGACTACGGCCAAGATTAAGATTTACTCCACACTCGCTGGACAGAGCTTAACTCGATCGGTCTAAACCAGGGTCCCTACGATGCGGGAGGTGGCGTATGGTTGATACCACATCCACAGCCTCCGAACGGCGCCCGTCGGCGATGGCTGCCAGGGTATGGAAGTTGGCGGGCGCCATCCTAGTGATCCCTGCACTGGGTCTCGGCAATTTCGTGTACAGTCAGAAAGATCAGAACCCTACCTACAATTGGTTTCCGTTCGTTGTGTTGACCCTTGTGCTGTTGTATGGCGGTCTATCTTGCTACAAGCGGGGCAAAAGGCTGAATGCTGCCACTGCGCGAGCACTCATAGAGCAGGACGAGCGCCCAGTCGTCCTCTACCTACGGTCCTTCAAAGACGATGTCGTTGCAGCAAGTGTTCCCATGGCCGGAGTGCTGGGGCTCGCCGCGATTCTTTTGGGGCTGGAAACCGAGGAGGAACAGCTCGCTGAGGCCATGAACGAAGTCGGGCCGTTTGTCGCCATAGGCAAGCCCGGAGAACTGTTGCCTGAGGTGGGAGCCGCCCGTATGTACGTCAGCGACAACGAGTGGCAGAGTCGGGTCAGTGAGTTGATGTCGCGGGCTCTACTGGTGGTTCTACGCGCCGGCGAAACCAGCAGCCTTTGGTGGGAGGTGAAAACGGCCGCCGAAAAGGCGGGTCCCGAGAAACTCATATTTCTCCTGCCTTTTAAAAAGAAGCAGTACGAAGTCTTTCGCAAAAGCGCGAAGGAGTTCCTGCCGTGTGCTCTCCCTGACTACGTGTCAGGGCACACGCTTGTAGGAAGCCGAGTGCGAGCTATTCTCTATTTCGAGCGCGACTGGACTCCGCATCTCATGAAATTCAAGGTTCCTCTCTCTTTGTCAATCAATCCGCTGGTAGGAGCGTTCCGACGTGCGCTCCAGCCCCTGGTTGAACACTTCCATTTGGAATTGAAGAGGCCTAAGCGTCGGCTCTTCAGCAGATTACTGAAGACAATCCCGGGGACTTTCCTGGTGTTGGGTGTGCTAGCTCTTCCCGGTCATCTTGTAGTGCAAGATCTAATGGAGAGATCAGCCGTAGAGCGTAACAAGTCCGCCGTAGAGCATAATGATGCCGGCTATGGCCTGTATCAGAAAGGCGACCTGGAAGGAGCGATCCGCGAGTATCACGAGGCGTTACGTCTGAATCCGCAGTTGGCGTCGGCTCACAACAACCTTGGGATGGCCCTCCACAACAAGCACGAAGTCCTCGGTGCGCTCTGGGAGTATTCACAAGCACTGCGCCTGAATCCCGAATTGGCCGTCGCACGCAACAACCGCGGTTTAATCTATTATGAAATCGCTACTCCGTCATCGGGCGAGGCTCCGCTGCTTCTGTATGACAACGACCACAACGAGATGTATAACCCGACGGTGGAAAATGCCATCCTCGATTATCGCGAGGCTTTGCGGCTCGAGCCAGGGCTAGCAGTCGCACACAACAACCTCGGCTTGGCGCTCTATTCCCAGCATGATCTGAAGGGCGCCAGCGCCGAGTTCGGGAAGGCGTACCAACTGGCGCCGGAGAATTCCACCTTTCGTGAGAACTACGAATTAGTTCAACGTGAATTGACGCAATAGGGCCGAAAGAGCTTTTCTTGCTGCTCTTGCCCTTCGCGGGATCAACAAGGTTGCCGGCAGGAATTGCGATCGTCTGAGCCCTGGCTGAACTCGCGGTAAACACAAACAGCACCAACAGCAAGAATCGAGTTCGCATGTTTCCTCCGCTCGCGCGACATCGACGGCATCGCCTTCGGATTTGGCAATCAAATTGGATTTCGAGTCAAGTTAAATCGAGCAGCCGGTCCGATATCGCGCCACCCGTAGAAATGAATCCCGCGCCCCGTCCGCGCCCAGGAGACCAACGAAACGCATTCTGCGTCGAAGACACGAAAATCCTCGCGCCACAGTCCCTGATGAAGGCACCGCGCAGTCCGGTCACTGTGACGCCGATATTGACTCGTCCACGCTGACGTGGATGGCGTTGTCTGAAGCAACCAGTCACCGGCTTTCTTTCGATTGAAGGACGGGCTCAAGCGGTTCTCTTGCGGGAGTGTGGTCCTGCGGCCCTCTTTCTAAAGAAAAGTGAGTTCCAGGACTTGGTAATTTGGTTGAAGTTTGCTGCTTTACTGCCAAAGTCTCAGCTGGTCGCGTGTGATTTGGAGAAGTTGAACTAGATTCACAACTTCACCTCGTTCGACCCGCTTGGAAATCATCGTTAAAGCGTTGATATTTACTGGCCTATCTTTGTAGCGAAGCGTGGGATCGGTGCCATATTCATCGGCCACCATCGCCCAACTTAGCGGAAGCTCACTTGCCAAGACATCTCCGAAGGCGACTCCGAGGCTCTGTAATTCGTACGTCTGCGTTTTGTTAAATGCATTGTCGTCAATCAGGCGTTGGAGGACAGGTAAGTCTGCTACGGTTTTCGTAAGGCCGCCTGTTCCGTACTTCTGTTTGGCGGTCGCTGCAACTATAGCTCTCTGCTGGTCGAGTCGTACTCTGTCCGAATCTGATAGCTCGTTGAATTTGGGCGTCAATGAGGGAGCCACCTGCGGCTTAGAGCAACTGGTAATGAAGCTGAGAAATACCGCCAGTATGAACGCAGCGCGCATTGTTTTGGGATTATGCCATGCCATGGAACCTGTTCAAGTCCCGATTGCGTCGCATTACCGGTAATTCGAAAATCTACATGGACGGTTACCGCGTTCAAGGACATGGGAGGGGCGCCGCAGCATGACCATATTCATTACTATTCTTAAAGCTGGCACAGCACCCCTTCCGTGTCCTTCGCTCATTTCACCTCGACTTTCATGCGCATCCAGGGGTGGATGCAGCACTGAAACAGGTGTTCGCCCTTCGACAGGCCGACGAATTGCTGCTGGCTGCCCTGCAGAATGCGAGTCTTGGCCACGGCCACGCTCGAGAAGCCGGCCGAACATTCCGGGACGGCCGCTTCGCCGCCATTGAGAGGCCCGATGAACCCTCCGCCGAACTTGGCCACTTCGGTAAAAGTATGCGGTTCGCCGCCCGAGTTGACCACGCTGACGATGGTCCCTTCTTTCACGTTCATGCTGTCCGGCTCGAAATCCCACTTGGGATCCGGGTGTCCGGCGGCCGCGTCGGCGAACAAGGTGGAGAACGTCGTGGACGCGCCAACGGCGACGTTCTTGCAGAAATCGGGTCCAGCCGCCGTCGGGGCATTGAAGGTGGCTGGATCGCATTCATCGAGGGCTACAACCTGAGCCACGCTCGGGGCCTTTTCTATTTCCCAACCGCCGGCGAGCATCAGGCTGCTGATTAGCAAACCCATCGCAAGTTTCATCATTTGTGTATCCTTTCGGTTAAAGAGTTGACCCGGGAAGGTGGGCGGCGTCCGGGAAATTGCGCGGCCCTCCGTTGCTGGATCTCGCAAAACTAGTGCGACTCTCGCCCTGGCTCAGAAAAACGTCAATCCTTGCGAGCTCCAATGCACCCCAAAGTTTTCTCCATTGGGAAGCTACTGAAATCACTACACTTTCCTGCGAGGCCTGTGCCTTTTCGCTCATCAGCAACTGTGCTAGGCTTTGCCAAGTTCCGACGGAAAGCGGTATGCCCTCTACTGATGACTCGCCTGCCCGCGTGCTCTGCTTCGACGTTTTCGAGCTAGATGTCCGCGCTGGCGAACTGCGCAAAAACGGCGCAAAGCTGCGGCTGCAAGGCCAGCCGTTACAGGTTCTGGAAGTCCTGCTTCGCGGTTCGGGCGATCTGGTCACCCGTGAGGACCTGCATTCCCGAATCTGGCCAGGCGATACCTTCGTCGATTTCGACCACGGTCTGCACAACGCCATTGCCCGCCTGAGAGAAGCGCTGGGCGACTCCGCCGACGAGCCTAAGTTCATTGAGACGCTGCCCCGCCGTGGCTACCGGTTCCTCGCGCCGGTCACAGCCGGAAATGAAAATGGGGCCGGCCCAAAACCAGACAGCCAGCGCTCCCACAATCTGCCGCTCCAGAGAACGCCACTGATCGGGCGGCGCGCGGAACGCTCGGCGCTGCAGCCTCTTTTGCTCGATCCTGAAATCCGGCTGATCACCCTCACGGGCCCTGGCGGAACAGGCAAGACCAGGCTCGCGGTGCAGGCGGCCGCGGATGTGCTGGACCGCTTTCCTGCGGGTGTCCGCTTCGTCAACCTCGCGCCGTTGTCGGATCCAAGACTGGTCGCCTCCGCGATTGCCCAAGTTCTGGGAGTTCGCGAAACGCCCGGCCTTGCCCTGATCGACGTGCTTAAGGAAAAACTGGCGAGCGCCGGCCCGATGCTGCTGGTGCTCGACAATTTCGAACAGGTGGTAGCCGCAGCCCCGGGCATTCTGGAAATTCTGGATGCGTGTCCCGCCGTTAAGGCGATGGCGACCAGCCGGACCCTTCTCCACGTCTATGGCGAGCACGAGTTCCCGGTTCCGCCGCTGCCCCTTCCGGAAGCCGATCCCGCGTTATCGCTCGGCAGGTTGCTCGATTTTCCATCCATCGCGCTGTTCGTCCAGCGTGCCAAGGCTGTAAAGCCCGATTTCGGCCTGACCGCGCATAATGCCGACGCCGTCGTCCAGATCTGCCAGAGATTGGACGGTCTGCCGCTGGCGATCGAGCTGGCGGCGGCGCGCATCAGGGTTCTGCCTCCCTCCGGCCTTTTGGCCCGAATCGCCAGCAGGCTGGAACTGCTGACCGGCGGGGCTCATGACCTCCCCGAGCGGCAGCGCACCTTGCGGCGCACGATTGACTGGAGTCACGACCTGTTGACGCCTTCCGAGCAGAAGCTCTTCCGCCGGCTTTCTGTCTTTGTGGGAGGATGCACTCTCGAAGCGGTTGAGGCGGTCTGCGACGCACAAGAAGACTTGGGGCTCGATCCGCTCAATGGCATAACGTCGCTGCTCGATAAAAGCCTGATCAGCCAGACTGCCGCCGGAAATGCCGAACCACGCTTCACGATGCTGGAAACAATCCGCGAGTACGGCAGCGAACGACTCGACGAAAGCGGCGAAATCGAGGCCACCCGGCGAGCTCACGCCGCCTATTTCCTGGTCCTGGCCGAAGAAGGAGCGGCGCACGCTTCTCCCGTCGACCGCGAATCCTGGCTGTCGCGTTGCGATGTTGAGCATGATAACTTCCGCGCTGTCATCAAGTATTTCGTCGAATCAGCAAATGCCGAATGGGGCCTCCGTCTCGGAAACGCTCTCTTGTGGTTTTGGGAGCCGCGAGAACACCTCACCGAGGGGCGCCGCGCGATGGTTGCCTTGCTCGATATTCCGGATAACGCGCCGATTAGTGAGCATCGGGCCCGTGCCTCTCACACCGCGGGAGTGCTCGCCGATATTCAGCTCGATAGCGGCTCCGCGCTCGAGTTGCACCGTCGCAGCCTGGAGATGCATCGACGGCTTGGAGACCAAAACGGTATTGCGATGTCACTCAGCGCACTCGCGATTGTCACTCATAAAGGAGGCCTAGCCGCCGAGGCGCGGTCTTACGCCGAAGAGTCCCTGCGCATCTGGAAGGAGCTTGGCTCCGGCGCCTTCATTCTCGGCCTCCATAACCTGGCCAACATCGCGTCCAGGCAGGGCGACTTTAAGGCGGCTCGCGTTGCCTATGAAATGACTCTGGATGCTTTTCGCTCTACAGGGGACCAGAGGGGAATGGCCGTAGCGCTGAGCGGTCTGGGTGATGTGGCCGTGGCTCTCGGAGATCACTCCGGCGCACGCGAGCTTTATAGTCAAAGCTTGGCCGGGTTTCGTCAGGTTGAAGATCTTTGGGGTGTCGCTGCCGTGTTGCGCGATCTCGGCGATTTAGCTAGCCGTGATCGTGATCCCGACGCTTGCGTCTTTTACAAAGACGCGTTGTCGATTTTTCACAAGACTGGTCACCGCCGCGGTATGGTGCCTGTGTTGCAGCGCTTGGCGGATTGCGCTCTTCAAGGCAGCCAGCCAGCTAGCGCCCTCACGTTGGCCGGCGCCGCAGACGCGTTGCGGGAGCACTTGGGCATCTCGCTATCGCCAACGGAGCAGGAGAAACTCGATCGAATGCTCCAGGCAGCGCGCGCACAAGTGCCGGCCGAGGAGCAAAATCGCTTTTGGTCCCAGGGCCGCTCCATGACCATCGATAGGCTAGTGGAATTCGCGTTGGCTTGTTAGTGCTTTGTTCTGACTTTTTTTCGCCGGGCGAACAGTCGCTTGGGTTCGCGGTCCTGCCCTGCGTTACTTCACGCCCTGGTATCTCTCCGGGTTCAGCATCCGCCGCACCGCAGAGACTCGATTGGCCGGCACTCCCGCCAGTTGCGCGTGCTGCCGAATCTGCTCCTCGTTCTGTGCGAAGTACACGCAATAGATCTTGTCGTCGGTGACGTAGCTGTGCATCCACTGAATGCTCGATCCCATCTCCTTCAGCACCGCGAGCGACCGGAGTGAAGCTTCCCGGATCTCATCCTCGGTTAGCCTCCCCGCGCCGGGGAGATCCCGCTCAATCACATACTCTGGCATCCGTCCTCCGTCGACCAAGCATACCATCACCCTTATGATAATCTCCGCTCAGACCCGCTTGAAAGGCCTCTTCAACCGCGTCGTTCCATCCACCTAACTATTCCGGCTTGGCCACAAACTGATAGCCCAGCTCAGAATCCCTTACCACGATTCATTATGATCAGTGGTGATCAA
>Ga0210383_10003591_pt1 | contig 13870 bp, 11 predicted proteins | sample IncBWC14OmetaG_FD_160072 | JGI IMG/M metagenome (GOLD analysis project Ga0210383, IMG submission 160072) | Forest soil microbial communities from Barre Woods Harvard Forest LTER site, Petersham, Massachusetts, United States - Inc-BW-C-14-O ...
CGAGGAACATGCTCTCTACTGCCCGCACGCCAGTGGTTCCGGCACACACCACGCGCTGCGCCGCTCGAATTTTCATCGCGCTCTCTCCGGAAACCTGGAACCGTTCGGCGTGCAACGATTCTCCGCGTACCGGTTGAAACGTTCCCAACCCCACGTGCAGCGTCACGTACGCAATCTCAGCCCCAGCCTTTCGACACGCATCCAAAATCTCGCCCGTGAAATGCAATCCCGCTGTCGGTGCAGCCACCGATCCGGTTTCGTTCGCGAAAACGGTCTGGTATCGATCCCGATCCTCCACCGTATCCGCCCGCTTGATATACGGCGGCAGCGGCACGTGGCCAATTCTTTGCAGCCACTCGTAGAGATCGCCGTCATAGTGAAATCGCAACAGCCTCTCGCCGTATTCGCCCCGTCCAATCACCTCTGCCTCCACGCCGTCAAAGGACACACGTTCGCGCGTGCGCATCTTGCGCCCCGGATGGACGAGCGCTGTCCAGGTCTTAGCGTCATCACTCGCAGGATGCACCAGCAGCACTTCTACCGCGCCCGAAAATCCAACCCGCGTCCCATACAACCGCGACGGAAAAACTTTCGAATCGTTCAACACTAGGCAATCGCCCGCGCGCAGAAATTGCGGGAATTCGCGGAACGCCCGATCCTCCCAGCGCTGCTCCGCGCGATACAGCACCAGCATGCGAGATGCAGCGCGATCCGTAAGCGGCACCTGCGCGATAGACGACTCAGGCAAGTGATAATGAAATTGCGAAAGGTCCAAATCACACTTTACAGTGCGAATACTCGGCATCGAAACATCCTGCGATGAGACCGCCGCGGCCGTGGTGGAAGATGGCGTCGCGATTCGTTCGTCGGTGGTGGCCTCTCAAATCGCGCATGGGAAGTACGGCGGCGTGGTCCCCGAGCTTGCTTCGCGCGAGCATCTGCGAGCCATCGTCCCGGTAGTGCGCCTGGCGCTAGAGCAAGCCGGCACCAATTTCGACGACTTAGCCGCCATCGCGGTCACCGAAGGCCCCGGCTTGGTCGGATCGCTGCTCGTGGGCATCACCTATGCCAAATCGCTCTGCTTCGCCCTTAATCTGCCACTAATTGCCGTCAATCACATCGAAGGCCACATCCATGCGGTGATTCTCGAAGCCGGCTCCAAGATCGAATATCCCGCGCTCGCGCTGGTCGTCAGCGGCGGCCACACGCATCTATTCGAGGTCCTCGAAGGCTTCGTTTACCGCCTGCTCGGCAAAACGCGCGACGATGCAGCCGGCGAAGCTTACGATAAAGTGGCCAAGCTACTGGGCTTCGGCTATCCCGGCGGACCCATCATCGATCAACTAGCGCCGCACGGCGATCCCCACGCCGTGAAATTCACGCTAGCGCGCATGAAAGGCAACACGTTCGACTTCAGCTTTAGCGGATTAAAAACCGCCGTGCTGCGTTGGGTGCAAGCTCACAATCTCACGGCGGACATCGAAGCCCGCCGCAAGTCGCCAAGCGCCTCCGCTCAGGATTATCTCGCGCTCACGCCCCAGCCAACGCTCGATCTGCTAGCTTCCTTCCAATTCACCGTCATAGAAGAACTGCTTCGCCGCGCCGCTCGATCCATCGAAGAAATTGGCGCGCGATCTCTCATCATTTCCGGAGGCGTGGCTTCGAACGCTGGCCTGCGTACCGCCGCGCGCGCCGCCAAACTCGACTGCCCCGTCTACTTCCCCACACCCGCGCTTTCCACAGACAACGCCGCTATGATCGCCGCCGCCGCGTTTCCAAAACTCCACGCCGGCAAATTTGCCGACTTCGCGCTTCGCGCCAAAGCCAACCTCGCATTGGCATGAGGCATAATGTCAACAATGTTGCGCCCTTTTATTTCGTACTTCCTGCTGATCGCCTCGGCCTGCTACGCGGCCGTCACCCACATCGACATTACGGAACGAGCCCAAGACGGCGGCGACGACCAGATCGCCGGGAAGATTTACTTCGCAGTGGATCCCAAACTCGCGCCCAACCGGATTATCGCCGACATTGACATGGCGCCGCGCAACGCGGAGGGCAAAGTAGAGTTTTCGGCCGATCTGTACATGCTTCGGCCCCACGATGCCGCCAAGCGCAACGGGACTGCGCTGGTGGAGATTCCAAATCGCGGCAACAAAGGCATGCTCGGCACATTCAATCTAGGCGACAATTTCCTGCTCGACCAAGGGTTCACGCTGGTTTGGGTTGGTTGGGAATTCGATCTTCCGTCGAGACCCGGTGTGCTTCGTATCGACGCGCCCGTCGCCTCCGACCACGGTAAAACCATCACCGGCCTGGTGCGGTCGGAGTGGGTCGGTAACGAACGTGTCACCACCATTCCACTTGGCGATCGCGATGAAATTGGCTATTCTGTCGCCGACGCCAAAGATCCCGCCAACAAGATCTTCGTGCGCGACACCGTGGAAGGGCCGCGCCGCCTCATCGCAGGCAGCGATTGGACCTTCTCGGACTCCACGCACGTTACGATGTCCAGCGGCTTCGAGCCCGGCAAGATCTACGAAGTGATCTACCTGGCCAAGGATCCGGTGCTGGTGGGTTTGGGACCCACCGCCGTGCGCGACGCTGTGTCGTATCTGAAATATAACGGAGTGGAAACACCGATCGACGACTTTCGCAAAGACATCCAGCGCACGCTCGGCTTCGGCGTTTCACAAAGCGGCAGATTTCTGCGGACCTTTTTATACGACGGCTTCAACCAGGATGAAAAGAACCGTCGCGTCTTCGATGGCGTGTGGGCCAATATTGGCGGTGCCGGGCGCGGCGGCTTCAACGCTCGCTTCGCGCAACCTTCGCGCGATGGAAATCCGTTTTTCAACATCCTCTATCCGGTCGATATTCCTCCCTTTTCGGACGACGGCGGGCTCCTTGCGAACGCCATTCGCACTAACACGGTTCCCAAAATCTTTTACACCAACGGCTCGTATGAATATTGGGGACGCGATGCTTCTCTGATTCACACCACGCCCGACGGCAAGCAAGACGTCCCAACGGCCAGAGACACGCGTATCTACTTTTTTCCAGGCTCACGGCACGGAACGGGAAGTCTTCCACCGCGCCATCTGGAAGCCCAGAACCTGGACAGTACGAACGACTATTCGCCCTCGTTGCGGGCTCTGCTGATCGCGATGCAGGCATGGCTCAAGGACGGCAAACAGCCGCCTGCTTCCGTCTACCCGCGGATTGCGAAAGACGAGCTGGCTTCGGTGGGCGCATATGCGTTTCCCAAAATTCCCGGCGTCTCTACTCCGCGCACCAATCGGCGTGCATTTCGCCTGGACTTCTCCGTGGAGCCTCCCAAGCTTGGCGCTCCGTTCCCAACCCTGGTTCCGCAAGTGAATTCTGACGGTAACGAAATCTCAGGAATCCACATGCCAGAAATTCAAGTTCCGCTCGCGTCCTACACCGGTTGGAATTTGCGCAGCTCAAAGATCGGCGCTCCCGATCAGCTGTACACACAGGCCGGGTCCTGGATTCCGTTCCCATTGAACAAGGCCGACCGTGAGAATCGCAAAGACCCGCGCGCATCCATCGAAGAACGTTATCCCTCGAAGAACGACTATCTCGAAAAGATCACCGCCGCAGCCGCGCAATTGATCCAGGGAGGTTACTTGCTGGATCGCGACATACCGTATTTGCGCAATCGCGCCGCGCGTGAATGGGACTACGTTCTAACATCGACCCGATGATCTAACATCAAAGCTATGGGTCCCAACACGGCGCAAGCCGAACAGCCGAAAGTCCCGATTGCCGGCGTCCAGAATTTGATCGCTGTCGGATCGGGCAAGGGCGGCGTCGGAAAAACCACCGTTTCCGTCAATCTCGCGGTTGCGCTATCACGCCTTGGCCACAAAGTGGGCCTCTTGGACGCCGATATCTACGGCCCTAACGTGCCTCTCATGATGGGCGTGCGCGCCCAGCCACACGCTATCGGCGAACGTATTCAGCCGCTCGAAAAAGACGGCGTCCGCATCATGTCCATGGGATTTTTGAATCCCGGCGACAAGCCGCTGGTCTGGCGCGGACCCATGCTGCATAGCGTGATCCAACAATTTCTGCGCGGCGTGGATTGGGGCCAGCTCGATTATCTGATAGTCGACCTTCCGCCCGGCACCGGCGACGTGCAGCTCTCGTTGATTCAAACCGCGCCGCTCACCGGCGCAGTCGTTGTCACCACGCCATCGGAAGTTTCGCTCGAAGACGCGCGCAAAGCCATCCATATGTTCCAGCAAGTGCGCGTGCCAATTCTCGGCCTGGTGGAAAACATGAGCTACCTGCAATGCCCCCATTGCAGCGAACGCATCGACGTTTTCAGCCACGGCGGCGGCAAGAAAACTGCCGAAACGATGGGCGTTCCATTTCTCGGTGAATTACCGCTCGATCCGGCGGTGCGCATTGGCGGGGATTCCGGCCTGCCCATTACGCTGGGCGATGCTGGTGCGCCATTTGTCGCCATCGCGCGTGAAGTGCAGCGCCGCGCCGCTGAAGAGAGCGGCAAAAGAGGCCCATCCATCGAGATCGAAGAATAGCCGCACTATCTTCGGATAAAACTCGCGTCGATGAAATCTCGATTCATGCGCGCGATCACTTCGAGCGAGATCTCTTTGGGACACACCGCTTCGCACTCCCCGATATTGGTGCAGCTCCCGAATCCTTCGCCGTTATACTGGCGCACCATGCTCAGCGCCCGCCGATGCCGCTCTGGCTGACCCTGCGGCAACAGACCCAAATGCGCGATCTTCGCGCCCGTGAACAATGCCGCCGATGCATTCGGACACGCCGCCACACATGCCCCACATCCAATGCACGCCGCCGCATCCATGGCACGATCCGCATTCTCTTTCGGAACCAGAATCGTATTTCCATCCGGAGCGCTGCCCGTCGGCACGCTGATGTATCCCGCCGCGGCGATAATTCGATCGAACGCGCTTCGATCCACCACCAGATCTTTGATTACCGGAAACGCCTTCGCGCGCCATGGCTCCAGCACCAGCTTCTGGCCATCTTTGAAGTGCCGCATGCTGAGCTGGCACACTGTTGTCGCTGGCAGCGGTCCATGCGCGATGCCGTTAATCATGAACCCGCACGATCCGCAAATGCCCTCCCGGCAATCATGCTCGAACGCGATCGGCTCTTCGCCTTTCAAAATCAAACCTTCGTTCACCACATCCAGCAGCTCCAGCATCGACATGTCTCGATTCACGTCGTTTGCTTCGTAGCGCACCATGCGCCCCTTCGAAGCCGGGTTCTTCTGCCGCCATACATCCAGCATCAATCGCATTACTTGTAGCTCCGCTGGCTGGGATGCACGTATTCGAAAGAGAGCGGCTCTCGGTGCAACTCCGGCGCCTGCCCAGCGCCCTTGTATTCCCACGCAGCCGTGTACGCGCACCCTTCGTCGTTGCGTTGCGCCTCGCCATCCGGCGTCTGATACTCCTCTCGAAAATGTCCTCCGCAGCTTTCCTCGCGATGCCGCGCGTCGATGCACATCAGTTCGGCCAGCTCGAAGAAATCCGCCACGCGCCCGGCCTTTTCGAGCGATTGATTCAGATCGTCCGCGCTGCCAGGAACGTTCACATCGCGCCAAAACTGGTCGCGCAGCGCCCGGATCTTTTCGATCGCCTCATGCAATCCGGCCCCCGTACGCGACATCCCGCAATAATCCCAAACGATCTTCCCCAGTTGCCGGTGAAACGCATCCACCGTGTGGTGCCCGTGTATCCCAAGCAGCTTTTTCGTCAGCTCCGCGACCCCCGCCTCCGCGTTACGAAACTCCGCTGCACTGGCGTCAACTTTTTCCAGCTTGGTCTTCGCGATGTAATCGCCCACCGTGTATGGCAGGATGAAATATCCGTCCGACAGCCCTTGCATCAAGGCGCTCGCTCCCAATCGATTCGCGCCGTGATCCGAAAAATTCGCTTCGCCGATTACGAACAAACCAGGGATTGTGCTCATCAGGTAGTAATCCACCCACAGTCCGCCCATGGTGTAATGAATCGCCGGATAGATTCGCATGGGAACCTGATACGGATCCTCGTCCGTGATCCGCTGGTACATCTCGAACAAATTGCCGTAGCGCTCCGCGATAACATCTCCGCCCAGCCGCTGGATGGCATCGGAAAAATCCAGATAGACGCCCAGCCCCGTCTCGCCCACCCCGCGGCCTTCATCGCACACCGCCTTCGCATTCCTGGACGCCACATCGCGCGGCACCAAGTTTCCGAAGCTCGGATAGCGCCGCTCCAGATAGTAATCGCGTTCCGGTTCCGGGATCTGATTGGGCGCTCGCTTGTCGCCCGCCTTTAACGGCACCCAGATGCGTCCGTCGTTGCGCAGCGATTCGCTCATCAGCGTGAGCTTCGATTGATAGTCGCCCGACACCGGAATACACGTGGGATGAATCTGCGTGAAACAGGGATTGGCAAACAGAGCGCCGCGCTTATACGCCCGCCAGATGGCCGTGCAGTTCGATCCTTTCGCGTTGGTCGAAAGATAATAAACGTTGCCGTAGCCGCCCGTTCCCAGCACCACCGCATCACCCACGTGCGATTCAATGCGCCCCGTCACCAGGTTCCGCGCCACGATGCCGCGCGCCCGCCCGTCGATCACTACCAGGTCCAGCATCTCGGCACGCGGAAACATCGTCACGCGGCCTTCGTGTACTTCCCGTTCCAGCGCTTGATAGGCGCCGAGTAGCAACTGCTGTCCGGTCTGCCCCCGCGCATAAAACGTCCGCGATACTTGCGCGCCCCCAAAACTACGGTTGGCCAGCGTCCCGCCATATTCGCGCGCGAATGGCACGCCCTGCGCCACGCACTGATCGATAATCTCAACGCTGATCTGGGCCAGCCGATAAACGTTCGCTTCGCGCGACCGGAAGTCGCCGCCCTTCACCGTGTCGTAAAACAGCCGGAATACGCTGTCGCCGTCGCCGTGATAATTCTTCGCTGCGTTAATCCCCCCTTGCGCCGCGATGCTATGCGCGCGACGGGGTGAATCCTGAAAGCAGAAGCACTTCACGTTGTAGCCTAGCTCGCCCAGCGTGGCCGCCGCCGATGCTCCCGCCAGTCCCGATCCCACTACCAAAATCGTATGCTTGCGCTTGTTCGCCGGATTCACCAGCTTCATCTCGAAACGGGCCTGATCCCACAACTTCTCGATCTCGCCCAATGGCACCCGTGCGTCTAGCCGCATTGCTATCTCACCCACCCCGCGAGCACGGCCACCGGAATCGAAATGTTACCTGCCGCGATCAGTATCGCCACCACTGCGGCGCCTCTGCGCAACAACGGCGTCCATCGCGGATGCGCGATCCCGAGCGATTGAAACATGCTCCAAAGCCCGTGATAGAGGTGCAGACACAACAGCAGCATCGCGACGATGTAGAACGCCGCTACCGGAATCACCTGGAAGCTCGCCACCACGTTGCCGTACACGTTGCCGGGCTCGAAGTGCGGATTCACTTTGCCAAAAGTGAAATCGAGCAAATGGTATATCACGAACGCCAGAATGATCGGGCCGCTCCAATACATGGTCCGCGACGCATAGGACGAGCCCGCTGCTTTCTTTTCGACGTACCCATCCGGACGTGCGCTGATGTTTCGCGCCGCCAGTTGGACCGAAGACCAGATGTGCAGCAGCACCATCGCGAGCAAAACGATCCGCACTGCCCACAACAGCGGCGGTTCCGTCCGCAACAACACTGCGTACCGGTTCAGTTGGTCGGGGCCTTCATAAATCTGAAGATTGCCAATCAGATGTCCAACGACAAATAGAAACAGAATGCAGCCGCTCACGGCCATCGCCGCTTTTTTCCCTGTTGTCGAGCTATAGAAAGTTTGAGGAACTACCGCGGAACCCATCCATTTCTAGGTTAACGCCTTCGCCGCAGCAGCACGTACGCGCCGTACGCTAGGACCAGCACTCCCGCCACGACGGATGCCTCTTTCAGATTGTGTTCGATCACGCGCAGGATCTCCTCCCAGCGGGGCCCGAAATGGTATCCGATGAAAAGAAACGTGCTCACCCACAGCAATGCGCCGGTATAAGCGAACGCTGCAAATCCGGGATATTCCAGCTTGGACGTTCCCGCCACAATCGCCGTAACATGTCGCACGCCTGGCACAAAATAGCCGATCATCAGCGCCCAATGCCCGATGCGGTTGAACCAATCGTGCACCCAGCGGATTTGCTCATCGCGAACGTGCAGCATCCGCCCGGCGCGCGAGTGCAGGAACTTCCATCCAAGCGTCCGTCCGATGATATAGCTGCAGGTGATGCCGCACATGCTTCCAGCTAGCGCGCTGGCGAATGCCGGAATAGAATGCAGGCTGCCGCGATAGATGAGATAACCGCAGCTGGTGAGCAGGAACTCATCGGGAACGGGAATGCCGACAATTCCCAACACCAGCAGCCCGAAGATGGCGAAATAGCCGTAGGTTGCGACCCACTGAAGGACGGCGCTTTCCAACTGACGATAATAGCCGAGTTTGGAGGGGGCGCCCCTATGCGCTAACTACCCTGCTGTTTTCCGGGCAGGCGTGATAGCCTTGCTTGGCACCACCGAGAAGAACTCGATGAAGCGCTTCTTCGGCTCGGGCGCGGGTGCGGCAGCCTTCGTTTCCAGCATGCATTGCGCCAGTGAGGTGAATTGCCGGCCAAGCTCGCTGCCGGAATCTACCCAGCGGCCCGCCGTCATGGCGCGTTGGACGCCTTGATAGTCGTTGGGAAAGGTCATGTAGATCGGGACGCCTAGTAGTTGCTCGATCTGCTGCGGAGAGATCAGCGAACGTTTCGGGCAGCGGTTCAGAATTACGCTGACTCGTTCTCCCAGGTCCAGCTGTTTCAGGTAAAGGTATTTCTCGCGCGCCAGATGCAACGATGGGATCTCAGGGGTACACACTAGAAAAATCCGTTTCGATTCGTGCATGATCTCGAGCGAATACCGCTCCAGGTTGCCCGACATGTCGAAGCACAGCGCGGTGTAGTTGCGCCGCATGAACTCCATCAGATGGCGGATCTGCGCCGGCTCGATACGAAAATCCGGGTTGAGCTTGCCCGCGTGCAGCACGTCCAGTTTGTCCACGGTGCTCACCATCGTCGGCCACAAACTTTCATCCATCTCCAGCGCGTGCTCGGCTGCATCGGTGACGCAATAAGCGCTGTCCAGCTTCAAGAGGAACCGCACCATGCCCGAATTTAGATCGAAATCGGAAAGCAGCACCGATGAATCGGCGATGCGCGACATCGCCACCGCGGTGTTCATCGCTACCGTGGATGTTCCCACCCCCGCCTTGGACGGCAGGAAACTATAAACCTGATTCGTCGCCTCAATGGCCGGTGGCCGCGCCTGCACTGCGTCTTTAATTCGTACTAAGGCGTCCACCAGAGTCTGCCGATCGAAGGGCAGCGATGCAAACTCGCGAATTCCGGCGCGCATTACCTCCAGCAATATCTGCGGATCCACGAACCGGCTCACCGCAACGATCTGAACCCCCGGTACGTTCTTCTCTACCTCGCGCGCTATCTCCATCGCCTTGGCAGTGGACTCGGTGCTGACGAAAATCACTTGCGGAGCATGCGCACGTAGAAAACGCAACAGTTCAAGCCCATTCGGATAGCGGTCCAGAGTTCTCGTGATGCTCGCGATCCCGATCTCTGTGAGTATCGCCTCTAGTCTTTCGTTTAAATCAACATCCGGACAAATAATTATGCCTCTAAGCATCGCGTGAAACTCCTACTTGTAGCCTAAGGCTCAAACACGGTATCAACAATTGGTTTGTGGTACTAGTTTTCTTCCGGCATCGCCTTAGAGAAAGCGGCAGGTGCTGGCAAACCTAAGGTGAATCGCTGAGGCTCGCCCGCTCCCCTTGACATTCTACCGGAAGCGCTGTACCATCACCTAGAATGTCTACTAAAGACTCAAGGGACCGCGTCGAACTCCTGCAAGGCACGCTGGACCTGCTGATTCTCCGCACGCTCCTGCGCGGCCCCGTGCATGGCCATGCCATTGCCAAAGCCATCGAAATGGATTCCGACGACGTGTTGCAGGTCGAGCAGGGGTCACTCTATCCGGCCTTGCACCGGCTGATCAAGCGGGCCTGGATCGCCGCCGAAGAGGGCACTTCAGAGAACAATCGACGGGCCAAGTTTTATCGCCTGACCGCCGAAGGCCGTCGTCAATTGGCGGTCGAAACCCGGAAGTGGGACAAACTGGCGGGAGCGATCGCGCGGATTCTCCGGCCTTCTGAGCAGGAAGGCTAACCGAAGCAAGAGGGACCAATCATGAGGCGACGCAAACGCATGCTGGAAGAACTTGAGCGCGACATTCGCGACCACATCGAGCGTGAAACCGAGGACAACCTTGCACGGGGTATGTCGCCCCAGCAGGCCCGGCTCGCGGCCATGCGCCAGTTTGGCAACGTCACCCGGGTGAAGGAAGAGACCCGCGATGTTTGGGGGTTCGTCTGGTTGGAGCAACTGCTGCAGGACAGCCGCTTCGCCCTGCGCAGGCTGCGCAAATCCCCAGCCTTTACCATCGTCGCAATTCTCACTCTGGCGCTCGGCATCGGCGCGAGTACGTCGATATTTTCCGTCGTAAACACGGTTTTGCTCGGGCATCTGCCTTACAAAGATCCTGGCCGCCTCGCGATGATTTGGGGCGCCAATACTCGCCGCGGGATCAATCAGATGCCGATTTCTCCCGGCGACTTCTTCGAATGGAAGCAGAAGAACACCGCCTTCGCTGACATCGCTCCCTCTTACGACAGCCAGGTAACCCTCACCGGAGAGGGAAATCCTCTGTTCCTCTTCGGCTATGCTTTCTCTGCAAACTATTTCTCGATACTCGGCTTGTCTCCGGAACTCGGCCGCACCTTCACCTCTGAGGAAGACCGTCCGGGTGCACCGAAAGTCGTCGTACTAAGCGACAAACTCTGGCGCACCACATTCCGTGCCGATCCAGGGATCCTGGGAAAAGCCGTCACCCTGAATGGCGAGCCGTACACTGTGATTGGCGTGATGCCCACCGCTTTTGATTTTCCAACCAAGGTGCAAGTCTGGATTCCGATCGCGCTGCCGCAATCCGCGGCGGCCGATTACCAGCACCGCTATATCCGCGTCATGGGCCGCCTCAAGCCGGGAGTCTCAACAGACCAAGCCCGGGCTCAAATGACGGCCCTGGCGCTCCAGATCGCCGCGGAACAGCCTGCTACCGACGCCGGCAACAGCGTCAACATCAAGCCGCTGCGGAAGCAGTTGGCCGGCGACGTTCAGACGCCTCTATTGGTGCTCCTGGGAGCAGTTGGATTTGTCCTTCTGATCGCCTGCGCCAATGTAGCCAGCTTGCTGCTGGCCCGCGCCACCGCGCGTTACAAAGAGATCGCCGCTTGTGCCGCCCTGGGTGCAAGCCACGCGCGCTTGCTCCGCCAATTTCTCACTGAAAGTTTTCTGTTGTCCCTGGCAGGCGGCGCGCTGGGGATTGCCTTCGCTCTGTCGTGCACGAAATTTCTGGTCTCTATCTTTCCGAACGACATTGCAAATCTGAGCATTCCCCACGTCGAAAGTATTCCCGTCAACCTGCCGGTTCTTTTCTTTGCCTTGTTCGCCACGCTCCTCACGGGATTGCTCTTCGGCGTGCTGCCCGCCATGCAATCGGCTCGCGCGAATGCGGCCGACGTGCTCAAGGAAAGCAGCCGCGGCGCCAGCGCGGGTACCCGCTCCGCTCGGCTTCGCCGCGTATTCGTTGTCGCTCAAATCGCCCTTTCGCTGGTATTGCTCACCGGCGCTGGATTGTTTATCGAAAGTTTCGAACGTGCCGCCCGCGGCAGCCTGGGCTTCCAGCCGGACCACGTGCTCGGAATGGAAGTGTTCCTGGCAGCGAACCATTACCCGCCCAACCAGCCGGACAAACAACGCGCTTTCGTCCGGGATGTTTTGGAACGGATGAAATCCTTGCCCGGCGTCGTATCCGTTGGCGCCGCGAGCACGCTTCCACTCACCGGCTTTTGGGGCGAGACCGATTTCTTCGTAGAAGGCCGCCCTACGCCAAAGCCCGGCGAAACACCCAACGCCGACAATCGGTTTATTACGCCTGGCTATTTTTCCACCCTGCGAGTCCCCTTGGTCAGTGGCCGCGATTTTACCGCCGCGGATCGCGAAGGCGGCAGGCGCGTCGTCATCGTGGACGAGACCCTGGCGCGACACTTCTTAGGCGGCCGCCCCTTGGGAAAGCGATTGAACCTGGGAACCCCCGAGAAGCCCGAATGGTGGGACATAATCGGCGTTGCGGCTAATGTAAAGGCCTTCGGGTTGGAACGTCCTGACCTGCCAACAATTTACCGGCCGTATGGGCAGCACCCCTGGCCACTTCTCGCGTTTGCCCTTCGCACCGCCGGCGATCCCTCCGCGCTCATTCACGTAGCGGAACAAACGGTGTGGGACGTAGACCGGGATCAGCCCATCTTTCGGGTGCTCCCGGTGAGCACGCTGGCATTCCAAAGCGTCGCGTTGCGGCGCGTGAGTACTTGGCTCCTGGCCGGATTCGCCGCGCTCGCGGTGGTGTTGGCCGCAATCGGCGTTTACGGTGTCATGGCTTATTCGGTGGCGCGTCGAACCCATGAGATCGGCACCAGAATGGCGTTGGGGGCGCAGCCGAAGGACGTCTTGCAGCTCGTCTTGGGAGAGGGCGCGCGCTTGACTGTTTTGGGAATTGTCATTGGCCTGTTTGCAGCTTTGGCTCTGACCAGATTGATGGCCGGTTTTCTCTTCGGTGTCGGCCCGAGCGACCCATTCACGTTTGCCACCGTCGTGGTTGTGCTCACCTTTGTAGCGCTCGCCGCTTGCTATATACCTGCGCACCGCGCCATGCGCATCGATCCCATGGTGGCCCTGAAATACGAATAGCCGAGTGCGAACAAACTCGCCCTGTCAGTAGTTGTAAATTTGTGCAAATTTAATCTGCCCTACATCTATTATGGAGAGATGAGGTTCCTCCTCGCCGCCCGCCTGGCGGCGTGCGCGGCATTGTTCGCACAAATTGCGTCCCCACAGATTATCCCGTTTGAATCCAACGGGCTGCTCTATAAGACCCTCACCAAGGGCGGCGTGACCGTGATGTTCGCCTACTTGCCGGCCCATTTGAAGGAATATTCCATAATGCAGGTCTCGATCGCCAACGGCTCGCCCATCTCCTGGACTGTAAAGCCGGAGGACTTCAGCTATCGCCAACAGGACGGAACCGTGGGGCAAGCCTCACCAGCGCTGGCGGTAGTCAATAACCTGCTCGCCAAGGCCGGTCGCCACGACGTCATCAAGCTGGTTACCACTTATGAGCGCGGCGTGTACGGCAACGAGCACATGCAGACTACCAACGGGTATGAATCGCGCCGTCAAAGCGCTCTTGCCGAAGGTGTCTCGGCGCGTCTGAAGGCGGGCGCGGCCGCTTCGGCTCTGGCCCTGGTCCCTACCAAGCTGGGTTCGGGAGAATCCACCGACGGCGCCATTTTCTTTCCCAGCAACGGCCATCTGTTGGGTGCGGGGACACTCGTGGTTCATACCGGCGGAGAAATCTTCGAATTCCCCTCAGATGGCGAGCCGGCGAAGTAGGCTCACAGATCTTCCAGTTCCCGCCGTGCCCGGTCTAGAATATCTTCCACTCTCGCCCTTTTTGCTGGGTCGCGCGTGGCGTTTTTCATCGCGCGGATGGTCGCTTTCATCATCGGACCCAACGCGCTCTGTCCGATCCACTGCCCCCAGTCGCCCCAGTCTGAAGTCCGCTGCCAGATGTTGTCCGCCGTCGCGCTCTCGCGCTGCAGCTCCTGTTTCCCCAAAT
>Ga0210383_10003593_pt1 | contig 13865 bp, 12 predicted proteins | sample IncBWC14OmetaG_FD_160072 | JGI IMG/M metagenome (GOLD analysis project Ga0210383, IMG submission 160072) | Forest soil microbial communities from Barre Woods Harvard Forest LTER site, Petersham, Massachusetts, United States - Inc-BW-C-14-O ...
GCGCCGCCGCGAACGGCTGCCGGATCGAGTCGGCCTTGGCGGCATCAAACGAGGAAAGTACGAGAAGAAGGTTGACATCCGATGCGGCTCGCAAGCGGCCCTCCGCCGCACTGCCGTAGAGAACCGCAGATTTTAAATCGGAGCCAAATGCCGCTACCGCTGAACCGATAAAGTCCGTGAGCACGCGGGCGACGTTCTCCGGCAGGCCTTCGAATCTCTTCGGGCCAATCAAGACGTCAGTCACAAATGCTAAATCTCGGGATAAAATTCGAAGAACGCATCGAGCGACTGCATCAGTTGCTTCCGAATTTCGTCCTCGCCGCCTTCGAGAAGATGCATGGTGACTTGGGCCTTCTTGCCACTCTTGAGAGTGACTTCGGCGTCCCCGACTTTTTCCAGTTCGTCCGCCGGAAGCAGACGCATGCCGTAGATGAGTGCGAGTTTGGCCATGCCTCATTCTAGTGCATGCCCATTTGCGGGCACGCACTTTGTGGGGGCGCATCGACCTTGTCGACGCGGCGATTAGCGATAAAGGCACACTTTCTGATAGCCAGCCGCGCTGCCAACCCCCAATAGCCAATTGCCAAATGCATTCGGGTGGTAGGGACGGGCAGATTCGAACTGCCGACCTGTCGCTTAGGAGGCGACCGGCACCATCTCTCACTCCGCTCACAACGGCTCTCGCCTGTGCGCTCACCGAGCGGTCGCACATTCGTCTTCGCCGCGATGAAGTGGTAGGGACGGGCAGATTCGAACTGCCGACCTGTCGCTTAGGAGGCGACCGCTCTATCCATCTGAGCTACGTCCCCGTGAGGGTACATTTCGATTCTATCAACCGATGAGGCTTCGTCACTGCGCCGTAGTGAGCGCCTTCAAATACCGATAGTAGAATTCGACACCGTCATAAAACGAAACGACGCGCACGCGTTCGTCCTTACCATGCGCCCGCACGTCGTCCTGATCGAGCGCGACGCCTGAAACACCGTAGCTGGGTATGCCTGCCGCGATGGTATAGACGCTGTCCGACGCTCCGGTTTCCATTTCAGGAATCACCGGCGCGCTGGGCCACATGGTATCCGTCACGCGCTGAAGCGGCTGCATTACTTCAGGGGGAGGCAGCAAAGCGGCGAAGGCCTTCGTCCCGGGTGCACGATCGAACACATTCCCCGCATTGTCCACATACTTCACCGTAATTTTCGGATCGGCGAAGATTCGAATCAATTCCTGACGTACTTCTTCCATTGCATGACCGGGCAAAATCCGGCAATTCACGTTGGCTTGCGCTTGCTGTGGTAGTGCGTTGTTGGCATGGCCGGCGTTCAAGCGCGTGGCCACGCAGGTGGTGCGTAGGAGTGAATTGAATCGCGCGTCCTTTGAAAGCCTGGCGATGGCTTCCCGATCCGGCGGCATGCGGAGAATTGCTCGCATATCGGCGGCCGTCTGGCCCGTTTGAAGTGCGGCTCGACGCTCGAAATAAGCCCGAGTGATTGGATTCAGTTCGAACGGAAACGAAGCGTGTTCTAAGTGCGAGAGAGCGTCCGCGATATGGTAGATCGCATTATCCGGAACAGGCAGCGAACTGTGGCCGCCGGCGTTCGTCACGTCGAGCTCAAAATCGGCGTAGAGCTTTTCGTTGGCCTCCACATCGACATTCAACGGCTTGCCCTTCACCGTGGTCACACCACCTGAATCCGGATTCAGAGCAAAAGCCGCGTCCACAAGATCCCGATGATTCTTCAGGAGCCAGTCGACACCGTTCGATTTTCCGCCCTCTTCATCGGCAGTCAGCGCCAGGATGATATCGCGATCCGGCCGGTAACCTTCGCGCCTGAATCGGATGAAAGTGGTTACCAGGATGGCATCGCTCACCTTCATATCCTGCGTGCCGCGACCGTAATAGTAGCCGTCCTTTTCAATGAATTGGAATGGATCGGTAGTCCAATCTTCGCGCCGCGCCTCGACGACGTCCAAATGAGCGATGATCAGGATCGGCTTCATTCCCGCAGAGCCCGCGCCCCGATATCGCGCGATCAGATTGCCCTTACGATCGTTAGGCCCTAAAACTTTGACATCCTCGGCAGGAAAGCCGGCAGCCGTTAGACGATTGGCCATCGCTTGAGCCGCGATCGTGGTGCTTCCAATCGAATCGGTGGTATTGATTTCGATGAGCTGTTGAAAGATGTCATGCGCTAGTTTGCGCGTGGCCTCATCGAGTGGCGCTCCGATAACGGGAGCTAAAACCAACACGGCTGCGGCTAAACTTGCGATCGTCCGGTTCATGCCCGATATTACCAGCGCGTCATAGCCAACGCTTTAGGCCCTTCTGACCGATATCCTTCCGGTAATGCATGCCATTGAAATGGATTTGGCGCACATCGTCATATGCGTTCTGCATCGCCAGGTCGAGAGTGGTGCCGCTCGCGGTCACACCCAAAACGCGGCCGCCCGCCGTGACCACAACATTATTGTCTAGTTTTGTTCCGGCTTGAAATACAGTCGAGCGATGGACTCCTTCCAGCCCCGAAATTGCATCGCCCGTCCGCACCGATCCGGGGTAACCCTCAGCCGCAAGCACTACACAAACGGACGGATCCGCTTTCCAATCCAAGGGGGTTTCATCGAGCGATCCTTGCGCTGCCGCGAATAACGGCTCCACAAAGTCCGAGTCCATGCGATGCATCAATGATTGCGTCTCCGGATCCCCCAGGCGTGCGTTGAACTCCACTACCTTGGGCCCTTGCGCGGTCATCATCAAACCTGCATACAAAAAGCCGGTGAACGGTGTGCCTTCGGCGCGCATCTGAGCGATCGCGGGCCGAATCACTTGGGCCATCACCAGCTCTTGACGGAATGCATCCAGAATGCGTCCGTCGCAGTATGCGCCCATCCCGCCGGTGTTCGGGCCTTGGTCGTTGTCGTTGACCGTTTTGTGATCCTGCGTCGGCTCAAGCGCCAGTACATTTATGCCATCGGTCAGGGCAATGAAACTCACCTCTTCGCCAACCAGGAATTCTTCAATGACCAAGCCGGATCCAGAGGCTGCGCCCAGCATTATCAATTGATCGATGGCGCGGTTCGCCTCCTGATGGGTATTCGCGATGATGACACCCTTGCCGGCTGCCAGACCGTCGGCTTTGATCACAACCGGTAAATCGAACTCGAGCAGCGCGTCGCCCGCTTCCTCCACGCTCGATGCGGTGGCAAAACGTGCTGTTGGAATGCCGGCGCGCAGCATCAATTCTTTCGCGAAAGCCTTGCTTGCTTCCACGCGTGCGGCGGCAGCCGTGGGACCCACGATCCCGCGTCCCTGCGCTCGAAACTGATCCACGATGCCCGCAGCCAACGGCGTCTCCGGCCCAACCACAGTGAGATCCGCATCCATTGATTCAGCCGCTGCAAGATAGTCCGAAGTCGGCAGGCAAGTGGCCACCTGCGCCATTCCAGGATTCCCGGGTGCGGCATACAATGCGGACGTCTTTGGGCTCTGCGCCAGCTTCCAACACAATGCGTGTTCGCGGCCGCCTGAGCCCACTACCAATATCTTCATTGCGGGTAAATCGAAGTATGCCACACTGAACATGGAAAGCCATGAAGTCGCGATATGACGTCGTTGTCGTAGGGGCTGGCCATGCCGGGTGCGAGGCCGCGCGCGCGTGCGCTCGCCTGGGTTTGCGCACCGCGATGATCACGATGAACCTCGATTTGATCGCGCAGATGTCCTGTAATCCGGCGATCGGTGGAATTGCCAAGGGCCATCTGGTACGCGAGATCGATGCCCTGGGCGGCGTGATGGGTGAAGTGACCGATGCGGTGGGCATCCAGTTTCGCTTGCTGAATACCAGCCGCGGACCCGCTGTTTGGTCGCCGCGCGCGCAGTGCGACAAGAAGCAATACCGCCTCATGATGCGCGAACTGCTCGAAAAAGAAGCTAATCTTCGCATCCTGCAGGCCGAAGTGGCGGAGTTGGAGATCGAGAGCGCCCGAGTCACTGGAGTATTGCTCCGTGATGGTAGAACAATTTCGAGCGATTGTGTTGTTGTTACTACTGGAACATTCTTGAATGGCCTCGCGCATGTGGGCGAAATGAAGTACAGTTGCGGCCGGAACGGCGAAGCGTCGTCCAATTTGCTGGGCGACCAGTTGCGCACACTTGGTCTCGCCTGGACACGCTTGAAGACCGGCACGCCACCGCGCCTGGATGGTCGAACGATTGATTGGTCTCGCTTTGAAGCACAGAACGGGGACGCGGAGCCCACTCCATTCTCATTCCTCACCGAAAAGATTCAGCGAGAACAGATTCAATGTTATTTATCGTACACTACGGAGGAAACCTTGCGGATTCTGCGAGATAGCATCGCACGGTCACCCCTGTATAGCGGTCAGATCGAGGGTGTTGGACCCCGGTATTGCCCTTCCATCGAAGACAAAGTTGTCAAGTTTCCCGACAAGGAGCGCCACCAGATCTTTCTCGAGCCGGAGGGCCTTGAGACGAATGAAGTTTACGTCAATGGCATGTCGACAAGCATGCCCATCGATGTGCAGTCGGCGATGATTGCGTCGATCCCTGGCCTCGAGGACGCCGAGATGATTCGTCCCGGCTATGCAATTGAGTACGACGCCATCGATCCGCGAGAGTTGAAGCATAGCTTAGAAGTGAAGTCGATTCAAGGCTTGTTCCTCGCCGGCCAGATCAACGGAACTTCGGGTTATGAGGAGGCTGCGTGCCAAGGGTTGATCGCCGGGATCAATGCTGTGCGCAGAATTGGAAAGCAAGATCCAACGATTATCGGCCGTACGCAGGGATATACCGGAATTCTGATCGACGACTTGGTGAGCAAGGGCGCCGACGAGCCGTATCGAATGTTCACATCGCGGGCTGAGTTCCGGTTGCACCTTCGCATCGACAATGCCGACGAGCGCTTAACACCCATCGGGCGTGAAGCAGGGCTAGTCTGCGATGATCGTTGGACTCTGTTTTCGCGGAAGCAGAGGCAAAAGGTGCTTATTACCAGTTTGTTGGAAACAAATCGGTACAGTGAAGGTACTGGGGAAGACCGGCCCACGCTGATGCAATGGCTTCGCCGTCCGGAAGCCAGGATCGCAACGCTATCGGCCCGGATTGCAGAGGCGCTGGGCGAAGAACCCGTGCATGGGCTGTTGGCGACAATTGAGACCGAGATAAAATACGCAGGGTATATCTCTCAGCAGCTGCGGCAGATCGATCGCATGCGCGAATCGGAACTCCGTCCCATTCCTTCGGGATTTGAATTCGCGAGCATACCGGGTCTTTCGGCTGAAGCGAAGCAGAAGCTAGAACGAGTGCGCCCACATAATTTGGGGCAGGCCGGCCGTATTCCGGGGATCACACCCGCAGCGATCGCCGTGCTTGACGTTTACTTGAGCCTTGGCACCCACGTCTGAAGTCCCTCTTTGGTTTGCCGAGCTCCTCCATCAGGAGCTGGATCGATGGGTTGCCTTAACCCAAGGGCAAATAGGTCAGCTTTATCAACATTACGAACTGCTAGTTCGTTGGAACCAGCGGATGAATCTCACAACCGTCAGACCCGGACCTGAAATGGTGATACGTCACTATTGCGAGTCGTTATTCTTTGGAGTTCATCTGCCTGCCAGTCACAATGACATTTCTGTTCTGGACCTCGGATCGGGCGCTGGATTCCCCGGCGTGCCGCTGGCGGTGCAGAAACCAAGTTGGCAAGTAATCCTGGTTGAGGCCAGTCAACGGAAAGCAGTTTTCCTTCGAGAATCCACTCGCCATTTGCATAACGTTCGAGTTCTCGCGGAACGGTTGGAAAATCTTGCCGAGACTGCGGACTGGGCTGTGGCAAGGGCCGTCGAGCCCCTGCTGATACTTTCCAATATTCCACGGCTGGCTCCAAATGTCGGCCTTATGTTGACTGAGCGTGATTTCTCTCTGGTTCACACCAAATCTCACATTGCATGGGAAGATCCAGTTCGGTTACCTTGGGGAGACCGAAAGATCTGCGTTTTCGGTTGTTCCACGTGAAACGTTCCACGTGAAACCTCCCGATGGCAAAAGTCATAGCGATCGCGAATCAAAAAGGCGGGGTCGGAAAGACGACCACTGCAGTAAATCTAGCTGCGTCCCTGGCCGCGAATGATTTACGGGTTCTCCTAATAGATTCAGATCCCCAAGGAAATGCGACGACGGGGCTAGGAATCACGAAAGGCGAAGGTCGACCAACTCTCTATCAAGTGTTGCTCGGAGACGCTGAGATCTCGGCCGCGATCATCCCAACTGCATTTGAGGGTCTTGATATCCTTGGCTCCGACAAGAACCTGGTGGCTGCAAATCTTGAGCTCGTAGAGGTAGAAAATCGAGAGTTTAAGCTTCGGGAGAAGTTAGGCCCAATTCGCGAACGATATAACTTCATCCTCATCGATTGTCCGCCTGCACTCGACTTGCTGACATTGAACGCCATGATCGCTGCCGATTCCATCCTGATACCAATCCAATGCGAGTTCTTCGCCCTGGAGGGAATCTCCCAATTAATGGATACCATTGAACGCGTGCGACGCTCGTTCGGAAGCCTGCTCAAAATCGAAGGTGTGTTGCTTACGATGTACGATGATCGAACAAATCTGACTCGCCAAGTAGAATTGGATCTTCGCACCTTTTTTGAAAAATCTGTCTTTGAAACAGTGATCCCACGAAGCGTCAGGCTGGCGGAGGCCCCAAGCTACGGCAAGCCAATCATCGCCTATGATGTTCGTTCGCGAGGTGCCGAAAGCTATATACAACTTGCAAAGGAGGTCTTGGCTCGTGAACATGACGCCGGACAAGCAACGCAAAGCCTTGGGTAGAGGGCTCTCCGCTCTCCTCCCTCAAAGACCCACCGCAACCGCAGTTGAACCAGCCATCGAACGACAAGTAGTTTCGATCGTAATTGCCGAAATCCGGCCAAATCCCCTGCAACCGCGATCCGTATTCGATGCCACGCGCCTAGAGGAACTCTCTAACTCTATCAAAACACATGGGATAATACAGCCAATTCTGGTTCGTCACCATGGCTCTCAGTATGAACTGATCGCCGGTGAACGCCGACTTCGAGCGGCCAAGCTAGCGGGCCTCCTCGAGATCCCGGCTATTATTCAAGACTATACCGATGGGCATATACTCGAGATCGCCCTCATCGAAAATATCCAACGCGAAGACCTGAATCCCATGGAGACCGCACAGGCGCTTGAGCGCTTGCATACGGAGATGAACCTCAGCCATGAGGAAATTGCGACGCGCACGGGCAAGGACCGCACCACAATCACCAACATGATCCGCCTGCTGCGCCTTCCACGCGAGGTGCAGCTCCTGGTGGCCGAGCGGCGCCTATCCATGGGCCACGCCCGCGCGATCCTCGGTTTAGCAACTCCAGAACTCCAGACGCAAATTGCAGAGAAGGCGGCAGCGCAAGGGTTCTCCGTTCGGCAGGTCGAACGCTTAGTCAAGAAGGTGAACGAGCCCAGGGAGGCATCGGACGATCCACTGCAGGACCCCAATATCAAGGCCGCCGTAAGCAGTTTGGAAGCCGCCCTCGGGACGCGGGTTAGAATCGTCGAAAAGTCGGACCAGCGGGGTCGGATCGAAATTGAATACTATTCCCAGGAGGAACTGCAAAGGATCTACGAGTCGATTGTTTCTACGGGATCAGAATCAACGGCGTGATGGTGCCGGCGGCAGGAGTCGAACCTGCGACCTACGGATTATGAGACCGTCGCTCTAACCACCTGAGCTACACCGGCAGCGCTTTTTCAAGGGTAGGCGGAGGTGCATTAGCCTGTCAACCGCCTTAGCCTAAATGATTAAAAGCCTTGACAAAACAGTCACATTAGCGTTACTTAATGATTGTAGGCTGGACGTCCCAGCGAGTCAGTCTAGGAGGTACCTATCGACAGCGATTACCACCAGGGCGGCTACCGGCTTCCTCGACGTGCTTGGGCTAAGATGAAAACGCAGGGTGAGAGAATTTGCCTCACCAATTTGCGGCCAGTCCACCGCATTACCACCATCTAGACCAGCAAGCGGGTGTTGGCGGTCGCCCTGAAATATTTGACACATCCTTTTTCCCTCCAGTAGATTCGATCTAGTGCCGCAACCGATCGTAGAGTTCCGGAGTGTCTCCAAGAACTATCCAATCTACGACACGCCCAGTTCCCGCCTCAAAGAATTACTGTGTCTGAATCGAGTCTCGTTTCACCACGATTTTGCCGCGCTCGATGACGTCAGCTTCGAAATTTATCGCGGCGAAACATTCTGCATCGTGGGCGAGAACGGATCGGGCAAAAGCACACTGCTGCAGATCGTCGCCGGCATACTGCATCCGTCGAAGGGCGACGTGGTCGTCAGTGGCCGCGTGGCAGCGCTGCTGGAATTAGGCAGCGGCTTCAATCCGGAGTTCACGGGACGCCAGAACGTCTACATGAACGCCGCGATTCTAGGTTTGTCGCGCCGCGAAATCGACGCCAAGTTCTCGCAGATTGAGGAATTCGCCGAAATCGGTGAGTTCATCGATCAGCCGGTGAAAACTTACTCGAGCGGCATGAGCGTGCGCTTGGCATTTGCCGTGGCTATTCATGTGGAACCCGAGATCCTGCTGGTGGATGAAGCGCTTTCGGTAGGCGATATCTATTTCCGTCAGCGGTGCATGCGCAAGGTACATGAGATGCGCGATGCAGGCGTCACTATTTTATTCGTCTCGCACGCCATCGCGGAAGTGAAGGCGTTGGGAGACCGCGCCATGTGGCTCGATTCCGGCCGCATCAAGGAAATCGGAAACACGGATTCCGTCGTCACTCGATATATGGCCGCGATGGTCGAGAAAGACAATGTCTACCTGGCCACCGCTCACCGCAAAGTACAAGAGGCGCCCCATCAACCCGTGAAGGCGCCCGAGATCGTAGACACCATCCCGAACGTCGATCATCGCTTCGGTGATGGGCGGGCAGAGGTGATCGGCATCACGATTCTGGATGCCGCGGGACAGCCGCTGTACGTTCTGGAGCCATCGTCCAGTATCGTGGTGCGCATCAGCGTTCGCGCGATCGAAGATATCACGCTACCGATCGTCGGTTTCATGATGCGCAATCATATCGGACTGGATTTCGCCGGCACTAATACAGCGCGCGAGGCCTTCGATTTACCGCCCATGGCGGCAGGCGATATCTATACCGTCGACTTTCACGTGCAACTTCCCGAACTCTACCCCTCGGCGTTCTCTTTCTCCCCAGCCATCGCCGATGGCACGCTGCATTCCTACCGTACGTGTGACTGGGTGGACAATGCTATCGTCCTGCAGATGGGGCCGGCCACCGGCGAGGTCTATGGACACATTCATTTGCCCTGCCGGGTGGAATTGAATCGTTGTCTCAACGCACCGCCGCCGGTTTTGTCCCACGCGGAGCCCGCCGTTGGTTGAATTTACCGGAGAGCGAGTAATTCCCGGCCAAGTGAATGACGATCTTTGGAGCGAGCACATTGCACGTTATGCATTCGCTCGCCGATACGCGCAGGGCAAGCGCGTGCTCGATGCCGGTTGCGGCACGGGCTATGGATCGGCTGAACTGGCGCAATCCGCCGTTGAAGTAACGGGCGTAGATATAGCCGGAGATGCAATTGAATACGCAAGCGCGAATTATCCCCTACCTGGTTTGCGCTTCATCGAGTCATCCTGCACGTCCGTTCCCTTCCCGCCCGCGTCTTTTGATCTTCTCGTCGCGTTTGAAGTAATCGAACACCTGCAGGACTATCGTTCTTTTCTCGATGAATCCGCCCGAGTGCTCACTCGCGAAGGGCTAGTCATCGTGTCGTCGCCCAACAAGCGATACTACGGCGAAACACGTGCGGCTACAGGACCAAATCCATATCATGAACATGAATTTGAAGCCGAAGAATTCGTGCGGGAATTGCAACGTGTCTTTCCCAATGTTCGATTGCTGCTGCAGAACCGAGTGGAGTCGTTCGCTTTTCATCCACCGGTCGGCTTCTGGCCTGCCGAAGCGCGCATCGATGGCGGAGGCGGGACTGCCCAAGAAGCGCATTTCTTCATCGCGCTTTGTTCCCGCGGACAGTTGCCTGAGCCAAAGTCGTTCGTATACGTTCCGAAAGCCGCCAATATGCTGCGCGAGCGCGAGCAACACGTCGAGGCACTGCAACGCCAATTAGGAGATATCAAGGCCGATCGCCAGGCACTCCTGGAATTATTCCGGCAGCAAACCAAAGACTTGGAGGAGCGCAATCTGTGGGCGCAACGCTTGGATGCCGATCTCAAGGCGGCCGGAGAGCGTATCTTTTCTTTGCAGAACGAACTCGCCGAACTCAGGGCCGGTTGCCAGGCTCAACTCGAGCGAATGGAAGAGCAGAACCAAATCAAGACCGCGTGGGCCCTCAAAGCTTCCGCGGAGTTGGAAGCCAAGTGCCAGGAGTTGGCCGAATGTGTAGAATTGCTTAACGCGGCTAACAGCACCGTCAGCGAACGCACCGTGTGGGCGCAAACTGCCGAAGCGCAACGCGCCGAACTCGCGGCGCGGCTCGAAATGATCCGAGACTCGCGCTGGGTGAAAATGGGACGGACGGTGGGACTTGGCCCCGACCTGTCGAAATAGTGAAAACGTTCCTGACCATCCTGTGGCGATTCGTTAAGGCGCTTCCCCTTGTCCTGGTTTTCCCGATCCTGTTGTTGATCGCGATGGCGGCGCTCGCCGGGGTGGACCTCGCGTCAGCGTTCCGCAAGAAGTCGCTCTCACCTGACCAGCGGCCCAACAACACTGCGGCAAGCGTCGTGATTCCCAATTGGAATGGCCGCGATCTTCTGGAGAAATACATCCCGTCCGTCATCGCAGCGCTGGCCGGCAATCGCGACAACGAAATTATTGTTGTAGACAATGGCTCGGAAGACGGCAGCGCGGAATTCTTGAGTAAACACTTCCCTTCCGTGATTGTATTGGCGCTTGACCGCAACTTGGGATTTGGCGGCGGATCGAACGCCGGCTTTCGCGCCGCGAAAAATGACATCGTTGTACTACTCAATAGCGACATGCGCGTGGAGCGCGAGTTTCTCTCTCCGCTCTTGGAAGGGTTCACCGACGAATCCGTATTCTCAGTAGCGTGCCAGATCTTTTTTAGCGACCCCAATAAGCTGCGGGAAGAAACCGGCCTGACGCAATCCTGGTGGGAGAACGGATCGCTGCGTGTCCGGCATCGCGATGACCCAGCGATCCAAGGTCTCTACCCGTGTGCCTATGGCGGCGGCGGATCCTGCGCGTTCGATCGCAGCAAGTTTCTCCAGCTGGGTGGATTCGATGAGCTGCTTGCGCCGTTCTACCTGGAGGACACCGATCTTGGATATGTGGCGTGGAAGCGTGGCTGGAAGGTGTTGTATCAACCGCGCAGCGTGGTCTATCACGAGCATCGCGGGACGATCGGGAAACGATTCACCGCGGCGCAAATCGATCTGGTGTTGAAAAAGAATTTCGCGCTGTTCTGCTGGAAGAACATTCACGAGTGGCCGCGCCTGGCGTCTCATTTCTTCTTCGCGTATGCAGGCGCGGTGGTGACGGTCCTATTCGGAGAGTCGCGCGAGCGGGCGAACTTTCAGGGACTGTGGCGGGCGTGGAAGCAATTGCCCGGGGCGTTGCATTCGCGGGCGCGAGCGCGAGAACTGGCCGTCATTGGCGACATCGAAGCGTTTCATCGGCCTTTGGGCGGCTACTTCCGCGATCGCTTTCAGCCGCTGCCAAAAGACCCCGAGCGGGTAAGCGTGCTTTTCGTATCGCCTTATCCGATCTGCCCTCCCATACACGGCGGCGGCGTATTCATGTATCAGACGGTGCTCGAATTAGCGCTGATGTGCGAACTACATTTGCTGATCGTGCTCGATCATGCCTGGCAGCTTGAGCCGCACCAGGAACTGGAGCGCCAGGTTGCATCGGTGGAGTATCTGGTACGAACAGAGGGCAAAGAGAAGCAGCTCGGTTCTATCCTGCCGCATGCCGTGCGCGAATTTGCAAGCCAGGATTTCGAGTGGCGTTTGCATCGCGAAATGTACTTGCGCGAAGTCGACGTCCTTCAACTCGAATATACGGCGCTCAGCCAGTATGGCGGGGATTTCCGGCGCTTGGCGTGTGTGCTTTTCGAACACGATATTTATTTTCAGTCGATTGCTCGCGGCTCCGCGAATCCGCAAGGCCTGCTGAAAAAGGGCAAGGCTGCCTACGAATATCTGCGCGCGCTGCGCTATGAGCTGCGCGTATTGCCACGTTTCGATCGCGTCCAGGTGTGCAGCGCTGAGAACGGAAACTATCTGCTGTCCTTCTTGCCCACCTTACGCGGACGTATCGACGACAACCGGGCCGGTATCGCGACGTCGCGCTACGAATTCCAGGCCGATGGACGCGAACCCGAGACAATGCTGTTTCTAGGCAGCTTTCGCCATCCTCCCAATCAGGAAGGGCTGAGTTGGTTCACACAGAAAGTATTGCCGGCCGTCTTGGAACACAAGCCCCGGGCGCGTCTGGTGATTGTCGGATCTGAGCCGCCTCCACGCCATTCGCTGCCTCATCTACCCGACAACATCGAATTGCGTGGATTCGTGGAAGATGTGCGCGAGCCATTGAGCCGCTATGCCGTGTTCGTTTGTCCAATCTTGAGTGGATCGGGCATGCGAGTAAAGCTGCTCGAAGCGTTTGCGGCGGGAATTCCCGTGGTATCCACGCCGCTAGGCGCAGAAGGACTGACGGGCAAAGACGGCGAGATCTGCGCTTTAGCGGAAGACCCAACGGAGTTCGCGCGAAAGATCGTCGAGTTGTTCGAGGATACCGAAAAAGCGCGAAGACTGGCGTGCCGCGCACGGGAACAAGTGGTGGCCACGCGCGACATGCGAGTGCTGACCGAGCGTCTGATGGAAAGTTATCGCGAGGTAATTCGACAGAAGCGGTGCTAAGAAGGGCGCTAATATGCGTGACGCAACCAGCCACTCAAACTATAGCGGATAGCTGCTCTCCCAAGGGGCATCAAGGGTGGCCGGATCGACGTTCCACGATAACAGGATGGCCTCAACTTCTTCCAGCGTCTTCAAACGCAGATACCTGTTGTCGTGTAGATCCTTGTCATAGAAAGACTCGCTCACCATTCGCTCCGGCACCTCAAAACGCCGAATGAGCCAATGGCTTCTTTTTTCCCACGGCGGGTAGATCCCGATAAACCCACGGTACTCCGGCGAAGTGGCAGCGATTTCACAAGCCGCCATACGCCCAGCCATTTCGAAGGCGTTGAGTGTCTTCTGAGTGAAGGGCATTCGATGATCTCCCTTGGTTGCATCAAATCTATCAGCGCCCTAAAAAGGCTTATTCAGCCGGTTTCTTGTCCGTCAGATCTTCCTTGAGATGCTTCACCACTCGACCGGCGGTTTTGGTAAGTTCGCCGGGCGTCGAGTTCTTGGAGCGTTCATAAACCGACCACAACACCGTCCGGCTATTGCGATCCACCACAAAGAAGTTACCCTTGCCTCGGCCGAAAGAACTGGTGCGCGAAAAGCCTCCGCCAAAATCCACGCCTTCCTTCTTGGCCTTTGGGTCGGGAGAACTGCTCTCGCCGACATCTAGCCCCGCGTCGGCCTGCACCGCAGGTTTGGTGGCTTCCGGCGGGGGCGGAGCGGCGGGATACAGATCGTCGACCTTTTTTTGGAACGCTTCACCTACATTATCGGTGACGATGGCGTCGGCTTTCTTGGGGTCCGTCACCACCTCGAAGATGCCCTCCTTGGTCAGTTGGTTCGCCAGGAATTGATCCATTCCACCGCCCATTGCCAGGATGTAAACCCGCTTCCCCTGGTGGA
>Ga0210383_10003594_pt1 | contig 13863 bp, 10 predicted proteins | sample IncBWC14OmetaG_FD_160072 | JGI IMG/M metagenome (GOLD analysis project Ga0210383, IMG submission 160072) | Forest soil microbial communities from Barre Woods Harvard Forest LTER site, Petersham, Massachusetts, United States - Inc-BW-C-14-O ...
GGTTCGAACGCGCGAGGCGCGAAACTTCGCTCTGGGGATCGCTCAAATCTCCGAACACCATCGCCTTTGTGGGGCAGGACTGCACGCAGGCGGGCTGGATTTCGCCGTCCTTCACTTCGCGCTTTTCGGCCGACGCCTGAATCTCCGAAGCCTTGATGCGCTGCACGCAGAAAGTGCACTTTTCCATCACGCCTACTTCGCGAACTGAAACATCCGGATTCAGCTGCAGGTTCAGCGGCTTGTCCCATTCCGGATTGTAGAAATTAAAGAAGCGGACATTATAAGGACACGCGTTCGCGCAATAGCGCGTGCCGATGCAGCGATTGTAAACCTGGCCGTTCAGGCCCTCGATCGTGTGATAGCTCGCAAACGTGGGGCAGACCGGCTCGCACGGAGCAGCGTCGCACTGCTGGCAGAGCACGGGCATGAACTTCGTCTTCACGTCGGGGAATTCGCCTTCGTAATAGCGTTCGACTCGAATCCAATGCTTGGCTCGTCCGCGCGCGGCCTGATCTTCGCCGACCGTCGAGATATTATTTTCCGCATGGCAAGCCACAACGCAGGCCTCGCAGCCCGTGCAGCGGTCCAGATCAATCACCATGCCCCATTGATGCGCCATTGGTTCCTAAGCCTTTCTCAACGATGCTTCGTACTTGACGGCGTTTCTTCCATGCTGGCGCCGAACATCACGATTTTCCCTTCGCCGACGCGCGAGATTTTCACGCGAGTGGCGGCCCACGCCAGCGACTCTGTTCCTTCCACTTTCATTGGAGCAAGAATCGAAATCGGATTGGCGCCGCGGCCGGTGGCGTAGCGCGTAAAATTCGTGTGGCCCTGGCCGATGGGCATGGCGATCACGTCGGGCGCGATCGCGGGCGTGACGAGCGCGGGCGCGCGAAGCGCGCCGTGTTGCGACGCGACTTCAATCGTATCGCCCATTTTCACGCCCAGTTTTTCGGCTGTGCGATTGTTGATCTCAACCCACGTGCCCCACATGACGCTCGAGAGCGGGTCCGGCGCTTCCTGCATCCACGGCAAATGCGCAAGCGACCCGTCGTAAAACATCTGCGAGGCAAACGGCTGGAAGTAGAACGGAAATTCCTCCGCGCTTCCGTCGAACTGGGCTCCCGTGTCTTTCGCCGGCGTAGAGTTCGCTTTCGCGGCAGCGAGCACTGGCGGTTTTTCGTCGGCGCTCCACCATCCACCTTGCGATTGGGCCTTGGACCAGAATTCGTCGGCGTCCTTCGCGCTCTTGCTTCCCTCTTCTTTGTAGAGCTGAGTGAAAGCGGCCTTGATGGCCTCGTCGTAAGTCTTCCATGGAAGCGCCTTGGCCACTTCGCCACCGAGCAGATGCGCCACGTCGAGCAAAACGTCCGGCATGGAACGCGTGTTGTGGAGCGGCGCCATAACCGGCGGAGCCAAACTTACGACGGTGTGGGAAGAGCCGGATTCGGGTACGTCATCGAGCCACGATTCGAGCGCTGAGTGATCGGGCAGAATCAGGTCGGCCAGCGCGCTGGTTTCGTCGATGAAGCTGCCGAAACTGGCGACGAATCCGGCTTTCCCGATCAAGTCGCGAACTTGCGCGCCTTGCGGCGAGCCGAACACCGGATTCGCATTGTGCAAGAAGAGAACTTGAGGCGGCTTCGAGTTCGAAGACGCCATCTCACGAAAAGCCTCGAACGGGATTGCACCCGGACCCTGGGTGCGGAGCCCCATGGGGTTGCTCTGCGGTAGTTCGGAACCGCGCTCCGCCAGTGCGGGACTGAACGTGATCCCTCCAGGCTTTCCCACTGACCCCAGCAGCGCGTTCAACGCGTTCACGGCACGAGCATTGAAGAGGCCGTTTGTTTGCGCAGTGGCGGCGTCGCCGATAAGCACGGCCGCCGGGGAGTTGGCGGCAGCCTCGTGGGCAATCCGCACAATGGTGGCAGCCGGAACGCCCGACTGCTTCTCGACTCGTTCCGGTGCAAAGTTCGACAAACCCTGTGACCAACCATCGATCGAACTTCCGGCCGCGCCAGCGGCAAGGGCAACCCGTAGTTTGTCCCGAAGTATGACGTGCGCGAGGCTCATGGCGACGGCACCCTCGGCACCGGGTGAGCAGCCGATGAACTCATCTGCGCTAGCACCCGTTTGAGAGACGCGCGCGTCAAAGTGCACAAGCTTGCCGCGTTGGCCGGATCGGCCCTTGCGCATGTGACCGTAGCCGATCGATTGGGCGACCGGCGAATTCCAGGTCCCCAGAAAATCCGCGCCGAACGATATCACGTAGTTCGACTGGCCCAAGTCGACCGTCGAGGGCATCTCGTGGCCAAAGCTATCGGAATTGGCATGACTTGCTATCTCCGAATCGAAGAAGGCAAACTCGAAATTCCCACCCTTGAGCGCGTAAGCGAAGTTGTCGACGATCGTTTTGCGCTGGCCGCGAAGCGGCGACGTGATCATGGCGAACTGGCCGCGCGGGCCTCCAGGAAGTTCGGAGAGCTGCGACGCAAGCCGTTTGATCGCGTCATCCCATGTGATTTCCTTGAACTGGCCCGAAAACGGCGGACCTATGCGCCCGAGCGGAGTCTTGATGCGGTCCGGATGATAGGTGACCTGCAATGCGGCATGGCCGCGGGGGCAGAGCTTGCCTTGATTGATCGGGTGTGCGGGATTCCCTTCGATTTTTTTCGCGAGGCCCATTTTCAGGACGCCGAGCTGGCCGTTACGCACGACTTCGGCTTCGCCCTGCATCACGCGCACGAGCGTGCCGCAGCCCGCGGGACAGAGCGTGCAGATGCTCGGCTTCCAGGTTGCAATGCCCGGGAGCATGTCCTCTTCCGGTATGAACCGGATGAGCTGATGGTCGGGATTGCCGCAGCCTTCGAGCGCCGCCGCTGCTCCGCCAGCCGCCGATAGTTTGAGAAAGTCTCTACGCTGCATGTCGTCCCTGCTGGCCGCGACCCGAGGTTTGACTGGTTAGAGCCGGCCCTAAATTGTGTGTCACTTTGTTAGGGTACCGATCGTTTGTTTTCAATAGCTTAGGAGCAAAATTACTTTGCATGGTGTGACACTTAATTTGGCGCAAAGGGGTGGTGTCCTGGCCGCGGGATCGTTCCGCCGACCGCGGGTCCCCTGTTGTGCCGAGTTCGAATTTCTTGCTCATCGCGTCCATGGTACTCATCGCTGTCAAAAGAAAAAACTATCTCCGCCTGTGGACTTTTTTTCGTCGCGACCCCAGGGTTAAAACCCTGGATTTCGCGGGCGGTTTTCCGTGGGGCTCAAGCCCCACTCTTTCACCTGAAAACCGCAAGTTTCAAACCGGGCGCATCAAGCAGCGCCCCGACAAATATTCGCCGATCAGAAATGACACGTGACGCAATCCACTGATGCATTGTTCTGCCGATGGCATTCGACGCAAAAACCCATCGTGTGGTCTACTTTTCGCTCGGCCACCGTCTGCGTATGCATATCCCCGTGGCACTTGACGCAATCCACTCCGGCGCGAATGTGCGGCGCGTGATTGAACTTCACGTGCGCGGACGGATCGAATCCGTAAACGCGCTGCCAGGGAATGTCCTCGCCGCGCGCGCGATAGGCGGCGAGCTTTTTAATCTCCGGCTTGTCGGTGGCGATCACCTGGTGGCAGGTCATGCAGAAATTGACGCTCGGGATTCTGGCGTCGGGGCCCTGATCCACTCCGACGTGGCAGTCCGTGCACTGCATACCATTCGCCAGATGCACTTTGTGCGTGTAAGCGATGGGTTGCACCGGCTTGGTGCGGGCGCCGAAGAACTCCCGAACCGCATCGGACACGGTGCGATGGGCCGTCGTGAAAACCGGCGACGTCTGCGCGGCCGTCTGTGACGACGAGCCGGGATCTTGTGCTCGCATGCTGCGGCCCAGGATCGCCCCCACGAGGACGATCACGCCGAGAATCATTGCAACGCAAAGCCAACGGTTCACGCGGAATACGGGCAACGACAATTCACCCTCGTAAAAACGTTTCTAGATTGCGAACTCGCCATACTACATGCGGCCTCTGCACCTGTAAACCCGCAATTCTCCATAAAAATATGATTCGCTCGATCCTTCCATCGCGAGTGGCCAGGTATTATGATTGTTACGTGGAAAATCTGATCGTTTGGCGCCCAGCCATCCTGAACAGGAAAGGGTGGACTCATGGGCTTTAATGTATCCGTTCGACAGGTAGATGCTGTGACGCTGGTCACAATCACGGGTTCGGTGATGTGGGCCGAGGCCGAAGCATTGCACGAACTGTTTCGCGACTTGCTGGCAAAGGGTCAAAAGAAACTTCTGCTGAATCTCAGCGACGTGAAGCATCTGGATAGTTCGGGTATCGGGGCGCTGGCCTGGGCCTACGTCACGATCCGGAAGGCCGGCGGCGAACTAAAGATGATTTCCCTGAGCAAGCAGGTTCAATATTTGATGGAGCTAACGGCCCTCTACAAAATCTTCGAAGACTTCTCCGACGAAGAATCGGCGCTGCATAGCTTCCGGAAATGAAGCTCGGGACCGCAGAACAGATTCTCTACTTCTTTTCTAACTATGGCTGCGACCTGCTGTAGGATGCGCTGTCTCGGGTGAGTTGTTCGTTTCGGCCTTTGGGGCTTGGGGGAAAGATATGGTTCGGATTTGGGCTCTTGCTGTCTGCCTGGTTTTCGCGTCAGCCGTTCCCGCACTCGCGCAGGTTCTGGACAATAAGCCGGTCGAGTACAAGCAAGTCGAGAACTACAAGCCCGTAACGAATGAGATGCTTCTTCACCCCAGTCCAGACGACTGGTTGATGTTCAGCCGCACCTACGACGCTTGGCGCTATAGCCCGCTCGCGCAAATCAACACGAAAAACGTAAGCCAGCTTCGGATGGCGTGGGTGCGTGGACTCCCGGAAGGCGTCACGGAGACGATTCCCATCGTGCATGACGGCGTGATGTACGTTATCGCGCCGGGAGGCATGGTTGACGCGCTCGACGCGACCAACGGCGATCTGATCTGGGAATACAAGCGCGAATACAAAACGCCGCAGGTCGGTACGACCGAACGATCCAAAGCTCTCGCCATCTATGAAGACATGGTCTACTTCACCGCGCCCGACGGCTACGTCGTCGCCCTCGACGCGCGCACGGGCAAGGTTCGCTGGGAGACCTACAAGACCGAAACAGCAAACACATCCGGCGCGCTGGTCATTGATGGCAATGTCGTTTCCGGCGGCACCTGCGGGCGCGGGCGCGAAACCTGCTTCATCGAAGCCGACAACGCCGAGACCGGCCAGAAAGTTTGGCGTTTTTACACCGTCGCCGGTCCCGACGATCCCGGATACTCCTCATGGAACGGCGATAACTCGCAGGATATGGCCTCCACATGGGGGCTGCCGGGGACCTTCGATCCCACGCGCAATGTGATCTACTGGGGTGTTGCGAACCCGATGCCAGATCAGCGCATTCTGCGCCACAACGGCAATCCTGATGGAACAGCGCGGAGTTCGCCGGCCGACCTCTACAGCAATTGCACGCTGGCGCTCGATCCAAAGACCGGAAAGCTGATCTGGTATTACCAGCATTTGCCGGGCGACGATTGGGATACCGACCACACCCACGAACGAACGCTAGTCCGCGAGGCATTCGATCCCGACCCGAAGTCCATCAAGTGGATCAATCCTGATGTTCCCCGAGGATCCAAGCACGATATGGCGGTGATGGTCTCAGAAGGCGGCTCGGTATTCGCTCTCGACCGTGACAACGGGAAATTTCTTTGGGCCACGCCATTTCCTCAGGACGACCCGAATTTCAATCTCGCTACCATTGATGTGAAAACAGGGCAGACAACTCTGAATTGGGACATCGTCACCAAGAAGCCGGGCGAGCATCACATCATCTGTTACTGGAATACACGAAGCTATTGGCCTACCGCGTATTCGCCGCTCACGAATTCTCTCTACGTCCCCTACATTGATAACTGCCGCGACCTTACGACGGCCGCTCCGGGCGTGCGCGGATCGTGGAAGGTGATCCCGCGACCCGGCTCCGATCCCAACGCTCTCACCGGACTCGCCAAAATCAATCTCTCAACCGGCGAGATCGTGCATTTTGATGTCGGTCGCGCCCCGAGCACCGCTTCGGTGGTCGCCACGGCAGGCGGCCTGGTTTTTCACGGCGACATGAGCCGGCGATTCAAGGCGTTCGATGCGCAGACCGGCAAGAAACTGTGGGAAGCAATTCTTGGCGGCAACGTCTCCGTGAGCACGATCACGTATGCGGTTAACGGAAAGCAATACGTCTGTGTGATGACCGGCTATAATCTGAAAGTGCCGGAGCTGGCGGCGGAGGTGCCCGACATGCACACGCCGAATAACAGCAACGCGATATACGTGTTTGCTTTGCCGTAACGCAACAGGCGAATCCTGCGTCTTACTGAATGAGAGTTCGAGTGTTATGATGCGGTGAACGCGCAGGGTGCAGTCCGGGGTGGGGAAGGAACTACAAAAGGCCATGAAAATTAATCGAAGAAAGCTGCTGTCCTTGCTCGGGATTTCTCCGGCGATTTTAGCCGGTTCACCAACTCCTGCCGAAGCAGCCGGCAAGAAAACTCCCGCGGCCGCTGGTCCCGCAAAAATCGAGATTCTAAATCCCAAGGGCATGCCGCCTGCAGTCCAGCTGGTCCCCATGGCACCGCGTCTGGACACCCTCGAAGGCAAAACCATTTTCCTCGTGTCCGACGGCTTTGCCGGAGCGGACCGCTTCCTCGCGCAGATCGCCATCTGGTTCCAGAAGAACATGCCCAGTGTTAAGACGGTGTACCGTCTGAAAGCCGGGTCGTATTTCGATGATGACCCCAAGCTCATGGCGGAAATCAAGGCCAGCGGCAACGCCATGATCATGGCGTACGGGCATTGAAGCACCTGCACCCCAGCGACCGTCGGTCACTGCATGCAAGTCGAAAAGATGGGTTTCCCGACCGCCCCACTGGTCACCATTGCCTTTGAGGGTCTGGCGCACTCCAACGCCGCGAGCCGCGGCATGCCTCTTGAACGCATCTGCTTCCTGCCTCACCCGATGACGAACAAGACGGACGCCGAGATGTATGCGGTGCTCGAAGGAAACGATCCCATCAGCAAGAAACCGCTGATGCCGGAAATAATTGCTGCCTTGACGCAACCTCTCACCGCGGAAGAGAAGAAAACCGGCTCCATCAGTCCGGATATCGGTCCGCCCACCTATGTCGGCACTCCGGATGAGCTGCAGCGACTGTTCTGCGACAACAACCTGACCGATTACATGCCCATCATCCTTCCCACCGAGGAAAAGGTGGAGGCGATGCTGAAGGGCACGAGCCATAAGCCCGACGAGGTCATCGGGAAATTGAGCGCCGCCCAGGGCGCTCAACCTTCGTGGACGTTCACAGTCAGGCACGTGGCCATCAACGCTGTGATGGCCGGCGCAAGTCCGGAACACTTGCCCGTGATTCTCGCGATCTCTGCCACGGGCCAGCCATCGCTGTTTAGCTCGACTTCGTCGTTCACCCGCATGGTGATGCTGAACGGTCCGATCTCCGACCAAGTCAAAATGAACTACGGCATCGGCGCGATGGGCCCGTTCGCCGAAGCCAATTCCGTCATCGGCCGCGCGTGGACGATCTTTTCGAAGAATCTCGGAGGCTGTGGCGTGCCCGGACTAAGCTACCTGGGCACTTTGGGATCCAATTTCAATTACAACAATCTCTGCATCGCGGAAACGGAAAACAGGCTGCCGGATGGCTGGAAGCCGTTCCACGTGCAGAAGGGCTTTAAGCCCGACGAAAGCGTCGTCAGCATTTTCAGCGGCTGGAGCCTGAACAACATCGCCTGGTTCCCGAACATGCCCTATCACGAGCTGATCAAGAACTGGCTGACGCATTTCTTCTCATTCGGCACCAGCGCCGCCACGGTGATGCTCGATCCGACCATCGCCCGCGAGGCGAAGGAAAAGGGATTCAACTCGAAGGAAGAGTTAAGCGACTACTGGTCGAAGAACTCGAAGACGCCGGGTTGGCTCTATTGGGACACGCACCAGAAGGAGTTGAAGCAGGCCCAGGATGGCGTGGAGCCGTACGCGTCTTATTTGAAGATGGGCGACGGCGAGATTCCATTCCAGCGCTTCTACCGCCGCGGCCGTCCTGGCGCCCCGCCAGCGCCAGATGCCAATCCCAAGTCCTCGATCGAATTAATCGTGTTGGGCGGGGAAACAAATACGTACTTCGCCGGCGGCGATTTCAGCTACGTCACGAGCATGTCGGTAGACAAGTGGCGATAGATTCGCGTCGCCAGCCTACACGATCGGAGTTGCCGTTTTTCGAGGGGGATTGAAGAACGGCAATTCTCTGGTCGTCGCGCGAACTTTGTGGCGCACGGCCTCGACTGTGATTTCCATTTGAAGCTCTGTGCCGGGCGCGGCGTTCTCCCGGTTGACGCTTGCGAGAGCGATCATTCGTTTCAGTGATGGCGACCACGTCGTGGAAGTCGCTTTCCCCACCTGAAATCCTCCGCGATAGACTGGAACCGCTACGCGCGACGCCGTGCTAGGTACTTGCGGTGCCAAGCCAATCGCGTCGTACAGGCGCTCGACATCGTCCCAATTGATATCGAGGCCGGTCAGTAGCCTTTTCGGGCCGCGCCGCTGTTCTTCCTCGAGCGCCGAGCGCCCAATGAAGTGCTCCTTCTTTAGATCCACGAGCCGCGCCATTCCGATTTCATAGGGCGAGTATTTTTGTGATTCGATTAGCGCCTTTTTGCTGCTGAAATAGTCCACTTCGATCAGAATCAGTCCCGCTTCGATTCGCGCCACGTCCAGCGCCAACATCCCAGCGGCGTGCAAATCAAACTTCCGCCCTTGCTCCATCAACGCGTCCCAAACCTTCGGTGCTTCGTTCCACGGCATCCAGATTTCGTAGCCGAGGTCGCCAGTGTAGCCGGTGCGGGAAATGTCCACTTCCACGCCAGCAATCTTCCCGTGAGTGAGGCGAAAATATTTCAGGTTTGCGATGTCGGCGTCGGAGACTTGCTTCAGCAGTCGTCCTGACGTGGGCCCTTGAATTGCCAATGCGGCCACTTCACCGGAAATGTCCTCAATCTTGACGTCGAGGCCCAGCGCATTCTGATGAAACCACCGTATGCTTGGATCCGCGGCGGTCCAGCGATAGATATTCTCATCGAGACGCGAGATCGTGCCGTCGTCAATAACTTTTCCCTGCTCGTCGCACCAGCAGCAATAGATTACCTGGCCGACGGCCACTCGATTGATGTCGCGCGTGATCACGCGATTCACGAATTTCGTCGCGTCGCTTCCGCTGATCAGGTATTTGAAAAGCGGCGACACGTCAATCATTGCGGCGGCATTGCGTATCGTGTTGTACTCGTGCTCGTGGTGCGTCTCATAGACGCTGACGGCGTAATACCCCGACCATTCGCGGAAGTTGAGGCTCTCGCACAGACGAAAAGTCTTCTCGTGAACTGCAGTTCCAATCGGCACAGTTGTTCCTCCGATTCCTTCAACCGAAAAGCACCAGCGCGCGGAGTATAGTGCGGTCGTCGCGTCTGTCGCAAGAAGGACGGCACGCCTGTTGTGACTCCATGCCCGGACTTGTAGAATGCACCGTCTCTCGTAACGCGCATCCCGATCGCGCGCGAATCGCGGACGTTCCTCATGGCTAGAAAATACGACGTTATCGTCATCGGCGGCGGGCACAACGGTCTGGTCAACGCGGCCTATCTCGCCCGCCAGGGCAAGAAAGTTCTCCTGCTCGAACGGCGGCACGTGCTCGGCGGCGCTGCCGTTACCGAAGAAATTTTCCCAGGATTCAAGTTTTCCGTATTTTCCTACGTAGTCTCGCTACTGCGTCCGGAGATCATCCGCGACCTCGATTTGCCCCGCCACGGACTCGAGATTCTTCCGCTCGACGGCACGATGACGCCTATGCCGAACGGAGATCATCTCTGGCGGGTCAATGATCATGCGCAGACGCGCCGGGAACTCGCGCGTCATTCAAAGCTTGATGCCGAAGCGTACGACGACTTCGCGCAATCCATGGTCGCCATGTGCCGTTTCGTAAAGCCGATCCTGGGCATGGTCCCTCCTGACCCCACTTCGCTCGACCCGCGCGATTGGAAGAAGATTGCGAGTCTCGGTAAGCGCTTTCAATCACTGGCCGCCGACGACAAGTACAACCTTGTTCAGCTCATGACCATGAGCGCCGCTGACTTTCTCGATCAGTGGTTCGAGTCGGACGTACTGAAAGCGACCATGTCGGCCTCGGGAATTATCGGCACGTTTCTGGGCATTCGCTCGCCCGGCACCGCGTACGTTCTGTTGCATCATTATATGGGCGAGATTGACGGTGCATTTCGATCGTGGGGATTCAGCCGCGGCGGGACCGGTGCGATTTCGAATGCGATTGGAGCCGCGGCGCGCGAGGCCGGAGTCGAAATCCGACTGGAGGCTCCGGTCGCGCGCATTCTGGTGAAGAATGGCTCCGCGCTGGGAGTCGTGCTCGAAAGCTGCGAAGAAATTCATGCGGACGCGGTTTCCTCCAGCGTGGATCCTAATCTCACGTTTTTGAAGTTCATCGAATCGCGCGAATTGCCCGATGATTTTCTTGAGGAAGTTCGCCGCTATAAATATCGAGGATCGTCCGGGAAGGTAAATCTCGCGCTGGACGCGTTGCCGGATTTCAAATGCCTGCCCGGGCCCGGCCGTCACCTGCGCGGCGCGATTTCGATTTCGCCTTCGACCGAGTACATGGAGCGCGCATACGATCAGGCGAAATACGGCGAGTTCTCCCGCCGCCCATACATTGATATGGTGATTCCTTCGCTGACGGACCCATCGGTTGCTCCGCCGGGAAAACACGTTGTGTCCTGCTTCGTGCAATATGCGCCGTACAAGTTGAGCAAGGGCACATGGGACGAACAGCGCGAGGCGTTCGGCGATGCCGTGATCGAAACGATTTCGGAATACGCGCCCAATTTGAAGTCCATCATAATCGGCAAGCAAGTCATCACTCCGCTTGATATCGAGCGCCAAACCGGCCTGACCGAAGGGAATATTTTCCAGGGCGAGCTTTCGCTCGAACAGCTTTTCTTTTTGCGGCCCGTGGCCGGATGGGCGAGGTACCGCACGCCAATTCGCAAACTGTACATGTGCGGATCGGCAACGCATCCCGGCGGCGGAGTGATGGGCGCTCCCGGCCGTCTGGCGGCTCTCGAGATCTTGAAAGACACCGGGAAGGGGAAACGCTAGACGTGGCGGCAGCGCGCGAACTCGTGATCATTGGCGCCGGGAACAACGCGCTCGTGGCAGCGTTCTATCTCGCGCAAAAGGGTTTGAAACCATTGGTGCTCGAGCGCCGCGCGATGGTTGGCGGCGCCTCGGTCACCGAGGAGTTTCATCCGGGATTCCGATGTTCGACCGTCGCCCATGCAGGAGGTCCTCCGCTCGCTTCGATTGTGCGCGATATGCAGCTCGCTAAACATGGATTGGAGAAGCTGGAATCGCCCGTGCGGCTCTTCGCGCCTTCGCCGGACGGCCGCGCCCTGGTGCTCACCACCGATCCCTTGGCGGCGGCGAAGCAAATTGAACAGTTTTCCAGGAAGGACGCCGAGAAATATATCGAGCTGCACAAAGTGCTCGAGCGAACGGGAGCGATTCTGAGTGAGTTGTTGACGATGACGCCGCCTGTGATTGAAAAGCCCTCGAACGATGACCTCTGGAAGCTTTTCAAGGTAGGCCGCAGGTTCCGCAAGCTCGGCAAGAAGGAAATGATGCGCGTCCTGCGATGGGGACCGATGGCCGTCGCGGATTTCGTTGCGGAGTTTTTCGAAACCGACTTGTTGCGCGCAGCGGTTGCGGCTCGGGGAATTTATGGCGCGGCAATGGGCCCGTGGTCCGCCGGTTCTACTGCGTTGCTGCTCTTGCGCGCCGCTGCTGATCCTTATCCGGTGGGAAACTCCGCATTCCCGCGCGGCGGGATGGGCGCTCTAACGGCGGCGATGGCTGCCGCCGCCAGACAGGCAGGCGCTGAGATTCGCACGGGAGCGGAAGTGGAACGAATTATCGTGAAGAACGGTGCCGCCGTCGGCGTCGCACTTCGTGGCGGGGAGGAAATTTCAGCGAAACGGGTGGTTTCTGGAGCCGATCCACAACGCACGCTGCTCGGGTTACTCGATCCCGTGCATTTGCCGCCCAGGTTCGCGGTGAAGCTGCAGCATTACCGTTCCAATGGCACCGCCGCGAAGCTGAATCTTGCACTCGACGCGTTGCCTTCGTTTGCTGCGCTGCGAAATTCTCCTGACGGAAACGCCGCGCTGGCGGGGCGAATTCACATCGGCCCGGGAATTGATTATCTGGAACGCGCGTTCGACGATTCGAAGTACGGCGATTTTTCCCGCGCGCCGTATCTGGATGTCTCGATCCCTTCCATTCTGGACAACTCGCTCGCGCCTGCGGGCAAACACGTTATGTCCATCTACATGCAATTCGCTCCTTACCGGTTGAAGCAAGGCGAATGGAGCCAGCAGCGCGACGCGCTCGCCGACGCGATTATCAAAACGTTGGCCGCATATGCGCCCGATCTTCCCGGCAAGATTCTTGCGAAGCAGATACTCACGCCGCAGGATCTCGAGACGACGTATGGACTCACCGGCGGGCATCCCTTCCATGGGGAACTGGCACTCGACCAGATTTTCACCATGCGTCCGCAGCTGGGATGGGCGCGTTATCGGACACCGGTGAAGGGACTATACTTCTGTGGCTCGGGCACACATCCCGGCAACGGAGTTACTGGCGCTTCGGGCGCGAACGCCGCGCGCGAGATTCTCAAGGATCTACGCTGAAGCGGGGAGCTCGCCACTTACGTCGAACTGATTTTCTTCTGTGCCAGTCGGTAGATTGGATAGCTGGCGAGCAGGACCACAACACCGTAAGCGCTATTTCGCGTATCGCTGGCAACCGCCCCAATTAGAAAGGCAATTGACCCCGCAACCGCCGCCGCGGTCGTCCAGGGATATCCCGACGCGCGATAGGGTCGCGGCGTATTTGGCTCGCGTTTGCGAAGCCGGAAAACTGCAAAATACGACATTGCATACCTGGCAACGAAGAAGAACGTCGTCACAGCGATCACCGTGTCGAACGATCCAGAGAGAAGAAAAATCATGATAGCGCACGTGGTCAGGAACAGCGCGACGGATGGCGTTCCTCCGGTATTTACGCGAGCAATGCCTCGAGCGCCCCAACCATCCCGGCTCATTGCGTATAACACTCGCGTCGCGGAAAGTATCGAGCAATTGGCGAGCGCGGCGAGTGCAAGCACCATCAGCCCTCGCACGGCCGAATCGCCAAGCCGGCCGAAGATCGACGCCCCCAGGGCCGCGACGGGAAGATTTTCTTTCGCGACTCCGGCAATCCCCAGGACATGAAATAGCGCGCCATTCGTCAGCAGGTAGATCGCGCTCAGCAAAAGCACCCCACTCAACATCGAACGTGGCATCTCGCGGCCCGGATTCTTCATTTCGTCGCCAAAGTAGAGAGAGGAGTACCATCCGTCGAAGGTATAGATGACTGCCTGGAGCACCAGAACAAACGACAGCACGAATGGCAATCCGGCAGGAATCACTCCGAAGTGGGCGGCAGCCTGTGGAGGATGGTGCGGCCATAAGAACGCAGCGGCGACGAGTCCAAAGAAGACGATCGCTGTAATCGCACTCGTGACATTTTGGAATTGGCTTCCCCAGCGAATGCCTCGCCATTGCAGCAGCGCGATCGCTAAAGCCATCGCGGCCGCAGTCAGAACCGGGTGGCTGAGCGAAGGCACGAGATCGCGTCCATATTC